>Ga0070741_10003662_pt1 | contig 37433 bp, 31 predicted proteins | sample Coa_R1_4_FD_66440 | JGI IMG/M metagenome (GOLD analysis project Ga0070741, IMG submission 66440) | Surface soil microbial communities from Centralia Pennsylvania, which are recovering from an underground coalmine fire - Coalmine... | ecosystem: Environmental > Terrestrial > Soil > Unclassified ... | reverse complement strand
TGCATCAAAATCAGGCGGTACCTCTTTTCGCGGGAATCGGCATGCCTCGCGATCCCAACTCGGCGGATGGGCGGTCCCCATGTTCTAAGCGGGACCGCGGTCGATGTCGGTGAGCCCGGTCGTGCCAGATACACAGGCCAGGCGGCGGCAGGCCTCAACTTCCTTAACGTCTATCACCGCAGTCCACAGGAGTTTGCCATGAGCAAGACCGCAGTGACCTCGCGTGAGCTCGCGCCACCGGCCGGCCCGTTTTCCCAGGCGATCGAAGTCGGTGGTTTCCTCTACGTCAGCGGTCAGGTCGGCCAGGACCCGGCCACTGGCAAGGTGGTCGAGGGAGGCATTGAGGCCGAGACAGAGCGCGTCTTGCGGAATCTCGCAGCGGTTCTCCAGGCGGCTGGCAGAAGCTTCGACCACGTCGCGCGCGCCGCTGTGTATCTCACGCGCATGAGCGACTTCGCCGCGATGAATGGCATCTACGCAAAGTACTTCGATCAGCCCTTTCCTGCCCGCACGACGATTGCGGTCGCAGCGCTGCCACTTGGGGCCTGCGTTGAGATCGACCTCGTCGTCAAGGCTTGAGGTGTGACGGGAGATTGACCTGATGAAATACGCATTTCACATCGTCGATGTGTTTAGTTCGACGCCATTCGGCGGTAATCAACTTGCTGTGCTCCATGAGGCAGCCGGCATTTCGACTGAGGGCATGCAGAAGATTGCCCGCGAGTTCAATTTCGGCGAAACGACCTTCGTTCTGCCGAAGAACGATCCGGCGAACACCTGTCGGGTGCGCATCTTCTCACCTCGGGCGGAGCTCGACTTCGCGGGGCATCCGACGGTCGGTACGGCCTGCGTGCTTCTGATGAAGGAGAACGAACGGCTGAGTGATCCAATCCGTCTCATCCTGGAGGAGAACATCGGCCCCGTGACGGTCGACGTCGCTCAGCGAAAGGGGAGTCTGCATGGCACGCTGACCTTATCGGCGAAGATCGAAACCCCCACGGGCGCACCTTCTCCGACTGATCTTGCCGCAGTCCTATCCATCGAGCCCGCCGAGGTGCGCCAAGTCTTCTTCGCGGGCGTCGGTGTTCGATTCTGTTTTGCGCAACTGAGCTCGAACGAGGTCGTCGATCGGGCGGTGATCAATCGGGTGGCATGGGCGGCCACGCTCGCGCGCGCGTGGTCTCCCCAGGTGTTCTTTTTCTCAGGAGATCTACGGGATGGCGGCAAGCTCTATGCTCGCATGTGGGCGCCCGCGCTCGGCGTCGAAGAAGATCCCGCGACGGGTAGCGCTTGTGCCGCCCTCGTCGGGGCAATGGCATCGAGGCCCGGTTTTGGCGGGCGCACCTATCGCCTTTCCATCCAGCAAGGTGTCTCGATGGGACGTCGGAGCGAAATCGAAGCCGAGGCACGCAAGAGCGGAAGTGTCGTGACCTCTGTCAGCGTTGGAGGCGCAACAGCCTACATCGCAAGCGGCGAAATCGAGGTGCCGCCCTCCGCGCTTGTGCCTTAAATCGTCTAGATCGCCCATTTGCTTAGACCGTATCGCTGCAGGGCTGATGGCTGATGTGGCGGCGGATTTCAGTTGAAGTATTAGCCCATGGCCAAGCATTCACGATAGGAGTCGACATGAAAACAATCGCTATGTTGATCGCGGCTGTCGCGCTTGCTTACGCGGCGATTGCCATGGACAACGCAGGCAATTCAAGGGCCGCCACCACGGCAGTCGCCGATCCGTCGCGTCCCCACTCTGACACCTCACGGGATGCTAACCGAAAGCCGGTGCAGACTTTAGAGTTCGCGGGCGCTAAATCGGGGGACAAGGTTGCCGACTATGTCGCCGACACAGGCTATTTCACACGTCTGTTCGCAACCGTCGTCGGCTCCAACGGTCACGTTTATGCGGTGCAACCCACCGGCTTCTTCAAGTACCCGAATTTCGTTAAGGGCGTCACGGATCTGCAGAGCTATCCCGTCACGCATCCCAACGTGACGGTGACGATTGCCGCGGCCCTCGAAGGACTGAAGTTCCCCGAGAAGCTCGACCTGTTGTGGATTTCCCAAAATTACCACGACCTCCACGACGAGTTCATGGGCCCGCTCGACATCGCCGCGTTTAATAAGGCGGTCTACGGCGCTCTGAAGCCCGGTGGCTTATATGTCATTCTCGATCACTCCGCCGCGCAGGGTGCTCCGGCAAACGTAACCGAGACCTTGCACCGCATCGAGGCCTCGACCGTGCGCCGAGAGGTCGAGGCCGCGGGATTCGAGTTCGACTCCGAGAGTTCGATTCTGGCCAATCCGGCTGATCCCCGTACCGCCAAAGTGTTCGATCCGACGATTCGCGGACACACCGACCAGTTCCTCCTGAAGTTCCGCAAACCGAAGCACTGAGCAGCGCGGCCTCCTCCTTCGACCTCATGCAGTAGAGAAGAGACAGTATGAATAGATCCGTGTGTAGAGTGATCGCGAGCGTCGCCGGCTTGACTGTGCTCGCGATGACGGCAACGCTGGCCGATGCGCTCGTCGAAAAGGCGATGGCGCAGGCGCCGGATGCGGACTGTGCGTTGCCCTCGGAACCCGAGGGCATTCCCGCCGCGCTCGATGCGGCAATCTCCGGGCCCGCGGACAAGGATCGGGCCTGCATGAAGGTCCTCTTGATATCCGAAGCGCGCGTGATGTTCGTTTCACGCGGCACGGACGGAGCGCCAACCTATGCGCTCCAGACCTTGGACGATTGGATCACCCGTGTCAAAGCCCGTGGCCACGGCCTGCTTGAAGAAAAGCAGTTGAAATTTCACATCGAGCGCTACGGCAACATTGCGCATTTATGGAGCAGCTACGGGCTGCACAGCGACGGCAAGCCGGTCGCGTGCGGCATCAACAGCATCCAGGCGATCAAGGAAGCCGGCGGCTGGCGAGTGACGAGCATCATGGTGCAGGCGGAGTCGGCCTCGGCGCCGCTGCCCAAGAAATATCTGCCGTAAGGGAGGCAGACCCAGGAGCAGCGAGGCGGCACCGAATGGATGCAGCATATCCGATCCGTTTCATCGGGCTGCCGCGTCCGGCGCCGATGTGGCTCGAGAGCCGGCTGACGTGTTCGCGCACTGCGCGACTGTCTTCCTAATGCTGAGCGACGGCGAAGCGATTGACGCGGTACTCGACCGTTGTGGTGCTGCCTTCGCGCCGCGGGTGGCGGGACGCACGGTCGTCCATATGGGTACCACCTCGCCGGCCTATTCGCGCGAGCTCGAGGCAGATATTCGCTCCGTCGGGAGACGCTACGTCGAAGCGCCGGTCTCCGGTTCACGCAAGCCCGCCGAGGCAGGCCAACTCGTCGCCATGCTCGCCGGCGAAGCAGACGCCCTCGCTAACGTGCGCCGGCCCTGTTCGGCTTTGACTGAAGGGCAGTGACTACGCGGGCCGGCGCGCCGCCCGCCGATTCGCGGGCACACCTCTGCGGTGCCGCGGCAGGGGCTTCGCCGTGTCGGCTGCCTCAAGCAATTGCCGAAGCCCGTGTTCCAACAATTCGACGGCCTTCCCCAAGGCACCCAGTTGCCCCGCCCGCACTATCGCGACCGACGGGCGCAGGTCAAACGAGGGAGGGCGCAATAACTTCACGGTGTCGATAGAGCGGTTCCTCGCGATGAAGCGAGCAGGCAGCAGCCCGACACCATAACCGGCCTGAACGAACGCCAGCTGCAAATGCATGTTGTGGACTTCAGCCGCAATCATGGGGGAGCAGCCATCACGCTCCATCCGATCGAGGAGTGCGGCCCGAAGCGGGCACCCGGGTGGATTGAGCACCCATGGGGCCCCGCCGAGACTTTTCCAATCACCGTCCAAGTCGCCTGCGGCGCCTTGAACGATCTCCATGCGGTCGGTGGCGATGATATTCGTCAGAAGAGGTGGAGGCGCGGCTTTACCCTCAGGCAAAAGTACGACAGCCACGTCGAGCTCCCCCGCGAGCAGCCGGCGATATAACTCAACGGTCAGTTCGCTCACCAGCCGCAGTCGGACCTTCGGGTATTTGTCAGTCAGCGCCAGAATAGGATCGATGAGCGTCCTCTCGGCCAAGGGGTGCGAGAGCCCGATCCGCAAGACGCCGTGAGGTTCGGCGTCGCTCGCCGTGAGAGATTTCAGCGCCTCGGTCCGCTGCAGCAGATCTCGTGCTTGTTCGAGCACTCGGGCGCCTAGCGAGTTCAGGCGCGCAGGCTTTACCGAGCGGTCGAGCAATTCGGCACCCAATGCAGCCTCCAGCCTTTGCACTTGCCGGGTAATAGCGGAGGGCGTCCGAAATAGACGATCGGCTGCACCGGCGATGGACCCAGCGTGGGCGAACTCTACGAGGGCGCGTAGATCATCGAGCAAGGGTATCTCCCAAAGCGCTCCTCCGGCGAAGCGCTGAATCGTGCGACCAGGGTACTATAATCGTGAAGATAATGAAGTAGTAGAATGTTCCGTATTGCAGCAGACTATCAGCCGGAACACGTTTGGGTGGAAATCGGTGCGATCCGCAGCCTGACACCGATCGGGCAACGGAGCGCATGGCAGGCGCTGAGCAATGTTGGTGGACCCACCTGGTCCCTGATCGGGGGTGAAAGCGATGGACCTTCCACCCTTCTTCTTGATCGTTTTATGGCGACTTGCGAGTTCGCATCGCCTCCCATCCGGTACAACATCGCGGCCAGTGCGGCCGGCATGGACTTGCGCGGATCTGATGGCAGGCTCATCGAAGCTCGATCGGTTGGACGCGAGCTCTCGGCGGACCTGTGGCATTTCTATGGTGGTTGGACCGCCGTGATGCGCGACCGAAATCTATGCCCTGGCACGGGTGGGTGTCCTGACCTCCCACGCGCCCGAGATTGCCTCAAGGCTGTTCGAGACAGCGGACCGAGGTTGATTCGGATGTTAGCCGAGTAGAGATCTCTCACAAAAGGTGAAGCGAAAATGATTAGGACAACCATCTTCTTAGGCATGTGTCTCGCAGCTTCCTCACTTGCGCTCAGTGCACGCGCGCAGGATGTGCGCCAGTATACGGATGGCCCGGTCACTGAGATGGACTACATACGAGTTGAGTACGGTCATTTTGACGAGTACATCGATTGGCTCAATTCGACCTGGAAGCCGACCATGGAAGCCACAAAGAAAGCGGGGCTGATCCTCGATTACAAAGTCGTCCGGGCCACTCCAAAAGCACCGGATCAGCCAAATATATTTCTCATGATCACTTTTAAGAACATGGCGGCTGCTTTGGACAAAGAGGTCGAGCTGGAAGACGTGGCCAACAAGGTGATCGGGAGCACCGAGGTTCAGAACAAGGCCAGGGTGGGCCGGAATCAGTACAGAACAGTGGTAGGCATTGAATACGTTCGCGAAGTCATTTTGAAATGAAATGGCGTGCTCACGCTCATTCGCGGCGCTGCGCCCACGCAGCAGGTCAAGTCCATCGGCAGCCTCTTGTTCGACACGGTGTTGGGGCGGGGGCTCGCGAGCCGACGCGTATGCTAATGATCGACGGCCCGCGTTCCGCCAGCAGTACGCTTTCCTTGAGCTTGACCGCCCGCGCCGGCGCGCCCGTCCGCGAGCTGGACCCGAATGACGAGGTCGCCAAATCCCGCACGCCCTGCCCGGCCATGCGGGAACCGCACCGCTCGCCAAATAGGACGCGGAGGGGCAGAATTCAGAGCGGATCCCGTGGATGGACCTGCGCCGGCTGAGCGCAGCGTCGGCACCACTTCCAGCGCGATCGCCGAGGGAAACTCATCGCTACACTGAGGAGACCCGCTATGGCCTATGTTGACGGATTTGTTGTCCCGCTCCCGAACGGGAAAGAAGGCGAATATCGCCAAATGGCCGAGACCTTCGCCAAGAAAGCGCAGGCGGAAGGCGCCATCGGCACAATCGAGGCGCTCGGCGACGGGCTCGAGCACGGTCACACAACGGACTTCTTCAAGGCTGTAAAGGCGCAGGACAACGAGAATGTCGTCTTCTCCTTTATCCTCTGGCCGTCGAAGGACGTCCGCGATGCGGCGTGGAAGAAACTGATGGCCGATCCCGAAATGCAACCGGGGGTGCAGCCCATGCCGTTCGATGGCAAGCGGATGTTCTGGGGCGGATTCAAGCCGCTGTTGAACACGCTGGATAAGAGCTGAACCGAATTACTTCGGTTGGGCTTTGTTGTTAGACACGGTTTCGGCTGTCGAACTCGGTTCGGCACGCTGCGCGTCGGGTGCGCGCTCGAGTGTGCCGCCAGCGGGATGGCGCAGATCCTGTATTGCGCACGAGACCCGAAAGGTCTACCTGCGCAAACCACGGCGGCCGCATCCTGGCGCGAAAATACTAGACAGCGAGCCGAGTATTGGACAGGCGGCGGGCGGAATCGAATGACGGCCCGCGGATTCTCAATCCAGTCGTTCGCGCAGGACGGAGCGCCTGGGGCCTAAATCAAACACATTCTTCCCCGTCTCCACCGCGTGCTGAGCGATCAGAAACGCGGCGGCGTTCCAGGACTGACCCGGCATCCCACGCGGCGCAAGCGTGCGCCCATGCAGCCACTCGGTGAAGCCCCAATCATTGATGCTGCAGGCGCGCGCTAGCCCGAGGAGCTCGGTGCGGGCGTGGCCGAGCTGGCCCGCCGCTGCGAGTGCTGCGATCCAGAAACCGCCGACCATGGGCCAGATGCCGCCATTGTGGTACTGCCACATCAGGTTCTGCCGATGCCGGACCATGTAAGGACGCCACAGTGGACTGCCCTGTCGGATCGGCCGTATGACTGCTCGGACCGGATAGGGAGCGCCGATGTGCGCCCGTTGCAACGCGCGCAGCGTTCGGCGCATCGCCCGCGGGTCGGCCAAGCCCATCAGTACCGCGAGCACATTCCCGAACACATCGCCCTCCTCGCCGAAGAACGAGAAGTTGACGAAGCTCAGGTACAACGAGCGATCCCGTCCGCGCCGCAGGACATAGTCATTGAGCAGGCGCGCCCGCCGATAGGGCGCGAGACCTGCCGAGAAGGGATGGAACAGCCCGTTGAAATTCCCGTAGGTAGCCGCAGCATGCGGTAGCCCATACGAGCGCTTCACCCAGTACCAGAGCGCATTCGTGTACAGGACGAATCCCGAGCGCGGCATGATGTCGGCCCAGTCACTTGCCTCATTCTGCTGCAGCAGGAAGAAGCGCTGATGTTCCTGCGCCAGCAGCCACTGCGTCGCACGCTCGATGTGGCGGGCATAGTGGCGGCGCAGCCCGCTGCGCTCGGTTTTGTGGGCCAACCGGTCCAGAACGGCGAGCGCAATCAGCCACCACAAGGTCGAATCGATGCAGCCGAGATACCAGAAATCGGCTTCCTGTCGGCTCAAGTCCACGAACTTTGCGATCTGCCCGTTCGGGGCCTGATGCTCCGCGAGCGTCCGCAGACCGGCCCGGGCCTCACCCCTCAGGATCTCATCGCCGGACAGGGCCATGCCAATGGCGCATACGGCCGCATCACGTCCATAAATCGCCGTGTAGCTCCGCGCACGCGCTCGATCACCTGGTGTTGCAGCCAGGATCCCGCCGGGAGACAGGTTGCGGCGCAGGAGCTGCACGGATTCCTGGCGGCAGGTTGCCAGCAGCGACCGCGTGTTGGACTTTTCGCCTGTGGGCCGGGCCGGGAGTCGCCGGCGATGCGCGCGGCTCGTGACAGGGCTCATATGACTGGCATCATAGCGGTGTCGGCCCCGGGACCGTGAGTCTATGGACATCGCACACCTGATCCAATCGGCGCTTGCCCCCGTATTCCTGCTGTCGGGCGTTGGTGTCACGCTGAACGTCATGACCGGGAGACTGACACGTGTCGTCGACCGAGCGCGCTCGCTCGAGGGCAAACTGCTCGAGCGTCCGGCCGAGACACGGGAGATTGAGGCGAGCCTGCGCGTGCTGGCGAAGCGAGCTCGATACATCTATGCCGCGATCGCGATGTGTGGCTGCTCGGCCGTGCTGGTTGCTCTGGTCGTCATCACGCTGTTCGCGAATGCGTTTTTCGGCTCGGGGTTCGCTGCCACCATTGCGTTGCTGTTCGTGGGGTCCATGATCTTCATCACCGGGGCATACCTCGCGTTCCTGGTCGAGGTTCGAATCGCGACCTCGCATTTGCGCATCGGGCCGCAGAAGCGCCAGGGAACCTGAAGCGCGGCAGCTCACCCGGCGAGGCCGCCCGTGCGTAGGCTCGGCCTGCGAGAGCCCCCGTGGGTGCCGCCGCGGTCGCGCCCGCGGCGCTCAAGACGGCCCGGGAGCCTAACCTCCCTTCGAATTCAACCACTTGCAGCCCGGCAAAGTCCGGCAGCGAAGGGCGGAATCTGTTACCCTGCGCGTCCTTTTTTGGTCCCCCCATGAATCGCCCGATCCGCAACATCGCCATCATTGCCCACGTCGACCACGGCAAGACGACCCTGGTCGACTGTCTGCTGAAGCAGTCGGGCACCTTCGCCGCGCACGAGAAGCTCGGCGAGCGGATCATGGATTCCAACGACATCGAGCGCGAGCGCGGGATCACGATCCTGGCGAAGAACTGCGCGATCGAATACGGGGGCACACGGATCAATATCGTCGATACCCCGGGGCACGCCGATTTTGGTGGCGAGGTCGAGCGTGTTCTGTCGATGGTGGACGGCGTGCTGCTGCTGGTTGACGCCGTCGAGGGTCCCATGCCGCAGACGCGCTTCGTCACACGCAAGGCGCTCGCGCTCGGGCTCAAGGCGATCGTGGTAGTGAACAAGATCGACCGACCCGGGGCGCGTCCCGCATGGGTCATCGATCAGACCTTCGAGCTGTTCGACAAGCTGGGCGCGAGCGACGAGCAGCTCGACTTTCCGGTCATCTACGCTTCTGCCCTTCAGGGGTGGGCCAGCACCGACTACACGGAGCGGCGCCCTGACATGGCGGCGCTGTTCGAAGCGATCCTGGCACACGTGCCGCCGCCGGCGGCCGAGGCCGCCAAGCCTCTGCAGCTGCAGATCTCCACGCTCGATTACAACTCGTATGTCGGCCGCATCGGCATCGGCCGGATCCGTCGCGGCGCGGTGCGCCCAGGACAGGTCGTGGCTCTTCGGTTCGGAGAGGAGGATCGCGGTACCGCGAAGATCGGCCAGGTGCTGACCTTCAAAGGCCTGCAGCGCGCGCCGGTGGACGAGGCGACTGCGGGTGACATCGTGGCCGTCACCGGCATCGAGGCCGTGAATATTGGACTCACCGTCTGCGCGCCCGAGTCCGCCGAGGGGCTGCCCCCCATCCGGGTCGACGAGCCCACGCTCGCAATGAACTTCCAGGTCAATACTTCGCCACTGGCTGGCCGCGAGGGCAAGTACGTCACCAGCCGACAGCTGCGTGAGCGCCTGTATCGTGAGCTGCAAAGTAATGTGGCCTTGCGGGTGGAAGACACCGATGAGCCCGACGTCATGCGCGTCTCCGGCCGCGGTGAGCTGCACCTCACGATCCTCATCGAGAACATGCGCCGCGAAGGCTATGAGCTCGCGGTCTCACGTCCGCAGGTGCTGACCCGGGTCGTCGAGACTGAGGTACACGAGCCCTACGAAGCGCTCACGGTGGACATCGAGGAGAGCCATCAGGGTGCGGTCATGGAAGCCCTCGGCGTGCGCCGGGCCGACCTCACGGACATGGTGATCGACGGCAGCAACGGCCGCGCGCGGCTGGAATACCGCGTGCCGGCGCGGGGGCTGATCGGTTTCCAGGGCGAATTCATGACGCTCACGCGCGGTACCGGGCTGATGAGCCACATCTTCGATGGCTATGCGCCGGTGAAGGGTGAAATCCCGGACCGCCACAATGGGGTGCTGGTCAGCAACGAGGCGGGCGAGGCCGTCGGCTACGCGCTGTTCAATCTACAGGAGCGCGGCAGACTGTTCGTCAGTCCCGGCGAGAAGCTTTACGAAGGGATGATCATCGGCATTCACAGTCGCGAGAACGACCTGGTGGTGAACCCGATCAAGACCAAGAAGCTCACCAACATCCGCGCCGCCGGCAAGGATGAGGCGATCCTTCTGACTCCGCCCATCGAGCTTACTCTGGAGTATGCGGTGGAGTTCATCGCCGACGATGAGCTCGTGGAAGTCACGCCGATCTCGATCCGCATCCGCAAGAGATACCTGCGCGAGCAGGAGCGCAAACGCGCGGCACGGAGCGAGCCGGCGCTGACGGTCTGAACGCGATCCGGCTTTACACCGCTCACCCCAGGGCGCCTGGCGCCCAGCTCGACCCGAGACCCGCCGCGCGGCCCTTTGCCGGAGCAAGCTCCTTGAGAATCAGCCTGTTACACAGCCGCGGCACGGCTTGGTAGCATCAGCCCCCAGAAGCGCCCTGGGCGCAGGCAAGTACAACCAGACTTTCGGGGAACGCATGATCAGCAGGCTCTCGCGCCCGGCCGCGCTCTGCGCGCTATCCGGGCTGCTCACTCTCGCCGCAGGAACCGCCCGGGCCGATGTCACCGTGGTCAACACGATCGCCGTGGAAGGCATAGGCGCGATGGCGTTTGGCAACCTCAAGGGCACGACGCGCACCACGATCTCCGGTGACAAATCGCGCATGGACAGCGACATCCAGATGCAGTCGCGTCTGGTGCGTCTGCTCGCGCACAACGCCGTCGGGCCCTCTGCCACGATCGTCCGCCTCGGCGACGACCGGATCTATCATCTCAACATCAACAAGAAGGAATACACGGAGACGACCTTCGAGCAGATGCGCGAGCAGATGAACAAGCTCGCTGACCAGATGAATCAGGCGGGCCAGAAGGAGAAGGAGGAGCAGCAGGGACCCTCGGCGGTCGATGAATCGAAGTGCGAGTGGCTGCCTCCCCGCCTCGATGTGAAGAAGACCGGCGAGAAGGCCCAGATCGCCGGTTACGATGCGGAGCGGCTCACGCTGCTCGCCTCGCAGCCATGCAAGGACAAGGAGACCGGGGCCATCTGCGAGATCACGCTCGCGCTCGATGAGTGGCTGGCAAGCGGCTTCACGGAAAACTCCGAAGCGCAGAAATATCACAAGGCCTACGCCGCCAAGCTGGGCTTCGATGTGTCCTCCTCGCAGGACTTCTCCCAGCGCGCGCAGGCCATGTTCGGCCGCTACAAGGGCATCTGGAGCGAGCTCGTCTCGAAGATGCAGGGCATGAAGGGCTATCCGGTCAAATCGAGCTTCACGCTCGCGCTCGGCGGGGAGCAGTGCAAGAACGCACAGCAGGCGAAGTCGAGCGAGGAGTCCTCGGGCAATAGCAGTGGAGGTGGCGGCGGCACGGCCAACCTGGCAGGCCAGGTCGCCGGCAAGCTCGGCTCACTGTTCCACAAGAAGAAGGACGACGAGCAGGCCGCGCAACCGGCTCAGCCGGCTCAGCCAGCAGATGCCCCGCCGGTGCCGGCCGGCGACGTCGTCATGATGACGGTCTCGACGCAGCTCGTCTCTGTAACCACGGATGTTGCGACCCCCAATGCCTTCGAGGTCCCGGCGGATTTCAAGAAGCGGGAGCTCAAGACTCAGTAGCGGCTCGAATGCCCCGGCACTGGATGCGAAAGAGGCGCTCCTGTGCCGGAGCCACCGCAAGTCTGAACAGGCGCTAGCTGACCTCTCTGACGCCGCTGATGTCGACGAACTGCAGAAACTCCATTCGCGTGCGTGCATCCTCGCGGAAAGTGCCGGTCATGCGGCTGGTGACCATCGAGACGCCGCGCTTGTGTATTCCGCGGGTCGTCATGCACTCGTGCGTGGCGTCGATCACGACGCCCACGCCACGAGGCTTGAGGACGGAGTTGATACAGTTTGCGATCTGAGCGGTGAGCTTCTCCTGCACCTGCAGACGCCGCGCGTAGCCTTCGACCACCCGCGCAATCTTGCTGATGCCCACTACTTTGTTGGTCGGCAGATAGCCCACATGAACTCTGCCGATGATGGGCGCCATATGGTGCTCGCAGTGCGACTCGAATGAGATGTCGCGCAGCACGATCATCTCGTCGTAGCCGCCCACTTCCTCGAAGGTACGCCGCAGGTACTCGGCCGGATCGATGTCGTAGCCGGAGAACCAGTCGCGATAGGCATTGGCGACCCGTTTGGGCGTATCGGCCAGACCCTCGCGTTCGGGGTCATCGCCGGCCCAGCGCAGCAACGTGCGCACTGCCTCCTCTGCCGCCTTGCGCGAGACTTTTCGCCGCTGCTTGTCTGCCATCCATCCCTCTTGTCGTTCGGTGCCTTCGGGGGGTCCAGCAGTGCGCAGCGTAGCGATGCCCGGGAAAGTGGGCAAGACTTGCGCGTACGAAGCGGCGTGGGTACGGCCCTCAGCCTATCGCATCAAGCGCTCGACCTTCGCTACCAGCGTCGAGGGCTGGATCTCGAGCGCTCCGGACAGCTTGCACAGAGTCGTGAGCGTGGGCTGACGGATTCCGCGCTCCATCTGGCTGACGAAAGTGCGGTCCACGTCGGCACTCAGGGCCAGCGCCTCCTGCGAAATGCCGCGCGCGTTGCGCAGTTCCCGCAGGACCTTGCCGAAGATCGCCGCAATGTTTTCAGATGCCATGAGCGAGCCATCTTTCGGCCAGATGCGGCGCCTGCTCCACGGACTATAGCCTACAGGGCGCAGGCGCTCGAGGCCGGCGCCAGCGCCCCGAAAAACTCCACGCTTTGCTCGCAGTCCTGTCAGAATCCGCCGCTGCGGGCCGCTCACTGCGACGGACGATAGCCATGCCCTCAGGGGCCGACACCACCAATCTAGCGCTCTTCTGCGACTTCGAGAACATCGCCCTCGGCGTGCGCGATGCGCGTTACGCGCAATTCGACATCAATCGCGTACTCGAGCGGTTGCTCCTCAAGGGCTCGATCGTCGTCAAGAAGGCTTATTGTGACTGGGAACGCTACAAGGAGTTCAAGTCCGGCATGCATCTCGCGGGCTTCGAGCTGATCGAGATCCCGCACGTCAAGCAGTCCGGCAAGAACTCCGCCGACATCCGCATGGTGGTCGATGCGCTGGATCTCTGCTACACCAAGACGCATGTCGACAGCTTCGTGATCATCAGCGGCGATTCGGATTTTTCGCCGCTCGTGAGCAAGCTGCGCGAGAACAACAAAGACGTCATCGGCGTAGGCGTGAAGAATTCGACTTCGGATCTGCTCATCGCGAATTGCGACGAGTTCATCTACTACGATGATCTGGTCAGAGAGCAGCCGCGCGCGCGGCGCACGCGCAAGAAGGCCCCGGCGAGCGAGCCGTCGGCGCAGACGGCCGAGCCGGGACGTGGCGGCGAGTCGCGTGGCGAGTCCGAGCATCGCGAAGAGGATCACAAGCAGGAAGCATTCGATCTCGTGATGGCGACGCTCGATGCCCTCGTGTCCGAGCGCGGGGCCGAGGACAAGATCTGGGGCTCGATGGTGAAGCAGGCTCTGAAGCGTCAGCGACCGGGCTTCAATGAGAGCTACTACGGATTCCGCTCTTTCAACAAGCTGCTGGAGGAAGCCGCACAGCGGCGGCTGATCACGCTCGAGCGGGATGAGAAGTCAGGCGGTTACCTGGTGCACAGCAGCGCCGAGAGCGCCTGACCGCCCCCTAATGCCGCGGCCCGTGTGAAGGGCTTCTAGCTCGGAACGCGCCGGCTCTCGAGAGTCGGGCCCGCCGTGGGCCGCCGCCCTGTCACCATCGCCGTATGCAGCTCTGCGATGGCGTTACTGCCTGTTTTGACAAACAGAAACGGGAAAATGGCGTGCACGAGACAGGCGCCGCCGGCAAGCATCATACGGCTGCCGAACCAGGCAGCTCTCAGCAGATGAGCGATATAGCTCTCGCCCACCGAAGCCGGATGTTCCGTGAACAGGCGCCCTAATGACATGCCTACAGCCTAGCTCGCCCGGGGCGCTACAGGGTTGCGAAGACGGACTGATCCAGGGTTGACTGCGCAACAATATTTCTCGTATCATCGATACAGGGAGACGAAATATCGTGGACAAGCTGGACCGGAAGATTCTGGACCTGATCCAGAAAGACGCGGGGCTGACTGCCGCCGAGCTCGCCGACCGCGTCGGCCTCTCGAAGGCGCCCTGCTGGCGCCGGCTCAAGCGCCTGGAAGAGGCAGGCATCATCAAGCAGACCGTCGCGCTGCTCGATGCCCGGGCGCTGAACGTCGGCACCACCGTTTTTGTTACCCTCAAGACGGGCAATCACAGCGAGGCGTGGTTCGACAGATTCGTGCGCGCCGTGCGCGACATTCCGGAGGTCACGGAGATCCACCGCATGAGCGGCGATGTGGACTACCTGATGCGCATCGTGGTTCCGGACATCGATGCCTATGACGTGGTCTACAAGAGGCTGATCGCCGCAGTGGAATTCCAGGACGTCAGCGCCAGCTTCGCGCTCGAGACGATCAAATACACGACCGCCTTGCCCCTGAGCTACGTGCAGCTCGCCTGAGCTGCGGTCCTCAGAAATTCACTGCCACTCCCGCCAGGAGCATCCCCTGGAGAAAGGTTCGGCCCTGGCCATGAATACGGCACAACAGCCCGCTTTGATCGGAGCGACAGAAGATCGCGGTGTCGGCATTGATCAGGCTGGCCAGACCACGACCTTCCACGCGCAAGGCAACATGTCGGTTCACTGGCCAGCGCAGGCCCATTCCGCCCGAGGCGGAGAAGCGCGTATCTGAGCTCCCGGGGGCGTCCGGGCTGAGACGCATCAGCCCGAGGCCGGCAACGATGTAGGGCTTGACCGGCAGGTCCTCACTCAACAGCAGCAGGCCGCCGGCGTGCAGATACTCCACAACCACCGGTGCAGCCTCGAAGGACAGATCACCGCGCAATAGCATGGACTCGCGTCCATAGAACAGCTCGTATTGCGCGGCCTCGTCCGCCCTCAGGTCGAGGGCGATGGCGAAAGAGGCGCGCGTACCCAGGCCGACATGCTGGCCAGCCTCTCGCGAGGAGCCGTTCTCCACGTCAAAGCCGCCGCCCAGGCTCAGGCCGGCAAAGGGAGCCACCTCGTAGCCAGGCCACTGTTCCTGCGCCGGTCCGGAAGAAGGGTCGGCCCCCCCCGGTGCGCTCACCAGCGCGAGTGTCATCGCTAAAGCCAACTGCCGCACGGAGTCCTCACTGCAATCGACCACGCGCATCGATGATAAGGAGAGGATCCGCACCACGCACGTTCCCAGTTCAATCAGTCGAAAGCGTTCCCGGGCCGCCACACTTCAGCGCAACTCACCTCGAAGTCCGCTGCTCCGTTGCGCCGCTACGGAGCGATTACAGGCTTCGCAGGAAGTTGAGGACGTCCTGCTTGGCGCCGTCGCTCAGCCCATTGAAATTCCCGACGACCTGATTGGCCTCGGACGGGGGCGCACTGGTCGTGCCCGGCTGATGAAAGCCAGTGCCCGCATCCGCACTCGAATGGGCCTCGATGGCCTGCAGCAGATCGCTGGTGCGTCCATCATGCAGGAAATACACTCGCTGACCGAGGCCCCACAAAGGCGCGGTACGGAACTCGTCGGGGCCGGCAGCGCCCTGCAAGATGTTATCCGCCAGTTTCGGGCCCATGTGGTGGAGGGCCAGGTCCGAGTAAAGCGGCACGGGCTTGCTGGCCAGAGCTGCCACGGCAGTGGTGTCCGTGGTGAGCACGGGGGTGTGGCAGAGCGCGCAGCCGACATTGCTGAAGGTCCGTTGTCCACGGCTGATCGAGGTGGCCCCGCCAGGGAGGGTGGTGGATGCCACGGGCGCGCCCAGGAAACGCATGTACAGCGCGAACTTTTCGATGTCGTTGACGATGTCGCTCATGTTCGCCAGGCCATTCTTTCCAGTCGTGTCATTGGGCGTCGCCGCCGTCTGACAGGTTGGATTCAGATCCCGCTCGGTCGGAAAGAGCTCGTTGGTGATTCCCATCTCGACGTTGTAGGCCTCGCCGGCGAACATCAGCAGCGAGACGTTCTGCGCCTTCCAGCCGAAGCGCGTGACGCGCCCGTCATTGCCGTTCGTGTTCAGATGCCCGGAGATTCCCAACTGCGACTTCTGACGGCTATTGGCAGCGAGATTGCTCACCAGGGACGTATCCGGGATGCTCTCGATGAGTCCCGTGCCGTAGGTAGGTGTCGGAATGCGCAGCGAGACGTTGCCCCGCGACCACTGCGTGTTGAAATCTTCCTGTACGGCGGTGCATTGAGTGGCATTTCCGGTGGAGTCTGTCCGGCCACTGATGACGAAGAGCGAATGCACGCCCCCATCGCGTGCGCCGCTGGAAGTGAATTTGAAGCGGGCCTCGCGCACCGGTCCATTCGCGCTGATAAACACCGGCAGACTGTTGTGCGCGCCCATCGCGGTGGCGACGGTCGACTGTGGATTCACCGGCGGCGAGGACCCGCCGCGGGCCGGATAGGCATGACAGCCTGTACAGCTGTCGAGGTTGAATCGCGGTCCGAGCCCATCGCCCAGACCTTCGACCTCTGCGAACGCGGTTTGCCCTGCGAAGAACAGCGAGCTCTCATCGGCAGTCAGCCCCGGGACAGGATCGCCAGCGCTCACGCCCGGGCGAACGCCTGGATCGGTCGCTGCGCTCGCGGCCGCCGCGGTCATCCAGGTGAGCCCCGAAAAAATGACGACACGCACGGCCGTCGTGTGCGGTAGTTTCATGACTCCCCCCTGCAGGCTCGTGCGTGCGACGGCCTGTGCGGCTGGAGTCAAAGCAAAGGCCATGCCGTGTATGCACGCGCATACAGCCGTCCCCGTCCAACTGTTTGAATTCGTGATCCAAACCAACTCCGTGCGATCGAGCGTGCACGGCCGGGGCCATCGCGGGTCACGCGACTTGTCGCGCAGGGCCGACGCAAATCCGCTCTGCACTGACAAGTCGTTGATTAGTGGCAGAACGGTGTGTCGCAAGCCGCGGACGCCCCCGGGGCCGCTGTCAGCTTGCCGCTTGCCTCAGCCGATGTTGGGGCGGGCCATTACCGCGCAGCCCGGGGCACTGCGAGCTGCTGTTCACCTCTGCCGCGAGGCCACCTGCCCCGACCCCTGCAGCGTGTTCTCCTGGATGATCTGCGCGATGCGAGCCAGGATTTCCTGCTTGTCGATATCGTAGGCCGTGGTCGCGAGCACGGGTTTCACTCGTGCGGAGCGTGCGAGCTGCGGGCCGGAGGCATCGCGCACATCGACCCTGACTCGCGTGGACAAGCCGATGCGCAGCGGATGCTCGACCAACTGCTGTGGATCGAGTGTGATTCGGACGGGGACCCGCTGTACGACCTTGATCCAGTTTCCCGTGGCATTTTGTGCCGGAAGCAGCGCGAAGGCGGCGCCCGTCCCCAGGCCCAGCCCCTCGATGGTTCCGCGATACTCGACGCGGCTCCCGTACAGATCGGCGACGACGCGAACCGGCTGCCCGATGCGCATCTGGTTGAGCTGGACTTCCTTGAAGTTTGCCTCGATGCGAAGCCGATCGAGCGGCACGATCGCGAGCAAGGCCACACCCGGACTGATTCTCTCCCCGAGCTGCACCGCGCGCTTGGCTACGTACCCGGACACCGGAGCGCGAACGCTGGTGCGGCGCGCGTTCAAGTAGGCCCGCTCGACATCGGTGGCCGCGGCCTCGACGTCTGGGTTGTCCGACACTCCTGTCTGTCCGGTCAGTGCATCGCTGGCGGCGAGATTCTTTTCCGCTGCAAGCAGCGCATCCTGCGCGCCGCTCACGGCATCGCGTGCGTGCGCCGCCTCCTCCATGGATACCGCGCCGCTTGCGGTCAGGTTCCTGCGCCGCTGCACATCCGCCTGCGCGCGCTGCAGGTCGGCGCGGCGTTGCGCCACGAGGGCCTCAAGCTGGTCCCGAGTGGCGAACACCGTACGGACCTGGCGGACCGCTCGGGCAAGTCTCGCCTCGGAATCCCGTAACGCGATCTCCGTATCGGTGCCATCGAGCCTGACGAGCTCCTGGCCGGCCTTCACCAGGTCCGTCTCATCTGCATTGATGCCGATGACGGTGCCGGTCACCTGGGACATGACGCTCACCAGATCTCCGGCGACGTACGCATCGTCCGTGCTCTGATAGTGGCGCCCGTATAGCCACCACCAGGCGCCGGCGATCAGTCCGATGACCACGAAAGATGCGGTCACCCCCAGAAGCCAGCGCCGACGAGTGTGCGCAGGCCCGGGTTCCGGCGTTGCGGCCTTGTTCAATTCGGGGGGCATGGCGGATTCCGGCTCACGAGGCCCTTTTCCAGATGCGATGGCACTCGGTAAGATGACTGCCTCGGCAGTTATTTCTCACTGGAAGGGACTCTTTTGTCAAGGCAATGGCTTTCACGGCTCGCGTCGCTCGCGGCGATCGCGCTTCTGGCGTGCGCCTGCCACCGAAGCGGGCAGAGTGCGCCTGCCACCGGACCGCCTCCGCAGGTCGGGGTGATCACGGTTCATGCCGCCCCGATACCGCTCACCCGGGAGCTCGTCGGAAGGCTGTCCGCCACACGCGTGGCGGATGTGCGTGCGCGGGTCGCTGGAATCCTGCTCAAGCGGTTATACCAGGAAGGAACCGACGTCAAACAAGGGCAGCCGCTCTTCCAGATCGACCCAGCGCCCCTCAAGGCGGCACTCGATGCCGCGACCGCCGCCCTCGCCCAGGCCCAGGCCACCGCGACAAACGCGCACGTCGCGGCTCAGCGGACGCGCGACCTCGTGCCCGGCGGCCTCGTATCGCGATCGGACCTCGACAATGCCCAAGCGACGGAGCGCTCCTCTGCGGCGGCGGTTCAGCAGGCTCAGGCAAATGTTGAAGCTGCTCGTATCAACCTGGGCTATGCCCGGGTCACCGCGCCCATTGCGGGCCGCGCGGGTCAGCAAGCTGTGACCGAAGGTGCGCTCGTTGGGCAGGGAACCGCCACGCTGCTCACGACCGTCGAGCAGCTCGACCCGATCTATGCCAACTTCGATCAGCCGGCAGTGGAGGTGGAGCGGTTGCGCCGCTCGCAGTCCTCTGGCGACATCACGCTCGTGCAACCCAACAAGGCGGTCGTGCAGCTCACGCTTCCCGATGGAACACCTTATGGCCGTTCGGGCCTGCTGGATTTCTCCGACGTTTCGGTCGACCCGACCACCGGAGCGGTGGCACTTCGCGCCCTGGTTCCGAATCCCGATGAGCAATTGCTTCCGGGCATGTACGTGAACGTGCGCCTCACCCTGGGTACCCTCAACCACGCCTACCTCGTTCCGACCGCCGCCCTGCAGCGGGATGCAGATGGTCCCTACGTCCTGGCCGTGGGCTCGGATGACAAGGTCCTGCAGAAGCGGGTGGTCTCCGATACGAGCCGGAGTCAGAACTGGATCGTGACGGGCGGGCTGAACGACGGCGATCGCATCATCGTGACGGGCATTCCGAGCGCACGCCCGGGTGCCACGGTTGTGGCGGTGCCCTATTCCACGCAGAATGAAACCGCGGCGAACTCTGACGAGCCCGCGCCGGCGCATCCCTGAAGCGCGGCGAGTCGATTTCATCCCTGCATGCCTCAATTTTTCATCGATCGTCCGGTCTTTGCCTGGGTATTGGCGATCCTCATCACCCTGGCAGGTCTGATCTCGGTTACGCGACTGCCGATCGAGGCCTATCCCGCCGTCGCTCCGCCGCAGATCATCGTGAGCGCCACCTATCCGGGCGCCAACGCGAGCACGGTGGAAGCGACCGTCACCCAGGTCATCGAGCAGCAACTCACCGGGATCGACAACCTCCTCTATTTCAACTCGCAGTCCGGCTCTGACGGGTCCTCGCAGATCACGCTGACCTTCGAGAATGGAACCGACCCGGACATCGCAGCGGTGCAGACCCAGAACAGGGTGTCGCTGGCGCAGCCTCGCCTGCCCGCCGAGGTCACGCAGCAGGGAATCCGCATTGCCAAGGCGAATGCGGGCTTTCTCGCTGCCATCGCGCTTCGCTCCGCTCCCGGCGGCCCCAGCGCCGATGAGCTCAGCAACCTCATCGCCTCGCGCGTGCTCGATGAGATCCAGCGTCTGCCCGGCATCGGCTCGGCCACCCAGTTCGGCTCCGAATACGCGATGCGTATCTGGCTGAATCCCGACAAGCTGCATGCCTATGGCCTCTCGGCGGCGACGGTCCTGGACATCGTCCGACAGCAGAATGTGCAGGTCGCATCGGGCTCGATCGGAGCCGAGCCGGCCGTACCGGGCCAGGAAGTCAATGCTTCGGTCGTCGCGGAAGGCCGCTTCACCTCCGCGGAACAGTTCGAGAACATCCTGCTGCGCACCGAGCCCAACGGCACATCGGTGCGCCTGAAGGACGTGGCCCGCGTTTCCCTGGGTCAGTATCAGTATGGCTTCGAGTCTCGCCTCGATGATAAGCCGGTGGCGGCCTTCGGCATCCAGCTCCTGCCCAATGCGAATGCCCTGGATGCGATGCGCGCGGTGAAGGCGCGGATGGCCGAGCTGGCGCACAGCTTTCCGGCGGGGGTGACCTGGTTCTTTCCGTACGATTCAACCGCGTTCATCCGGGTGGCCATTCGCGACGTGCTCATCACCCTGGTGGAAGCAGTCGCGCTCGTTTTCATCGTGATGCTCGTGTTTCTGCAGAGCTTCCGCGCCACGCTGATTCCAACCCTGGTCGTGCCGGCGGCGCTGATGGGTGCGCTGGTCGGCATGAGCGCCGTCGGCTTTTCCATCAATCAGCTCAGTCTGTTCGCCATGGTGCTCGCTATCGGTATCGTCGTGGACGATGCGATCGTCGTCGTGGAGGCGGCGGAGCGCATCATGCGCGAGGACCATCTGAGCCCGCGCGAGGCCACTCGCAAGGCCATGGGTCAGATTACCGGGGCGATCGTGGCCATCACACTGGTGCTGGCTGCGGTATTCATTCCGAGCGCCCTGCAGACCGGTAGCACGGGCGTGATCTACCGACAGTTCGCCCTCACGATTGCGCTCTCCATGGGGTTCTCGGCCTTTCTGGCCTTGAGTTTCACCCCGGCGCTGTGCGCGACATTGCTGCGACCGGAGCATCTGCGGGGCAACTTCGTCTTCCGCTGGTTCAACCGCACTTACGAGATCACCCGGCGATCGTACGTGCATCGCGTCTTCCAGTCGGTGACCCACACGCCACGCTGGATGGCTGCCTTCATCGCGATGCTCGTGGTCGGCGGCTTCCTGTTCATGAAGCTGCCCGGCAGCTTTCTTCCCGAGGAGGATCAGGGGTACGGACTGATCGATCTGCAACTGTCGCCAGGAGCCTCGTTGCAACGTACGCTCGATGTGTTGCAGCAACTCGATGGGGAGCTGAAGAAGAATCCGGCCGTCTCGTTCACATTCCTCATCGCCGGCTCGAGTTTCACGGGCGCGGGCGAGAACGTGGGACGCGCGTTCGTGCATCTGAAGCCCTGGAACGAGCGCAGCACGACGGCGGCGGACTTCATCGCCTGGGCGGCCGCAACACTGCCGAGCAAGCTGCGCGATGCGCGCATCTCGGTCTTTAACCTGCCGACCATCCGCGGACTCGGACAGTTCGGAGGCTTCGACTTCTTTCTCGAGGATCGGGCCGGCCTCGGACGGGAGGCCCTCACGCGCGCCCAGGACACCGTGCTGCGCGAGGCCGGTCGTGATACGACGCTCACCGGCGTCAGGCTCAACACCCTCGATCCTGCTCCCCAGCTGCGCCTCACCGTGGATCGCGTGCAGGCCCAATCCATGGGATTGTCGGTGAGCGATGTCTACACCGCGATCCAGTTGATGCTGGCGCCGGTGTACGCGGATGATTTCCTGTACGAAGGTCGCGTGCTTCGCGTGTTGCTGCAGGCCGATGCGGCCTACCGCATGAGCCCAGAGGCGCTCGGGCACTTCTACGTGATCGGCGCCAACAACGCGATGATCCCGCTTTCGGCGGTCGTGCGGACGGACTGGTTGGTCGCCTCCCCCTCGCTCACCCGATACAACGGCTATCCGGCGGTGGAGATCACCGGATCCAACGCTCCCGGACGCAGCTCGGGAGAAGCGATGCAGGCGATGGAGCAGATCGTCTCACGCAAGCTGCCGCACACGATCGGTTATGACTGGGCGGGACAGTCGCTGCAGGAGCTGCTCTCGGGCGCCCAGGCGCCCATGCTCTTCGCGCTCTCCATTCTGGTGGTCTATCTGTGCCTCGCCGCGCTCTACGAGAGCTGGAGTGTACCCGCGGCGGTCCTGATGGCCGTCCCGGTCGGGCTCATCGGCAGCACGGTGGCGGCGCTGCTTCGTGGGATGCCCAACGATGTGTTCTTCAAGGTGGGACTCATCACCATCATCGGCTTGTCGGCGAAGAATGCCATCCTGATCGTCGAGTTTGCCGTCACACTGCGGCGAGCGGGAAAAAGCCTGCACGAGGCCGTGCTGGAGGCGGCCCGGCTGCGTTTCCGGCCGATCCTGATGACCTCCTTCGCCTTCATCCTCGGCGTGTTTCCCATGGCGGTCTCGAGCGGCGCAGGCGCAAATGCGCGACGCGCGATCGGCACCGCCGTGGTGGGGGGCATGCTGAGTGCTGCACTGCTGGGCGTGCTCCTCATCCCGGTCTGCTTCGTCGCCGTGCGCAGACTGATGGGCGATAAGCTCGATGAGCCCTCGCCGCAACCGATGGCTCCGCAGCCCAGCGGGCACTCCTAGTCTCCTCAGAGCGTTTTTCTCATGAATGCATTGGCTATGGCGATCCCGCGCACGATGGGCTGCCGCTCCTCGACGACCGTGAAGCCAAAGTGCTTGAAGAAGGGCTGAGCCGTTCGGCTGACATTCGAGGTCAATTCGCGCATGCCGTTTGACGTCGCGGTAGCGTGGATGCGCCGCATTAACCGGGTCCCTATTCCCATCCTGGCATACGGAGCTGAGACAAAAAAGTGATCGATATAGCCGTTAGATTGAACGTCCGCGTAGGCGATCGGGACACCGTCGTGCTCCGCTATGAAAGGCGAGATTCCGCGCATACGATCCGCCCAGAGTGAGGCATCGACAAATCTGGGCGCCCACGCATCGATCTGCTCAGGGGTGTAATCGCCAGCCGCCAGCTCGTGTACCGCCGATAGAAAGACGTCGTGGAGTGCCGGCTCGTCACCAATTCTAAATTCCCGGATGAGTATCTTCTGCAGCACTCTATCCATGGTTTCCGCGACTCGCTCTTCGTCTCGGCTCCCCTCACCCGACAATCTGCCCTCAGGGTGAGGGACTGCTCTTCGCAGGCAGGTCGGCGCGCGCCGTGAACACATCGCTGCCGAAAGTCCGCAACCCCGCCTCCCCGGCGTATCCCAGGTGCGCGAGTCCGAACTGATCCTCGACCCAGCGCAGCAGGGAATAGTGGTTGTAGGGAACGGTTGAGACCGTGCCGGGCTTGATGAACGCAGACAGCAGCACGGCTCCGATCCTGCCGCCACCAGGACCGTTGAATCCGGGCGCCTGGCGGGCGCCGGGCAGCGGCTTCTCGCCGCAGCACGCGGTGGATGCCTCCGGACCTGCGCTGTCGGATTCGTCGAAAGTAATGATGAGGACGCCGTCCTGCTTGTAGGCAGGTGAGTCCAGGATCCTCGGGACCCATGCCTGCAGGAAGCTGTCGATGGCCTGGAAGCCGCCGGGCTTGCCGTCGACGCATTGTGCATCGTGACCGTCGTTGCACAGATTAGGCGAGATGAACGTGAAGTTCGGCGTCGATTCGATGCTCTGCAGATCCTTGGGCAGCCGGTCGAGGTTGACGACGTGGCTGTTGCAACGTTTGGCGTCATCGACGATGCGGTGGAAATAGATGAACGGATCATGGCGTGCCGCGTACTTGTCACCACGCACGGACACGTAGGACTTCTCCTGGGAGTTAAGCGGCGAGCGGCCGCAGGTCGAGCTTTCGCGCGCCGGCACGTTGCCCATGTCCTCCATGTAGCCTTTCCAGGTCAGACCTGCCGCCTCGAGCTGATCCGGCAGGCTCATCACGATCGCGGGATACACGCAGCCCGTGCCGAGCGCCTGACCGTGTGCATCGAGTGCGGGCTGACTGAGCTTGAACTCCGTGACAATGGGGCAGTCGCCCTGGGTCTGCTCGTTCGGCGCCTGGCCGCTGACGAGCGCGATGTAATTGTCCAGGCTCGAGTGCCCGATGCCGTAGTAGTTGCGCAGCAGGGCACCCTGATCCCGCAGCGTTTTCGCAAGGTAGGGTGCCGGCGAGCGCTTGCCGAAGGTGACGTCGAATGACTGATTCTCGAGCACGATCAGGAACACGTGTCCGACAAAACGAGCGTCCGAAGCCGGCCCCGCGCCCGGGTGAGCAAGCGGACGGGCGTCCGCGGCTGCCTCGGCAGCCGGAGTCTGATCGTGACGGGCCGCCACCGCCAGGCGCAGGGGCATCAGCGTCGCGGCGCCCACGAGCAGCGCCGTGGTCAGCAGTCGCTTCACGAACCCTGCCTCGCCTCGATTTTGTTCGGGCCCAGCAACTGAGTTGCCTGCTCGAGCCGCTCGCAATAGGCATTCAACACCGCGGCCGTCATCGCACTGTACTGATTTGCCTGCTCCCACTGGTTCTGCTCGATGGCTTCCCGCACCCCGGGGAGGGTCTTGACCCCGTATCCGGTATATAACCCCGGTGCGTAGATCAGATGCTTGTACCAGTCGCGGCCAGGCAGGCCGCGCGAATCCAGCAATGTCTGCTCCATACCGCGCAACAGAGCGTCGAGCTGCCGGCTCTGCGCGGCACTCAGCTTCAGCGTCCCCGCCAGTAACCCGGCATAGCGCTCATCGTATTGCTTCGCATCCTTCTGCAGACGCGCAACCGCGTTGTCGAGCGGGGCGAGGTCGAGGTACGGAACCTCAGGCTCACGCTGGGGCGCCAGAACGGGGCGTGTCGGATCCGTCGCGAGCGCGAAAGCATTCTGGTCCAGCAGCTTTCCGAGCTCCTGCGCCGCCTGACGCTTGTGGTCCGCAAGCTCGTGCAACTCGCTGACATACCGCCCGACCGCATCATGAAAGCCGCCAAACTGCATCGGCAGCACGTCGGCATCGGCCATCCGCAGGATCAGGTGGCCGACGGTCTTCGCTTCCGTCACCCCATAGACAAACCCCGGATCTCCGAAGCGGATGTAGTGATCGTACGAATCGTAGTCGGAGTGATACACGCCGGCCTGGTCGTCCTCACCGCCATAGGACACATCCAGTGTAGCGATGCCCAGGTGCTGCAGGAAGGGCGTGAAATCCGAGCCCGAGCCGAGCGCCTCGATGGGCAGGTCGCCGCCGGCGGCGGCGAGCTTGGCCTCTTGCTTCTCGCTCTCCGAGGCCCCCTTCTCGTAGCCTTCGACCATCTCGCGCGCTCGCAGCCGCGCGAGCACGCTGACGTGCATCTCGGGATCGGTCACTCCGGCACCGACGTCGTCGGCGAGATGCTGCAGGGAATGGCTGCCACCGACCCGCAGAAATCCCCGCGTGTTGGTATCTGAATTCAGATAGAGCACAGCCTTGTGCTGCAGCTCCTCGGCATGCGTCTCGGCCCACTCGGTGGAACCCAGAAGCCCCGGCTCCTCGCCATCCCAGCTCGCGTACACGAGCGTGCGCTTGGGGCGCCAGCCCGTCTTGAGCAGCGCGCCGATCGCCTTGGCTTCCGCCATCATCGCCACGTGGCCCGAGAGGGGATCCCAGGCCCCAAACACCCAGCCGTCGCGGTGATTGCCGCGCATGACCCATTCATCCGGATCCTGGGAGCCAGGAATGCGGGCAATGACGTCGTAGAGCGGCTTCTGCCCCCAGTCGGAGCTGATCGCCAGATGGACCTTCGCAGGTCCCGGGCCCATGTGGTAGGTAATCGGCAGGGAGCCGCGCCAGCTGGACGGTGCGACCGGACCGGCGAGCGCCGCCAGCAGCGGCTGCGCATCGCCGTAGGAGATCGGGATGACCGGGATCTTCAATAACGACTTCGCCTGTGAAAGCGGCAGGCGCTTTGCGTTCTTCGTGGCCCCGACACCGGGGGTGAGCGGATCGCCCGCATAGACGGGCATATCGGCAACGGATCCGCGCTGTACACCTTCGGGCGGTCGCCATCCACCCTTCGGATAGACATCACCGCGCGCGTACCCATCCTCGTGCGGGTCGGAATAGATGATGCAGCCAATCGCGCCGTGCTCCTGGGCCAGCTTCGGCTTCAGACCTCGCCACCCTGCGCCATAGCGCGTGATCACGATCTTGCCCTTGACGTCGATGCCCCGCCGCGCAAGGTCCTTGTAGTCATCGGGCATGCCGTAGTTGGCGTAGACCAGATCACCCGTGACGTCACCATCCGCTCCATACACGTTGTACGGACCCATTCCGTCGGTTCGGCTCGATGTGGCATCACCGGAGACGGCGGGCTCCTTGAGCGTGGTAACAAAGCGGGTTGGGGCCACGAGCTCCAGCGTGTGCTGCTTCAGGGTGGGATACAGCGGATAAAACACTTCGATCTGAGCATCCCAACCCCACTGTTTGAGCTGGTCGCGCACGAACTCGGCGTTGGCCTTGTCGTGCGGAGCACCGACATTGTTGGCTTCGGCGGACAGATTTTTCATCCAGGCATCGAGGTCCGCCGCATTCAGATCGCCGTCGAAACGCGCCTCGAGTGAGCGCTCGTCCGAGGTCTGCGCCGTGGTGAAGCCGAAGATCGGTGCCGTAGGACTCCCGCCGGCCTCCGTCTCGGTCGTGGCTGAGGCCACGGTGGCTGCGCTGGTGAGCGTTACAAGTGCGAGCAGAGAAGCCCGTCGGAACTGGTCCATGCATGAATCCTTGAGAAATCTGTAGCAGGCGGCACCGGGTGCCAAACCCTCAATGTTAAGCCAACGCGGCGCGAACCGCATTCACCCCGGGACTCGCTTGCGCAGCCTCCACAGGTAGTAGGCTGGAATTCCCGCAAGGATGATTCCGAAAGTGATCCCCGTATTCACCGGATCGGTGATGAACGCATTCACCACCATGGCCAGGGAGGCGAGCAGAAAGAGGGCCGGGACCGCAGGATAGCCGAGCACGCGATAGGGGCGCTCGAGGTCCGGCCTCTTGCGCCGCAGGACGAACACGGCCGCGACGGCCAGCGCGTAGAAGGGCCAGATGCCCAGGATGAACCGGTCCGCAAGCTGCGCGAAATCGTTCTGCAGCACATAGACGACGCCGAGTGTCGTGGCGAGCCAGATGGCCACCGAGGGGCTGTCAAACCTCGGCGATACGCGCGCGACCGCGTTGAAGAACAGTCCCCGATCGGCCATGGCGAAGAAGATCCGCGGGCCGGTCATCATCGAGCCGTTGAGTCCGCTGAAAGTGGAGATCAGCACCACAGCAGCGATCACTGCGGCACCGGAGCCGCCAAAGAGCGGGATGTGCTCCGCGGCGGTTGCGGCGATCAGCTTCGATTGAGCCATCTGGGGCAACGGCAGCAGATGCATGAAGCCGATGTTGATTATCAGATACACGAGCATCACGCAAATCGTGCCGAGAATGAGTGCCAGCGGCAGCGTGCGCTGCGGGTTGCGCACCTCTCCTCCCATGAACGACAGATCGGCCCACCCATCGTAGGTCCACATCACCGGGATGAGCGCCGTGACCAGCAACGAGGGGTGCAAGCCCGTACCCCACGCAGGCGTGAACCGAGCACCGCCCGCGGCACTCGCGCTGAATGCCAGCACGCCGAGCGCCATCACGGCGACGTATTTTGCGACCGTGGCGATCGTCATCACGGCAGCGGCGCGCCGCACGCCGACGTAGTTCAAGGCGCCGATGACGATGATCGCGAGAGCCGCAACGCGGCGCACTCCAGCAGCGCTCAACGGGAAAAAGTAGCCGAGGTATTCGGCAAAGATCGTCGCCGTCGCGCCGAGCGCCGAGGCGCGCACGACGGCGAGCTCCGTCCAGCCGAACAGGAAGGCCGGCGCAGGTCCGAAGCTCTCCAGCAAGTAGGCGAAAATGCCGCCCGAGCGCGGTAGCGCACCCGCCAGCTCGGCCAGAGTGAGGGCGCCGAACAGCGCCACGAGACCGCCGAGTATCCAGCATAGGATGACCGGGCCGGGGTCGTGCAGTTGCGCGGCGACCGTGGCGGGCACCCGGAAGATGCCGCTGCCGACCGTCACGCCGATCAACACGGCGATCGCATTGAGCAGGCCGATCCGCCTGGGCAGCCGCTCGCCCCAGCGATCGGCCGGCTCCGTCACTGAGTTCCGATCAGCAGCGAGGGGAACTCCTGCTGCACCGCCGGCTCCGTGCGGACACAATTCCGGCCGCTGCGCTTTGCCGCATACAGCGCCGCATCCGCGCGCTTGAGTATCGTGCTCGGACTGTCCTCTCCCGGAGTCGAAACGGTGCAGCCGACGCTGGCCGTGATGTGGCGCGCCTCCTCACCAAACCAGTGGGCGGTGTCCACGGTCAGGATCTCCTCGCGGAAGCTTTCTGCCGCCATGCGCGCCTCCTCCAGCCCGGTGGCCGGCAGCACGATGAGGAACTCCTCGCCCCCGAGGCGTCCGAAGAAGGCGGGCTCGACGACGCTCGCGCGAAGTCGCGCGGCCACCACCTTCAGCACCTCGTCGCCGATGGGATGGCCGAGCTGATCGTTGATCTTCTTGAAGTGATCGATGTCGATGATGAGCGCCGAGCAGGACTTGAGCGAATCCTTCAACAAGGGCTCGAGACGGCGCAGCACCGAGCGCCGGTTGGGCACACCGGTGAGCTCATCGGTCATGGCGAGATGGCGCAGGCGCAGTGCGCTGCGGCGCTGGTACACGGCAAGCAGCGCAAGGACGAGGACCAGCGCGGCGGAGAGCGCTATCACGGCGGCCTGGAGGTGTCGGACTGCTCGACCTTGCGCCAGGGCCTTCTCGTTGGCCTGGTTTTCGCGCATCAGCGCGGCGTTCTCTTTCTCCTTGCTCGCCGTGTCGAACTCCACCTTCAGAGCAGCGAAGCGCTGATCGAGTTGATTGCCCAGCAGCTTCTCGGAGGTCAGCTTGGCGTGCGTCTGGCGCTCGAAGGCCGCACGCCAGTTGCCGCTCTCTGCGTATACGTCAGCGAGCTCCGAATAGGTGGCATTCAGCTCCCCGAGCGCATCGGCCCGCAGAAAGATCTGCAATGCGCTCTCGAGCGCCGTGGCACTCTCGGTTAGCCGCTGCAACTTGTGGTAGGCGACACCGCGCGCAAGTTGGATCTGCCCGAGCAGGCGTGCGTCGGCGGTCTTCTGCTGCAGCTGCATCGCGCGATCGAGCGTCTCGAGAGCGCCCTTCGGGTCGCCCGAGGCATTGGACACCGCCGCAAGCCCACGCAACGCGTACGCCTCGCCCCGCGAATAGCCCAACTGTCGGCTCAAGGCCAGCGATTCGCTGAACGATTGCCGCGCGTCATCCCAGTCGTGGAGGTTTTCACTCGCGCGGCCCAGGTTGTGCAGGGTCACCACGAGCTCGCGCTTCATGCCCGCGCTGCGCTGAGCAGTCAGCGCCCGCGAGTAGATCGAGCGCGCCTCGGCGTAGTCGCCCATCCGGTTGTAGAGGATCGCGATGCTGTTGAGCGTCGTGAGGGAATGCAACGGCTTGTTGAGGCGGTCGAAGAGCGACTGGGCGCGCTTGAGATCGGCCAGCCCTGCGGCGTATTCGCCCTGCAGGCCGAGCAGATAGCCGCGGGAGAACAGGCTCTGCGCGAGCATCTCCTCATCGTGCGTGCTGGTCGCCACGGCAACCGCCTGCTCGTACAGCCCTCGTGCGCGGGTGTTGTCGCCGGCCGTCTCGAAGATCTCGCCCCGGCAATCGAGCAGGCCCGCCTGGATACCCTTGCGCTGGGCCTGCGGTAGAAGCGCCGTGGCGGCCTCGATCTGCTCCAGCGCCGCGCGGGTGTCGCGCTCGGCCTGATAGTCGCACAGGATGAGCCGGGCCTGGATCTCCAGATCCACATCCGGTTGGCGCTGCAAACTCTGCAGGGCGGCCTCGGCATCGCGCCGGCTCGCTTCCGGATCGGTGCGCATCTCGATGACACCGTGCTCGATGAAACTCACCGCCGGGTTGACGGCGCTCGCTGCCCCGACGATGCACGGAGTAGCCACCCCGGCCAGTACTGTCACAGCCAGGCCGATTCGGGCGCGAAGACGAGCCCGTGACACCCTCGGCCCGTATGGCCGGTCCCGGTCAGCCCGGAGCATGCTGCAGCGATGAATCACTGTGACCGTCGGTGATCTGCATTGGGAGCGCATTATCCCGTAGCCGAGCAGCAGTGGAAGGCCAAAGTGGTGGCCCTGTTCGCAGGCGGTCTACGTTGCGGGACCGGGCCTCTCGCCCCAGACTAGCCCTCCCGCGCCCGCATCGAGGGCTGCCAGGACCCATGCACGTCTCGCTCCACGAAACCGAGCACCTGTTGTTCGTCACGCTGCTGCAGCTCATTGTGATGATCGGCGCTGCCCGCCTCATGAACACTGTGCTGCGCGCGCTCGGGCAGCCGGGCGTGATCGGCGAGATCCTGGCGGGCCTCATGCTGGGTCCCTCCCTGTTCGGGTATTTCTTCCCGCAAGCCTCGCATGCGCTCTTCGGCGCCAAGGCCTCCGTGCCCATCACGATCATCAGTCAGCTCGGCCTGATCCTGCTGATGTTCCAGATCGGCATGGACTTCCAGTTTGCACACCTGAGGGATCGCCGCAATACACGCACTGCGATCCTGGTTGCTTTCTCATCGATCACGGTCCCTTTCCTGCTCGGACTTCTGATCGGGCGGCTGTCCGCCCCACACCTCGCCCCAGGAATGGACCCCGTGGTGTACAGCCTGTTCTTTGCGGTGGGGCTGGCGATCACGGCATTGCCGGTGCTGGGGAGGATTCTGCGCGAATATGGCCTCACGCGTACCGAGATCGGGGTCATCGCCATCTCCGCGGCGGCCGTCAATGACGTCGCCGGCTGGATCATGCTGGCGGGAATCTCCGCGCTCGCAGCGGCGCGCTTTTCCGGCAGTGGCATGCTGCTGCAGATGGGTGGGCTCGCGCTGTTTGGCGCCGCAAGCTGGCTCGTGCTGCGGCCCCTGGCCGCCTGGCTGGTCTCGCGCCAGCGGCTGCGCGAGGGCGAGGTGCCGCCGAATCTGATGGCCATCGTCATCGTCCTGCTGTTCGGCATGGGAATCTGCACCTATCAGCTCGGAGTCTTCGCCAGCTTCGGCGGCTTTGTCGCGGGGCTGATGTTCCATCGCTTCGACAGCTTCGTCGCCGCCTGGCAGCGCCAGGTCGGCCGGTTCGCGCTCGTATTCTTCCTGCCGGTGTTCTTCAGCTACACCGGCCTGCGCACCGATGTGCTGGGTCTCACCGCGTGGAGTGATCTGCAATGGCTGGGCCTCATCCTGGCGGCTGCCATCGCCGGCAAGATCCTTCCGGTTTACCTCGGTGGGCGACTCTGTGGGTTCGATCGCCACCGCGCATGGGTGCTGGGATCTCTCATGAACACGCGCGGCCTGGTGGAGTTGATCGCGCTCAACGTTGGCTATGACCTCGGCTTCATCCCCCAGAAAGTGTTCACCATGCTGGTGGCCATGGCCGTCCTCACGACCCTCATGACGGGGCCGCTGTTGAAGGTTCTGCTCCCGCGAACGGGGCATGCGATTCCGCTCGCCGTGGAAGCCTGATCGCACGTGTTTGCCCCTCAGCGGTCACGGGTCCGGAAGGCTGCGCTGCCATTCTGCCTGCTGGCTGCAGCGACGGCAGCGCGATCGCAGACAACGCCGCAGTTCTCATTGGCGGAGCCTGCCGCTCCCCCGCCGGCGACGCAGCCGCCCGCGCCTCAGACGACGAGTCAGAACTCCACGAGCACGCCAATCAATCCAGCCGAGGCGCTCGAGATGCCCACCGTCGTGGTGATCGGCACGACCCCCCTGCCCGGGCTTGGCACACCGATCCAGGATGTCCCTGCCAATGTGCAGGTGTACACGAGCACCGACATCGCTCGCCAGGGCCAGACCAACCTGACCGATTTCATGGAGCAGAACGCTGGCAGCATCACGGCCAATGCCGCCCAGGGCAACCCCTTCCAGCCTGACATCAACTTTCGCGGCTTCACGGCCTCGCCGCTCCTCGGCACGCCCCAGGGCATCTCGGTGTTCCAGGATGGTGCGCGCATCAATGAGCCGTTCGGCGACATCGTGAACTGGGATCTGATTCCGCAGTCGGCGATTGCGGGGATGCAACTCATACCCGGCTCCAACCCGGCCTTCGGCTTGAATACGCTCGGCGGCGCCCTGGCCCTCTATACCAAGAGCGGTACCGAGTACCCGGGAGGCGGCCTGCAGGTCTCGGGTGGCTCCTTTGGCCGCAAGACCGCGCAGGCGCAATGGGGCGGCGTCGCCGGCTCATTGGATTATTTCGCCACGGGCGAATTCTTCGACGATCGGGGCTGGGCGCAACACAACCCCAGCCGGGTGGAGCAGCTGTTCGCCAAGGTGGGCTGGCAGAACGAGAAGACGGACCTCGATCTGAGCTTCACCGGTGCGGATAATCGCCTGCAAGGCACCCAGACGCTGCCGCTGTCGTTCCTCAATGACATCCAGCAGGCGTACACGTTTCCGGATTTGAATATCAACAAGCTCGCCTTCGTGACGCTCAAGGGCAGCCGGTTTCTCAGCGACAGCCTGCTGCTCGGCGGCAACGCGTACTACCGGCAGTACAGGAACCAGAGCGTGGCGAGCGATGTGAACGATGACTATGGCTCCATCGACCCGAACACCGGCGCGATCGATCAGGTCCAGGCCACCAATGATCGATCCGTCATCGATCAACGCAGCTATGGGGCGGGTCTGCAGCTGGTTCTGACCGCAGGACCCCGCGCGCATTCGAATCAGCTCACGATCGGCACCAGCATCGATGCCGGCCATGCGCGCTTCACCCAGGACGCCCAGGATGCGCAGTTCACGGCGAACCGCAACACGGTGGGGATCGACGATTTCGCGCTGGAGACGGATGCGGATTCTTCCAGCAGCTACCTGGGCCTGTTTGCGGCGGATACTTTTCACCTGACGCCGAAGTGGACGCTGACGGGATCCGGACGCTACAACCACGCCGACATCTCCATCAGTGACCGAACCGGCCTCTCGCCGCTGCTCAATGGCGATCACTCGTTCTCGCGGTTCAACCCGGCGGTGGGACTCAACTACAATCCCGATCCCCACCTCACCGGTTACCTCACCTACAACGAGGGCGTGCGACCGCCGACCGCGATCGAGCTGACGTGTGCCGATGCCAACGCGCCGTGCAAGCTACCGAATGATTTCCTGGCCGACCCGGCGCTGCGGCAGATCGTCTCGCGCACCATCGAGGCCGGGGCGCGCGGCACGTGGAGAAGCGTCTGGCAGTGGAGCGCCGCCCTGTACCGCACACAACTCGACAATGACATCGAATTCATCAGCACGGCGGCCGGCGCGAGCACGGCAGGCTATTTTTCCAATGTCGGCACCACCCGCCGCCAGGGCGTAGAGCTGTCATTGCGCACACAGATTCAATCCCTGTCTCTGGCGACCCATTACACCTACACCGATGCGACCTTCCGCACACCATTCAGCGAAAGCAGTCCATCCAACTCGACTGCCGATGCGGATGGGGGCATCCAGGTGTTGCCCGGCGATCACATCCCGGGAATTCCTACCCATGCGCTGAAGCTGCGTCTGGATTACGCCATCTCGAGTCACGTCTCGGTCGGCACCAATGTGCTCGTGAACAGCAGCTCGTACCCCCGGGGCGATGAAAACAATCTGGATGCCGGCGGCAAGGTTCCAGGCTATACGCTGGTGAACCTGGATGCGCAGTGGCGACCTGCCGACTCGCTCGAGATCTTCGCGCGAGTCTCGAATCTCCTCGATCGCCGCTACTCGAACTTCGGCATCCTCGGTGAGAACTTCTTCACCGGCCCGAACCATACGTTCGGGCCGACCGCGGGAGTGGATCCGCGCACTGAGCAGTTCCGCGGACCCGGTGCGCCATTCGGGATCTGGCTGGGGGCGCGCTACTCAATGGGCGGCTCCGGGGTGTCGGGCAGCTCGGGCGCAGGGGATCGTGACTGAAGCAGCAGCGTGCACCCCGCGGCGTTAATATCGGACCGGCCTTATGACTACCCCGCTTGAGAAAACGTTGAAACGAGAGCTCCCCATCAAGGGGCAGAAATATATCGTCGCGATCTCTCCGGAGGGACTGAAGCTCACCCTCAAGGGGCGCCGCAACGGCGTGGAGCTCAAGTGGGAAGAGCTGGTGAGCGGCGAGGCGGCCATGGCTGTCGCGCTCAATGCCTCACTGGGCAAGCTCGCGGGACGCGAGCCCCAAGCCCGCTCGCAAGCTCCTGCCGCCGCTCCGAGCAAACCCGCAAAACCTGCGCGGAAAGCAGCAAAGTAGTCCCGCACCCCATATCGCCCCACCACCCGCACCCGGTCAGCGTTCAGGATCGGCTACAGCGTGCGCAGATCGTCGGTCTCACTGCGCAGTGTCTTCAAGAACTGCTCGAGCTCTGCTCGTCGTGCAGGCATCAACGCACGGCCGGCGGCAGAGAGCACATGCTCAGGCACATGGGCGAGGTTGTCCTCGAGAATGGCGACCGCCTTGTGACTATCCGGCTGCCCGCCATTCGGGTCCACGATGGCGATGATCCTGGCCACGCCGATGTCTCCCAGCCAGTCGAGCGCGTCGGCATCATGCAGGTACAGCGCTTCAGGACCCACTGGAGTCCGATCGTAGTTGTGTCCCCGGATTGCGGCGCGCACCCCCTCGATCTTACCCATCGGAAAACCCGTCCCCTTCAGGACGGTGTCCACGACCAGAGCCCCCTGGTCTGCGTGATCGACTCCCTTCTTCTGCCAAGGCGCGAATCCGGCCATGTCGTGCAGGAATGCGGCAGCGAACAGCACATCGTCATCCACCTTCGCGTGATCGGCCGCTGCCATCTGGCGCGCCAGCGAATAATCGCGCATGCAGTGCGAGTAGCCCCACGCCGGATGTTTGAAGTGCTCCTCCGAAAACGCACGCACGGTCTCACGCCAGCCGGCCGCGGGCCCAGGGGCCGCCCGTTTGGGGGCCTCGCCGGCAGAGGATTGCGCCCACCCCGGAGCGCTCGGGCAGATCAGCAGTGTAAGTGCTGCGCAGGGGACGAGTAGCTCACAGATCCAGCGCGTGTGTGTCGTTTTGTTCTTCATATTACCCCCCGGGGCTGCAACGGCTGCGAGGGGCGCACCTTAGCATTCGCTCGCATGGGAGTTGAAGGTGGGCAGTGCGACGGGAACGCTCCCCGAGTGCCTCGTCATGGCGGGAGGGCTCAGTCCGAGCGCGCTTGGCTGCCCGGACGCCAGTCGACCGCCCCGAAGCGGGCGTGGCCGAGTAGCGTGTAGCCGAGGTTTATCGTCGAGACGCGTTGCTGGGAGTCCTCAATGGTGCCGTATCGACCATCGCGGTGCGAAACCTCGTAGCGCAGCGTGATGCCGTGCAGGTCGAACACCCGAACGGTCAGAGCCACGTCCACCCGGTTGATCGTCTCGCTGCCGCGGCTTTCGGTCGCTCCGACGCCGCTGATGTAATAACCGCGTGCGCTCGTGTCGAGCGCCACGCGATCGCCCATGAGAAGGCGTAGCGCGAGGATCGCCTCGGGAGTCACCCCGTAGTGGTAGTTGCGCTGGCCATCCCCTAGCGGTCCCGGCGGCCTCACCCCCGAGCCGTGGATGACGCCTCCTCCGGCATAGCCTACCCCGGTCACTGCGCTTCCCTGCATGGCGACCGCAGGTGACAGCCACCACTGGCCGGTGGTGCCGAGCCCCGCAGCAGTATTGGAGATCCGAAAGATGTTGGGCGCCACGTAGTCGTAGATCCCGTAGAGCCCCCACAGGCCGCGATAGTTCGGTCCGGCGGAGTAGTCGGTCCCATACAGCAGACCGCGCGAGAAAACCGACTCGACCGCATTGGAGGTATCGAGGGCGAGCTGGAAATCGAAGTAATCGAATGGACGGTCATAGTCATACCCGGGCTTGCCCGGCAGGCCGTAGGCGAGGCTCAGGCTCGCCACCTCCTTGCCGACGTTCAGAGTTTGTCCGGCAGGTGGCGCACTCGGATCGGCATTGACGTTTACGTTGGAGGAGAAATGCGTAAGGAGGTTGGCGCCGACGTCCACTCGGGTGAAGACCGCGGGATCATAGCTGCGGAATACGGGTTTGAAGCGGTTGCCATACACGAGTCGATTGAAGCCGGTGGGCGGAGAGATGATGGCGGCAGCCACTTCGCGCCACCACGACGGACTCTCGTTGGGGCTGGTCTCGAGCAGCAGGCTCGCCATCCGGAAAAGCGGCTCGCCGAAGAAATTTGCGCCGATGCCAGTAGCGATCTGATCGTTGATGGAGGGTGCGGTGTTCTCGCCGCTTTCTTCCCAGATGAGGCTGCCGGCAAAGGCGTAGGCGGAGGCCTGCCAGAAGTCCAGGCCCGCGGACCGCGCGAATCCCTGGTAGATCGCGCCCTGGTAGGGATGCAGAAACTGGTTCGTGGCAAACGTATCGTTGTCCACCACCCAGCTGCGGTGCAAATTGGCCCTGAAGTTGGTGATCGGCGAGGGATACGTGCCGGGATCGACGACGTAGTGATCGAAGCGGTTCAGCAGGAGCTCCCACGAGGGAACCTCGGCAGCCGGAACCCAGTAGCTGCGGGCATCGCCAGTACCCCATTGCAGCACGGGCTTCGGGGGCGGCGCGGCAAAGGCTGTCGGGGACGCACTCTCCTGCTGAGGGCTCTGGGGGCTCTGCGTGAAATCCGCAGCGGTATCACTCGCCAGACAAACGGACGCACAGACGGGCCCCTTGTCGTGCTGCGTGTTCTGCGCGTCGCGTTGCGCCTCCTGCGCCAGGAGCGGCCCCGGGCCGACGAGGAGAGCGAGGACCAGCAGGCGCGGCATGACCCGGGCCGGTGCCGCCTCGAAGGGCGTGCTTCGCGGCATGGGCTGCAGCGTCGCCTGCTTGGGGGGCCGATGAACATCGGCGCTTCGCCTACAAGTGCGTAGGCGTTTGACCTACAGAGGAGCCACGAGTGCCTCGCGGCCCGCATCGCTCCATCCAGATCCGTGGCGATGGAGAGCGCGGCCGCGCTCTCCATCGCACACGCTGTGAGCTTCCTAGCCGCGGACCCAGTGACCGGGCTCGAAGTGGTAGCGCCCGTGGCGCTCGTCCCAGTGCTCCGGGACCCAGTGGAAACCGCGACGCTCTCTCAACCACCTTCCCTCGACCCACACGTGCTGATGGCCGTCCCAGCGATAGTAACCAGGTGCCCACACGAACCCGGCACGCGGCGGCGGCACTTCCACGACACGCGGCGCCGGGGGAGCAATCTGGATATCGATCCCGACGGCCGACACGGCGGGCAACGCGGCGCCCAGGAGCATCGTTGCGGCCACGGCCGGCACAGCCATGCGCCCCAGGACTCCCCGGGCTCCCGCGCGACGCCCGGTTCGATCGGTGCGGTTATGGACTTTCAATTTAACCTCCAT
>Ga0070741_10003661_pt1 | contig 37442 bp, 24 predicted proteins | sample Coa_R1_4_FD_66440 | JGI IMG/M metagenome (GOLD analysis project Ga0070741, IMG submission 66440) | Surface soil microbial communities from Centralia Pennsylvania, which are recovering from an underground coalmine fire - Coalmine... | ecosystem: Environmental > Terrestrial > Soil > Unclassified ... | reverse complement strand
GTTGACCAGCGTGGTCTGGTCGTTCTTGGCGTGAATGAAATGAAGAATGTCCGGATGCGTGACACGCATCATTCCCATGTTGGCGCCGCGCCTCACTCCACCTTGCTTAACTACGTCGGTAACCTGGTTGACGATGTTCATGAAAGAGACCGGGCCCGAAGCATTGCCCCTGGTGGACGAGACCATCGCGCCGGCCGGGCGCAGAAACTCGTAACTCATTCCAGTTCCACCGCCAGTCTGGTGAATCTTGGCGGTGGCCTTGGCGTGCTCCATGATTCCGTCAATCGAATCCGGAACTTCCAACACGAAACATGCCGCTAACTGGCCGTTGGTCCTGCCTGCATTTACTAAACAAGGCGTGTTTGGTAAAAACTCACGCGCTCCCATGATGTCAACCATCTCTCTGTAAAAGAGTTCACGCGCAGCTTCTGAAGTCTCGGCGGCCGAGACATGCGCCACTACCCGATTCACAATAGCCGGCCAGTCTTCTGTGGGTCGGCCTTGTCTATCTGCGAGGGAGTAGCGTTTGGAAATTACTTTTACTGCGTTAACGCCAATTGCGTTGGCGGTATTTCTTACGGCGGTTAACATAACGAGTGATCCTTAAAGACAATTTGATTACGAACATTCTTTTGCTCGCAAGAGGTAGCCCATCAAGCGCCGCCTTTTTTTTTATTGAAATGAAAGCTTGAGAAGTTTGAGAAGTAAGAGTTAGGCCTTACCGTAAGCTGGTGGACGCTGGAGGATGAGAAGATGGATTTAACATGACCATTCCAATCTTATTGTTAATGTAGACAGAATCAAACAGACTTGTTGGAAGCAGTCCGTCTTCTTTACGCTCAGCAGAAACAAAGGCGGCTAACAGATTCGTAAGCGTGGTCTGGCCAACAACAAGAGACTTGAGTTTGATGCTCCGGGCCGTAGCTGAGCCGTTCAGAGTTGTGACGATCCTTTTGTCGGATGCGGTGCCTGAGTCCAGTTGACGAAAAAGCACGACGTTCGGGATCGCTGAATCAAGGACGAGGTAGGCGTTTGCACTGACATTTGGCACTGCCGCTCGAACACTGTTTCTATTGGCGTCAAATCTTGAAGAGAGTTGGAATCCGTAGAGTGCTGCACCAAGTTCGTCATTTTCCTCAAAGGTGATCATGCGGGCTTTGTAGTCTATGAGAAAGTTAAAGTGGGACAAATAATTTCCACCAAGCACGCCGCGTATTTTAGGATTCAGTTTTTGCAATTCGGTTAGACTCGTAATGATGCAGGCTATTTTTTGCACGGTCTTCCCGCTAAAAGTAACGCTGTCGATAAAAGAGTAACTAACCGCAGACTGCTGGCTGGCTGTAGTGATCGTTGCGCCTTCATTCGCTTTCAATTGAAGTTGGGCTGCCAAGCTGGGTTCCACAGCGGTCATAGTGGAGCCGATGTCGAAAAGGAAATCGTACGGGCCCTCGCCGTTTAGGAGAACTTTTACTGTAATAAGATACTTGTCAGTCAAAGTAAATTCCGCCGGCGCTGCTTTAGTGCCGGCGATTGATAGACTTGGAGAAGTGAGAATAATTGCGGAAATCAGAAGAACTGCAATTGAAATTCGTTTAGTCATGTCCAGCCTCTTTGAGCGAATACCTATTATTTGAGCATACCGTTTGGTTGTCAATAAAGATCATAGGTTGCGTTTCCGCTCTTTTTAACGACGAGGAAGCCAAGCCACTTTTTTAATAATGCTCAACCAGGTATCCCTGTTCCTCCGTTTGTACGGCGACTAGCGGCATGTGGACGAGTAGGACTCGTTAAAATTCCCCGTTGGCCCGCCTTGGCCAGTAGCGAAATCGGCTTCTTTATTATTATGGCCCCATACCTGGAGTGTCGGGTACGCGGTCATATTTGGCGGGTATTGCACGGTAAAGTAGACGTCAAATCCCCAAAACTGTCCGTTACATAGTCCGTTTCGTTGGGTCGGGAATGATGCTGGAGTCTTATTGTAAAACGTATAGAGTGAATTTACATACCAAGGAGGCACTCCACCTTCCAAATGGCGATCCCAGCAACTGTCGTCGTTTGTTCTCCCGAAGTAATAGACCAATTGATTGAGTGTTGGTTGTATGCTGGTGGGCAGCGTCGGAGCACTTACACCACGGGAGTCCTGTTCATAGTGATACATGTATCCGAAACAAAGACCTGTTGGAAAATCACAGTGCAGATTTAGCTCTTCGGTAAGAGATCCAAAACTGCTGTCAGTGCTGTCACTGTAATCGCGAGCATATCTAAATCCGCAACCATTATTAAAGTTGGGATCGTTTACCGTAACTGTGGTTTGGGCGGAGGTGTTGTTTCCGCAGCCGTTTGTTACGGTCAGAGTGTATGTGGTCGAGGATTGCGGTTGTGGTATATCCACGGAGCCTATGGCAGTGCTCCAAGTCCCAACGCCCGCGATTGTTACAGTTACGCCCGTTCCGAAGTTGTCCGTTATATTCCAAGAGAGGCGTACCGTTTGATTTCCTCCTGAAGTAACGGTGTTAGGTGATGCTGCAAAAGAATTAATTGTTGATGCGGGACAAGACCCTGCTGTGACAGTGGCCTGGGCGGTTGCTTGAGCTCCACATCCGGCCGTTGCGGTCATGGTATAGGTTGTTGTTGATTGCGGTTGCGCGATATCAATAAATCCGGAAGTCCCTGGCCACGAACCGATTCCGGGGATACTGACCGTAACTCCAGTTCCGGACGGATCTGTAACTGACCACGATAGCCGGATAGTTTGATTTCCCCCCACCGTTACTGAATTTGGATTGGCACTAAATGAGTTAATTCCTGGTGCTGGACAAGCCGATGCCGTAACGGTTGTTTGCGAAGTCGCCTGCGCCCCGCAGCCAACAGTTGCTGTCAATGTATAAGTTGTCGTTGATTGCGGTTGCGGTATATCGACAAATCCGGTTAGCCCAAATGTTCCGATTCCGGCGATTGATACCGTGCCGCCAGTTCCGGAAGTGTCGGTGACGTTCCAGGACAAACGAACTGTTTGGCCACCACCGATTGTGACATTGGACGGATTTGCGCTAAATGAATTTATTGTCGGCGAGGGGCATGTATTCGCAGTTATGGTTGCTTGCGCTGAAGATCCGGCGCCGCAGCCTGCCGTCGCGTTTAGAGTGTAGGTCGTTGTTGATTGCGGTTGCGCGATATCAACAAAGCCATTTGGATTGCCGAAGGTTCCTATTCCAGGAATAGAAACCGTTACGCCGCTTCCAGACGGATCTGTAATGGACCAGGCAAGACGCACCGTCGCGTTCCCGCCGATCCATACGGCGTTTGGAGTGGCCGTAAAGGACGCTATTCCAGGTGCGGGGCACGCGGTCGCGGTCACGGTTCTCTGCGTGCTCGCCGAATTGCCGCATCCGTTGTTGGCGATCAGAGTGTAAGTCGTGGTGGACTGCGGCTGGCTGATATCTACAAAGCCGCTTCCTCCGGCGAAGCTCCCGACGCCGGGAATCGTGACGGTTAAGCCTGTGCCTGTGCCGTCGCTGACGGACCATGCTAGTCGAACCATCTGATTGCCGCCGATAGTTACAGAGCTCGGGGTTGCGGTGAAAAAATTAATGCTTGGCGGTGGGCAAGCATTAACATTGACCGTCGCGAACTGGTTGAAGTTGCACGATCCGTTTCTGCTGACGGCAGTCAGTGTGTACGTAGTCGAGCTGGATGGCGAAACGGTCATGCTTCCGGACGCAGCAACCGGGCTGCCGTTCAGGAGTACCTGACTGGCGTTGGCGATGCCCCACTGAAGGGTACTGGTGCCTCCCTGGAAGATAGTAGCCGGCGATGCGCTGAAGGGCACAGTAATAGAAGGACACGCTGCTACCGTAACGCTGGTTGATTGGTTGGCGGACTGGCCGGCGCAGTCGTTACTTGTGACGACTACGGTATAAGTTGAGTTTGATGGTGGGCGAACATCGAGAAAGCGTTGCCCTGGTGGTACGGCATATGTAGTAGCATCGCCGCCGCTGCCTATTACACGGACGCTTGAGAGATTTGAAGATTCATTCCATGTAAGCCTGGACCACTGTCCAGCATCAATAATCGAGGGTGATGCGCTCAGGCCGCTAACGCTCGGAGTCTGGCCCACGTGCACGGTGAATGTTGCTGTTGTAGGAAGCGGTGGAGACGCCGGAGTACAGCTTACCGATCCAGCGCCGCTGTTACCTGCGAGAGCGCTTACTTCGTCGGCGGTCAGAGCTCGATTGTAAACACGAACATCGTCCAGCGAGCCGCCATAGTAACCGTAGAAGCCGCCGCCGATGTAGTCAGGAGTGAAGTGTACGTAAGTTTGTCTACTGGTGAGTCCAGTTCTTACTAAAGTCCCGTTGATATAGAGCTTTGGTTTTTTGTTTTCGTAGACGACGGTAATGTGTGTCCACGTTGTGAAAGGTGCTTGATAGACGAGTACGGCGGCCATGTCAGCATCGCCGTTTTCGTAGACGCTCACGCCGTTAGTTCCTACTGAAACTCCAGCGCCAACGTCGTTACCTTCGTACCAGCTTGGGCTAATGGCCCAGCGCTGTCCGTCAAAGCCTGCGTAGCCGGAAGTGCTTTCCGGATCTATCTCGTGACTCAACGACGGATTAGCCCAGAAAGAATAGGTGAAGGTATTAACCATGTTCGCGTCGTCGACATTGATGCCGACAAGGTTGTTGGCTCCGTCGAAATTGAGAGCGCTTGATCCTACCTTCCCGGAGGTCCAGGTCGTGCCGTTATAAAGGAATCCAATGTGGCCGTTGCCGGATGTGTCAAAGGCGGTAATGCCGTTGCCTTCGTCCAAATTCCAGTAGGCAACTAGGCCGGTCGTGCTCGGCGTGGTGCTGGTTTGCACATTGCCGCTAATGACTACGTTGGTCAGTGTCGCGCCCGTGGAGTAAAGCGAAGTGTCAACTAACAGTGGATAGACCGGAGCGACGGCGCTGGTATAGACCAGCGCTCCGTTTCGCTTGTATTTCACCACGCCGCCCTCAATGGCCACTCTCAGAAGATCGCCGGTCGCGTAAGCTCCGAAGACTCCACGATAATTGCCGCTCTCGTAGACATAAAGCTGGCCATCGGCGGCTGGGTAAAACGCAAAATCTATGTCGGTGTAATTCTGGTTGCTGTCTCCATTGCTGAGTCCAAACATTCGGTACCTGTTTGTCTCACCGACGGTAGACTCAACGTACCCGTCGCCCGAAACAATGGCCTGTGCTGAGGACGCGCCGGCGTCCCAGCCGTCCGGTAGGGTCTTGCTGAGATTGTTGGTTGATGGGGTAACTCCGACGATCGCCCGCCAAGTGACTTGTTGTGGGCCGGTGTTGTTTGTGCGCGTGGTTAGGGTGTAAGTGGCGTCCGACGTGGGCGAAACGGTCATAGAGCCCGTGCCGTTAGGGTTCGCCGAGAATGTTCTGCTAACGCCCGGTCCGGTGATGTCGACCCAATCTGCGTTGGCGACGTTCCATCGTAGCGTTGCGGGGTTGCCGGAAATGACACACGAGTCCCCGTCGAACGAATTCACGTTGGGACAGGCTGGCGGCGCCGGAGTCGAAGTCACGAAAACGGTGGTAGTTTTTGTGATCTGTTGGGTGTTACAACCGGCGTTAACGGCCGTCAGCGTGTAGGTGTACCCAGGGCTGGTATTGATGGCGGTCGGTTGAATAGTCAGCGTTCCAGATGCTGAAACAGTCTGGGCCGAGGGTAGTCCGGAACCTGCGGCCGGCGAGGCGCTGATAGTTACGGTCGTTGTGTTGGTGGTGTCCCACTGCAGTCGCGTCACGCTGCCCAGACCTATAGTGCTGGGATTCGCGGTGAAACTCGCGGTTGGCAAGGCGTTCGTGTTGATGTTGATATCACGGGTCATGACGTCCGGACCGTCACACCCTTCACGCGTTGCAGTCAGCGTAAACGAGGTTGGGCTATTGACCGTGAAACTTCGCGTTCCCCCTGAGGGGCTTACGCCTGTAGTTATTTCGGTCGTGTTGTCGGTAATAGTAACTGTCTCTGCGTTAGAGATTGCCCACGTGAGATTTACGGTGTTGTTTGGAGCTGTCAGACAGTATGTATCCGAAACAAACTGGTCGATAGTAAGTAGTTGCTTGACCGTGACAGTCACAGTTCTAGACGCGGTCCCTCCAGGCCCGCTAGCGGTCAACGTGTAGGTTGTATCTACGGTGGGCGTGACCGTCAGGCTTCCCGAGGTTACGGCTGTACCGCTGTTACCGGGGAAACTCTGATTGACGCCGCCGCCTGTGATGGTGATGGTGGTGGCGTACTGCGTCTGGAATGAAAGGGTTGAGGCCTCGCCTCGGGTTATGCAACTCGGGGTTGCGTCGAACGCGATAATCAGTGGCGGTGGGTAGATCACAGTCACTGTGACGAAGGCGGAAATAGCCTGGCAACCGCCTGCTCCTTGAGCGAGTGCGCGATAACTGGTGTCTACGGTTGGCGAAACGCTGAAGGTGACTGTCTGGGCGGCGTTAGTTTCGGTAAGACCGGTCGTGTCGGTTCCTGGAACTACGGTGCCGTTTTGATCTGTTAGCCAAACGTGATTAGCGTTCGTGTAAGTGACAGTAAGCGTGGATGAATTGCCGAGATTGACCGAAGTTGGATTTGCTGTCAGTGAGACGGTGGTGTTACACGCCGGCTGAGACGGGCCAAGCATGATTGTGCCGGACGGCCGTACGCGGCCGCGAGCGTTTCCTTGTTCTCCGACAGCGGAATCAACCATGTATTGAAGCACGTACGCCGGCTCGTTATTGCCGGTACCGATTAGCTGTTGTCGGAGATACTCTTTCAGAAAAACAACTTTTGCTTTGTCCGATCCGTAGCCGCGGTTGGCTGCGTAGCTCTCCGCGATGGTGCTCTTGCGCTGGGCCCAGGCGTCGATATTGCCGAGTAGGCTGGTGCATTGGCGTGCGGGTGTGGATGAAATGGACCCGTCTGCGTTGAGTACTGGAATGCTGTAGTTGGCCGGGAGATTAGGTTGATCAAATGCTGGAAGTGGATACCCGTTGGCTGCGATTTGCGCTCGTTGAAGATCGGCGTCGAAAGCGGACGGTATGTCGGTAATCAGGGACGCTTGAATATTCGCGGCGGCGGCGCGAGCCTCCCAATATTGGTTGCCCTGATTGGTTCTGTCCTCGATCTCGCGGGCGCTCGAGACGCGCACTTTGGCGGCGAGAATGGTGAGTGCAAAGAGTGCGACAAGGCACATCAAAGCGACGACCAGGGCTGAGCCCCGTTCGCCTTTTCTGTCTCGTGGGTGTTTGCGATCGCGTGGTTTTTCTCTTTGCATGTAAGTTCTCGGGTTGGGCTGCTTTATTTGAATCCTGTTGCTTGGGGCGTTTCCACGCAGCGGTCGCTTGTTAGCGAATAGGTCTCCTTTCGACTCCTGGTCGTTGGCTTAATTGTGCGGGATGAGGCACACGAGAGTGCTCGGTCTCTCTCAGGGCTCCAACTTTTGATTGCAGCTCGTCGCTGTTGTCGGAGCGGGCGGCAGCGGCTTCAAACGTAACGGTCTTGTTAGCAACAAGCCGCGCCAGCGCCTGATTGAGCGTGATCATTTGGTGGTTGTCCTGACCGGTGGACATGATTGAAGGTATCTGGTGGATTTTGTCTTCGCGGATGTTGTTTTTTATCGCCGGTGTAGGGAGCATGACTTCGGCGGCCATGATTCGCCCTTTGCCACTGGCTTTGGGGATAAGTTGCTGGCACATGACGCCTATCAGGACGTTGCTTAGTTGAGTTCGTATTTGGGCTTGTTGGTTTGCCGGAAACACGTCGATGATTCGGGTGATCGTCGAGGCGGCGGTGTTTGTGTGCAGGGTGCCGAAGGTAAGATGGCCCATCTCGGCCACACGCACGGCCTGCTCAATTGTTTCGAGGTCGCGCAATTCGCCAATGAGAATAATGTCGGGGTCCTGCCTGACGGCGGCTCGCGTTGCGTCAGCGAAGCTTTCAGTATTGACATGGACTTCCCGTTGAATGACCTGGGCGCGCTGATGGGTGTGATAGAACTCTATCGGGTCTTCGACGGTAATGATATTGACCGGGCGTTCACGATTAATTTTGTCGATTAGAGAAGCCAGTGTGGTTGATTTGCCGGAGCCTGTTGGTCCGGTGACTAGGACCAGGCCGCGCGGCTTGTTGGCTAGCTCGATGATGGCTTGGGGAACATTAAGTTCTTCGGCCGAAGCAATCGTGAAGGGTATCGCGCGCAAAACGGCGCCAATGCCGGAGCGATGATCGAAGACGTTGACGCGGAAGCGCGACAGGCCTTTGACGGTGATAGACAGGTCAATAGTTTGTTTTTCCTCGAAGCGTTTGATCTGGTCCGGGCTGAGGATGCTGTAGATCAGGTCTTTCGTGCCGGCCGGCTGCAATGGGTCAAAGTCGTTGAGGGGTTCGAGGTTGCCGTCGATGCGCACACGTGGGGGCGTGTGGGTCATGATGTGAAGATCGGAGCCGCCTGCGGTGATTAGAATGTTGAGCAGCTCCGTGAGTTTCGGAGTTGGCTCCCGAAAGTTCATTTCGAAGGTTGGCGCGGGGGATTCCATCTTTACACTTTTGCTCCTGACGCTATTAGGCTACGGCGGCGGTTTCTTCCATAGAACACTTGCTTCGGATTTGGTCCCATTCGGCGGGATCGATTTTGGCGAAAGCTTCGACAATCGCAGGATCGAATTGTGTGTTACTGAACTTCAAGATTTCCTCGAGCGCATCCTGGTAAGGACGGCCTTTCCGATAGCAACGATCGGACGTGATAGCGTCGAAGGTGTCGACTACCGAGAAGACCCGGGCGCCGATGTGAATTTCTTCGCCACGGAGTTTGCGCGGGTATCCTGAGCCGTCCCACTTCTCATGGTGTTGGCCAACAATGACTGCGGCGTCATCTGGCAGTTTCATGTTGCGGACCATTTCTTCTCCGCGACCGGGATGCAGGCTCATGATGGCGCGCTCGTCTTCATCCAGTGGTCCGGGTTTTTTAAGAATGTGATCGGGTACTCCGATCTTGCCGATATCGTGAAGCCGTGCGCCGAGCTCCAGGGCTACCAGGTCATCAGCCGACAAGCCGATTTCCTGTCCGAGTCTCAAGCTGTAGGCGAGTACACGTTCCGCGTGGCCCTCAGTCTCGTGGTCCCTCGCGTCAAGTGACAGTGCAAAGGCCCGGGCGGCTGCGTCCCATTGAATGCGCAGCGCCTGTTTTCTTTTGCGTTCGAACTCGGTTTCTTTCTTTCCGAATGTCCGGGTAACGCAGCTATGGAGCTCTTGAATGTCGAACGGCTTACTCAGGTAATCGGTGGCGCCGGCTCTGATGGCATTGACCGGGTTTTCTATTTCCGATGCTCCGCTCATGATGACAACGGTTAGATCCGGAATGAGTTCGAGTGCGTTTTTGGTCAAGTCGATGCCGCTCATGCCCGGCATCGCCACGTCGGCAATCATCAGATCGAAGGAATTGGTCTGCAGTTGTTCAAGGGCCATCGCCGCAGATCGCGTTTTGACGCAGCTGTAGCCGGCTTGTCGAAGCGCTGTACTGGCTGAAAGCAGAATTGCGGGGTCATCGTCCACCAGCAGAATCCGGCGTGGAGGCGCGGCAGTAGTGGTGAGGTGTGCGTGGCCGTTTTGTGGTGCGTCGTTATGATTTAGGCTGGCTTCCATGGCTGCTTCCTTTGGTTATTGAGGTTCGAACTTAAAACGTTATATGTCGCTCTCCTACTGTCGCTGGGCCACGTCGGTACGTTTGACGGACAGAGGTTCCACGGGATCGCCGGGTTGTAGTCCAAGATCGGCGGGTATGATTACGACGGTAATCTGGCGAAGCCCTTTGGCGGCGTCGAGGGTGGTTACGCGCCAGGTGCGGTAATGAACCAGAGTCGCGTTAGTCGGCGGAGTCTGTGTCCAGGGAAGTCGTATGTAATCGACGCCCGTGCCGGAGGCCTGCGGCACTTTGTATTGTTTATCGCAACTGTAAGTAGTTGCGCAGACGTTAACGTCCAAACTCAGCTGTTCGCCGTCAGCGATCGTGGCGGTAGCTGACTTGCCGGCGAACGGGTTCACGTCCGGTAGGGCGGATTGGTTGAACGAAGTCAGCGAATTCAAGGCGCTGTTGGCTTGGGTGTCAGCGAAGCGGGCGCGTTCGGTTAGTTCTAGATGCAGTACGTGAACGCGAAGTAACTGCCCGCTGGTGACAAGCACAACGGTGAGGACGAGAAGGCCGATGATGGATTCGACCAGACCTACACCACTCTCGCCGTGAAGCCTCTTTCGGTTTTGTTTGCGCGTTCTACTCACGTTCTTTCCCCTGAGAAACTCGATCCAAGTGCGTCGTTCGACGCGGTAAAATCCTCGGCAACTTTTGGGCCACGCTATTTCATGCAGCCTCGGCGTAAACGCGTCGGCCATTGAGAGCGTCGTCTATGATTTCTCGAATGGCGTTGACGTCTGGGTTGATATCGGTGCGGTTGCAGGCTGCAAGGTGTCGAATGATTCCTTCAGCCGCAATTTCGCTTGCCTTGCCCCGGAGGTTTAGGAATCGTTTTGCCTGGATCGCGTTAATGATCTGCAATTGTTCGGTTAGTGGAAGACCGTAGAAGTTGAACATCGCTTTTGTTCCTCGTCGAAAAAAAAAGTTTTACTCCTTAGTGCTTGTTCGCTAATTGGCCGACTAAATCAAAGAGTGGGTAGTAGGCGGCGATCACGATTAGGCCAATGATGCAGCCGGCAACTACGAGAGTAAGCGGCTCGACCATTTTGGAGAGTTTCGCGGTTGACTCCTGGACTCGCCGATCTGTAAGTGCGGCGTAGTTTGCGAGCTGATCGGGAAGCCGACCGGTTTGTTCGCCGGTGGCCACGGCTGCCTGAAACTCATCGCCAAAGAGAAAGGCGTAGGGGGTAAAGGCCGTTTGCAGATCGAGACCGCCGTCGCGGAAGCCTTCGCGAATAGCATCCAGTTTTTCTTTGTAGACCACGTTCAATGACGCGGCTGCGGCTTCGTTAAGAAACTCGGCCGGTGGGATTACGGGCGCGAGAATACTCATAAGATCGATGACGTGTGCGGCGTTGAATTGGCGGATCAGGTTTCCTACGAGAGGCCAATGGAGGCTCTTGCGTTGGAACCAATCGCGGCCGTTGTCAGTGCGTAACCAACGAGCGCAGGCGATGATGCCGATGATACCGAGCAGCATGCAGGCCATGCCCAGGTAGCTTGTGAGAAAGGAACTAAAGCCGAGAAGCGCGCGTGTCAGGAGCGGAAGTTGCGCGCCGCCGGACGCATCGAGCAGTGCTTTATACATGCCCTCCATACTAGGGAGGACCCATGTGACTAATATCCAGATGATCGCTGAGGCGAGCGACAGGACTACGGCCGGGTAAATTAGTGCGCCGCGAATCTTGGCAATATTGGCAGCGGTAAGAAGTTGTCGCTGTCCATATTTTTGCAGCATGTCTGAAGGGTCGCCCTTCTTAATGCCGACATGAATAATGTGCCGGAACGCTTCGGGGAAAACATCAGCCCGGGTATTGAACGCCTCGTCGATGTTGATGGATTCTTTCCGCATTTCACTCCAAACATCGAGCAGTGCTTCGCGTAAGAGCGAGATGTTGGTGGAGCGAGCAATGTCCTGGATTGCTTGTGGGATTGGATCAGAAGCGCGAGTGCGTTCCGAGAGTTGGATGCTGAAGGTCCCGAGTTGTTCGCGTGTCAGCCGTTTCCGCTTGCGGGTAAGACGGTGCGGTTTGTGGGCGATTGATTCTACTTCGATCCGGGCCCTAAGCAATTTCGCCTCGGCCTGTTCTTCGTCCGAAGCATAGACATACATCTTCGTCTCAGCGCCGAGAATGTCGGTACCGGCAAACTTGAAGCATGTCTGCTCTACATCGAGCGGATGTTGATTCGTAGGCTGAATTTGTTCGGCAACGGCTGCCATGTTCGTGACTCCTTCGTGGGTTCGTTGGGTTATTGCTGTGGCGTGCAGGCGGCTTTTGTCCAGGGACCTGTTTTGCCGCAACGCCGTAGTATTTGATCCTCGCTGATATAAAAACTGTATTGAGCGGACGTGTTGTCGGAGGCCGGCACTACTTTGGCTCCGAAGATTGTGGTGGAACTGCTGCCTTCGTCAGAAAAAGCCCAGCCGGTAACCGTCAGATCTCCGGTGGTCAAAAGCGGGGTGCCGCCCGCGATCGTGGCTTGCAATTCAGCGATGCTGCCGTAGCGTCTCTTGCCGACAAGTGTCTTGAAGGCGGTTTGTTGCTGGCCGATGGCAGCAAGCTTCTGTTTAGCGGCGCTCTCGTAGCCGGCTCGCTTGGAAGCTATGAGGCTTGGGATGGCGATGGCCGCGATGATCGCGATTACGGCCACCACGATCATTAGTTCCACCATCGTAAAGCCGCGGTTACGCAGCTGCTTGTTGTACTTCGAATTCCTCAACATCGATATACTCTCCTTCGATTACATCCTCATCTAGCGAAGCGGCGGTTGCTTGCTGGTTAGCTGGCTCTGTGGCAGATGTTTGCCATGACGTTTCGGTGCCTGGGGCGGCGGTGGCTGGCGACATGAGTAGGTCGTAGACCTTCTCGTAAGGTATTAGGCCGCGACAGAGCTTTCGCGCTGCCGCTTCGGCAAGTGTCATCATGCCGTAGTTGGTGATGGCGTACTTGACGATATCTTCGCCGGCAGAGCCGTTGCGAAGCATGCGGCTGATATCGGGCGTCAGGTGGAGAATTTCGGCGATGCACGTTCGTCCTTTGAAGCCACGCCAGTTACAGGCTGGGCATCCCTTGGCTTGGAAGAATGGGGAGTGGCCTTCTGCCGAGCGGATTGCGTCTTTGACGTCGTCCCGGTTGGGAAAGACAACGTCAATAAGTCGCCCGGCGATTTCGCGGCTCTGCGGGTGTTCAACTTTGCATTTTTCGCAAAGCACAGGAACGAGGCGTTGCGAAACCAAAAGCTGAATGAGAGAGGCCTGTTTGTCGCGATCGATGCCAAGAAAGTCCAGACGCGAAAATGTTTGAGCGATGTTATTGGTGTGTACGGTCGTGAGCGTAAGGTGTCCGGTGGCTGATGCCTGGAAAACGATTGCGGCCTCGTTGGAGTCTCGAAATTCGCCGGGGCTGAAAATGTCTGGATCCCGCCGCATAGCATCACGAAGCGCATCAGCCCAACTGTCTTCGTCGTCGCCTACTGGAATTTGGCATCGGCGCTTATTGGGGAATTCAATTGGATTGCCGATTTGGATTACGCGCTTGCGATATTGATGGGCTTGTTCAAGGCGGCGAAGCATTGCTTCAAGTGTGTTTGATTTGCCGGAGCCTGTGCCGCCAGTCACCAGGACGACGCCGATTTGGTGATGTAGCGCGTTTTGGACTTCTTCTATCTGGTTTGGTTCGAGTCCGATCTGATGGAAATCGCGGAAGATGGCGCGATTGATTCTGATTACCACTTCGCGTCCATATAGAGCTGGCCCGCCTTGAAAGCGGAGTGTCATGCGCTCGCGCTTGCCGCCGCGGGTCTTGACGACAATGCTGATCTCTTTTCCGATCGCCTTCTGGCTGAGTTTGTAGCCGTCGATCTTAGCCATGTCCGCAAAAGCGTTGGCGAGATTCTCGACTCGTTCCGGGGCGATGTTGGTAATGCGTTCATAAACATCGCCATCGGTTCGGTAGGTTATGTAGCCGCCGTCGTGCCAGGGTTCGAGGTGGAGATCGCTTGCTCGTAGTTTGATCGCGTCGAGGATGATGCGCTCGGCTTCAGCGCGTAGCCCGGTCCCGGTGCCGATCACCACGTCGCCCGGGACGACTTGTTTTGCCCGCGCTGTGTCTGATTGAGCAAAGTCATTCCAGTCGACGCTTTCTTGCCGAGCGTTCGGATCGTCGAGATCGTCAAAGGTTTCTTCAATCTCAGGTTCCTCGACGCTGGCTTGAAGTGCTTGCTCGTAAGCGGTGGCGAGCAGAATTTCGAAGCGTTGGTTGGTGATCAGACGAGGGTTTAGTTTAGACGAAGGAACGTTGAGGGCCCGGGCTACGTTGCGAACGTGTAGAAAGTTGCCCGGCGCGCACATGCCGACGAGAAATATTCCGTCTACGAATTCGAGCAGGACCGCGTGATTTTCCGTTGCGACTTTGAAAGGAAGTCGTTTGGCGAGGTCCTGTAGTGCACGAGTTTCATAGACTTCGCGAACGACCGCGAGTGCCTCAAAGGTTTGCTCCACGTCGTTGTCGGTGATGATGGGCGGGACTTGATCCTGGTTCCCGTTTCCGTTGGATGAAAAAGGGAGTGTGTCCGCTGTAGATCCCGCCTTGGTGGTTTCCGCTTGGCTCTGTGTCATGGCCTTGCCCTTTGGGTTGTTTGTTAGTTTCGTTTTTCGAAGGGAGTTGGCTTTTGCGCCTTCGGCGGCGAGGGTTGAGTGGTCATCGCGTCTGCCGGCGCTTGGAAGTTCGGAATAGCGGCGTCTTGCGGAATGACTTCAACCGTGATTGCGAAATACAGCCGGTCGCGGTTTTGCTGATTTTGCTTTCGCTTGAAAGCATTGCCGATGAGCGGGATATCGCCGAGACCTGGAACCTTCGCCTTAGCGTTTGACACCTGGTCGGCAGCGAGGCCTCCAATAACGACAGTTTCACCATTTCGCAACCGCAGCACGGTTTGCAGACTTTGGCGATTGACGCCAGGGACGCCGTTGAAAGTGCCGAGCGAAGTATCGACGCTGTTATTTTCTAGTTGGATATTGAGGGTCACGAAATTCGGCTGTCCTTTTTCGTTCTCGGCGACTTGCGGAGTGATACGGGCAATGCGCGAGGCCTCAATAAATTGCACTTGGCCGCTTTGGAAGGGAGCGCCTCCAGCAATCGTGGTTGTGACAACTGGGATTTGGGTTCCGGCTACGAGGTCAAACGTATCGCCGTCTGAAACGATGCCGAACGGACGTGACTGAATGTTTGCGTTTCCTGATTGCTGGGCCAGCGTTAATTGGTAGGCAAACTGGAAACTGTTGAAAAGATAGCTGCCGCCAAAGACTGCCAAGGGATTACTGGCGCTCAGGCCGTTGGTGGGCTGGCGCATTCCCGCCGCTAGTCCCGGGATCCCGCCCGGGTTACGGCCGGCAGTGCCCTGACCGTTATTGGTTCCTGTCCCGCTGCCGCTGCCGCTGCCGCTTCCGGTGGTGGTGGTCTGATTGGGAAGAGTGGTCAATCCTCCGATGTTGGTGTTGTCGGTATTGAACGCGGCAATTGATAGTTGCGATCCAATGTCACGCAGATAGTTCTCATTTGCCGTGTAAACCAGCGCCGAAATCTTGACTTGGTAACCGGGCTTGTCTACTCGTGAAATGATGTCTCGTATTTCGTCCATCTGTTCCTGGGTGGCGGCTACGAGAAGTTCGTTACGGCCGGGAACGCGGCGGGCTTCGCCGCGCGCGTCGCCGCCGGCTTTGAGAATGTCTTTGATCGCGTCTTCCAGTGATTGAATGGTGGCGCCGTTGGTCGATTGAGTTTGCCCCGCCAGGTTGGCTCTGGCTCCTGCAGTTGGCTGGAGATAGCGCAACTTGAAAACTTCGCGAACGATCGGCGCGCTCCTTCTTTTCTGATCGTTGATTTGGGCAATTTTCATCCGCTTAGCGATCTGCACGATCCGTCCGTCGATACAAACCATGTCGAGGTCGTTCAGATCGAGCAGGGTGCGTAAAACGGAGGTCCATGGCGCGTCGGAAATCGTCAGGCGCACAGGGGTTTCCTGCACGTCGTAGTCGAGCACGATGTTGGCGCCATACGCTTCATTGAAACGATTGACCAGGGTGAGTAGCGACAGGGGGCGATTTGATTCGTTGGTAATCGTGATTTTTTCAGCACGATAACTTGAATCACAAAGCGGGCTGCGTTGTTGCGGCACCTGGCTTGTAGCCGGCGACGAATCGGAAGTGACGGCGGTCGAGGACGCTGGGATCACGGCGGCGGTCTTCTGCTGGCTTGCCGGGGCGGATGCTACGGCCGGTTGTTGGGGTTCAGGCGAAGCCTGAGCTTTTGCCGCCTGAATTGGCGACGGAGAAGGCGATGGCGAGGGCTCTACAACTCCGTCCACGTCTGTGTCGATAAAATCGGTGACCGCCTCGTTAGTTTCCGGACCACGCGTATTTGTAAAACGCGTGGTGCTGTAACTGGCGTGATTAAAACTTACTTCTCTCGAGCTGCGGCGTTGATCCAGTGACAGTTCTTTACTCTCGGGAATATCCTCTGTCTTTGCCGGGGATGCTTTTGGCTGACTAGGCGTGATTACGGTGTTGTTCTCGGGTGCAACAGCAGGTGAATTCGCGCTATTCGATACAGGCGTACCTTGCGCCGTAGTGGAAGTTTTAGCGTAACGTTGTTTGACGGCGTCCTGCAGATCGGAATAATCGTCGGGCCGGGCCGGGCCCGACGGCCTGTTAAGGGATACCGGCTTCACTTGCGGAACAACCTGCGGCTGGCGCGGTGGCATGCTGCCGCTATCGAGTGCCGGGGTGGTAGTGGTGAAGTCTTCCTGCCGGGTCCAAGGTACGTTCTTCGTTTGACCTGCTGAGGTGCGGAAAGAGACGCCGTCTTTGTTTACGCCGACGAGCATGCCGTCGTAGAACTTCGCGCCTACATTGGCGGCGATGGTTCGTTTCTCGGACTCAAGATAAAGCCATGCTCCCTGGCGGCCCACCATGTCGACTCGGCCGGTGGGGGAGAGTTCTGAAATTAGGTACGCGTTGCTGATTGAAGGCAAGGGTTGTCCGGACGATGCGGCCGCGCGGACGGACTGCTGCCATTGTGTCAACCGGGCCATGCGATCTGGAAGCATGGGCTGCGGGCTGACCGCGCTCAGTGACGCCGGGCCCATTCTTACTTTGGTGGCCGACGCGGTGCTTGTTTCCGACAGATTTGCGGCTGAGAAGGGATCGGAAATCGACGTGGCTGCGGCAATGCTTGGATAGAGAGCTGCGGCCAGTTTGTCTTCCGTGTCGTCGGGCAAGTGCGGGATTCCGGCGGCGGTCTCCAAGCGGGCAGCCTTGAGATCTATTTCCGAAGGCTGTGCGTCAAGAGACCTTCCGAGTACGCGGCGCGCGCCAAAAGTTATCGACGCGGTTAAAGCGAACACGGCGAGTAAGACAATGGCGGCCTTAATCCGAGTATGTCCGTTGGCGGGGCTTTCGAGGTTTTTCATGATTCGTTTCCTTATCCTTCTGAGTGGTTTGAGACTCTTACTTTTTGAGTTGTGCCGTCTGATTTCCCTGAGCCTGAAGCTCGTCGCGAAGTTCAGCCGGTATCGGAGGAAGTACGCCTGATGTAGGAGCGTCGTAAGTCACGAGTGTGAGATTGACCGACTCCTGTTTATTGAGAGACGTGATGGAGAAATCGCGCACGTAAATGATGCGGGGGTACTTGGCTACGTCGCTCAGAAAGCGGGCGACGGCCGCGTGTGGTCCTTGAATCTGTGCCGGCATTACGCGTTCGTTGAGTGTGATCTGCGGCTGCGCCGGATCAGGGGTGGCCGCAGGCTGAGCGGCTGAATTTGTCTGGGTGGCTGGATTGGTAGATTTCGCGCCGGGTTTACTGGCGTCGAACATGGTCACCCGGACTCCGTTGGCCTTGGCCATCTGTTGAATGGCGTCAAGCACGTTCGAGATTTCAGCTTCGCCGGGCAGCAGCTCGCGGGCGGTGGTGTAGTTCGTGATCACGCGCCGGAACTGCTGCAGGAATTGGGGCTTGGTTTCCTGGATCATGCGAAGTCGCGCGTTGAGCGTCCGTTTCTGCATCAACTCTCTACTGAGAGAGTCGTTAACAGTGGCTTGGGGTGTGATGTACGAGTAGTAATAAAACACTCCAAGGCCGATTGAGAGGACGCTTGAAAGGACGAGAAGTTTGGGCCAGCCAATCTTCAGCATGGTGGCGACGATTCGGTCTTTGCGGTTGTTCTTGGCGCGTGCGCGCGCGCCTCGCTTGTTGGCGGATATCATTTGGCTGCTCCCGAGGATTGATTATTCATGGGCGTTGGAACGGACATGGGCGGACGTCCTGGAATATTCGGCATTGGCACCTGCATTCCGGGCGCGGTGTTACCGGGCTGGTTATTAAGTGGAATCGCTGTTGGTACCTGGAACTGCTGCGCTTGTGGTTGTCCGGTGGCTTGGCTGCCAGGCACGGCTAACGGCGTATAGGTTGTCAGTACCGTGAATTCAATGATGTTTGATTGCGCGGCAGTGGGCTGTGCGGCCGTGTTGGCCGCGCTCCCCTGGACGTTATTCTTGGTGAGCACGTTGGTAAATAATCCATCGCTGAATTCGAGTGACTTGGTAAATGCGGTGATTGATTGTTCGCTCTTGGTTCTTCCCTTAATCTCGATGCTCCCGCCTTTGGCATTAACCTCCTGAATGGACCACGTAGGATCTTGCGGCCATCGTTGATTAAGGTCGCGCAATAGTTGGTACGTGGCAGGCTGGCGCCGGCGCAGGGTGATTAGATTGTCGAGCAGGGTATTGAAGGTCGCGAAGTTAGCCTTCGCTGAATCATAGTCGGCATTTTCCTTAGACAGCTTTGCGCTCGTCGCGTCTTCCTGATTGATGCGTGATTGCAGCCGCGCTCCTTCGACCTTGTAATCGAGGGCGCAGGTAATCACGAATGCGGCGACGGCGACGAGCGGGACTAGAAAAGCCACGCAAGCGGCAATGACTCTGTTTGAGTCGGCTGCGCGATCGCGCGCAGCCGCGGCGTAATGGATTTCCGCAAGCCGATCTTGTGGAGAGACTGCGAGATCACAAGGGAGAACGTTCGTGTCATCGAGTAGTGCGCCGATGGCGAGCGCTGTCGCTTGATCGAGATCGGAACCGTCGTCTGGGCCTCCTAATGACAGCGGGATGGCTGCGCCGCGAAGTTCCTCGGCGTTTTGAAGTAAATCGAGAATGATGGGCTCGAGGTCTTCAGGGGCTGAGACGACCACGTTGGTTACTGGCGCTAGTTGGAGGTCGTCAAGAGTGTTTTGAGCCACGAGGCGGCAAAACATTTCCCGTGCATGTTCGCATTTGATGTTTGCAGTCGAGCCGCCTTCAAACTGTTCTTCGGTTTCATAAACGAGGCCGGTAGCTTCTGACCAGAGGCCTGCGGCGTAGTCGTTTCCGCTGAGAACGAGAAAAGCGACGGTGCCTCCGGGTGAAGGCTGATTGCGCGAGCTCCACACTCGGGCGATAGCCCTGGTCCTGGTTTCAATTCGTAACGTCGGTTCCGGAATCTTTGTGTTTTCCGGCTGCTGTTGGGCAAACCAACGCAGGATTTGATCGGATACATCATTGACTGAGCGTTGATCTACCTGGGTGGTGAGGACGCGGCCGTCAGGGGTGCGCGAAAAGCCTAAGGCATGGTTCTCGTCATCGAGCGAAATGATCTCTTTTAAGATCGCTTCGTCGTCGCTGTTGGCGTCAACGGGCGCGTGTATCTGATCCGTGTGAGCGTTACCGCCGAGCAGGGTCGTGCGCAGGTCGGTATTGAAAATATTGACCGCTCGCCGTTCGTTGAGTTGCGGACGATAAATATCGAAGCCGCCGTCAGCGCCGAATTCGGCGATCACAATTTGACCGTTACGGGGGTCGATGCAGAGGCCGCAGGGATTTTGCGGAGCAGTTTGTTTTCGAAAGAAACGGAGGTTAGACATTGGAACTCCCTTAGTTGAGTTGATTCGAGGCAAGGTTGAAGGCTCTCGGGGACGACGAAAAGAGGATGTTCCCGCGAGTTTCCGTTGTGGCGTCGGTGTTTGTTTCAAAGCCCTCGGCGGCGAGGGTCACGATGACGAAAATGTATTGGTTTCCGCCTTGCCCGGTCGACGGGCTGAACGATAAGGATCTGGTGTTGAAGGCGATTGTAGAAGCGCGCTGGCCCTCGATCCGGACGAGCCGGTTATCGGTGCTGAGGGTGTAGGTTACCGGTGGCGCGAGTTTTACGATCGTCGCGCCTGGTGCAAAGGGGTGTGTGTGATCGGCGTCTGATGACCAGAGGCGGCCCCATGCAGGATTGGTCTGGCGTGAACGCGAGAGGGTGAGTCTGGTGGTTTGGCTGTCGACCGTGGCTACAGCGGTCACCTGACATACGACTGATGCCGGCGCGACTGGATTGCTCGGATCGTTTGAACCGTAGTCAATTACGAGGATGGTGTCGCCGACACTGTAGGTCCCGCGTCGCGGTGTTTTAAGATCAACCTGGCTACCGCCAGAGCTTAAAGTGGTCAGCGACGGACTCGGGTCTACGGACTTGTCGCCCGAAAGTAACGTGGCTGTATTGCCAGACCACCAGCCAGGCCCTCCGGTCACTGTTATTGGGCTGGTTAATTGAGTGCCGCCATCGAAAGGAAGTTTGGCGAACTCGGTTGAATTAGACCCTGCTAGCGACTGTCCAAACTGAGCGGTAATCTCGGAGGTGCGGTAAGTGATAGGCGCGCCAATCAGGGAAATGTTGTTAACGGATGAGCCGCTACCGGCGCCGTAGGCGAGGACGTAATGTGGATATGCAGGGATGCCTGTGGTTCCGGAGTAGAGAATCGACCTTACGCCGTTGCGGATTCGATAGAAGCGGGCGAAGCGAGTGGTTTGTTGCGCGTTCGGTGCTTCAATTCCGATCTGGTAGCTATCGCCTGGAACGTGCGACGGAATTGATGCTCCGGTGCCGAAGTTTGACGCGACTACACCGCCCGGTGCGCGAGATTCGTAGACGACGATTGCTGACACGCCTGCTTCGTCGTAATAGGTGCCAATAGCGTCTAGGTTGCCGTCGCTGCCTACGACATAAACCCAGCAATGTTTGCAGATGGTTGCCGGGGTCCATTGTAAGAGACTGGTACCCAAAGAAACTGAGCGGGTGCTGTACAACCAGCTCGCGTTATCGTTTAGCTTGGTGAATGATCCTGATCCTACGTTGAAATCTGGGTTTGGTTGGAACTGAACATTCTCTTTCCCCGCGCCTGGAGCGGACGTACGGGTCAGATTTAGACCGGCATTGTCGAAGTCAGATCGTAAAAGGGTTTCCGAGCTGCTTCGAGCTTCTTCCATGGTGGTTACTTCCGTGTAGGCCCCGACGGTGCGGGCAAACTTGGTGACCAAGAGGACTGCGGCAACGATGGCAATGAGTGAAAGTGCCATCGAGACGAGCAGCTCTACGAGAGTGAAACCACGTTGATGTTGGCGGCTTAGCATTTTGGGTTCGGAGGCTTTAGGGACTGACGATGGTGCGGTTACCAAACCCGCGCCAGGCATTTGCGGCTTCGTCGTATTGCCAGAGTTCGACGAGCCCTGACGGATGAACGGCAACGGCGCGGGCGGTCCGGCCGTCTGTCAGGTAGATCGCTGGAAAAGGGCTCTCTACGTTTGGGTTAGTGTTTGGGGTGGCCGTTGGCAGTGACGAGGGGTCGAGGCGGCCGTCGGCAGTAAAATTAATGACGGTGGTTGGTGTGCCAAGGGAAATAACAGGGATTGGAGCCAATTGGCTGGCTGAAGCCGCTATTCTCCAGCCAGCCGGTATGCTCAAAGGCGTGCCCTGATAGACAAAGGACCAGGTGCCGGTGCCTCCCTGGGCGGGGGTGTTGAAGGTGGTGTGATTAGCACCCTCGGTAACAAGGGGGGCGGTGGTGGCGAGATTGCCAAAATCAATGGAAATAGGGGGTTGCCGGTAATTTTCGAGCAAAGTGGGCTCGGTCAGGGCGTTAATGCGAATAGCCGCCGCCCGCCGATCGCGGACTCTTGCGGCCACGTCCTGAAGAAACCGCCCGCCTTCGTCACGACGAGCGAAAGAAGCAAGGGCGAGTGCCGCCACGATGCTAATAATGGCGCAGACGACGGCGAGCTCCATCAGGGAAAACCCTTCCTGAGCCGCAAAGTTGCGCGATTTATTGGGTACTTCTTGCATTAGTGATAGCCCGAAACTGCACTTTTAGGCCGAAAACAGGCCTATTTTCGCTCCCTGAGCCAGGGATTTCCGCTATGCAGGTGGGACAAACAGCCGGTCTTGGCTTAGGTTCGTCCGATTAGGTGAGTGGGGCTGGTCGATGCCGCTTTTGGCATTCGGGGCGACCGCGGAGGCTGGCTCTGCATAAGCTGTGCCGTTAAGGGAAAGGTGTGAAAACCTCAATGTTCTCTCAGTTCTTCTTATAACGGCATAAGTGAAAAGGTCGTTTTTGGGCCTTCGGCAGAGAGGGTGCCGTTGAGAACTGTGGGGGTTTCCGCGGGTGGGGCCTTGTTTTTGGGTACCTATATATAGGAGCAACGTCTGGCAGGGGTTTTGCAACGAAAATGCCTCGGCATCGCCTGTCAAGGATGCCTCTACCACCATGTCGAGAGAAGCAAAACCCCTCCTTTTCGTTGCAAAAATAGCCATATTTGGCTTGTTTTTAGGCGTTTCCCAAACCTTTGCCCAAGCAGTGCGCATTACTGACGGGGACGTCGAACTCCCTAAACCAGAGGCGATTTCTCAGGAAAAGCCGGTTCCTGGGGCAACTCCGCTGGTAAAGCAGGCTAGTCGGAAGGTTAAAAGGTCGTTTTTGGGCCTTCCGATGGCGAAGTCGGGTGCGCAAAGCCCGCAACCTGTGCAATTAGTCAAGTTAACCGCTGCTGGCGTAGATCGGCCGCAGCAAGTACTAAGGGAAGCGGTCTACAGGGAGGCGGCTAGGTACGGAATCGACCCGGATTTGATTTTCTCGCTGATCTGGCAAGAGTCCCGGTTCAAGTTGGGTGCGGTAAGTCCTCGGAATGCCCGGGGGCCGATGCAGATGCTCCCTGAGACAGCGGCTCGATTTGGAGCGCGAAATCCGCATGATCCCGATCAGGCGGTTAGAGCAGGCGTTGCGTATTTGGCTTGGCTGCTTGATCGGTTTGGAGGGAACGTGTCTTTGGCGCTTGCGAGTTATAACGCGGGTGAAGGTGCGGTCGAAGCCTATCTTGAGGGCAAGACTATAGTTTTGCGTAATGGCAAAGTAATTAACCGAAGATCTATTGCGACGGGAGGGATTCCGCCGTACAATGAAACTCAGAACTATGTGAAGCGGATAGCCGACCGTTATCGCATGGTCAAAAACCTGCCCCGTTAGAATCCTTTACCAGAGAGTTGGAGTGTGGAAATGGATACTATTCCTCAGTCAGAGCAGGTTGCTCAAACAACCCTTCCCGTTTTAGTCATCGATGACGATCCAGACGTTCGCGCTTATTTAACGCGAACGATAAATCGTTATGGTCTGGAGTCTATGGAGGCAGAGGACCTGGCGACGGCGACTGAACTGTTGTCGGAGTGGTCGTTCTCGATTTTATTCGCTGACAAGTACCTTCCTGATGGCGACGGTGTTGAGTTCTGCCAAAGTCTGCCAGAGGGTATGTGTGGGTTCGGTGCGGTGATTATCACTGGTGCCGGACAAGCGGAGGAAGCGATGACTTCGGTGGGCGGCTTGATTAAAGACTACTTGCCGAAGCCGATTAGTATTGAGAGGGTCCGGTATTTTCTGGCCCAGGCCGCTCCGCACGAACCTGAAGACTTTCCAGAAGGGCAATATTTTGAGCCGCGCGTGAACGATGATTCTGCGGAATCAGTTCGTGATAAGGGCAGGCTTATTGGCCGAAGCGCAGCGATGATCGAATTGGCTGGTGAGATTCAGAAAGCTGCTCGAATGAACGCGGTGGTTAATATTGCCGGTCCTACTGGTTCGGGAAAGGAAGTGGTGGCTCGGCGCATTCATGAGCTTAGTGCGCGATCTGCAGAGAAGTTCGTGGCGCTGAATTGCGGTGCTTTACCTAGCGAGCTGGTGGAGGCGGAGTTGTTTGGTTATGAGAAGGGCGCGTTTACTGGCGCTGCGGGGTCTCGTGCGGGGCTGTTCCAGGAGGCGGCGGGCGGCACCATTTTTCTGGACGAGATTACAGAAACGTCGTTGGGATTTCAGGTGAAGTTATTGCGGACTTTACAGGAAGGGACAATTCGTCGGATTGGGTCAAACAATGAGATTGCAGTGGACGTTCGTGTAATAGCCGCGAGTAATAAGAATTTGAAAGATGAAGTGGAGGCAGGCACTTTCCGGAAGGATTTATATTTCAGGCTCAAGGGTTTTGAATTGATATTGCCTGACTTAAAGAAGCGTGATGGTGACGTTCTCTTGCTCGCTGAACATTTCACACAGCGAGTTGTTGATCGCATCAAGCGTCGAATCGTTTACTCGAAAGGGGCCAGAGCGGCGTTGGAGTTTTACTCGTGGCCGGGTAATGTGCGCGAACTCGAGCGCGTTATCGAGTTTGCGGTCCAGCGTTGTGGGGGGACGGTTTTGTTGAGTGATTTGCCGGCTGAGATCCAAGCTGCGTATAAGGAAAGGGATGGAGAAGTATCCGAATTGAAGGGTTTCCTGACGCTGAAGGAGATGGAGGATCAGCATATTGACCGGGCCTTACATCTCGTCGGTGGCAGTCAAGTAAAAGCTTGTGAACTGCTTGATGTAGATCGCAAATTCATTGCGCGGCGCCGGGCTCGTGCGGCCGGGGGGCGATCGGGTCATTAAAATTATCGGTGGTGAAGATGCTATGCCGATGAAGGAAGTACGCAAGCCTTTGGTTGAAGCCAATATTGGTGAGGAAGCTGTTGTTGTTTTTGCTCGCTTGGCGAAAGAGCGGAAAGTGACTGCCGAGGAGCTATTACTTCAGATTGTTCGCGATTGGATTGAAGAACAGAGAGCGGAGTCAGCCGGCGAGATTGTTTTGCTTTCAAGACAGTCGGCGATGTTGCTGGATGGCGAATCGCAGGATGATTTCCTGACGCGTGTGCGGCTGGATTTGCTGGACAATGTTATGAGGGTCGAGGGCAACCGTAAGGCAGCGGCCGAGAGGCTTCAGATAGAGCGAACGGCCATGCACAAAGCCATTCGGAGATTGCAGAACAAGCGGGACAGTCGTTGGCGACAGCAGCTTGGGGGTGTGGGATTGTCAGTAGGAATTTTGAGCGAAGACGGACGAACAGAGGCGGTGATTTAGTCCTTAAAGAAGGCATGTAATATCATTGGCGAGGGCAGAAAAACGCGTTACAGGGCAAATATGGGGAAAGATTGTAAGCCAGGAAACTTAACCAGTATTCGCAGCGATTTCACTGATTTTTAGTAGTATGATTTTTTCCGAGGATCTGAGCGATTTTCGCAATTAAACTAGCAGATTCAAAGGGCTTCTGAATAAAGTCAAAGTCATCCAGAGTCTTCGAGTTATTATCCTTTAAGTCAATTCGATGGCCGGTTGTTAGTATCAGGGAGGTCCGTGGGTGGGCCTCCCTTATTGTTTTGCATAGCGTTCGTCCGTCGATGCCGGGAAGTCCGAGGTCTGAAATGACAAGCGACGGCTTTTGCCCTCTTTGGGTGAGTGATTGGAATTGGGCGAGAGCGTCGCTTCCGTTGCTGGTCGTTATTACCTCGTAGCCGGCGCGGAGAATGGCTCTTTCCATGCTGCGCCTGATGTCGTCTTGGTCTTCGGCAATCAAAATAAGTGGAGTTCGTGACTTTGCTTTACGCAGGCTCTTGCGAACCTTTGGTCCGGGTCGTTGTGTTTTTGGGACGAAAGGTTCGGCCGCTTGGGCTGTCTTTGGAATTTCCAGCGGTAGATAAATCTCAAAGCGGGTTCCGCGGCCGGGCCAGCTTTCAACATTGATGTAGCCGGCTAGCTGCTTGACGATCGCATAGACAGTTGGAAGGCGAAGGCCGCTTTCGTGAGCTGAACTTGGGTTAAAGAGTTCGAAGGTTTGGGGGAGTGCGTCCGCTGGGATGCCGCTGCCGGTGTCGGCGACAGTCAATCGTATGTAGTCGCCGGGCAGGCTACCTGCGTGACTGATCGTGTATGACTGATCGAGGTTAGAGGCTTCTGTTCTGATTGTAACTCGGCCGCCGGCGGGCATGTTCTCTTTGGAGTTCAACAACAGGCTGAAGATGATTTGGTCTATCTGGGCGTGTTCGCCGTAGAATTCTGGGAGGTCATCTCCAGGGAGAAATTCTAGATTAATCTTTCGTCCTAAAAGTCTCTGAGCGATCGGAAGTATCTCACTTACCGTTTGATTAATATCGAGCGTTTCTTTTGGGCGTGGCTGCTGTTTGGCATAATCTTGAAGTTTCCTGATGAAGGTGGCCATTTCCAGAACTTTGCGAATAAAGTCTTGCATGACCGGGAGTGACGAACTGGCTTGTTCTGATGCGTTGCCGTTGGTCGAGTCCTCACTGATACTTTCTAATGTCTCTTGGACGAGTTCTGCATTGCCCAGGATGGCGGTCAATGAATTATTAAAGTCGTGTGCAATTCTCAAGGTCAAGTGTCCGAGGATTTCCTGGTAGGCTGCGGTTGGCGTTGGGCTGGGTTTCTGAGATCCGTTCAGTTGTCGTAGTAGGGCAATGCCGGCGATGGTTCCGTTTAAGTGTTTGAAGCCGGGGAGTCGTTGTCCTGGTAGTAGGATGACGGTGCCATCCTGGTTGGAAATTGAGCAATGGTAGTTCAATGGCTCCTTCGTTGGAACATCGGCGCTGTTTATGCGGTTGTCGTCTTCAGGGGCTGAAAGAATCAGTAGTTCTTCAATTTTTTTAGATTGGAGATCGCTCTGGCCTAATAATCTGCGGGCGCCCTTATTTGCAAAAACAATTTTGTGGTCTTCGTCCAGCAACAAGACGCCATCGGAAACGAGGTCGATAAGCTGTCGTAGACTTTCTTCGCGCTTTGGAATGCGTCGGCGCTTATGACGTCGTGGCGGTGTTGATTCGGGCATAGCGTTCGGCTTGGTCTAGTACCGATGTGGTTTGGTGGCGATCGGTTTTGCTCTAAAGGTTGCAGCCCGCTCGGTCTTTTGATTAATTATCGCGGTTTTTGCTGTAAAATGCTACGTCGTAAGATTGACCAAATTAGATAATGGGTCGTGGTATTATTGAATGAGTGGGGTTATAAGAAACGATAAGGAAGCGGTTCAATGTCTGTTAATGTTTTAGATCTGATGGAGCTCGAAAGCGAGGGAGTGGATGTAGATCTCCGCGGTGGTGAGGTACTCAGACACTTCCAGACGCTTTTATCTTCACGGCGAGCTCGTGCCGCGGATTTTTTGTCATGCGCGCAATCGTTTGAGTCCGCAGGTCTAGATCATGAAGCTTTGTCTGCTTGTGACGAGGCTATTAGGCGGGACGGTCTTTATTGGGAAGCGTTGGTTTTTCGGGCGGAACTCCTATTGGGCCAGTTTATCAGATTGGATGAGGGCGGGAGTCAAAGAGAGGCGGCGGATAGAGCGTTGAGTGATTATCGGCGGGCGCTTTCTTTTGCCGGAACAGCCTCTGTGGATTTGGTGAGAGGTTATGCGGTAGCGTTGTTACTGGCCGGTGCCTATCGGGATTGTGCGGAGGTTGTCGAAAGAGTCTTACCGGGTTATCACACTCTTAACGGTGAAGTCGAAAGTGACTTGAGATACGTGCTTGGGTGTGCGTACGTATTCTTGGGTGAGCGCGATAAGGCGGCAAAGGCTTTTGAGCGGATGAAGGAACTAGACGCCGATAATGAGTACGCGCTTTTTGGTTTTGCAATTGGCTCGCTGGTTTCAGGTGAAGCCGATCCAAGTCGGTGCGAAGATGGACTACCAGCCGAATTATCTGCGTCGTTGAGAAGGTTACGCGAGCAAGGGTGTGGCAGTTTTCTTGATGTAGCGCGAGCTTTGGCTTAGGTCTTAGTTTCTAAGAAATTTCCGGAAAGAACTTCTATTAGGGATAACGTCACTCGTCGCCGGTCCTCGGTGTTGAGAAAATCTTCCAAATAATAATTAGGTCGGTTCGGGATGGCTCCCTGGGAGTCGTTAGCGATAAACCACGCGTGTTCCAAACGGCGTTCAAGAAGACGAAGGTAAGCTGCTGATGTGCAGATGTCACTAACTATGAGAACCGACAAGAGCAGCAGGAGGTTTTCGTGTGGAGTCTTCTAGCACTTCTCTAACCTTGCGGCGAATTTCACTATGGTTCCAAGGCTTGTGTATAAAAGCTATTCCGGCTTCGAGAATTCCTTCTTGAGTTATTACTTCATTGGGATAGCCGGACATGTATAGGATTTTGACGTTTGGTGAAAGCTTTTGGGCCTGTCGAGCTAACTCGGTGCCGTTCATCTTAGGCATTAAGAGATCGGTAATTATCAGGCTTATAAGTGAGGGCGTCTCCCGAAAGATCTCCAGTGCTTCGTATCCGTCAGAGGCTTCCAACACTATATGGTGGGCAGATTCTAGTGCTGTGCGCAGGGTGCTTCGGACGTTGAAGTCATCCTCGGCGATTAGAATGGTTTGTGAGTTTTGATAGGCGGAGATCAAGTCGGAGGGTTCTTCCTTTTGTATTGTCCATACGCGCTTAGATACTGGAAACTTAATAGTGAATGTGGTTCCTTTCCCGGGCTGACTTTTTACAGCGATGTTGCCGCCTGCCTGTTTAATGCTTCCGTAGACCATAGAGAGTCCGAGCCCGGTACCTTTACCTTCAGGTTTAGTAGTGAAGAAAGGTTCGAAGATTTGGCTTTGAGTTTCGGGGTCCATGCCTGAACCGGTGTCGGTGAACGTTAGAACAATTGTTTCTTGTCTAGATTTCGCGCGTCGGTTTTCGCTGTTGGTCTCGGAAAGCGAAGTTCGGGTTTCGATCGTTATCCGGCCGCCGCGGGGCATGGCGTCACGTGAGTTTACGGCCAGATTCATTAGTATTTGTTCAATTTGATGCTTGTCGAGAAATACTGGTGGAAGATCGCTGGCCAGGTAAGAATCGACCTTTATGTCTTCGCCAAGCAAGGTCCCGATAAAATTGAGGCTGCTTTCAATAACCTTGTTTAGGTCGAGCGTCGTTGGTTGCAGAATTTGCTTTCGGCTGAATCCGAGCAGTTGCTTGCTTAGGAGCTGGGCGCGCTTCCCGGAGTCCTTGATGGTTAGTAAATTTTCTCGAACGGGATGGCCTAGCTCTAGATGTGACATGGCAACGTCACAGTTGCCGTAGATGCCGGTGATGATGTTATTGAAATCGTGGGCGACATTGCCGGCAAGGCGCCCTAAGGTTTCCATTTTCTGAGCTTGATGGAGCTGTGTTTCACGATCGCGGTCGCGAGTTATCAAACGGATGTTTTCGATTGCGTTGGCTGCGAGATTAGCCGCAGTCATCATTGGGATCTTTTGTTGGTCTGTGTACGCATCGGGCTCTGTAGTTTGTATTTCCAGGATGCCAACGACCTTGTCGGTGATTGTCATCGGTATTGTCATGATCGAAAGACGTGGATGGTGGCCATTCTGGTGGGGATTAAGCGATATACGCATTTCGTGAATGGCTTCGCTCTGTAGGTTGTTTGAAGTCACCGCTTCTTTCGACATAACGGCCAATCCGGCTGGTCCGGTCTGGAGCACTAGAGCGGTTTGGTTTTTCAGTTCAATAGTTTCTGAGCCAAGGCTCCAAAGAAACTCGGGCTGCGCTTCATTGCGTTCGGTTATGTAGAGCGCCAGTAAGGCGGTTTCGCAAGGAACGGAAGCTTGGATGAAATCAATTAAGCCGGCAAAGACTGCTTTGTGATCGCGCGCAGCGCTTAGAACTAAAGCCAGGGACGCCAGTTGTTGGGATAAGTGTTCAAATTCTTCCCCGGAACGTTTGTTTGCATCTCTAAGAGCTTGATTTGTGAGGCGAAGCGCTCGTTCGCTTTCTCGGCGGGCGGTAATGTCGCGAGCAATTCCGAGAACCCCTACAGGCTTTCCATTTTTGAACATCAACTGGCTGCAAATTTCTACGGGAAGTTTCCGGCCGTCCTTTGTAAGCAATTCAATCTCATAGACAGTGGGCTCTGCACTGCCGCGGTCGATTTTCATCTTGAGCATTCTTCGCGAGATTTCCAAGTCTGCGGCGCTCATGACTTTTGCGGAGTCTATTGTGGTGGCTTCGTCAACGTTGTAGCCGGTAAGTTCGCGTCCCTTTTTGTTTAGCGACGTATAGCGTCCCTGGAGATCGTGGGTGTACACAATGTCATTAGTGTTCTCAAAGATCTCGCGGTATTGACTGTCGGTTTGAACTGACGCGTCACTGCGGACCAGGAGGTTTGTTGCCCGCGCGGTTAGTTGGAGATCGTCAAACGGCTCATTCAAAAAATCGTGCGGCTGGTTCGGATCCAACTCGTCGAGATTTCTTACTTGTTTTGCGGTTACGAAAAGTAAAGGTGTGTTGCTGCTTGCCGGGTTCGTTCGGAACCTTCTTGAAGCCTCGTCGATGGGTCGGTCGAGCTGTTGATCTAGAACTATTAAATTTGGCTTCTGTTCGCTCGCAAGCTTGATAGCTGCGCTTAAATTTGAAGCGCAGATCAGATCGTTACCGGCGGTTTTGAGAGCAGTCGCAATTCGGTCGAGACGGGGACGCGCGCTACTCACCACAAGGATGGTGTAACCGTTGTAGTTGTTCATGGGGCTACCTGTACAAGAACACTGGGGCGAGTGCTTTTGAAGTTCCCGCTTGTTCTAATTTGTAAAGCGATGCGTGCGAGCTGCCGGGATTCGCTTGGGGGCACGCAGCCTTCCCTGACACGGGTCATTTTAGCATAACCGGTGTGTTCAAACGCAACGGGTATTTTGCCGCAGTTCGTGTTAGGAACGCTGATTGCTAACAGTTTGCAGGGCTTGTTTTTTGCTTTTTGCCTCTTAAATCGTTTTATGAGCGCCCAGGTTATAGTTAATCAGTCCGCGGAGCCGTGTGATCATGGTTGGATCCACCATGATCGGGCCACGACGATCGACGTTGGCGCTCCGCGCTTTCCGGAGCCAAATGTTAGGCGGATCGTTTCCTTGGACTTGGCGGTGGTTTCAGCAGATCAATGCTTTGAGCAGGGCAAGGAGTTATTGCGGTCGGAGAGGTATCAGGAGGCTGCGGATCAGTTCAATGCGGCAATACAGCTTCAATGGACGTTTACGAGCGCGCATATAGAGTTGGGTAATGCTTATTCAGCGCTCGGGTATTTTGAGCGCGCGCTTAACGCTTATCAAAATGCTTTAGAAGCGGATGCCTCGTCCATTCTTGCTCATTACAATATTGGCGTGACGTTTGCAGACGCGGGAGATAAGGATCAGGCGCGGGAGTGGTTGTTACGAACGGTGAAAGTTGACTCAAGCTACCGTCCCGCGTACATCCAACTGGCTCGTTTGTCGCAGCGGGACCATGTGGCAATTGCACTATTGTTAAGAGCAGGGCGTGTTGTTCCGAAGGTTGCAGCTCCGTTCATTGAGGCCGGAAATATTTACTATCAGAACACTGAGTATGCGCGAGCAATGAGATGTTACCAGAGAGCGTTGAGGGTTGATCCGTGGAATGCGCAGGCGTTCTTTCGTCTTGGGTTAGCACACTATAGAAACGGCCGCTTGGTTGAGGCGGGCTTTGCTTTGGCAAATGCGGTTAACAGGGATCCTGGTTTTGAAACAGCCGCTGTCTTGCTAAAAGGTATCGAGCGAAGGCTATCGAGAAAACCGGCGCCGGCAAACATTCCTGTTCAAAGCCAATTATGGTAGAGGCGTGGGGAGATACGGTGATGACAGATTGTTTGAGGATTCAAGAGGTGTTATAAGGGGTTGTTCCGATTGTCTCGTGGGCTTGGTTTTTCGTTTTTCGGCTCGGGAAATTCTTCCAACAATTCAATTTTCTTCTGACGGCACTGGCTTCCGAGTGTAGTTTAAGGCTTAAGGTCTTTTCCAATGAGTGATGCCAAACTACAACTGACTTGGGAAAATCGTAGTAAGTACGCGAAAGAAACGATAACTCCCGTTGTCTTAAAGCCTCTGAAATCAAAATCAATTGGGGCTGATAAACAAACAGGTAACATGATTATCGAGGGAAACAACCTTGATGTCATGGCTGCCCTTTTGACGGGTGGATTTTCACTCAGGGGCCAGGTGGACCTTTGTCTTTGGGATCCGCCGTACAATACTGGAAACAACGATTTTCGTTACAACGATAATTATTATTTGAGTAAAAAAGAAGTGGCGGCTCTTGAGTCGAAAGCTCCGGTTAAGGAAGACTGGGATATTGTTTCCGCTACCGACCCTTCACGACATACGAAGTGGTTGACGTTTATGGAAGTCAGGTTGCGCAAGGCGCAAGAGTTGTTGAAGCCCTCTGGCGTCATCGTCGTTTGTATCGGTTATCAAGAGTTGTTCCGTCTTGGTGTTTTGATGGACGAGTTATTCGGAGAGGAAAATCGGCTGGGTGTTATTAATTGGCAGACTTCTTATTCAGCCAAGAATGATTCGTCTCATATATCGACGGCTACAGAATACGTCCTTGTATATGCAAATTCGAAAGCCAGCGCTATCACCGGGCTGCTTGATCGCACAGCTGCCATGGATGCGCGCTATTCTACGCAAGATAACGATCCGCACCCGTGGGCAGATAGTGACTTAAGCGCAAAGGCCCATCCGAAGCCGGAGGATTACGGTATTCAGTCACCCTTTACCGGCGAGATGCATTATCCGCCGGGCACCCGTCGTTGGGGCCGTAAGAAGTCTGAGGTCAAAAGAATTTTGGAAGAGTGGGGCAGTCCTTATGTTGAGTTGAAGGATCCTCGTTCTACGCTCCCCTCTCTAGTATTAAAGGGGTCAAAACTAAATGGAGATGGTGTCGCCACGCCGAAGGAGATAATTAGATCGGCTCGAGAGCGCGCGATGGTAGTTCGTGACTCACAGATTTGGCCGGAGATCATTTTTTTATCTGGCGGTGATGGCCGGCCTCGTTTGAAGAAATATCTCAAAGATGTAAAAAAGGGCCGTGTACCCATGACGTATTGGGCGGCTGAGGAATATGAGACTCCATTTGAGCTTGGAAGTCAGTCGTGGGATTACTTAGAGAGCGGGCATAGCCAGGCGGCGCGGAATCTCCTTGATGCCATTGTAGGAACGCAGCATAATTTTGATACTGCGAAGCCGTTGAAGTTGATTGAAAAGATAGTTCAATTATGGTGTCCTCCTGGTGGTTTGGTTCTGGATGGGTTTGGTGGATCTGGTACTACTGGACACGCAGTTCTTTCGTTAAACAATCAGATTGAGGATTCCAAGCGACGGTTTATCTTGATTGAAGGCGGCAGCGGTAAAGATCGTTTTTGTAACACGCTCACGGCTGAAAGAGTGCGGCGAGTTATTTCTGGAAAGTGGGCAATTGGTAAGCAGCCTGCGCTGGAAGGTGGTTTTACTTATTACGAAAGTGGCGGGAGGATTACACGGAAGATAATCTTAGAGGCTGCGCACATGCAGTTGGCGGACATTATCCTGCAGTCGGCGGACGTGGGAGATCGTATAGATTGTAGGGTTGAAAATCCGACGGGTTACATTATCGGCAAGACGCGCAAAGGTAACGCTATTGCGTTGGTGTGGAGAAAGACGCAGGTTCTGACAAATTCGATTTACATGCAGGTGTTAGCGGAAGCTAAAAAGTTAAAGATGAGGATTCCTGTGATCATATACGCGCGTGCGAATGATGCGGTCCATGATGATGACTATCAGTTTTGCATCATTCCGGACAAGATTCTTGCGGCTTTAGGGCTGACGAATGAAAACGGTGACAGCTCTGAATGAGCAGAATTGAACTTCGACCATTTCAGTCCGACGCTGCTGAGCAAGCTTTAATTGCTTTGAGCGAGTTTCAGTATGGCCTTGGTACATTGCCCAATGGTATTCCCTATCCGTGTGTTAGGTTGATCAGCGGTGTCACGGGATCTGGTAAAACTCCTATTCTTGCCAAGATTGTAAGCGGTCTGAAGGACAGTATAGTCCTTTGGACTACTCCAGCCTCTGCAGTAATTTCGCAGACCGTAGAAAAGCTTCAACATCAATATAGAAACATCCTGGGTGCTGACGTCGGGGTCTATGGGGTGGAGGCGATGGCGCCCAATCAATGGAACACTGTTCTAGGTACGGAGCAGGGAATTTCGGTGTTGGTGGCCACGGTGGCTTTGTACAACATCGAGGATAAAGAAGGGCGGGCAATTCACGATAGTGGGCGATGGGGGGAGTTGAAGGAAGTGAAGTATGGCGGTATCCGGAAGCGTTCCCGCCTGGTGATAGTTTACGACGAGGGCCACAACCTAACTCCGCAGCAAGCAAACTTGTTGCTGGAATTGTCGCCACGTGCGGTGATCATGGCGAGCGGCAGTGATCAACGAGGCGGGGGACTGTCCGCACTGATTCATACTGGAGGCAAGACTTGGTCTGAAGTGGTTCCGACAATTACTACGAAAGTGGAAACGCCGGATGTTGTGAAAGAGTCGTTGCTGAAACGACGGATCGAGATTGCGGACTGTGATCTTGATAGAAGGGCCATAGTTAAGCGTGCAGTGGATCAGCGGGAACGTATCGAACAGGTCATTAAAGCGGGTGATGAAGCCGAACGGCCAATAGCGTGTTATGTCGTTAGCGACACCAAGTCGGGTATAGAAGTATGGGACGAGCTGCGCAAGTTCGGAGTTCCGGCAGAAGCGATTGCGGTGCATTTGAGCGGTGCCAAGAAGGCAGTCGAAGCTGATACAAGCAGGCAGCGGGTTGGGTTGCAGGATACTTACTCAGCGAAGTACTCGCCCGCGAAGATAAAGGAGGAAGGTTTCGTTCACATTATTTGGAACAAAGCGTTGAAGGAAGGGTGGGACGAGCCTTGGGCCTTTGTCGCTTACATTGACGGAGTAAATAGTTCCATCAAAGATATCCAGCAGAAAATAGGAAGGTTTATTCGGAATCCGTTTCGCAATGACGTCGGTGAGCCGGTCACACCTGGAGATGAAGAGCTGCAGACGGCGTATTTCTTTCTTCGCCAGGATAACGAGCAGTTCAGGCTCTTGTTGGCAGAAGTAAAGAAAGACATGGCCTCGAAGTATCCGGGCGTTATCGAAATCGTTACTAGCAAACGTGAGTATGAAGAAATTGAACCGAAGGAGATTGTCGAGATCCCCAAACTTTTGGTTCAGCCAAACCGAAGAAAGCTGGAGAAGCTTTTAGGTGAAATTATTTTGACGCCGGCGCGTAAAGACTGCGTGGCGAAAGGAACGGTTACGACTGCTGCTATTGACTTGGAAACTGACGAATTAACCGTCAGTGAATCGGAAAAATTTGGGACGATCGTGCAGACGACAGTCGGGGAAGTCGTTAAAGATAGTATGCGGCAGACTGATCCGCGGTTAATCGATTCTGGTTGGCTTGATTCGGATGTTTGGCAGACAGCCACGATGAAGACGAAACTTGCCTATTCATCGCCGGCGTATAGCCAGGTCAAAGCACAGGCCGAAGATTACCTGGCTAAGGTTCCTTTATGTCTGGAGGTAGTCGAGACTGATCTGTTTTGGAGGGTTGGGCCGGTAAAGATAGCGCTCCCGCGCCGGGGTGAGACTGATGCTAAGATTGTTGAGATGGTACGAGAGCGGAATGCTCTGCACGAAGTATATAACGGGCTAAATGAGGACGAGCGTGACGTGGCTTATGCTCTGGGTCAGGCGAAGTGTAAGTGGTTTAGGAATCCTTCGCGAACCGGGTACGGAATTGGTCTAAAGCAAGCCTCGTTGGGTAACATTCGTTTCTACCCGGACTTCATCGCTATAAAGGGTGACCGTTATTTTTTTATCGAGCCGAAGGGCGAGTACTTGTTGCAAGAGGCGAAGTTAACCAAGCTCATGCAACTTCCCGGGACAAGGTTCGATATTTTTGTAATTACCAGCGGCGATGATGGACGTAAGGACGTGTTTACAACCACCGTTAGAAAAAGTTTTGATTCAGCGAAAAAAGCAGTGAATTGGATCCTTAGTAATTGATTCGTGAGATTAGACACGTGGCGGTTCGCTACTGCTCTCTGTTCAAAATGCCGCGCGCTTTGTCGATAGTCTTTTTAGGCTAACGAGCTCCTGCGTTCTTACCTTTAAGTCTTAACTCTTAACTGACAAGTGTTGATTCTTGATCTGTTTCCGGTTTCCTCGTTTTGGCTTGGGCGTAACCTGATTGCTGTGCCTGTTCTACGGCATTTGAAAAGTTAGTGAGGTGCTGGCGCTCCTGGTTGATGTAGATCTGTGCCGTTGTTTTTGGGTCCTTATGGCCGAGGGCTTTTGAGATGGTGGGGAGGCCGAGCATGTCTTGGACTCTAGTTCCGGGTACGTGTCGTAAATCGTGAAAGTGTAAGCCGAGATGAGTCAGGCCCGCATCTCTTAATGCTCCTTCCCATGCACTTCGTACGTTGCTGGTTATGCCAAACACCAGGTCATCGGACGGTTTCTTGCCGCGCATGACTTTGAAAGCTTTCTTCGGCGGATTGTTGATTACATCTAAGAGCGCTTCGCGAACTCTGGATGTCATTGAGGCGTCGCGAACTTGTCGATCGCCGCCATTGTCTTTGTAATTAAGTAGTCCAATGATCCATCCACCATTGGTGAAATCGATCTGAGATTTCTTCAGATTGATCAATTCTCCGAAACGGGCGCCAGTGTCGAGAGCGACTATAACGAGTGCTCGGAGGTGTCTGCGATCTTCGGTTTGGCATGCTTCGAGGAATTTGATCTCGTCTTCAATGCTGAGTACGAGGTTACGTTTTCTTCGATCGCTGGATCTAAAGACTTCGTTCTTGCGAGCGAATTCAAATGGGCTGTGCTTTATCCATCCGTTACGTACTGCCTCATTAAGCATGGCGCGTAGAGTAGTAAGTTCGCGGGCGACTGAGCTGGGCTTAATGTTGACTTTGGTATTGTTTGGGCCGCGGCGCGTGGAGCGCAGTCGGTGGGCTCGATACAGGGTTAGGTCGGCGACAAGGATGTCCTTGAGTTTTGTCTGTCTGAAAAAGGCTCTGAAGTGTTTGAGGTGGGCTTTGTAGGTGCTGGCGCATCTAACACCGGCAAGCCTTTCGCCGGCGTCGTTGAATTCGGCTTCAAAGTATATCTTCGTTTCGCAATGTGCTGCCAATTGTTCAAAGGTTGTAACTTTGGTCTGGAGGGCTTTTGGTCCTCGCTCTTGGAGCTTATCAAGCTCAAGTTGAATGTCGTCTCGGGCTGCGCTTTTGGTGGCACGTTCGCGATGTATGGTCCGGCGTTTACCGTCTTCATCGTAATAGCGAAGCATTCCGTCGTAGAATACTTTTCCATTGCGCGTGCGTTTGTAGACGTTCAGGGAATATTTCATTTGGGACCTCTCGATCTGGTGTGTGTTTGAGGCTTCACCTGAAACGGTGAAGTGGAGCTAAACCGAATATAACACAGAAGGAAAAGTAATTGGTCGGGTAATTGGTCGGTTTTGACGGCAAAAATGACAAAAGGCTCAATTTTATTAGGCTTTTGAGGGGTAGAGCGGTGCCTTGACACGGTAGGGGTCAGCGGTTCGAGTCCGCTCGTGCCTACCAATTAGAATCAACAACTTAGATTGTGGCGGCCTGCTCTTATCGAGCTTTTATGTCGCGATTTATGACAATAGGC
>Ga0070741_10003660_pt1 | contig 37443 bp, 25 predicted proteins | sample Coa_R1_4_FD_66440 | JGI IMG/M metagenome (GOLD analysis project Ga0070741, IMG submission 66440) | Surface soil microbial communities from Centralia Pennsylvania, which are recovering from an underground coalmine fire - Coalmine... | ecosystem: Environmental > Terrestrial > Soil > Unclassified ... | reverse complement strand
CCGCCCATCACGAGGATGCGGTCCGCCAGCAGCGCCTCGAGCGCCCGGATGCGGTCGTCGCGCGTCTCCATGGACTTGCATGGTAGCGCAGGCCGCGAGCCTCTCCCCGCATCCTCGAACACCGCGCGCACCCGCGGCCCGCGGCCGCCCGGGGCGGTTCGCGCCTCCTGTATGATTGGCATTGTCCAATCGACACCAGGAGGGAACCTATGAGCGCACAGGGCGGCGGAGCGGGCGACGCAACGGACGAAGCGCGGCGCGATGCCTTCGCGGCGCGCATCCTGCAGTCAGTCCTGGGCGCGTTCGACCTGTTCAGCGTCTACCTGGGCGAGCGCCTGGGCCTGTACGCGGCGCTCGCCGCCGGCGCTGCGACGCCGGCTGACGTGGCGGACCGCGCGGGGTGCGACGCGCGCTACGTCCGTGAGTGGCTCGAGCACCAGGCCGTCTCCGGTCTGCTCGAAGCCCACGCGACGGATGGCGGCGCGCGCCGCTACGCGCTCCCCCCGGAGCACGCCGAGGTGCTGCTCGCGCAAGACAGCCTGAGTTACCTCGCGCCGGTCGCGCGGCTCGCCGCAGGCGTGCTCGCCGTCACGCCGCGCGTGCTCGACGCGTATCGCACCGGCGCCGGCATCCCGTACGCCGACTACGGCGCCGACATGCGCGAAGGCCAGGCGGGCGCGAACCGCGCGATGTTCCTGGAACTGATCGCCCGGGAGTGGTTCCCGGCGGTGCCCGATCTGCACGCGCGCTTGCGCGATGCCCCCGCGCGCGTCGCGGACATCGGCTGCGGGGCGGCCTGGTCGTCGATCGGCATCGCGCGCGCCTATCCGCACGCGCTGGTCGACGCCTTCGACCTCGACGAGGCATCGGTCGACCTCGCGCGGGCGAACGTCGCCGCGCACGGGCTCGACGAGCGCGTCCGCGTGCAGCTCGCCGACGCAAGCGACCCGGCGCTGGCCGGCGTCTACGACGTCGTGACGGTTTTCGAGGCGTTGCACGACATGGCGCGGCCGGTGGCGGCGCTCGAAACGGTGCGGCGCATCCTCGCCCCGCGCGGCTTCGCGCTCGTCGTCGATGAGCGCGTCGCGGAGGAGTTCACGGCGCCGGGCGACGACATCGAGCGGTTGATGTACGGGTGGAGCATCTTCCACTGCCTGCCGTCGAGCCGCGCCGAGACGCCGTCCGCCGCGACGGGCACTGTCATGCGCCCGGCGACACTCCGCGCGTATGCGCAAGAGGCCGGTTTCAAGGACATCGAGGTGCTGCCAGTGGAGCACGAGTTCTTCCGCTTCTACCGGCTCCGGCCATAGTCCCGGCGCCGCGATCGGCCCGGACGCGCGCTCGTACCCTCTCCGACGATGAGCGCGATTCGCCGGCCGGCTAGCGCTTGCGTCTTGCGCCGCCCGCCGCGCTCGTGTGAGATATGCGCACGACGAAAGGCCGCGCGCATGTCCGCCTCCGCGAGGAACCGTCCGCTCCTGCCGCCGTTCCCCAACGGTTGGTACTGCGTGGCGTTCTCGCGCGACCTGCCCCGCGGCGCGGTCCGCGCCCTGACGTTCATGGGCCAGGACGTCGTCGCGTTCCGCACGGCTTCCGGCGACGTGTGCGTTGCCGACGCGTACTGCCCGCACCTCGGCGCGCACCTGGGGCACGGCGGGCAGGTCATCGGCGACTGCATCCGCTGCCCGTTCCACGGCTTCCGCTTCGACGCGCGCGGCGAGTGCACGTTCATCCCCTACGGCACGAAGCCGCCGCCGCTCGCGAAACTGCGCACGCTGCCGGCGGTCGAGCGCAACGGCCTGATCGTCGCATGGCACGACGGCGAGGGCCGAGCGCCGGCGTGGGAGGTGCCGGCGCTCGACATGACGGGATGGTCGCCGTCGCTGCTCACGAAAGAATGGCGCCTGCGCGGCCATCCGCAGGAGACGACCGAGAACAGCGTCGACCTGGGGCACTTCAGCGAGATCCACGGGTACAGCGGCGTGGAGGTGCTGAAGGAAGCCGTGACCGATGGTCCGTACCTCAATGCGGCATATGCGATGGTGCGCGCGGCCCCGGTCATCCGCCGGCCGATCCGCGCCGAGTTCGAGGTGCACGTGCACGGGCTCGGCTACTCGCTGGTGGAGGTCGAGGTGCCGGTGTACGCCGTGCGGGCGCGGCTCTTCGTACTCCCGACGCCCGTCGACGGCGAGCAGATCGTCCTCCGCGTCGCGCTCAGCATGCACGACGACATCAGGCCGATGCGCATCAGCCCGTCGCTCGCCCCTGTCCCGCGCCCGCTCGTGCGCGCGGCGATGGCGCGCTTCATCTTTCGCGGCTTCACGCAGGATGTGGCGCAGGACTTCGTAATCTGGAAGCACAAGCGCTACGTGCAGCCGCCGGTGCTCGCGGCGGGCGACGGCCCGGTCGGGAAGTACCGCCAGTGGGCCAGGCAGTTCTACTCCAGCGCAGACGTGCTGCGCGTCTGATTCACGCCGGCGCCGGCGCCGGGGTCGCGCCGGGGCCGCTCACGTTGCGGAAGGCCATCAGCACGAGCGCGCCCGAGCCGTACAGCCCGGCGATGATATCGATCAGGATCCCGATGACCGGCACGAAGCCGATGAGCTGCAGGATCAGCACCCCCAGGAACGCCGCGAGGTACGGGTGGTCGCCGGACTTCTCCGGGCCCGTGATCTGCAACCCCAACCGCGTGCCGGCGGCGATGTAACCGAGGAACCAGAGCGCCGGCAGCACCAGCAGGAGCAGCCCGATCCCGAACGGGATCCCGATCACCGTCACGAACGCGACGACGGCGACCAGCGGCAGCGCGATCCAGAGCACCACCGCCGACAGGATCGAATAGGGCGCCTCGGCGGTCAGGAGCATCGCCGCGCGCGCGAGCTGGCGCCCCGCGACGGCCGCGAAGATCAGCGCCGCGAGCAACACGGCCACGGTCAGCCCGATCCAGAGCCCGACCCAGAACACCCCTGCCGCCCAGCCGAACCGCGGGCCGGTCGAGTGGCGGACCGTGCCGGTGACCGCCGCGGCGGGATCGCGGTCCAGGTCGCTGCGCACGAGCATCACGTCGTCCACCCGCGAGCCGGCTTCGAGCCGCAGGTTGCCGCGCACGACGACCACCGTGTCCTCGACGCGCCCGCCGCCGGCGACGGTGGCGTAGCCGTTGATCACGACGAGCGCGTCCGTCACGGTGCCTTCGATGCGCGCATCGCCCCGGATGACGACGGCCGAGGCGACGCGCTCGCCGGCCGCCAGCGTGTAATCGCCGTTGGTGCGCAGGTCGAAGCCGCCGTCGCGCTTGCGCGCCTGGGCGAGCGCGGATTCGGGCAGCAGCGCCACGAGCAACACCGCGGCGAGGACCAGGCTTCGGACCGACCACATGAGACGCATCCTTTCGCTCTCTCGAGACGATACGCCCGCGGGCCCCTCGCTGGCTACCAGTCCGGCACGTTCTCGCGCAGGTCCGGCGTGTCGGTGAGACGCCGCACGTTCGCGCCGTCGCGGTCCATCAGGTAGAGGTCGCCGCCGGGACCGTCGCGGTCGGAGACGAAGACCATCGTCCGGTCGTCAGGCGAGGGGTTGCCGTAGTCGTCGCGCGCCGGGTCATCGGTGAGCGCCGTGTCCGACGCGCCGGTCGGGTCTTCGGATGTGACCTCGTGCGCCCAGATCTCGAGGTTCGCGTCGTCGGCGCCCGGGCGCGGCGCGGCATAGGTCAGGCGCGCGCCGTCGCGGCTGAAGTGCGGGCAGACATCGGGGCCGGCGGTGCGGATGCGCGCGCGCACATCGCCCGACGCGAGGTCGACGGAGAAGATGTGCGCACGGTCCGGCACCTGCGACGGATCCGCGGGTTGCTCGATCGCGGAGTAGTAGAGCGCGCCGTCGTCGTGCGTCCACGCCGGGAACTCGACGAACTCGTAGGGCCCGGCGACGCGCTGGGGCGACGACCCATCCGCCTGCATCACCCAGAGCGTCCAGCCGTCCTCCGACTGCCGCGTGTACGCGATGCGCCTCCCATCGTGCGAGAACTTGGCGCTGTATTCGCCGGCGTTCGGTGTGTCGGTGATCCGGTGCGCGTCCGATCCGTCCGCCCGCATCACGTAGAGGTCGGTCTGCGCCTGCCCGTCGCGGTCGGACGAGAAGATGATGCGCCGCCGGTCCGGCGACCACGCCGGGCTGCCGTCGAAGCGCGCGCCGTGCGTCAGCTGCGCCGTGGCGCCGCTGTGCGGATCGACCGTGTAGATGTTGGTGATGTCGCCCGCGGAGGCCTCGTAGACGATGCGCGGCGAGGCCGGTGCGTCGTCCCCGCCGCAGGCGGCCAGGAGCGCCGGAAGCGCGAGCGCCGCGAAGAGCACGAGGCCCCGACGCACTGGCCTTACATGCGCTCGGGCGCGGTCATGCCCATCAGCGTGAGCGCGCGGGCGAGCGTGAGCTTGGCGGCGGCGCAGAGCTTGAGCCGCGCCTTGGATATCGGCATGTTGTCCGTGTCGACGACGCGGCACTCCGTGTAGAAGGCGTGGAACGCCGTCGCGAGGTCCTGCGCGTAGTGCGGCAGGTGGTGCGGCTCGAGCGTCCGGGCCATGTGCTGCACCAGCTCCGGGAGCTGCAACATGCGCCGGATCAGCTCGAGCTCGGCCGGGTGCGCCAGCAGCGCGACGTCGCCATCGTCGAACGACGGAATGCGCTCCGCCGCCGTGCCCAGGATGCCGGCGATGCGCGCGTGCGCGTACTGCACGTAGTACACCGGGTTCTCGGCGGACTGGCGTTTCGCCAGCTCCAGGTCGAACTCCATCTGGCTGTCGGCAGAGCGCGAGAGGAAGAAGAAGCGCGCGGCGTCGGCGCCCACTTCGTCGACGACGTCGCGGATCAGCACGATGTTCCCCGCGCGCTTCGAGAGCCGCACGACCTCGTCGCCGCGGCGGAAGCTCACGAGCTGGTAGATCAGGATGTCGAGCCGCGCCGGGTCGATGCCGAGTGCCGCCGCCGCGGCCTTCATGCGCGAGACGTGGCCCTGGTGGTCGGCGCCCCAGACGTCGATCACGCGGTCGAAGCCGCGCCGGACGAACTTGTCGTAGTGGTACGCGATGTCCGAGGCGAAGTACGTCGGGCGGCCGGTGCTGCGGATGACGACGTTGTCCTTGTCCTCGCCGAGCTCGGTCGAGGCGAACCAGAGCGCGCCCTCCTTCTCGACGAGATAGCCCTTCTCGCGCAGCGCCTGCATCGCCGTCTCGTAGACGTTTTCGTCCTCGTAGACCCAGCGCTCCCGGAACCAGACGTCGTACTTCACGCCCAACCGGAGCAGGTCCTGCTCGATCCATCCGACGACGATGTCGACGCCGCGCAGCACCAGCTCCGGCGGCGGCTCGCCGGGGCCGGCGTCCGCGTACCGGTCGCCGGCCTCGTCCTTGATCCGCTGCGCGACCTCGACCATGTACTCGCCCGGGTAGCCATCGGGCGGGATCTCGAGGTCCTTGCCGAAGAGCTGCAGGTAGCGCGCGAGCAGCGTCCGCCCGAAGACCTCGGTCTGCGTGCCGGCGTCGTTCACGAGGTACTCGCGCTCGACGGCGTACCCCGCCGCTTCGAGCACCGATGCGAGCACGCTGCCGATCGCGGCGCCGCGGCCGTTGCCCGCGGTCAGCGGGCCGGTGGGGTTCGCGCTGACGAACTCCACCTGCACCTTCGCGCCGTTGCCCATCGCCACATCGCCGAAGCGCGGGCCGGCCGCGAGGATCGCGTCGACCTGCGCCGCGAGCCACGCTTCGGACAGCCGGAAGTTGATGAAGCCGGGCGGCGCGACCTCGGCGCTGCGGAGCGGGCCTTCGGTGCTGATGCGCGAGGCCACGGCCTTTGCGATCTCGAGCGGGTTCGCGCGCGCCGCGCGGGCGAGACGGAGGGGCAGGCTCGTCGCGTAGTCACCGTGCTCGGCGCGCGCCGGGCGCTCGACCGTCACCTCCGGCAGCGCCACGTGCGGCAGCTCGCCGGCGTCGATCGCGGCCTGCGCGGCCTCGCGGACGGCAGCTTCGATGGTGTCGCGGATCATGCGCGGTCAAACGGAAACGCGCGCTCCCGGATGAGGCCGAGGACCTCGTCCACGGCGGAGCGCGCGTGCTCGATCACGGGCGCAGGGTAGCGCATGGCCCGGGAGTGGTCGAGGAACTCGTCTTCGTCCCACACCTCGGGCTCCGACCCGGGATCCCACATGACGTCGAGGTCCAGGTCGACGAGGTGGAACGCGGCGCCATCGAACTCCGCCGGCGTCGCGATGTCGACGTAGTAGCGCGGTCCCTCCGGCCGGCGGGCGCGCTGCACCGTGTACCAGCGGTCCTCCCAGAGGTAGAGGTCCGCCGACCACTGCAGCAGCGGCGGCGCCGGATCGTCGACGGGCTCGGGCGTGCGGCACACCGGCGTGCCGGCGGCTAGCGCGAGCAGGTGCAGCATCTGCTTGCGCTGGACGTAGCGCGTCGGCAGGCGCCGGTGGTACGAGCCGTCGTACTTCGTGACGTGCACGGGCGTGGTCAGGCCGATGAGGTCGGTGCGTGGCACCCGCGCAGTGTATCGGAGGCGCGCGGGGCGCCGGACACGAAGGCGGGGCGCCTGAATGGACGCCCCGCCGATGCCTTGTTCCGTGGCGCGGCGCGCGGCTACTGCGCGATCGTGCCGTTCTGCGGGCTCACGGGCGCGCTCTGGTTCCCCGCCGCGACCTGCTTCTGGTAGAGGTCCTTGTTCAGGTAGGCGAAGACGCCGTCCGGGTTGTCCATGCCGGGCGCCACCCAGACGTGCATCATCCAGCGCAGGTCCGGCGTGAAGTTACCGCCCTTCGCGGTGCAGCTCTCCTTCGTCTCGCCCTCGCTCGCGCCCGAGAGCCCGACCAGGCAGAGGCCGACGTGCGCGTGCCAGAGGTCGAGGTCGCTGGCGAAGCCGGCGGGCTGCGTGTCACGGGTGATGCCGCCGATGCCCGGGATCAGCAGGTACCAGACGCCGACGAGCTTCTCCGGGCCGGAGTCGATCTTGCTGAAGAGCAGGCCTTCGGGCTTCGATGGGTCGAAGACGCCATCACGCACGTAGTTGAAGTTCAGGTAGTGCTCGCCCATGTAGGGCACGTCGCTCGTCGTGTTGACGTAGCCCGCGGCCTTCGCCGCCTCGACGGTCGGGAACTGCTCCGCGACCTTCCGCGCGGCCTCGATCTGGGACTTGAGCTGCGAGAAGTCGGCGGCGGACACGGTGTTCGCAGGGAACAGCGGCAGGAGCTGGTCCTCGCCCAGCGACTCGATCTGGGTGAAGGTCGGCTGCTTGCCGTGGTCGTGCGCGGTGCCGTTGAGCGCGCCCGGGACCTTCGAGGGGTCAGTGCCATCGTCGGTGGAGATGCCCTGCGCCTTGAGCGCGCTGGCGACGCCGCTGGCGTCCTGCCCCTCGCCGACGGTGGTCGTCGTCGCCCCATGGTCATGGCCATCGGCCGCGACGGAGGCCGTCGCCCCGTGCGTGTGGCCGATCGTTACCCCGGTCGCCTTGATGTAGGTGAGCGACCCGGTGCCGACGGCGATGACGGCGACCCAGGCGGCGGCCACCGGCACGAAGCGCCGGATCAGGTGCTCGCGGGTCTGCGCATCGCGCAGCATGCTCTGCGTGAGCGCGATGAGCACGCCGGCGCCGGTCATCGCGAGGCCGATCGCGGCGATCAGGTGACCGGGGTTCGAGAGGCTGAGCAGCGACTCTTCGGCGGCGCTGTGATTGTGGCGCCAGGCATCGACGCCGAGGCCGAAGAAGACGACGACGACGCCCGCCGTCGCGAGCCACAGCCAGGTGGAGGTCGCCGCGAGCCAGGCGGTGTTGAACCGGCGCTCACGGATGCGCGCCTCGTGCTGGCTCTCCGAGAATCGGTCGTTCGACGCCATCTGCCGCTCCTCTTCTTACCCTTGCTCGCCCCGGCCCGGCGGAGTCATGTAGGCCACGACCATGTCGGCGCATGCGTCGCGGAATGCGTCCGCGTTCTCTCCGCCCGAGATCACGAACGCCTGGTACACGGCGATGCTCACCACGCCGCTGACGAGGCGCGCCATCACCGCCGGGTCGCCGGCGCGGATGGCGCCCCGGCGCATCGCCGCGGCAATGCCGGCGACGAAGGGGCGGTTGCGCTCCTCCTCGGCCTGCCGCATGCGGCGCGCGACCTCGCTCTCGGGGTCGCTGTTCATCACTACAAGCTGCACGAGGTCGCGGTTCTCCCTGCACGCATCGAATACGCGCGCGATGCGCAGCCGGACGTCTTCCTCGAGCGTCGGCGAGGCCGGCACCTTCTGGGCGGCCTCGACGATGATCTCCCCGAAGCGGCGGCTGAGGGCGCCGAAGACCGCCTCCTTGGAGGGGAAATAGAGGTAGATGGTGCCGAGGGCGATGCCCGCCTCTTCCGCGATATCCGCGATCGTCGTGCCGCGGAACCCGCGCTCCGCGAAGACGCGGCGAGCGGCCGCAAGGATTTCCTCGCGGCGCATTTTCTTCGCCGCTTCGGCGCGCTGGGCGCGGTCGAGGACCGGCGCTTCGTTCACGATGCCTCTCGCTGAATTTCGTTCATTCTCGTCGCCCGCCGGCTGACTGTCAACCGCCCGCACGTGCCCGGACCGCGGCCGGCCACCCCGAAGAACGCCTTCGGCGACCGCGCCGTTCCGGTGCCGCGGCGCGGCCAGCGCGGCGGGCGCCCGTCTGGGCGGTAGAATCGCCGGGACGGGCCCGTAGCTCAGCGGCAGAGCACCCGGCTCATAACCGGTGGCGCGCAGGTTCGAATCCTGCCGGGCCCACCATCCGCCCGCGGGCAGCGGCGTCCGGCACCCCGCGCGCTCTGGGTGCGCGCCCCCCACTCTTCGCCCCCTGCCCCGCACGCCAGTCGGCCGCGTCTCCGGTTGCCGATACATCTCCGGCGTGACGGCGCGCCCTGCGCGCCCGCCCCGTCCGCCATGAGGGCGAGCGCAGTCGCGAAGGAGACGCTGCGATGCTGATTCTGACCAGGAAAGTCGACCAGGGGATCGTCATCTCGGGGAACATCGTGGTGCGCGTCCTCGGCGTCGAGCGCGACCGCGTGAAGATCGGCATCAGCGCGCCGGGCGAGATCACGGTGCTTCGCCAGGAGCTGTGGCACGAGGGCGAGGACCAGCCGTTCGAGCGCAAGCTGCCGAACGGCACGAAGCACGCCCCGCCGACCGGCGTGTAGCGACGACCGACGGTCGAAGCACGAAGGCCGCCCCCACGGGCGGCCTCGTTGTCATCCGCGGTGCGGGCTTCGCGCGCAGATGGCGGACGGCGGTACGGCGGCCGTTCCGGGCCGAGGGGATCCATTCGACGCCCGCGCCAGCCCTGGCGCCGTGACGTGCGCGGAGTTGGCTGCCGCCGCGGTTCGCGTTCGCCACGAGGGCGGAAGCGTCAGCGGCCGACGACGGTGAGGCGCGGTGCGCGCGAGGCGATGCGCCTGCCGCCGCCCTCGATCACGCGCAACTCCGGGCGTGCCGCCTCCGCATCGCCGTCCGCGACGGGCAAGATCTCGCCGCCGGCGGCCATCGAAGCGCGCGCGCGCTCCCACACGAGCGCCGCGCGTGCGGCGTCGCGCGCGTTCGTCGCGGCGAGGTCGCGTCCGCGCGCCGCCGCGACGAACGCGCTGGCAGCGGCGGCCATGCGGTCAGGCGCGGGCCCCGCCGGGTATTCGCTGATCGTCTCGGCCCAGGGCGTCCCCGGCCGCGGCCCGCGGTGCTGCGCCGCCGCCTGGATCTGCAGCGCGGCGTCGCCGGCGCGCGGCTGAAGGACGATCGTGCGGCCGTCGCAGACGACGTGCGCTTCGTCGCGCTCCGCCGGCTCCAGCAGGCTGACATCGATGCGGGCGACGGGCCCGTGGGCGAACTGCAGCGTGATCATCGCAACGTCCGCGGCGCCCGACTCGTCGTCGACCCGCGGCGCGAACGCCGAGACGCGCTCCGGCGCATCGCCCGCGATCGCCAGCGTCCGTGCGACCTCCGCGAGCGCGACATCGTCGAGCGCCGCGCCGGCGCGCGACCCGGTCCGCAGGACGCGCACGTAGCGCGGGCGCCAGATCGCGTTGGGCCCCTGCGTCATCCGCCGCACGAATGCGATGTGCTCGTCGGCGAGCGCGGGCGTATCGAACAGCACGACGCGCTGGCGCCGGCGGGCGAGCTCATCGATCGCGGCGAACTGGCGCGACGCCAGCGGCGGCAGCGCGGTCACGAACACGTGCTGGCCGGCGAGCACGCAGCGCTTCACGGCGCCCGCGAGGTCGGGCAGCGGCTCGGCGATGACCACCGCCGCCGCGCGCTCGTCCGCGAGCGCCGCCAGGAACGCATCCTCCGCGGCCGCGGTGCGCGCGAGCTCGACGCCATCGACGCCGCGCAGCGCGCGCGCCCAGGCGTCGGCACCGGCGCTTTCGCCGATGAAGCGGACGGCGGTGCGGGCGGATTCCGTCATGCGGCGTCCTGCAGCTCCTGCGTGAGGACCATGCGCAGGCGGCGGATGGCACGGTGGCGGAGCTGCGACGCCCGCGACTCGGAGATCCCCAGCGCCTGGCCGATGCTCTTCAGCGACTGCGACTTCATGTAGTACAGGCGCACGATCGTCTTCTCGCGGTCCGGCAGCAGCTCGACGGCCTGCGCGAGCTTCGCGCGCACCATCGTCTCCTCGGCGACGCTGTCCGGGTCGATGTTCGGGTCTTCGTCGGCCATCTCCCAGAGCTTCTCGCTGTTGCCGCTCGCGGCCGTCTCGGCGAGGCTGTCGAGGGAGATCACCTTGAGATTGCTCGTCCGCAGCGAGTGCAGGAAATCCTCCGGCGCGATCCCCATCTGCTCCGCCAGCTCGTTGCGCGTCGGCGCGCGGCCCAGGCGCGCGTGCAACGCGGCGGTCGCCTTCTCGAGATCGCTGCCGAACTTCTGCAGCGAGCGCGGGAGCGGGTGCGTCGCGCGGATCGAGTCGAGGATGGAGCCACGGATGCGGGGGAGGGCGTACGTCGAGAACTTGGCGCCCTTGTTGGGGTCGAAAGAGTGCCAGGCCTCGATCAGGCCCTGCACACCGCAAGAGACCATGTCCTCGTACTGCAGGATGCCGCCGTTCGTGCTGCCGACGGCGATGCGGTTCACGGCGTGCCGCACGAGCGGCATGTATTCCTTGATGATGCGGGTGAGGTTGGCGTCTGAGAACAGGTCTTCCTGTTCATCCGCCCCGGCGACCTCCGCCGGTACCGCTTCCTCGGCGTCGTCCTGCTGCAGGGCGTCCGAAGGGGGTTCTTTCCGCATCAAGCCTCCCGCGCGGCGTCGGCCGTCGTCGCGATTCCCAATTTCGGCTTAGTATTGGGTCGCTCGAAGCACCGCCCCATGCGGCGGCGCCCCCGAGGGGCGCACCACGCGCCCGCATTGCCAGCACCACGCCTGCCTAGGGGAAAGAGGAAGCGGCGCCCGCACCCCGCAGGCGCCGGGTGCCAGCACCCCGAGCGCCGATGTCAGGCGCTGTCCCGCGCCGTCCAACGCCGGCCGGGCCTTCTGTATAATCCGGCCTCAGATGGTGTTCTCACGCGCGATCTCGCGTGCCGACGGCGCACCGCAGGAGCGGATCTTCGGCGCCGTCGATCTGCTCCAGCTCGTGCTGGAGGCGATGCGCCCGTCGCTCGGCTTCGACATCGCCGTCGCGGTGTTGTGCCAGGACCGCCGCCACCGCACGCCGATCTACGCCGCCGGGTCGCTGCGGCCGTCCGTCATCGAAGGCGTGCACGTGCAGGCGCTCGCCGCGTTCGTCGAGCTCGCGGGCGCCGACCACGCCGCGTGGCAGGACGACGAGCCGACCGTGATCCGCCTGCGGACGGCGACCGACGAGCCCCTCGCGGAGCCGGAGCAGTACGAGGACGCGCCGCTCGTCGTCGCGGGGCAGGTCACGGGCATGCTGCGGATCAGCCGCACGCGGCCGCTCACGCGCGAGCAGGCGAACCTCTACTTCGCGATGGCGAGCGACGTCTCGCGCGCGATCGAGCGCCTCGACGAGCAGCGCTCGCAGACCATGCTCGTGCAGGAGCGCCTGCTGCAGTCGGAGAAGATGTCGAGCGTCGGCCAGCTCGTCTCGGGCGTCGCGCACGAGCTGAACAACCCGCTCACGGGCATCATGGGGTTCGCCCAGCTCCTCATGCTGCGCCCGCTCGATGACACCGCGCGCCGCCAGGTGCAGACGATCTACGAGGAAGCGGAACGCGCGTCGAAGATCGTCTCGAACCTGCTCACGTTCGCACGCCGGCGCAAGGCGCAGAAGGAGCCCGCCAACCTGAACACCCTTATCGAGCGCGTGCTCGAGCTGCGGAACTATGACCTGCGCGTGCGCAACATCGAGGTCGAGCGCGACCTGGACCCCGGCCTGCCGGACACGATGGTGGACACGAACCAGATCCAGCAGGTGTTCCTGAACATCGTGATCAACGCCGAGCAGGCGATGCGCGGCGCCGGCGACCAGGGCAGGCTGCGCATCCGCACGGCGCGCAGCGACGGCGGGCTGCTCGTGACGTTCGAGGACAGCGGGCCGGGCATCCCGCCCGACACGCTGCGCCGCATCTTCGACCCGTTCTTCACGACGAAGGACGCCGGCGAAGGCACCGGCCTCGGCCTCACCATCAGCTACGGCATCATCGAGGAGCACGGCGGCCGCATCTGGGCCGACAGCCGCCCCGGGCGCGGGACGACGTTCTCCATCGAGCTGCCGCTCGTCACCGCGACGGCCCCGGCGCGCGACGCGGGCCCCGCACGCGAGACCGCGGGCGCCGAGCCGGTCGAGCGCCGGCGCATCCTCGTCGTCGACGACGAGGAGAGCATCCAGAAGTTGCTCACGGGCGTGCTCGAGATGGACGGGCACGACGTACAGCTCGCGAGCAACGGCCGCGACGCCCTCGATCGCCTGCACGCGGAGCCCTTCGACCTGATCATCACGGACATCAAGATGCCTGTCATGGGAGGACCCGACATGTACCGCCAACTGCAGCAGGAAGGCAACCCGCTCGCCCGGCGGGTGATCTTCATTACCGGCGATACGGTCGCGCCGGACACGCGCGGCTTCCTGCAGAGCGTCGACAACGATGTGCTCGCGAAGCCGTTCCGCCTGCGCGACGTGCGCGAGACCGTGCGGCGGGCGCTGGCGCGATGAGCGAGCCGCGCACCTGGGAGACCGGCACGACGGAGCTGGCGCCGGGCGTCTTCGCGTACGTCCAGGCGACCGGCGGGCACTGCATCGCCAACGCCGGCATCATCGCCGGCCGCGACGGCGCCACGGTGGTCGATGCGCTCTTCACGCCGGCGATGACGCGCGCGCTGCTCGACGAGACGCGCCGCGTCGCGCCGGGCGAGATCGCGCGGCTGCTGAACACCCACCACCACCTCGACCACACGCTGGGAAACGGCGGCTTCCCGGCCTCGACGCAGATCATCTCGCACGCCCGGGCCCGGGCGGAGATGGAGCGGGTCGGCATGCCGATCGCGGCGTTCACGGCGAGCGTGCCGCACTTCGCCGAGGAGGTGCGGGGCATCGAACCGCGGCTCCCCGACCGCACCTTCGAGGGCGGCGCGCTCGAGCTCGACGCCGGCGGCACGCGCGTGCGCCTGCTGCACTTCGGCACGGCGCACACGCGCGGAGACATCCTGGTACACCTCCCGGAACAGCGCCTGCTGTTCGCCGGCGACCTGGCGTTCTTCTACGTGACGCCCCTCGCGTTCGAAGGGCACATCGGCAAGTGGATCGCCGTCTGCAAGCGCATCATCGCCGAATTCGCGGACTGCGCGATCGTGCCGGGCCACGGGCCGGTCGGCGGCGCCGGCGAGCTCGCGAAGATGACGGACTACCTGGAGCGCGTGCACGCGCACGCGACCGAGGCGTTCCGCGCGGGGGTGTCAGCCGAAGAAGCGGCGCACGCGTTCGAGCTCGGCGAGTACGCCGCGTGGAACGAGGAGGAGCGCGTCGTCGCGAACGTGCGCCGCGTGTACCAGGAGCTGCGCGGCGAGATCGACGTCTAGCGCCGGCGACCGATCCGGGCGCGAAAAAGGGGCGCCGCTCGGCGCCCCGGTGTGCGTGCGGATGGTGGGCGATACTGGACTCGAACCAGTGACCTCCACGATGTCAACGTGGCGCTCTAACCAGCTGAGCTAACCGCCCGCAGCGCCCCATCCTACCACGCGGCCTCGCCGTCGCGCAGCGCCGCGCCCTGCGTTCGGTTGCACGGCTGCAGGGGCGGCGCTAGATTGGCCTCACCCGTACGTCAGGGGAAGAATCTCCGGCTCTTGCCGCAGCGCGTGCACCGGAGATGGAGGTGGCCATGGCGCGCCCGGTCCTGCGCACCCGCATCTGCGACATCCTCGACATCGAATATCCGGTGGTGCTCGCCGGCATGGGCGGCGTCGCCACCGCCGAGCTGGTGGCCGCGGTGTCGGAGGCCGGCGGGCTCGGGATCGTCGGCGCCGCGAGCATGCCGCCCGACGAGATCGCGCGCCAGGTGAACCGCATCCGCGACCTCACGTCGAAGCCGTTCGGCGTCGATATCCTGCTGCCCTCCGGCGTCGCCGCGCCGCCCCAGAACGGCGGCCAGAAGGCGGAGGCCGGCGCCGCGCCGAAGCTCCCCGCGAACCTGCGCGAGGTGTTGCCGCAGCCGTACCAGGAGTTCATCGCCAGCGCCGAGCAGGAGTTCGGGCTGCAGGGAAAGCCGCCGCAAGAGGAGATGTCGCAGGGCATCCGCCGCATCGGCTTCGGGCCCAACTTCGCGAAGAGCCAGGTCGAGGCGATCCTCGACCTGAAGGTGCCCGTATTCGCATCCGGGCTCGGCAACCCGGCGCCCTACGTCGAGGCGTTCCACAAGAACGGCACGAAGGTCATCGCGCTCGTCGGCAACGTGAAGAACGCGCGCCGCGTGGCGGACGGCGGCACCGATGTCGTCGTCGCGCAGGGCACCGAGGCCGGCGGCCACACCGGCCGCATCGGCACCATGGCGCTGCTGCCGCAGGTGATCGACGCCGTCGCCCCGACCCCCGTCCTCGCCGCCGGCGGCGTCGGCGACGGCCGCGGCATCGCCGCCGCGCTCGCGATGGGCGCGGACGGCGTGTGGGTCGGCACGGCGTTCCTCGTCTCGCGCGAGGCGACCTGGCCCGACGTCCTCAAGCAGCGCATCCTCGCCGCCACGGAGGAGGACACGCGCGTGACGCGGCTCTACAGCGGCAAGACGATGCGCAACATCAACAACCCGCTGATCGAGTACTGGGAGTCGAAGAAGCTAGACGCGCTGCCGATGGGCATGCAGGGCATCGTCTCGGGCGAGATCATGGCGGCGGCCCGCCAGGCCGACAGGCTCGAGCTGCTGATGAACCCGGCGGGGCAGATCTCCGGGATGCTGAACCAATCGCGTCCCGCGCGCGAGATCCTCGAGGACATGGTGCGCGAGGCCGCGGAGATCCTCTCCGGCGGCCTCGCGAAGCGCGTCCAGGCCAGCGTCTAGCATGGCCGAGGCCGCGCTCGAAGGCTTTCGCGTCCTCGACCTCGCCGGCGAAGTCGGCGTGTACGCCGCGAAGTTGCTCGCGGACCTCGGCGCCGATGTCGTGCGCGTGGAGCCGCCGGACGGCGACCCGGCGCGCTGCGTGGGCCCCTTCTACCACGACGAGCCCTCGCCGGAGCGCAGCCTGCATTTCTTCAATCTCAACACGAACAAGCGCAGCATCACGCTCGACGTCGCGCACCCGGAGGCGCGCCCGCTGTTCGAGCGCCTCGTCCGCGGCGCCGACGCGCTGATCGAGACCTTCCCGCCGGGCTGGCTCGACGCGCGGGGGCTCGGCTACGCGGCGCTCTCGAAGCTGCGGCCAGAGTTGATCATGACGTCGGTCACGGGCTTCGGGCAGGACGGGCCGCACGCGCAGTGGCAATGGGCGGACATCGTCGGCGTCGCGATGAGCGGCATGATGACGCTGGCGGGCGACAAGGCGGACCCGCCGAACATGCCCTTCGGCTACCAGGGCTACATCGGCGCCGGCATCCAGGCCGCGGCCGGCACGCTGATGGCGCTGCTCTGGCGCGACCAGTCCGGGGAGGGCCAGCACGTCGACGTCTCCATGCAGGAGGCGATCTCCATCAACCAGGAGACCGCCATGCAGACATACGATATGACGAAGGCGATCCGTACCCGCACGGGCTCGCGCGGCGCGCTGCCGATCGACGTGCCAGGGATCGGCGTGTACCCCTGCGCCGACGGTCACGTCTTCGCGTACCTCGGCACGCCGGGCGGCGCGGGCTGGCCGGTGATGCTCGAGTGGATGACGCGCGAGGGCAAAGCCGCGGACCTGAACGACCCGCCGTACGTCGACGTGATCCGGCAGCTCAACCTGCGCTATCTCACCGGCCTGATGGCGCTCGCCAGCGAGCCGGCGAAGCTGCAGGAGGCGCTGAAGGCGCTGCAGCACATCTACGACGTGTTCGCTGCGTTCTGCGCGAGCATGTCCAAATGGACGCTGTACGAGGAAGGCCAGAAGCAGCGGCTGATGTTCGGCATCGTCTCGACGCCGGAGGACCTGGTAATCAACCCGCAGCTCGAGTACCGCAGGTGGCTGCAGGACGTGCGGCACGACGAGCTCGGTGAGACGCTGCGCTACCCCGGCCCGCCGTACCGGCTGTCCGAGACGCCGTGGCAGGTCCGCCGGCGCGCGCCGCTCCCCGGCGAGCACAACCTCGAGGTCTTTCGCGGCGAACTCGGCATGACCGACGCCGAGCTCGACGCCTTGCGGGCGAAGGGCGTGGTGTAGCGGAGGTGACGCGATGACGCTCGACGCGAAGCCGACCGTCGGCAAGCCGCTGTCCGGGGTCAAGGTCGCAGACTTCTCGTGGTTCGGCGCCGGCCCGATCTGCGCCGAGAACCTCGCGACGTTCGGCGCCACCGTCGTGCGGGTGGAGTCGGAGGCGCACCTCGACGGCCTGCGCGCCGTCGGCCCGTTCCCGCCGGGGAAGAACACGTACAACGTCAGCGGCTACTTCAACGACTACAACGCGGGCAAGCTCGACCTCACGCTCAACATGAACACGGAGACCGGGCTCGCGCTCGCGCGCAAGCTGATCGCCTGGGCGGACGTCTTCATCACGAACTTCACGCCGCGGATCATCGACCGCTGGCGCCTGACCTACGACGAGCTCGTGAAGCTCCGGTGCGACATCATCGCCGTCTACCAACCGATGCAGGGATGCGACGGCCCCCACCGCGACTTCATGGGGTTCGGCGCCGTGCTCTCGCCGATCACCGGCTACAACTACCTCTGCGGCTTCCCCGAGCGCCCGCCGATGGGCCTCGGCACGAACTACCCGGACTACGTCATCAACCCCGGCCACACGCTCGTCGCGATCCTCGCCGCGCTGCACTACAAGCGGCGCACCGGCAAGGGCCAGCGCATCGAGCTGGCGCAGCTCGAGTCGTCGGTCGCGCCGCTCGCGCCCGCCCTGATGGACTACACGGTGAACGGCCGCGTCGACGTGCGCAGCGGCAACCGCCTGCCCCACGCGGCGCCGCACGGGGCCTTCCGTTGCAAGGACAACGAGTGGCAGGGCCAGCCCGAAGACCGCTGGTGCGCGATCGCGGTGTTCGACGACGCGCAGTGGCAGGCGCTGGTCGACGCGATGGGCGCCCCTGCGTGGGCGCAGGACGAGCGCTTCGCGACGCACGCCGGGCGCAAGCAGCACGAGGACGAGCTTGAGCAGAAGCTCACGGAGTGGACGCGCGAACGCACGGCCGAGGATGTGATGGAGGCGCTGCAGGCGAAGGGCGTGCCGGCGGGCGTCGTGCAAAACGCCCGCGACGTGCTCGATGCCGACGAGCACTTGAAGGCGCGCGGCTACTACGTCTATCTGGACCACCCGGAGGCCGGGCGCACCGCCTACGATGGCCCGCCGTTCCGCCTCTCGAAGACGCCCGGCGAGCTGCGTTCCCCCGCGCCGCTGCTGGGCGAGCACAACGAGCTGGTGTGCAAGGAGATCCTGGGCCTCACGGACGAGGAGATCGCGCAGGCGATCATCGACCAGGCGCTCTACTAGCGGCTGCGTGTCTCAGGGTCGATCGCGCATCGTGCTCGGCGTAGCGCACCATGTCTCCGACGGCGCGACACGAGCGAAGAGACGCCTGCGGTCGCGCTGAGGGTGACATCGCGGTGCGCGGGTCGCGTCGCTCTCGTTTCTCGCGCCTCGGCCTCACCTCTCACGGCGCCGGCGCCCAGTGGTCACCCCCGTCCGTCGTCACGTAGTTGCCGTCCGGCGTCACGGCCGTGCCATCCGTCGCGCTGCTGAAGGTGATCGACGTCACGGGCAGCGCCGGCGGGATGTCCGTGTTGGCCATCCACGAGACGCCGCCATCCGTCGACCGGAAGAGGTTGCGGCCGGGGCTGTTGAGCCCGACCCAGCCGTTGTTCGCATCGAGGAACAGGATCACGGTCACGCCGTTGCCGTTCGGGAAGTCGCCGACGCCCGCCTCCGGCGTCGGGCTGCCGAGCGTCGTGCGGCTGATCAGCGTCCACGTCGCGCCGCCGTCCGTCGTGCGGAAGAGATACTTCTCGGAGCTCCCCGCCGCCGCGCCGCCGACGCAGAGCTGCCACTTCCGCTGCCCGCCCGGCGCCGACCCGGCAGCGAGCGCGAACGATGGCCCGGGGATGAGCGCATTGCCTTCGAGCGAGGTGCGCAGCGTGCACGGGTCGACGGCGGCCGGCGCGCTCCCGCTCGCCGTCGCGCCCGGCGTCGCGCCGACTGTCGGCGTGCGCTCGGCCGTCGCGCTCGCGCCCGGCAGCGGTGACCGGCCGGGCGTCGGCGTCTTGTCGCCGTCCCCGCCCCCGCACGCCGCGAGCGCCAGTGCGAGCCCCGCCGCCATCGCCGCCGCGATCCCGAACCGCATCGACTTCCGGACCGTCATGCCGCCTCCCTTCGTCCGTAGCACAGGATCGCGCCCGAAGCCGCCGCGCGCCACCCACGGCGCCGGTTCCGCGCGCCCGCGCGCCGCCGTACCCTCTCGGCGAGAACGTAGGACGGCGCCATGGAGCAGGAGCGAGCGAGACGCGAGCAGGTCGTCGAGCCGGAGGCGATGCCCGGCGGCCGCGAGTGGGGCAAGGCATCGGCCACCCCCGAGGAGCGGCACTTCCTCGCCGGCCCGCGCAGCCGCCGGGCCGAGCTGATGAGCGCCATCGGCATCTTCCGCGAGTTCATGCGCGGCTTCCGCACGCTGCACTTCGTCGGGCCGTGCGTGACGATCTTCGGCTCGGCGCGCTTCAAGGAGGAGCACCCGTACTACGCGCTCGCCCGCGACGCCGGGCGCCGCATCGCGCAGGACGGGTTCACGGTCATGACGGGCGGCGGGCCGGGCGTCATGGAGGCGGCGAACCGCGGCGCGAAGGAGGCAGGCGGGCGCAGCGTCGGCTGCAACATCGAGCTGCCGCTCGAGCAGAAGCCGAACGACTACCTCGACGTCTGGATCACCTTCCGCCACTTCTTCGTGCGCAAGGTGATGCTCGTGAAGTACAGCTACGCCTTCGTCGTCATGCCCGGCGGCTTCGGCACGCTCGACGAGGTGTTCGAGACCGTCACGCTGATCCAGACCGCGAAGATCAAGGACTTCCCGGTGGTCCTGATGGGCACCGAGTTCTGGGAGCCGATGATCGACTTCATGCGCTCGACGCTCGTCGCCAACCGGACGATCGACCAGCGCGACCTCGATCGCCTGCACCTGACGGACTCCGTGGAGGACGCGGCGGAGCGCATCCGCATCGCCGCGACGACGGAGTTCGGGCTCAAGTACGCCCTCCCGAAGCGCCAGCGCATCCTGCGCGAGTAGACGACCGGGACCGCCCGCCCCGCCAAGAGGCCGCCTTCGTATCGACGCGCCGTCGCAAGTCAGCGAGCACGGTGCGCGCGTGATGCGTCGAGAGGGACAGCGTTCCCGCAGCCCGCCCGCCGCCGGCCGCCTCGTGCGAGCCTCGAGCGCTGGGCCAAGAGCTCGCCCCGGGGCGCGGGGCGCCGCCGGGTGCGGCGCGACGGCCGGCGCGATCGGTACGCCGCCCGCGCCGGCTGCGCTAGACTGTGCCGGAGCCGCACGAGCGGGAGTAGCTCAGCCGGTAGAGCATCTGCTTCCCAAGCAGAGGGTCGCGAGTTCGAGTCTCGTCTCCCGCTCCACAGCCACCTCCACCCACGCCTGTACCACGCCCGGCGCCGCCGCGCACGCGCTCCGGAGGGCCGGCGCCATCGCAGCGCCGATGCTGGCCGCCCGCCGCGCGCCATGCCTATGTCTTCGCCGATGCCGCCGCCCGCCCACCGGGGTCTGCGACCTCGACAACTTCTCGACCGGCATCTGCAATTAGCTCATTCCCGTACACCCGCGCGTACCGTGGACCCGTCGCCGTCGGCCGAGCTGCCCGACGCCGCGCAGCCTGACCGCACGATCGCCTTCCGCGACGACTCGGTCGTCTCGCGCCGGAGGTTAGAGCGGCTGCCGGTATCGGCCGGCGGGCCGCGCTATGAGGTTGAGCCGGAATGGTACGCGCGGTCGTGAGATGGACGGAGCCATGCCGCGCGACGTGACCACGTGGTTATGGAGTGACTGTGAAGGAAGCCGATGCCATCCAGCCGGAATCGATGGCCACGGCCTGAATGATATACGCGGCGGGGCACAACCCGCGCGGCACGCCGCCAGCGATCACGAAGTTGCCTGCAGCATCGGTCGTCGCTGGGGCGATATTCCCGTCGCGTCCGGTCAGCTGCCCTAGGCTATAGATGACGACCACAACGTGTGAGGAAAGTCATATCCATAGACGGACACCTCGTCGCCGGGCCTGCCGACGGTTTGGCTCAGACATGCGTAAGGTCATCGACGCAGCCTCTTCCCTTTAGCGACTCGGTCGGCGCCCACGCACCAGAGTTCAGCCTGGCGCCCGGTAGGCGGATGACTCGGCCTGACCGAGATCGAGTCTGGGCCGCGACGAGACTTGTCGCCGTCCGCTCCGTATTATCTCGACAAGGGGGTGATGGCGCTGGACTTCAAACCAGGAGCTCTTGTTCGGACGCGCGGGCGCGACTGGGTCGTCGTCAGCCGTGATGACGACGTCGTGCGCGTGCGGCCGATCGACGGCTCAATCGACGGACACACGGGAATCTTCTTGCCGTTTGAAGCGGCGGATGTCCGCCCGGCGCGATACGAACCACCGGATGCCGATCTCCCGGGTAACTTCGATGGCGCATTGCTTCTGCGCGACGCCCTTCGGCTATCGCTTCGCAGTGGCGCCGGTCCGTTCCGATCGTTTGGCCACCTATACGTTCGGCCGCGACCGTATCAGCTCGTGCCCCTGCTCATGGGACTGCGCCTCGACCCGGTGCGCATGCTCATCGCCGACGATGTCGGTGTCGGGAAGACAGTCGAGGCGGCCATGGTGGCGCGCGAGCTGCTGGATCGCGGCATCGTCCATCGTATCGGCGTGCTCTGCGCCCCACACCTTGCGCGCAATGGGAGCAGGAGCTGCGAGAGAAATTTGGGATTGATGCGGTGATCGTCCAGCCGGCCCGGATGGGTCGGCTGGAACGTGATCTACCGCGCGGCGACCTGAACGTCTTCGCCCACTACCGCCATCTTGTGGCCAGCATCGACTTCGTCAAGTCTGACCGATACCGCCACAGCTTCGTTGACAATGCGCCCGACTTGCTCATCGTGGATGAAGCCCACACGGCCGCCCGGCCGCGCGGTGGTACCGGGCGGGCGCAACATCAGCGGTACGAACTGCTACGCGACCTCGCAGCCATTCCCACAAGACATCTGATCCTGGCGACGGCCACGCCGCATAGTGGGGTCGAAGAAAGCTTTCGCTCGTTGCTCGGACTCCTTGACTCCTCGTTTGACGCGCCCGAAGACAAGGAGTTGCCAGTTAGGCAGCTCGCGCGGCACTTCGTCCAGCGCCGCCGCTCGGACCTCGAGAAATGGCTCGGCGAAAAGACGCCGTTCCCGGTACGTGACGCGACCGAACGCACGTACAATATGGCACCGGAGTACCTTCGGCTGTTTGAGGATGTGCTGCGTTACTGCCGCGATAGTGTCGCGGTGGATGGACATGCGCGGCGGCAGCAGCAGCGGGTACGGTACTGGGCTGCCATCGCGATCCTGCGGTGCGTCCTCTCTAGCCCCGCGGCGGCAGAGGCCGTGCTCGAGAACCGCCGCCCGGGGCACGACATCGCTGGGCACGTGGCCTCTGAGGACGACCCGGACGCATTGTTCGCAGACCTGATTCTCGACTCGTCTGAAGAGGACCAGCCAGCAGACTATGTACCTGCGGCGCCCGTGGACGATCCGGACGCCGAACTCACGACGTCGGAACGGCGCAAGCTCGACAGTTTCTTGAGGCAGGCGCGGTCGCTTGCAGGACCCAGGCTCGACGCGAAGCTCGGCGAAGCCATACGCGCCGTCGACGAGCTGCTCGGCGAAGGGTTCCGGCCGATCGTGTACTGCCGGTTCATCGCCACCGCTGAGTACGTCGCGAAAGAGCTGGAGAAGGCGCTGAAAGGGAAGCATACCGATCTCCGCGTGGTCTCGGTCACGGGTGGCGACGGTGACAGCGAGGTGCGCGAGGCGAAGGTCGCGGATCTCGTGACATCGCCGCGGCGGGTACTTGTCGCCACCGACTGCCTGAGCGAGGGCATCAATCTGCAGGAGCATTTCGACGCGGTCGTGCACTACGACCTGCCCTGGAACCCGAATCGGCTCGAGCAGCGCGAGGGCCGCGTCGACCGGTACGGCCAGGCGCGAGATACGATCAAGACCGTCCTCCTCTACGGCTCGGACAATCCCGTTGACCTCGTGGTACTCGATGTCTTGATCCGCAAGGCGAAGACGATCCGCCGGCAACTTGGCATCTCTGTGCCCGTTCCGGTGGAGTCCGATCAAGTCGTGCAGGCCGTCGTCGACAGCATCCTCCTGCGAGGCCAGGGCCGTGCGCAGCAGCTCCAGCTTGCCCTCGATGACCCGAAGGTCAGCGAGTTTCACCAGGCGTGGGATGCCGCAGCCGAACGTGAGCAGCGGAGCCGCACGCGGTTCGCGCAGCACCAGATCAACCCCGACGAGGTAAGCCGTGAGCTCGAGGAGCTGGAGCCGGTGCTCGGCAGTCCCGACGACGTACGGCGGTTCCTCGCCGAGGCGCTGCAGCGCTTCGGCGGCGAGTTGTGCGAGGCGCCGAAGGGCGCCTTCGACGTGCAGCCCGGCGATCTCCTGGCGAACATTGTCGAGCGCGCACCATCGTTTACGGCGCCGTTGCGCTGCGTCTTCGATGGCGTGCCTTCCGAGGGCGTCACGCTGCTCTCGCGCAATCATCCCGTTGTGGCGACCGTTGCCGACGCGGTCCTCTCGCGAGCCCTGGCTGGCGACGACCCCCGCTTTCCACGCTGCAGCGCGATCTATACCGATGCCGTCCGCGAGCGGACTGCCATCATGTTGCTACGACTGCGATATCTACTCGAGGAAGAGGCACGGCAGCAGTTCGCCGAGGAAGTAGTGCTGGCTGCATGCGTGCGCCGCGATTCGGCGCTCCACTGGCTTACGCCGTACCAGGATGAAGCGCTTCGTCTCCTCGGTGAAGCGCAACCCACCGCGAACATGGAGAAGGCCGAGCGCAGCCGCCAGGTCGAATGGGCTCTCGGCATGCTCACGGACGACTCGTACGCACCTATCGTGGAGGATCGCGTGAAGGCGCTGACGGACGCGCACGACCGGCTACGAAGTGTCGTGAACGACGTGGCGCTGAAGGTGGAGCCGCACCTTCCGCCGGACATCGTGGGGTGTTACGTGCTTGTCCCCGGGCGAGGTGGCCGCTGATGGCGTGGACGTCAGTGACGCTCGAGGGCGGGCTGTTCCCGCCGGACCTCCTCGACAGCATCGCCGCCGGCGACGCCGAGGGGCAGCGCGCGGCGGATTTCGGCCTCGACGGCAACCGCCGGCCGGCTGACGAGATCCAGTCGGCCTTCTCGGACGCGCGGCTCTACTGGGACGCCTTCCAGCGCCGACTTGAACGCACGCGCGAGAGCGCCACGACGATCACGCGAGAGGCGTGGGTGGTGCCCCTGCTGTCCGAGTGCCTCGGCTATCAGCTCGTCTTGCAGCGCGCCTCGGCGGAGGCCGGCGGACAGAGCTACTTCATCTCGCACCGCATGGGCGAGAGCGAGCACGCGGCGCCCGTGCACGTCGTTGCCTTCGACGAAGAGTTGGACCGCCGCGCCGGCAGCGCGCGCCGCACGTCGCACGCCGTCGTGCAGGAGTTCCTGAACCGCTCCGACGCGCTCTGGGGCATCGTCACGAACGGGCGCCGGCTCCGGCTCCTGCGCGATAGCAACATCTTCACGAAGCCGACGTACGTCGAGTTCGACCTGGAGACGATGATCGGCGCGAACCTCTTCAGCGAGTTCGCGCTGCTCTTCCGGCTCCTGCACGCATCACGGTTCCCCCGCGGCGACGACCCGCGCGACTGCCTGCTCGAACGCTACTACCAGCAGGGCATCGAGCAGGGCGGCCGCGTCCGCGAGAAGCTGCGCGACGGCGTCGAGCAGGCGCTCCAGGTCCTCGGCACCGCCTTCCTCGCCCATTCCGAGAGCGAGGCGCTGCGCGAGCGCCTGTCCTCGGGCGCGCTCGATGCGACGGCGTACTACCGGCAGCTCCTGCGTCTCGTGTATCGCTTCCTGTTCCTCATGGTCGCCGAGGAGCGCCGGCTGATCTTCCCTCCGGACGTCGCTGCGACGGAGCGGCATCAAATCTACACCGACTACTACAGCATCGGACGGCTGCGCGGCCGCGCCGAGCGGCACTTCGCGAGCGATACGCACGCTGACCTGTGGATCTCGCTGCGGCAGACGTTCCGCATGTTCCGCGACGACGACGTGGCGCGGAAGCTCGACATGCGCGCGCTCGACGGCGAGCTGTTCGGCGAGCCCGCCTGCCGCGATCTGGAGCCGGCCGTCTGCACGAACGCCGACCTCCTGCGCGCTATCCGGCACCTGTCCACGTTCGTCGACGAGCAGGGGTCGGGCCGGCGCCGCCGCCGAGGCCCGCGCCGGCGCGTGAACTACGCGGCACTCGATGTCGAGGAGTTCGGCTCCGTCTACGAAAGCCTGCTCGACTTCCACCCGAAGGTGGACCTGCAGCGCCGCCAGTTCGCGCTGGTCACCGGCAGCGAGCGCAAGCAGACCGGCAGCTACTACACGCCGCCCGAGCTGGTGCGCGAGCTCATCGAGAGCGCGCTCGTGCCGGTGATGGAGGAGCGGCTGCGCGGCGCGAAGACGAAGGCCGAGCGCGAGGCGGCGCTGCTGGCGCTGCGGGTGTGCGACCCGGCGGCGGGTTCGGGTCACTTCCTCCTCGCGGCCGCGCGCAAGATCGCGACCGAACTGGCGAAGACCCGCGTCGAAGAGGAAGAGCCGCCGCCGGAGAAGTACCGCGAGGCGCTGCGCGACGTCATCCGCAGTTGCATCTACGCTGTCGACAAGAACCCGCTGGCCGTCGACCTCTGCAAGGTCGCGCTCTGGATCGAGGGCCACAACGCCGGCCTACCGCTGAACTTCCTCGACCACCACATCAAATGCGGCGACAGCCTGGTCGGCGTGTTCGACCTGAAGGTGCTCGAAGAGGGGATCCCGGACGACGCGTACAAGCCGGTCACCGGCGACGACAAGGCTGCCGCGACGGCCATCCGCAAGCGCAACCGCGAGGAGCGCACCGGGCAGACGGCTTTGGTCGAGGTGAGCGGCATCGACGGCCAGGGCCAGCTCGCCGACGCCTTCAGCAGGCTGGCCGCGACCGACGAGCGCACGCCGGACGACGTCCACCGCAAGGAGCAGCTGTACGAGCGCATCCGCGGCCGCGGGACGGCGTGGTGGCAGTGGAAGACGGCCTGCGACCTCTGGACCTATGCGTTCTTCGCGCCGCTGCGCGGCGCCGCGCGCGTCCCGACGACCGACACGGTGCGGCGCTACCTGCTGCAGCCGAACGCCGCCGACGCCCAGCTCGTGGGCGAAGCGGTCGCCTTCAGCGAGAAACAGCGCTTCTTCCACTGGCCGCTCGAATTCCCCGACATCATGCAGCTGAAGAGCGGGTTTGACGTCGTGCTGGGGAACCCGCCGTGGGAGCGCGTGAAGCTCTCGCAGCAGGAGTTCTTCGCGAGCCGCTCGCGGGACATCGCACAGGCGCCGAATGCCGCCTCGCGCAAGCGCATGATCGAGGCGCTCGCACGCTCGACGGAGGCAGCCGACCAGCAGCTCTTCGCGGAGTTCAACGAAGCGCAGCGCACTGCGGAGAAAGCGAGCGCGTTCCTGCGCCAGTCCGGCAGATTCCCCCTGGGCGGGCGCGGCGATGTGAACCTCTACGCCGTCTTCGTGGAAGCAGACCACGCGTTGCTGCATATCAACGGCCGGAGCGGCGTGATCTGCCCGAGCGGCGTCGCGACCGACGACACGACGAAGGAGCTGTTCGCGAGCTTCGCCGGCTCCGGGCGACTGGCCAGCCTGTTCGACTTCGAGAACCGAGAGGGAATCTTCCCCGGCATCGATAGCCGCATCAAGTTCTGCCTCCTGACCCTGCGCGGCGCGCCCGACGGCGACGCGCCTCCCGCCGAGTTCGCGTTCTTCTGCACAGACGTCGCCCACGTGCGCGACCCGGAGCGCCGCTTCACGCTGGCGCCCGCCGACTTCGCGCTGTTCAACCCGAACACGCGCACGGCCCCCACGTTCCGCAGCCGCCGCGACGCCGAGATCGCCGCGAAGCTCTACCGCCGCGCCGGCGTCTTCGTGCGGGAGGCGCGCGATGGGGAGGGCGAGGAGAACTCGTGGGGCGTGAGCTTCCAGCGCCTCTTCGACATGTCCAACGACTCGCATCTCTTCCGCACGGCGGCGGAGCTGCGCGCCGAAGGCTTCGCGCTGGAGGGCAACGTCTTCCGCCACGGCGACGGCCGCACGTACCTGCCGCTCTACGAGGCGAAGCTCTTCCACCAGTACGACCACCGCTTCGCCACGTTCGACGGCGTCGGCGAGGACGACCGCAAGAAGGGCAACGCCCGCGAGCTGACGCCCGCCGAGAAGCGCGACCCGCGCCGCCTCGTCATCCCGCGCTACTGGGTGCCGGCGGAGGAGGTGGCCGCGCGGCTTGCCCCTGCTAGTGCGCTGACGCAGAGAGAGAGAGAGAGAGAGAGAGTATTCGCTCAACTCGCGGCTGGCAAGTGGCGTTTCGCTCGATCGCGCGGTCCACAGACGAGAGGACGTTCGTGATGGCAATGACCGGCGCAGTGGCGCTCGGGAACAGTGGTATTGTGGTTGGCTTCTCGCATTCCGCGATATCGCGCGCGCGACCGATGAGCGCACCGCAATCGTCGCAGTCATCGAGGCGACAGCCGTGAGCAACAAGGCGCCGCTCGTCGGACAGCTTGGCCATGGATGGCTGCAGGCATTCAGGAAGATCACACGCGCGACTGACGAGCGCACGACGATAGTCGCCGGCTCGGGCGTATCCGGCTTTAGCGACTCAACGACGCTGCTTCGCATTGATCCAGTCGCCGCCGCGGCGTCGTTGCTTCTCGCAAACCTTGACTCCATCGTGCTCGACTGGGCGGCCCGCTTCTCGGTCGGCGGCGTCAACATGAACTTCTTCATCGTGAAGCAGTTGCCCGTGTTGCCGCCGCAGTACTTCCTCGAACGGTCACCGGTCGGCTGCACGTACGCGGAACTGCTGGTACCACGCGTGCTGGAGCTGACGTACACGGCCGACGACCTGGCGCCGTTCGCCCGCGACCTCGGCTACGACGGCCGCCGTACGCCTGGGACGAGGGCCGCCGGCTCCAGCTCCGCTGCGAGATCGACGCCATCATCGCCCACCTCTACCAGCTCGACGGCCCCGACCTGGAATGGATCCTCGACGCCCAGCCGCCGAGTGAATCGTTCCGGGGGCTGAAGAACAAGGAGATCGCGCGCTGGGGGGAGTACCGGACGATGCGGTTGGTGCTGGAGTCGTATGATCTCCTGGCCGCGGGGAAACCGCTGCCGAGCGAGACGGCGTGAGGAGGCGCTCTCGCAGTTGCGGCGCGTCCATCGCCGTTGCTGGGGGTGCCGTGTAGGCTTTTGGGCACTATGACCGTTCGCGTTGAAGCTCAAGTTGAACCTGCGGTGCTCGCCTGGGCCAGAGGAAGCGCGGGCCTTGACGTAGCGACGGCCGCCAAGAAGATCCCGGTTAAGCCCGACCGCCTAGAGGGCTGGGAGCGCGGCGAAGGCCGTCCTACCATCGCGCAACTTCGGAAGCTCGGCACAGCGTACAAGCGGCCACTTGCCGTCTTCTACTTGCCCGAGCCGCCGACCGAGTTTCAGGCACTTCGTGACTTCAGAAGACTACCCGGAGACACGCCGGTCGAATCGCCAGAGCTGCGCTTCCAAGTGCGGCTCGCTCAAGACCGACGTGAGATCGCGCAGGATCTGCTCGAGGCGATGGAGGGGGAGGCGCCGGCTTTCGTCCTGACGGCGGATGACCATGAGGATTCCGAGAACCTTGGTGTCCGGCTCCGGGAGTTCGTCGGTCTAACCGGCGCAGAACAGGAGCGCTGGGCTGCTGGCTACGAAACGTTAAACGCGTTGCGCGCAAAGTTCGAGACCGCCGGAGTTCTAGTCTTTCAAGCCACTGACGTTGAACTCAAGGAAATGCGGGCTTTCTGCATCTACTCCGAACGCCTTCCCGCCATAGTTCTGAACATCAAGGATGCAATTGCCGGTCGCATCTTCAGCCTCTTCCATGAGCTGACGCACCTCGCACTTCGGCAATTCGGACTCTGCAACGTCTCGCCTGAAGAGCTGCCTACCGGCGGGACGGATGACCAGAGGATAGAGCAGTTGTGCAACCGCGTCGCTGCGGCTGCTCTCGTGCCGCGCGATCGACTGCTCGGCACTCCGTTGATATCGTCGGGGGCCACCGTCTCCAGCTGGAGCGACACCGATCTGCGCCAGCTAGCCGAGACCTTCGGGGTCAGTCGCGAAGTGATTCTCCGTCGTCTCCGGACGCTAGACGTCATTACGAACGCATACTTCGAGGCTAAGCTACGCGAGTTCCACGAGGAATACTTGCGTCAGCCGTCCCGCGAAGGCGGTTTCGCTCCGCCACACCGGATGGCACTCGCGAGCGCTGGCCCGGCGTTCGTGCGTCTGGTGCTCGCCAGCTACTCCCAGGATCGCATCACGGCGAGTGACGTCGCCGGGCTCTTGGGGGTCCGGCTCAAGCACTTGTCGCGCATCGAGAGCGATCTCATGAGGGCTGCGTCCTGATGCCCAATCCTGCGTACAGCGGTGACTCTAGCATGCTGATCAATGCCTGGCGGAAGCATTATCCTCCAGACATATTCCCAACAGTCTGGGGGAGGATAGATGGGCTGGTCCAAAACGCCGTGTTGATCGCCTCCGATGAGGTTCGCGTCGAGATCGAGAGAAAAGACGACGAGCTTTATCAGTGGGCGCGTGAGCGTCCCGCTCTATTCGTCCCTATTGACGATGAGGTTCAACCGATCGTTCGAGATATCATGAGGGACTACCCGCGACTCGTAGACACCCGCACGAATCGATCCGCAGCGGATCCATTCGTGATCGCGCTTGCGGTGCAGCGCGCTTGCGCGGTTGTGACCGACGAAATGCCTACTGGGAACACCGCCAAGCCGAACATCCCGGACGTTTGTACGGCTCTCGGCGTCCGTTGCGTTCGACTGGTCGACGTGATCCGGGAGCAGGGCTGGTCTATCTAGGGCGACGAGGGACGGGCATGGACGTCTTCAAGCTTCGTGATGGCGTAGTCGACGAGTACCGGCGGTACGTCGAGAGCTTCGTGCGCGTGCTCGACGACCGCATCAACGACTTCGTGCGCGAGGAGCTGGCCAAGGGCGTGCTCTGGCCGGAGGCGGTACTGCAGCTCAACCCGGCCTACGAGCAGGACGAGACGCTCGGCGAGCTGGCGAAGGACGGCACGCTGGTGCCCGAGACGGCGCGCTTCTTCGGCGAGGGCATCCGGCTGCACCGGCACCAGAAGCAGGCGCTGGAGATCGCGAAGCGCGGCGAGCCGTACGTCGTCACCACGGGCACCGGGTCCGGCAAGAGCCTGACGTACCTCGTGCCGATCTTCGACGAGATCATGCGCGCGCAGCCGGAGCGGCACTCCGTGCGCGCGATCATCGTCTATCCGATGAACGCGCTCATCAACAGCCAGCTCAAGGCGCTGCAGGAGTACCGCGACCTCAATTTCGCCGATTGCTCCGTGCGATTCGATCAATACACAGGTCAGACCAAGGAGGCAGATCGCGACCGAATCCTCGCGGATCCGCCGCACATCCTCCTCACCAACTACGTGATGCTCGAGTACTTCCTCGTCCGGCCCTGGGAGCGCACCCTGGTTGAGACGGCGACACGCGACCTGCGATTCCTCGTGATGGACGAGCTGCACTTCTATCGCGGACGCCAGGGCGCTGACGTCGCGATGCTGCTGCGCCGCGTCCAGCAGCGCGCCGGCCACGATCTGCAGATGGTCGGCACCAGCGCGACGCTCACGACCGAGGGCACGCGCGAGGAGCGGCATCGCACGATCGCCGAGGTCGCGTCGAGGTTGTTCGGCGTCGAGGTGCCGCCCGCCAATGTCATCGACGAGACCCTCCGCCGCGTGACGCAGGTCCCGGCACCGGCGACGCCCCAGGAGCTGCGGGCGGCGGTCCAGATGCAGCCGCCGCCGATGGTGCCTGCGGACGCTCCCGTCGGCGCCGGCGTCGACGAGGTGACGCATCACCCGTTGGCCGCCTGGGCGGAGGAGACATTCGGCCTCACGGTCGAGGAGGGGAGGCTGGTCCGGCAACCGCCGGTGACCTTCGACGAGGCGGTGCGACGGCTGGCGTCGCAATCCGGCGTCGGCGAGGACACGTGCCGGCAGCGGCTACGCGCCGTGCTCGAGGTGGGGAATGCGGCGCGCATCGCTGAGGATCAGCGAGTCTTTCCCTTCCGGCTGCACCAGTTCCTGTCGTCCGGCAGCAGCGTCTACACGACGCTGGAGCCGCCCGATCGCCGTCCGCTCACGATGGAGGCGCAGTACAAGCTCGACGAGGAGCGCGTACTGTTCCCGCTGGTGTTCTGCCGCGAATGTGGCCAGGAGTACTACCTGTGTTCGCTAATAGGAGAGGGCGACGGCGCGCGGCTCGTGCCGCGATCGCCGATCGTGGGTGCGTCTGACGAAGACATTCCGGGCGAGGGCGGCTTCTTCAGCACCGAGCCCGGCACGCCCGACGACCGGCTCTGGGGCAACGACGAGGATGAGCTGCCCGACTTCTGGTTCGTGGAGCGCAAATCCGGTCCGCGCATCAAGGAGAACTACCTGCCCCACGTGCCACGCGCGTTCACAGCGTCGGCGGACGGTACGCTCCGCGACGGCCACGCCGGCGAAGGCGTGCACGGCTGGTTCCAGCCGCGGCCGCTGATGCTCTGTCTCCGCTGCCGGGCGGCATATGACTTCCGCAACAGGGACTTCTACAAGCTCTCGTCGCTGAGCCAGATCGGCCGCTCGACCGCCACCTCTGTCGTAGTGCATGCCGCCGTCGCAAACATGCGTCGTGCTGGTGACGTGGACCCTGAAGCGTGCAAGATCCTCAGCTTTACCGACAACCGCCAGGACGCGTCGCTCCAGGCCGGACATCTCAATGACTTCGTGACCGTCGCGCAGTTGCGATCGGCGATCGCAAGCGCGGTACAGAAGCGCGGAAGTCTCGATTTCGGCGAGCTCGGACCGGCCATATTCGAGGAGCTGGACTTCCGGCCCGCGGACTTCCTAAAGGAAGACCTTCCCCTCGGAAGCCCGGGATATCAGCGCCTGCGCGACGTGATGATCGAGCTGCTGCAATATCGTGCGATCGAGGACCTCAGTCGCGGCTGGCGGGTTGCACAGCCGAATCTCGAACAGGCCGGGCTGCTGCGCATCGACTATGACGGCCTGCGCGAGCTCGCCGCCGACGACGCCCGTTGGCAACGGCTGCCCGGAATCGGGGGCGCCCCACCGGGTCGGCGAGAAGAGGTCCTTGGAGCCGTGCTCGATCACCTCCGGACGCAGCTCGCGATCGAGGCTGACCTCCTCACGGAGCAGGCGACTCGCCGTCTCACGATGCGGGCGACGGAGAGTCAGGGGCTGCGCGATCCCTGGGCGCTCGACCCGCGAGACCAGCTGATCCGCCAGTCGCTCGTGCTGTTACCCGGTGTTGAACCTGATGAGACTGAGTGGCGACGGCGGTACACCCGGATGACGTCGCGCTCGGCGATCGGGCGATATCTGCGTTCCAAGCGCACGTGGGATCTGGACCACGACCTGTCTACGCAGGAGGGCGAGCAGCTCATACGGGGCATCGTGGAGAACCTTCGGGGCCACATTCTCAGCGTTGTGTCGCGACGGGGGACGGAACGCGGCGTTCGGGTGCTTGCGAGCGCGATTCGCTGGCTGCCCGGCACGGGCGTGGCGCCACCCCCTGACAGAGTCCGCTCGCGAGCGCTGTACCTTCGCCGTGAGGTGGGCGCGCGCGAACCGAACTCGTACTTTCGCGAGTTGTATCGCGTGGGCGCCCGTGACCTGCGCGGGATGCTTGGACGGGAACACACGGGTCAGGTCGATGTGGATGACCGCATCGACCGTGAGGAGCGCTTCCGCAAGGGAGAACTACCGGCCCTGTTCTGTTCACCGACCATGGAGCTCGGTGTCGACATCAGAGACCTCAACAGCGTTCATCTCCGCAACGTGCCGCCCACACCTGCCAACTACGCACAGCGCAGCGGACGAGCTGGACGTGGCGGCCGGCCCGCCTTGATTCTGACGTTCGCCGCGCAAGGCAACGTGCACGATCAGTACTTCTTCCGCCAACGTGAGCGGATGATTGCTGGCGCCGTCGCTCCGGCGCGCATGGACCTCCAGAATCCGGAGTTAGTGCAGGCGCACCTCCAGGCGACGTGGCTTTCGGAGACGAGCATCTCCTTCGGCCAGAGTATGGCCGACGTCCTCGACCTGACCGATCGCACACGGCAATATCCGCTCCAAAAAAAGGACGACATTGCACGTACAGATCAGTGGTATGACAAAGCTCTTGCCGCTGCGAGGGCCGTGATTGAGCGAGCCCCCGAGATCCGGCAAGCATGGTGGTTCAGCGAGGACTGGCTCGCACGCACAATTCGCGAGGCGCCATCGGCGCTGGAGACCGCTCTCGGACGCTGGCGCGAACTGTACCGGTCGGCGGAAGACATGCGCGACGGAGCCCGGGCGATCATCGATGCGCCGAGGCCAGACCAGCGCGAGAAGGAACGCGCTGAGCAACGGGAGCGTGAGGCAAGGCGCGAACTCGACCTGTTGCTCAACGCGAGCGCGAGCAAGAGCGAGTCGCGTTTGCAGGAATCCGATTTCTACCCTTACCGCTATTTGGGCGCTGAGGGATTCCTTCCCGGCTACAACTTCCCTCGGCTTCCCGTGCGCGTGATGGTCAGTGTTCGAGACACGGCGAAATCGATCGACCGTCCGCGGTTTATTGGCCTGACCGAGTTCGCCCCGATGAACATCGTCTATCACGAAGGGCGGAAGCATCGTGTTGATGCGGCGATCGTGCCTGTCACGGGCCTGGAAGGAAGGCTGCGCAGAGGCCGTATCTGCATCAACTGTGGTTACATCCACACCGACGAGCGCGTCGACAACGAGTTGTGCGATGGCTGCGGTGGCCGGCTCGATGCCAGCGCGTCGCGGCTGGAAGAGAAGCTTCTGGAGCAGCCGACAATGAGGGCGCGCATTACTGACCGGATCTCTTCAGACGAGGAGGAGCGGCTCCGCAATGGGTACGCCACGTCCACCCATTTCTGCTTCGTGCCGCCTGCGCGGCGCCGCCCTGCATCGATACGCAGCTCCGAGGGGGATGAGCTTGCTCATCTGATTTACGGCCAGGCTGCCACGCTCTGGCGAATCAACCACGGCCGGCGTCAAAGTGACCGCAAGGGGTATCAAATTGAGCCATCGACCGGACGGTGGCGGAAGATGGAGGCCGACGCCGTCGTCGCTGATGACGACGAGCCTGATCTGCCGGCACCGATCGCGGGGCTCAAGCCGTTCGTGTTCGACCACCGCAACCTGCTCTTGTATTACCCCGCCCCCAATCGAGACGACCCGTTCTTGACGACGCTCCTCTACGCTCTCAGGCACGGCATCGAGCTCGAATACCAGGTGGAACAGCAGGAAATCGAGGCGGAGCTCATCGGCAGCGGTGAGCGTCGCGGCATCCTGTTCTGGGAAGCTGCGGAAGGTGGAACCGGTGTGTTCGAGCGCATCGTTGAGGAGGCCGGGGCTCTCGCTGCAGTCGCCAGACGCGCGCTGTCGGTCTGTCACTATGATGCTGCGACTGGCCAAGAACTGGCCCCGAGGGACTTTCAGTGCGTCGTGGGCTGCTACGAGTGCCTCCTAAGTTACTCCAACCAGATCGAACAACGGCTGATCGACCGTCGGCTTATTCGTGATCATCTGCTGAGATTGGCATCGAGTCTCGTGGTGGAATCGAAGGGTCGGTCGCGCGACGACCAATACCAGCGGCTCAGAGGATTGCTGGATCCGCGATCACGTGCAGAAGCTTCTTTCCTTGACCACCTGTATGAGTACGGCCATCGCCTTCCTGACAATGCACAGAATAGGCCCGATTCGCGCATCGCCGCCCAGCCCGACTTCTATTACGAGCGAGACAGTGGCGCCCCTGGAATCTGCGTGTTCATCGATGGCGCGGCGCACCACACAGTACACCAGCAGCGAAAGGATGCAGCTGCTCGCACGGCGTTGGAGGATGCGGGTTACCGGGTCGTAGCTTTGCGATTCACGACGCCGCCGACTTGGCACGACCAGCTGAGGGAACTCCAGGACGTCTTTGGAAAAGCGTGATCATGCGTAGTCCCTGCCACTGTGGCGACAGACTCAGCCGAGAGATAACCCGGCCGCCTCTTCAGTCACGTCGCGGGATCCATCGTTCTGAAGGAACTCTACCAGGTCCTGTGCAAGGCGTTTCGTTGGTACAGCAGCAACAAGAGAAGCGATGCGAGGCGCGACTCATTCGTATCGCTGAGCCGGATCTGCTGTTCGATCCGCTCCGTGCGGAGGAACGCGAGTCCCCCACCAAATACGTGGACCAGGTGGCCGACGGGCACGTTGGGCACAGCCAGCGCTTTCCAGCTACTTCGCCGCGCTGACTCTGGTCGCTGATGGCGCGCGGATTGGGAGCGAACTCTACTTGCCCGTGCGACGATTCGACCCATCTGCGCTAATCAGTTCGGCCCGAGCCAGCGTCCTCTCGGAGATGTTGAAGCGCTGCGACCACCTGATCATCGAAGACGCGGACCTCCGTCCACGAGAACTCCGTGAGCACATGCGTGAATTCGAGCTGACCGACATCCACGTAGAGGACATGACCGCCGCGATGCGCCTGGCCGGCAATTACCATACGTGCTCTCGAATAGGGGAGCCGGCGCGTCGAGGTTAGGCGGTGAGCGTTGGGCCTGACGTACGGCCGCTGCTAGGCCCTTGACCAAGAAGAACATCCGTGCTATGGGTCATTGTCGAGGTCCAGCGTTGCTCCAGCCCGAACTGGTTCGCACGAGCCGCGTGCTCACGCCCGCAAGCGGGTTCCTGTACGCGTTCACGCATACCCTGAACCCGTACATGGGATGCGCGTTCGGCGACGGCGGCTGCGGCGTCTACTGCTACGTCGCGGAGTCGCCGATCGGCCTCTACGCTGGCAAGCCCTGGGGGAAGTGGCTGCGCGCCAAGGCGAACGCCGCCGAGGCGCTTCGCCGAGACCTTGGAGTCCTCAGCGACCCAAAGTCCGTGCGCGTCTTCATGAGCTCCGCGACGGATCCCTATCAGCCAGCGGAGGCGAAGCTCCGGATCACGCGCTCTATCCTTGAGGTGTTCCACGAGCACCCGATCGGTGTGCTCGTGGTTCAGACCCGCTCTCCCTTCGTCGAGGAGGACTTCGACCTTCTCGCCGAGATGCCATTCGCCTGGCTCTCGATGACCGTTGAGACAGATGATGATGCCGTGCGGCGAGCGCTCACACCTACATGCCCAAGCGTCGAACGTCGGCTCACGACCATGCGCCAGGCTCGTGCGCTGGGGATCCATGTGCAGGCCGCCGTCAGTCCGACGCTTCCTCACTCGCTCGAGCGTTTCGCCGATGCACTGGAATCCGCCGCAGATCGCGTGATCGTCGATACGTTCTTCGGCGATGGCTCCAACGGCAAGCGCACGCGTCACCGCCCGCTCCCAGCGCGTTTTGCAGAACTCGGCTGGGGAGACTGGCAGGACATCAGCGCAGCGGAGCGTCTTTACGACGCGCTGGAGCAGCGGCTCGGTGCCGGGCGCGTGTTCTGGTCACGGGACGGGTTTAACGCGCTCGCCGTCGAGGCGACCCCCGTCGCGGTTCGGCCCTGACTGCTGCGATGCACATTGATGTGTCGGGCCGCGCGTGTTAGCGGCGCCTAAGTCAGGCGGTGATTGCGCTAGAAACGATGCGATCCGCTGAGCGTTTTCTGCGATAGCATGACGTTCGGCAGCGTGCCGAACCCGGCCGCGAGATGTGCGCCCAATTAGGTGCAGCTTGCATCGGTTTCGGGGCCAACTTCGAATCTGGAGCAGCTTGCAGAAGCCCTAGCTTGTTCCCAAGCAGAGTGTCGCGAGTTCGAGTCTCGTCTCCCGCTCCACAGCCATCTCCATCCAGGCCTGTACGACGCACGGCGCCCCCGCGCACCCGCTCCGGAGGGCCGGCGCCATCGCAGCGCCGGCGCTGGCCGCCCGCGGGCCGGCGCTCTATAGTCCTCCCGCATGCCGAACACCAAGCTCAGCAAGCTCAGCCGGTCGATCGAGGGCCGCGTCGCCATCATCACCGGCGCCGCCAGCGGCATGGGGCGCGCCACCGCCTACGTCTTCGCCGATGCCGGCGCCCGCCTCGCGCTCATCGACCGCAACGCGGAGGGCGTCACGGCCGCCGCAGGCGAGGTGAACGCCGCGGGCGGCAGTGCCCGCGCCTACGCCGCGGACCTCGCGGACGGCGCCGCCATCCCGGCGCTGGTCGACCGCATCCGCGCCGAGGTCGGGCCGGTCGACATCCTCGTGAACAACGCCGGCCTCTCCGCCCCGGCGCCGATCGACCACGAGGCGTGGGAGAAGGCCTGGGAGCTGACGCTCGCGGTGAACCTCACCGCGCAGGCGCGCCTGATCCGCGCGTGCGCCGCCGACCTCGCGCGCAACGGCGAAGGGCGCGTCGTGAACATCGCGTCGACGGAGGCGCTCGGCGCGACCGGCGGCGGCAGCCCGTACACCGTCGCGAAGCACGGCGTCATCGGCCTCACGCGCTCGATGGCGGTCGAGCT
>Ga0070741_10003659_pt1 | contig 37459 bp, 27 predicted proteins | sample Coa_R1_4_FD_66440 | JGI IMG/M metagenome (GOLD analysis project Ga0070741, IMG submission 66440) | Surface soil microbial communities from Centralia Pennsylvania, which are recovering from an underground coalmine fire - Coalmine... | ecosystem: Environmental > Terrestrial > Soil > Unclassified ... | reverse complement strand
CGGGCTGTAGCGCTGCTCGTTGTAGCTGTGGCCAGTGGTGAGCCAGTTGCCGGGTTCCGGAGAAGCGATGCGGGCGCTGTCCACTCCGGATACGCCGCCGTTGCCGGCGGCGGCGGCCGCGGTGGAAAGGATGGCGCACACGGCCAGGCACAGCCGCCTGCTGCGGGGGGTGTTCATGCGGTTCTCCTCGGTTTGTGCTGCTTGTTATGGCCTGGATTCTAGCCCCAAAAAGCAGGCAGCCTGCTACCCGGGCGGGTAGGAGTATTGTGGAGAGCAGGCGAGGAGCCGGCGCCTGCGGAAAGTTAGGGCGAGCGCCGACGCCGACCCGATCCGCGAAGCGGCGTTTCGCAGCCCGGCCCGGAACGGCGAATGACGCCGCTGCTTTACGGCAAAGGCACGCCGAGATCGATCCCCAACCCGCGCTCGATCAGCCAGGACAGCCCCGCCAGCGTCACCAGCAGCGAGCCGGGCACCAGCACCAGGCGCCGATACCAGATCGAGTGGCGGAAGGCGAAGCTGGGCGGGATCACCGCCAGCAGCACGCTCAGCTGCGCCGCTTCCACGCCGAGGTTGAAGGCGAGCAAGGCCCACACGCGGCTGCCGGGCGGCAGACCCAGCTCGATCAGCGCGGTGGCGACGGCGGCGCCATGGATCAGGCCGAAGGCGCCGGCCAGCCAGTACAGCTCGCGGTAGACCATCGGCACCAGGTTGTTGAGGCCGGCGAACAGCACCGTCGCCGCCACGCCGCATTCCACCAGCCGCGACGACAGGGTGAAGGCGCCGGTGGCTGCGAGGCTGAGGGTGCAGGCGTGGGCGACGGTGAAGGCGGTGGCCATCAGCGCCGTATCGCGCAGCGCGATGCCCAGCCGCGGCGCCGGCACCCACACGCCGGACTGGCGCCGCAGCACCGCCGGCAGGAACAGCCCGGCCAGGAACAGCATGTGGTCGAGGCCGCTCCAGACGTGCCAGAGGCCGGCACGGAAATACTGGGTGAAGACCATCAGCGGATCGCCGTGGGCGCGGGCGAAGCGCAGTTCCGGCTGCTGCGGGCTGAACACGCCGCTGCGCTGGCCTTCGTCGGCGCCGGCGAAGCGCAGGTCCAGCAGGCCGCGGTGCAGGGCGTCGATGTCGAACAGCAGGCCGTAGCGCAATGCCAGGCTCAGCGGCGCGTGCGGACAGCCGCCCCGGAGATCCAGCGCGACATAGTTGCCGTCGCCGTGCTCGACGATGCGCAGGCCGGCGAGCCGGAGCGCGCAGGGCCGGCCGTCGGCTTCGACCTGCAGGCGCGACAGCGCGTAGGCGCCGATGCGCGCCTGTGCCTGCCGCACCTCGCCCCAGCTCAGCTCGCCGTCGCCGGAAGCATCGAGGCCGATGGCGTAGTCGAGGTCGCGCAGGCCGATGTCCCAGCGCCCGTTGAGGGCGGCGCCGTCGACCTGCAGGCGCAGGTAGCTGGTGCTGGCCTTGTGGGCCTGAGCGGCGGGAGGAATGAGGACCCAGGCGAAAAGCAGCAACAGCACGCCGATGCATCCCTGGCCACGCCGGGCGCAGCAAAGCATCCGGCTCCGCGCGCCGGCAGCGCGCGCGCGGCCGGATCCTTCCGGATCTGGGCCGGAAGGATGACCGCCTGTGCGATGGCGCCGTCCCATCATGGCACCGCTGCCGGGCCGGGTTGCGCCAGATAGACGTCCTCGATCCGCGTCCGCCGCATCCACTCCAGCACCGGCTGCGCCGCATCCGCTGCGCGGGCGGCGAGGGCCGCGCGCAGGAAGATGCGGGCATCGACCGGCTCGCGCTGCATCGCCCAGTTCTCCCGCGCCAGTTGCAGCGCGGCCGCCGGGTTTTGCGCCAGGCGCAGCTGGTACAGGGCTTCCTCGCGCAGGTGCAGCCGGTCGCCGCGCTGGCGCGCTTCGCGAAAGCGCTCGTCGAGGATGGCGGCGTCGCGGGCCGCATTCTGCGCCTGCGCCGTGTCACCCGCGGCGCCCAGGCTCTGCTCGGCGATCGCCAGGCGCAGCAGCAGGCTGTCGATGCGCCGGCCGCCGGCCAGCAGCGCCACCACTTCGCGATCGTCGCCGTGCTCGAGCAGGCAGTCGGCGTGGGCGGCGAGCAGGCCGGGGTCGCGGGTGGCGGCGGCGGCGAGCAGGCGCTGCGCTTCCTCGTAGTCGGCGCGCGCGGCCCGATAGCGGCCGAGCCGGTCGGCGATGGCGGCGGCGCTGCCGAGCAGCCAGGCGCGCACCGGCAGGGACGTGCTGGCCGAAGCCGGCCGCAGCGCCTCCAGTTCGGCCAGTCCGGCGACGGCTTCGCCGCGCAGGGCGCGGGCGTTGGCGGCACAGATGCCGCGCAGCAGGCTGTCGACACGCTCGCCGAGGGCCGCGCAGTCCTGCGCCGCGGCCTCCGGTTCGCCCTGCAGCAGGTGCAGGCCGGCGCGGGCCAGCAGGGCCTGAGCCGACTCGGGGCCGTTCGCCGCGACCAGCGCGTCGAGGTCGCGCCGCGCGCCGGCGAAATCCTTGCGCGCCTGCTGCAGGCTGGCGCGCAGCAGGCGCGCCTCGGGCGGCGGCTCGGCGCGCTCCAGCCAGGGGCGCAGGGCCGATTCGGCATAGCCGAAGTAGCGCGGATCGTCCTCCTGGCGGCCGATGTCCACCGCCACCCGGGCATAGGCCAGGGCCAGGGCGTAGTTGCCCGGTTCGGCCACCGACTGGGCCCGCGCCTCGCGCAACTGCACGGCGCCCGGCGCACGCGGCAAGCCGACATGCTCGACGATCACGCTGTCGTCGGCCGGCACGTAAGGCTCGTGTCCCTGCGCCGCCGCGGCGGCGCTCAGCAGCAGCGCGGCGCCGACCGCGAGCCGTCTCACGGCAGGGCTTCGGGTTGCGCCGGCTGCGGCAGGTGGTACATGCGGAAAGCGCGCAGGTTCAGTTCCAGCGCCAGCGCATGCTCGCGGTCGGCTTCCGCGCGCAGGCCAAGGGCGGCGTCGATCTGCGCTGCGATGGCGTGCAGTTCGGCGGTGTTCCAGGCGCTGGCCAGTACGGCTTCGATTTCACGCTGCGCCGCGGCCGCCTGGCCGGCCTTGTACAGGGCCTGCGCCAGGAGGATGCGCGACTCGCCGTTGGGTCGCAGCTCGGCATTGCGCCGCGCCAGTTCCAGCGCCTGCTGCGGCTGGGCGCCGAACCATAGCTCGTGCTCGGCGGCATGGGCGCAGGCCGCTTCGGGCAGCAGCTCCAGGCGCTGGTGGTGCGCCTCCGCGGCGTGCGCGATCCATGGCGCGGCGCTGGCCGGGTCTGGACCTTCGCGCCGCAGGCGCGCCACCGCGTCCATGAACTCGGGATCGCCGGTCTCCCCGGCCAGCGCTTCGTACTGCGCCTGCGCTTCGTCGCGCCGGCCTTGCAGGGCCAGCAGCTCGGCGCGGCGGCTGCGTGGCAGCCACCATCCCGGCAGCAGCATCTGCGCATGGCGGAAGTATTCGTCGGCCTGCTCCCAGCGGCCGCGCTCGAGCTGCAGCTGCCCCTGCTGCAGCTCCAGCCAGGCATGCAGGTAGGGCGTATCGCTGTGGTCCTGCTTTTCGGCGCGATCGATCAGGGCGGCGGCTTCGAAATACTGGCCGGTGCGGGCCTGCAGCAGCGCCAGGCGCGCCAGGGCGCGCGGCCCTTCCTCGATCGCCAGCGAACGGTGGAAGCCCGCCAGCGCCTCGGCATAGCGGCCGCGCTGGAAATCCAGCTCCGCGCTTTCACTGGCGAAGCCGGCGGTGTCCTTGATGCGATAGCGGCGCTGCAGCCGCTCGCGGTCGGCTTCGGCCTCCGGCAGGCGATGCAACAACAGCTCCATGGCCATGCGTGTCAGCAGCGGCGCGTGCAGCTCGTCGCTGATGGCGAAGGCCTGGTCGAGCGCGCGGTCGGCCGCGGCGTAGTCGGTAAAGCGGCCGCTGAGCATGGCTTTTTGCAGCAGGGCCAGGGCCACGCCCTCGCGCAATGCCACGTCGTCCGGCGCACGCTGCAGCTCGCGCCGCGAGGCGTCGATGGCCTGGTCATAGAGATGCAGCAGGCCGGCGTAGTCGAGCGGGGGGGCGGTCCTCGGCTTGGCCGGGCCGCAGCCGCCGAGCAGCAGGGCGCCGGCCAGCAGCGGCGCCCACAACGCGGTGCGTCGCATCAGGGCGGCGGGAACGGGTCGGCGAGGTAGGGGAAATCGGCCGGCAGCGGCTTGTCGTTGGTGGTCGGATCGAGCGGCAGGTTGACGAAGGTGTCGCCGGTGCAGGGTGCGCCGTTGCACTGGCCGGGCGTGGTGACGTCGAGCAGGGCCAGTGCGACGACGCGGTCGACCACCGAGTCGGCAAAGTTACGGCCGTTGGGGAAACCGTCGGGCTTGTCCAGGTTGAGGTGCAGCATGTCCGGGATGATCAGCCCCACCGCCTGCGAGATGCACCGGCTGACGTCGCAGGCGTCGACGTTCTGGTCGCAGGTCTTGGCGCAGGAGGCGAGGCCCGCGGCCTTGAGCTGCGGGTCAAGCTGGAAGTGCAGCGTCTTCACCGTGCCGATCTCCTCGGCAGCGTAGTCGCCGTCGTTGATCGGATCGGTGGAATTGAACTGGTCCTTGTGGCCGGGCGTGATCAGCACGGTGGCGGTGACCGGCCCGCCCATGCGGTCGACCCGGGCATAGGCCGAAACCGGCTGGGAGGAAAAGACGAAACCCTCCGGGTTGGAGGTGCTGCTGCCGCCGCCACCGCCGCCGCCGCAGGCGGACAGCGCGGCGGCGAGGCCGAGGAGGGTGGCGATACCGAGGCGCGAGTGGTTCATGGCCTTGCTCCGTTCACTGCATCAACCGGCCGGAGGTGGCGAAGACGCAGATCTCATGCGAGCCCTGCGTGGCCGCCGCCGGGTCCATTTCGAACACGATGGCGGTGATATTGCGGCCGCCGAACGAGTCGCGCTTGTTGTTGAACAAGAGCTGGCCGGTCGAGGTCTTGTTGGTGGGATCGAAGCTGGCCTCGGTCGCGCTGAAGCCCTCGAAGTCGAAGAAGAAGGGATCGTCGCGCAGGCCGGAGTAGAACTTCAGGCCGCTGGGCGTAGTATTGACCTTCTCGACCGGGCCGGACACCAGCGTCGCGCCGGCACCCGGCAGGTTCTCCAGCTGCACGCCGATCTGGCCGGCGCTGTTGAGGCCGAAGCGGATGTTGACATCGATGTCCGGCCTGGCGTCGCAGTTGGTGTCGATGTGGTAGGTGAAGATCACCTGCGGGTCGTACCGGCCGGTGGGGCCGTCGACGCGCGTCTGCGGCGCCGGCGCGCCGGCGATGTTGATGGCGCCGACCAGCTTGCCGTTGCGGCGGAACACGAAGACGTCGGTGATGTCGGCGGCGTGATCGCCGTGGGCGCCCTTGGTGCCGGGCGCGTCGGCGTGATCCGCCGCCAGCGCCGTGGCGGGGCCGATCAGCAAGCCGGCCAGGATGGTCGCTGCGAAGCTGTTGCCGAGGTTCATGAACTCTCTCCCTGTTCCGCCTGCCGCTTGTACTACGGCGCTTGCCGCCTCATGGATGCGTCACGCCCGGCGCTGCCGCGACAGCGCCGCCTTTCGATGCCGGCCGCGGCCGCCCGTCGGCCGCATCGCTGACGAACCAGGGCGTGCCGTCCGGCCGCAGATACAGCTTCTGCATTTCTTCCAGGTTGAACGGCCGCGAGCCGATGCGGCCGAAGATCGCCACCTGGCCGCCGCTTTCGTCCACCGCGCGGTCGCGCTCCAGGCCGCGCGACAGCGACAGCGCCGGCCTGCCGGTGCGGTAGTGCGCGATCAGCGCCGGCTTGGGGTCGGGCGAGAAGCCGTAGAACTTGGGCTGGGTGTCGGGCGCGGTGAGCTGCAGCACCTGCAGGCCGTTCCTGCCGTCGGCGACATAGGCGAACAGCGAGGCGTTGGTGGAGCCGACCACCACATCGCGCGCGTCGTTGAGCTTCCCTTCCGCGTCGAACAACTGGTACAGCCTGGGCTTCTCCGGATTCTCGACGTCGACGATCGCCAGGCCCTGGGGGCCGGCGGCGACGTAGGCGAAGGTGCGGGACACGTAGACGCGGTGCGCGTCCTGCAAGGGGATCGCGGCGCCGTCCACCAGCTTCGGCGCCTGCGGGTGCGTGATGTCCACCACCTGCAGGCCCTGGCCGGTGACGGCGAACAGGTAGCGCAGCTGCACGGTGGTGGCGCGCAGGTCCGCCATCGGCAGGGTGGCGGCGACCTGCGGCTTGAGCGGGTCGGCCAGGTTCAGCACCACCAGGCCGGCGTCGGCGGCGACGTAAACCCAGTCGCCGGCGATGGTCAGGTGCCGCGCGCCCTTGAGCAGACCGCCGGGATTGAAGGTCAGGGCGCGGCTGAGGAAGTTGTCGCGCGGCTCGCCGTCCTGCAGGGTGTCGACGTTGGTCAGGATCAGGCCCTCGACGCGGTCGGTGATGAGCGCGTAGTGGTAGATCTCGTGGAAGGCCTGTTCCTGGTTGTCCTGACGCATCTTCTCGGTGTTGCGCAGCAGGTTGATCGGCTGGTTGGTGGGCAGCGCGACGCAGCTGGCGTCCTTGCTGGCGATGTGCGTATCGTGGCCCAGCGGCGAGAACGGTGCTGTGATGATCTTCTCGGAAATGCCCTTGTTGCCGATGCCGGCGACGTCGTAGGCCTGCATGCCCTTGCGGCCCTGCGCGACATAGAGATATTCGCCGCGCAGCTGCAGACAGCCGACGGCGTCGCCGGTGTCGTGGCTGTAGGCGTGCTGCAGCTCCTGGCCGTTCTTCTGGTGCCCGGCGTACCAGTCCGGGTAGGCGTAGCGGTGCAGGTAGCTGCCGATCACCGCCTGCGGCTCGTCCCATTCGGTCACCTGCACCGCGGCCAGCGCGCCGTCCAGGCCGGTGTAGGCGTGGTAGCCGACGAAGTTGACGAAGCCGGTACCGAGGCCGAGCAGCGAGGCCATCCAGGCGTTGTTGTCGTTGGCCTGCGACAGGTGGCAGTCCGAGCAGGTCTTGGTTTCCGCCGTGCGCTCGGTATGCGGGTAATGCGGGGCGAAGGCCTGGCTGGAGAAGCCGCTGGCCGACACCGGCGGCTGCTGCACGTAGATGTGCTCGCGGCTGGAGTTGGTCGACGACAGCACCAGGGCCGAGGAGCTGCGCACCGGCGCGATGCGGTAGCCCTTGGCCTCGCCGTGCTTGCCGAGCATGAAGAAGTCGTCGCGCGCCACCTGCGGGTTGTAGGTGGCGTAGTTGCGCGACTGCTCGCCGTCGAACTTGTGGCGGTCGGTCTTCCAGTTGGCCTGGATCGGCAGGTGGCAGCCGAAGCAGGAGGTGGTCCAGGAGCTGTGGCAGGTGACGCACAGCATCTTGCTGTCCTGGTGGGCGCGGCTGGCCGGCGCCACGCCGCTGCCCCAGGCGAAGCCGGCGGTGTCGGTGCTCATCAGCTTGGCGCGCGCCGCCTTGGCGTTGTAGTCCCTGTTGCCGGGCGTGACCGAGTCCTTGACCAGGTGCACCCGCCATTCCTTGGCCGGGTCGACGGCCGAGCGCTGCCAGAGCTGCCCGTCGATCCATTCGAAGCGCAGGCGCCCGTCCTGGGTGCGCATCTGCGACAGGTCGGTGCCGGCCGGCGGCGCCGGCGCCTGGGTGCCGTCGGCGTAGGCGCAGACGTAGGTCGGCACCGCGGGCGGCGGCGCATTGGCCACCTTGATCGCGGCGCCGGCCTGGAGCTTCGAACCGGCCGGGCACTTCGGCGCCGGCGCGGCCGGCCCGGAGGTGCGCAGGGTCGGGTAGCGGTCCACCGTGCCGTGGCAGTCCTGGCAGTCGATCTCGATCGCCTGGGCCACCTCGCCGTAAATGTGGCCGTTGCCGTGCGCGTCCTGGGCGAAGTGGCAGTCGGTGCACTGCATGCCCTTCTCGACGTGGATCGACATCAGCTGCACCGCCTTGTGCGGGTTGGCCGGGTCGAATTTGTGCGGATCGTCGTCGGCGACGACCTTGCCGTCCTTGTCGAGCAGGTCGCCCTTGCGGTCGCGCTTGAAGATGGCGCGGAAGTTCCAGCCGTGGCCGTGGTAGTCGGCGAACTGCGTGTCCTTCAGCGTCGGGTTGAGGCCGGACACGTTCTTGAGGAACTCGGGGTCGCTCCACTTGCCGCGGATCGCCGCCTCCTCCGGGTTGCGCTCGTTGATGGCGCGGATCTCGGCGTCGGTCGGGTACTTCTGCTTCTCCGGCCACATCGCCGGCGCGTCGGACTCGTAGTCCCACATGGTGTAGCCGAGCATCGAGTTGAGGAAGATGTTCGGCTGGTGCATGTGGCAGACCATGCACTGCTCGGTGGGGATGGAGCGGGTGAAGACGTGCTTGAGCGGATGGCCCGGCTCGTTCTTCGGGATGGTCGGATCGACGGTCTGCGTCATGCCCTCGTTGCCGAACTTCGCGTAGGGCCCCGAATGCAGCGGGTCGCGGTCGTTGGCGTAGACCACGTGGCAGCCGGCGCAGCCGCTGGAGCGGTAGTCGCCCGGCTGCTCGCTGGTGCCGAGGAACCACATGTAGGGGTCGTTGAGGCGGGTCTTGGTCAGGTTGATGACCGGCACGGCGATGCGGTTGCCGGTGCCGGGGCCGCGGTTGGACTGGCGGAAGTCGGGGCGGCCCGGCTCCTCCAGCTTCTGGATCTCGCCGGTGGAATCGGGCAGGCCGGTTTCGGGGAACAGGTTGGAGATGTTGCGGCCGCCGCGCTCGAAGATGCGGAACACGTCGGCCTGTGGCACCACTTCCCAGGGCGGCAGCGGAAACAGCTTGGCCAGCACGCCCTTGGCGGTCTCGTTGGGATCCGGCGTGGCGGAGGGATCGGAGATCACCGCCGCCTGGCCGTCGCGGGTATAGGTCTCGCCGATGACCGAGCGCTTGAACGGCAGGATGCCGTTGTTGTACGAGGCGCCCTCGAAGAACATCGCGCCGTTGCTCATCAGGCTGCGCTCGGCGGCCTCGATGATCGGCAGGTGGCAGGCGCCGCAGGCTTCGCGCGCCACGCGGTAATCGCTGGGATTGATGAAGCGGACGAATTCCGGCGACTCGCGGTTGAGCAGGGCGTAGCTGGCCTGCGGGTTGGCGCTCGACGGGTAATGCCAGGAGTCGGGATAGCGCGGCTGCACGTGCGCCTGGTCCAGCGTCTTGCGGTAGGCCGGCTCGTCCCGGCCCACGCCCTGCGCCAGGGTGACGGCCGCGTTGCCGCCGTGGCAGTCGGTGCAGCCCAGCACCACGCCCGGATTGAGGTGCATGGTGGCGTGGTCGGTGGCGGTGTGGCAGCTGTTGCAGCCGGCGCTCTTGTCCCGCGCTTCCTGCGCGCCCTGGTAGCGCGGCGCGGCCGGCGTTTCGGCGTAATGGATCTCGCGCGGCGGATCCTTGTCGTGCTCGTAGGCCTGAACGCTGCCGCCGAGGCCCAGGACGCAGAACAGCAGGAATGAGAGGGCGCGCATGGTCAGTAGGTCAGCAGCAGGTTGCCCAGCACCGAATACTGGTACTTGTCGGGGAACAGCGAGCGATATCCGTCGTCCGGAATGAGCATGGCGCCGGACAGGCGGAAGATGATGTTCTGGGTGAAGAAGGGCCGGTAGATCAGCGCGGTCGACAGGTCCCAGCCGATGCTGTTCGAGTGCACCAGCTGGTTGCGCGCCAGCGCCACGGTCTGGGCGCTGTCGAACCAGAGGTGGTTGAAGTTGAACGACTGGCGCAGCTGCGGCATCAGGTCGGCGTCGGTGCCGAAACCGATGATGATGATGCCGGGGTTCTCGAAGGTGGACTGGCCGAAGTCCTTGCTCGAGCGCAGGTCGGCCAGCTCGCCGTTGCGCTGCGACAGCGTCACGCCGCCACCGCCGATCAGCGGGATCGCCTGGCGGATCCAGAAGCTGGTGTCGGCGCCGGCGATGATCGGGTTCTCGAAGATGGCGTCGAAGCCGGTGGCGGTGCCGTTGTAGGGGTTGTGGTCGCCGCTGGCATAGACGCCGCTGAGCCGCAGGCGCAGCCAGTCCATGTCGTAGGAGGCCTCCGCCGCTGCGAACAGGCCGCGGATGCGCTTGACGTCGTCGGCGAACACGCCGCGGTCCTGCCTGCCGACCGCCAGGTAGGTCGACATCGTCAGGTTAAGCCGGCCGAAATGGCCGTCGCCGTTGTAGCCGAGGTAGGTCACCTGATACTTGCGCGGCGACTCGGTGCCGATCGAGGCCGGCCGCTGCAGGAAGCCGTTGTCGTCGTAGAACTGCTCGCCGTTCTCGCGGTTGCGGTTGTGCGCCAGGGTCAGCTGCGACGTGAAGGCCAGCACCGGGAAGTCCTGGCGGTAGACGTTGACCAGGTAGGTGTCGTCGTTGCGCGGCTTGGTCCGCACGTCGTTGAGGCCGCTGTTGGTGTTCTTCTCCAGGCGGCGGATCCACGCCAGGTTGTACTGCCAGCGGTTGTTGTCGCGCGTCCCGAACAGGCGCAGCGCCAGCTGGTTGTCCTGGAACAGGAAGCCGCGGAAGTCGGACGAGAAGGGCTGGATGCCGAAGCGCACGCTGTCGAAGTCGTAGCGGTCGGACACGTTGCGCAGGTGGTAATCGACGAATGCTTCCTGCAGGCCGACGAACTGGTCCGAGCGGTAGCGGCCCTTGCCCGGGTCGATGTTGAGCGCGCCCGCTTCCTCGGCCACGGTGTAGTTGTAGTTCAGCACCGGCGTCAGGTGCAGCTCGTACTCGGGCGGCTTGAAGGTGGTGTCGCCCTTGATGTACACCGCCGACAGGATCAGGTTGGCGTTGAACAGCGTCTGGCGCTCGCCGCCGAAGATGCCGTTCTCGCCCGGGTGGTTGCTGCCCTGCGGCCCCACCGGCACCGGCAGGCGGCGGTATTCGTAGACCGTGTCGGCGGTCGCGGCGAGATTGAGGAACTCGTCGCCGTGGCGGATCGGCTTGTCGGCCTTCCAGGTGTTCTGGTTGTAGGGGTCGTACCAGCGCTGCGGCACCAGGCCGAGGTTGTTGAGCAGGCGCCAGCGGTCCGGGATCGGCGCCTTCTCCCATTCGCGCCAGGCCTCCGGCGCCGCCACCGGTGCCAGCCGGCTGACGCGGTTGGGATCGGGCAGCGGCTCGCTGTCGGACGGGATCACCCGCGGCTCACCGGCGCGCCGGCGCAGCTCGGGCGAGGCGTCGTCCGGGGCGGTGGACGGATCGGGATGCGCTTCCGCCGCTTCGCCCAGGTGCGTCGCCATCGGCAAGGCGAGGGGAGCGACCGCCCGGGGGGCGGGCTCCGCCACAGCTTCCACGGACGGGGCGGCGGGTGGAGCGGCGGGCGCGGCCGCCGCAGCGGAGCGGTAGACCGCATAGGCTTCCGCCGCCGGGATGGCGTTGATCGCGCCCGCATCCGGCACGCGCAGCACGCTGCCGGGCCGGATGTGTTCGGGCGAGCCGGCGAAGGCGTCAGGGTTGGCACGGTACAGCGCGGTGATGGTCTGGTAGGTCGACAGCCGCGTCTTCTCCGGACGCAGCGCATAAGCGATCTGCGACAGGCTCTCGCTGGCCTTGACCGGCCCATAGCTGCGCGGGCCGGCCTGGGCCGACACTGCCAGCAGCGTGCCGAGCGCGCTGCACAGGGCCAGCCGTTTCACTTGCCGGCGCATGGATCCTGCTCGTCGCTGTCCAGGAACGGAGCCTGCGGGCACTCGACGTAGCGCACCTTCTGGCCCTGGATGTTGAGCTGGTCGATGCGCGTCGCCGGAGGCGCATTGCTGATGGTGCCGAGCGCCTGGCCGGCGTTGTACAGGCCGAGGAAGGCGACCATGTCGTCCTGGTCGATGCCGTCGCCGGACACGCCGATGCCGCCGACCAGGGTATTGCCGCGATAGATCGGCACGCCGCCGGCGAAGATCTGCAGGCCGTCACCCAGCTCGGCCGGCACCGTGGTGTTGAAGCCGCTGATCGGACCGGGCGGCCCGGCGCAGCTGGGAGGATCGTCGGCGCCGCCGGTGCCGAGCGTGAACAGCACGTGCTGGGCGATGCGCTCGTAGACCAGGTCCAGCTGCACGCCGGTCGAGAACGGGCTCCACTTCGGATAGGGCTTGCTCAGCGGGCCGCTGGAATTGGCATCGATGCCGTCGGGGAAGAACGGCCGCTCGAGATTGCCGACCGAGCGCGCGCCGTAGGCGTAGCCGCCGTCGAAGACGTTGGCGCCCGCCAGCTGGTTGAGGCCGTCGACGTAGTCGCTGAACTTCACCGCCGGCTGTTCCTTGCCCACCGGCTCGATGTAGGTGACGGTGCCGGCGGCGCGCAGCTCGTCGCCGGCGCCGGGCTTGGAGAAGAACATCGCGGTGCGCGCCTTCTGCAGCGCCACGTCGGTGCCGAACACCGGCGCGTCGCGGGTGCGCAGCACGCCCAGCACCACGCCCTTGGTGTCGACCACCACCACCGAGCCGCGCATCTGCGAGCCGAGCGGCCGGCGGATCTGGGCGCGGGTGCGGTTGGCCACGCCGATGCCCTGCTTCAGCAGCTCGGCCACCTCCGCTTCGCCGAGGCCGCCGTCGCTGCCGGCGGTCGGCGGATAGCGCCGGCTGCCGTCGGCGCGGACCAGCTCGAAGGCGTCGAGGCCGGCGAAGCGCGGATCGACAGCCTGGGCATAGCCGGAAAGAGGCGTGCCGAACTGCGTGCCGGGCAGCACCGCGGCGCCGGCGTAGTAGCCCCGCACCGGCACCAGGCTGCCCAGGGCCAGCGCGCCGGGATCGTAGGCGAGGGTGTTGTGGCCGCCGGTGGCGGTGTCGCCCAGCGCCACGTCGCTGTAGCGCAGGGTCTTGCCGCCGACGGTGATGACGTCGGCGCGGCGGTCGGCCGGCGCGTCGAAGCCGGCGGTGGCGGCGAGGGCGGCCAGCTCGTCGATGTCGTGGTCGCGGTCCTCGATGTCCAGGTCCAGGCTGTAGCGGCCGTCGGTGATGACGCCGACGCCGCCGACCACGGTGCCGTTCTTGTACAGGGGAAAGCCGCCGCTGTCCGCCGATAGTCCCAGCGGCGCGCGCTTGGGGCCGATGTCGGCGCCGCCGCCGCTGAAGCGGGTGTTGAAGTCCGAGCACGGCAGGGAGCTGAACTGCACTCCGAACAGCGGCCCGCCGGGCTGGCCCAGCTCGCCCGGATTGAAGTGCTCCTGCACGATCTGGCTGGCGGTGCGGGTGGAGAAGGCGTTGCCCTCGGAGCTGAGGTAGGCGCCGGTAATGGCCTTGGAAATGGCGGCGATGGTGGCCGGGACCACCGCCAGGCCGTCCAGGCCGCTGAGCGTGTCGCGCCTGGAGTCCACCGTCACCGCGTTGCCGGCGCCGCTCATCTGGAACACCGCCAGCACGTTGCCGACGCGGTCGACCACCGCCACCGTGGCCTTGGCGTGCTGCGCCTGCGCCTCGGCCACCGCCTGGGCGATGACCTGCCTGACGTCGTCGCTGCTCAGGCTTTGCGGGCTGGCGTCCTGGCAGTTGCCGCTGCAGCCGCCGCCGGGGCCGCCGCCGCCGCAGGACGCGGCGCCGAGGCTCAAGGACAGGGCCAGCAGGAAGCTCCGCAATTTCATCGCATCGGCTCCACCGCGGGCGTCGCCGCCGCCGTCGCGGCCGTGGTTTGGCGCGGCGGCATGCCCATCTTCTGCTCCCGCGCGATGTGGTAGCCGTGGCACTTGATGCAGCTGGACTGGATCTGCGCCCTGCTGCCCGGATCGCCGTGGCAATCGCGGCAGCGCTTCAGCTCCGGCATCAGCACGTCGGTGCTGAGCTTGGAGCTAGGCGCCGCGTGGCAGCTTTCGCACTTCTCGCTGCGGTGCGCCTGGTGGCTGAATTCGGCGTGGTCGAGACGGTGCTGCGCCAGCGCCACCGGCGGCACGCTCCACGGCAGTGCCGCGTCATGGGTGCGGCTGACGGCGTGGCAGTAGCCGCAGACCCGCTTGTCGAACACCTCGTCGATGACCACGGCCGACTGCTGTTCGGCCCAGTCCAGCGCGGCGCGCGCTTGCGGCGGCGTCAGCTGCTCGCCGGGGCGGCGCCGCAGCTGCACGATTTGCGGCGCGCCGGGCTTGCGCACGCCGCCGGCCAGCGCGGCGCGGGCGTAGTAGTCGCGGATCACGCCGACCACCTGGGCCGGCTGGGCATGCGGCACGGTGCGTTCGGGGTCGTCCGGATCGAAGTCCAGGCGATGGCATTCGGCGCAGTGCTGCTGCATGTCGATCGGCTTGAACGAGACGCCGGAGGCATCGGGCTGGTGGCAGTCGGCGCAGGCCAGCACCCGCTTGCCGGTCGGCGACTTGATGCCCTTGGGATCGAGGTGCTTGTCGTGCGGATATTTCAGGTTGGTATCCGAGTGCAGCATCTCGGGCTGGTCCTGGCTGGCCTGGATCCAGCGGAACTGCCGGGTGGCGCTGTCGTAGCGCGCCACCCGCGGCGAGAACACCGGGTGGTGCGAGGAGAAATCCGCCGCCGGCTGCAGCTTGATGCCGGCGAAGCGCTGCTCCGGCCGGGCATGGCAGTCGGTGCACTGGGCGTCGTGCCGGGTCACCAGGCCCATGTCGCCCTTGTGCTCGTGATGGCAGTCCTCGCAGCGCGCCTTGGCGAAGTCGTCGAGCTTGAGCCAGTGCGGATCGTCGACATGGGCGGCGGTGTTCTTGTGGCAATCCAGGCAGGCCTCGTTGCGCACGCGCAGGAACGCGCTCTGATGGCACTTGGCGCAGTCCTTCTGGAAATAGGCGTGGGCGCTGCTGGAGGTGCCCGGCACCCAGACCGCGTCGGTCGGCTTCAGCGCGGCGAGGCCCGCGGCAGGCTGGGGCGGCACGTATTCCGCCGCGGCCGGCGCCGGGGGATGGCCGAAGCGCAGCCACGCCGGCACCGCCAGGCCCGGCAGCAGCACCAGCAGGAACAGCAGCCACGACAGCCGGCGCCGCGTCCACAGCACCTCGCCCAGGCTCATGCTCAGGCGCGTCTGCCGCTGCGCCTTCTCGTCGCGGGCCGAGACCTTTTCCTCGACGTCGATCTGCAGGTCGTTGCCGCCGGTGCCGGGCAGCACCACCAGCTGGAAGCGGCCGATGACGATCAGGTCGCCGCCGTGCAGCCTGTGCTCGGTGGTCGGCGCGCCGTTGACCTGCATCGCCGCGCCGGGCTTGGTGACGATGACGGCGTTCTTGCCGCTGCGCACGATCTCGGCGTGGGACAGGGCAACGCGTAGGTCCGGCAGCTCCACGTCCTGGTCGGTGCCGCGGCCGATGCGCAGGCGGTCGACCTCCACCTCGCGGTCGCGGGAGACGTTTTCGCCGCTCTGGCGGGTCCAGGTCCGTATCAAAAAGCGCACGGGCGGCTCCGTGCGCCGGCGGCGGAGCCGCGGGCTGGCGTTCCCGCACCCTTGCGGGAGGGCAGGAGACCACCCGCCTGGCGGGTGGCGGGGTGAGGGGCAGCCCGATGACGAAGCGGGTTCACAGGACTCACCAGTAGATGAACACGGACAGGATGTGCGCCAGCAGCGCCGCCAGCAGGGCGAAGGTCAGCGGCACGTGGAAGTACAGCCAGATCTGCATCTGCGCGTGCAGCTTGATGTCGCGGTTGATGCGCGCGGTGAGGTCGCGGCGGCGGGCGATCAGGTCGAGCAGCTTCTGGGCGCTTTCGCCGTCCTGGCTGCTGCCGGCGAGCTGGCCGGCCATGTACATCACGGTGGAGGTGGTGTCGGGCGCCAGGGCCGGCCCGGTGCGCAGCTTCACCTGGCTGGCCATGAAGCGGGTGGTCATGCCCAGGTCCTTTTCGACCCGGTCGAAGGCCTTGCGCAGCGGTTCGCGCGGCCCGAACAACTGGGCGCGCAGGCCGCCGCCGAGGCGGATGCGGTCGATCGACTGCACGATGACCTGGTGCACCTCGGTGTCGAGCGAATCCGCGAGCTTCAGCGACTGCTCGTTGACCTCGTCCAGCTCCGCCAGCCAGGCATCGCGCGTGCCCTGGTCGCGGTTGGCGGTGATCAGGCTGGGATAGCGGGCATAGACCACGATGCCGTAAATGCCGCTGGCGATGACCAGCAGCATCAATACATAGGCGAGGGTGTGCACGTTCCAGCCGAAGTGGAAGCCGGTGTGCAGGGTGGCGATGGTGACCAGGGACAGGCCCAGGTAGACATGGGCCGAGAGCCAGCCGCGCACCGTGCCGAAGCGCGAGGCGTAGTTGCGCTTGCGCCGGCCCAGCCAGCTCAGCCAGGCAATGATGACCGCGCCGACGGTGCCGAGGGTATAGCCCAGCCAGGTGCCGCCGTTGGGCCCGCCGGGCGGGCTGTGCCACCAGTAGGCCGCCACCGCCAGCAGGCACAGCAGGGAGGCCAGCTTGAGATAGCGGAAGCGCTCGTGGACCAGGAAGCCCTGGTGGACCGCGACGACGGAGGTTGCGCTGGTGGTGGCCGGCACGCTCAGTCCTTTCGCGCCACGCGCAGGAACTGCTCGGGGCTGACGCGCCGCGCCGCGCCGGTGGGGCAGGCGCGCACGCAGGCCGGGCCGCCGCGCAGGCCCTTGCACATGTCGCACTTGGCCGCCTTCTTCGGCGCGTCGCCGTGGTGGTGATGGCCGTGCTCCGCGGCGCCCGGCTCCTTGCCGCCGAACAGCATCCAGCGCCACAGGCTGGGCCGCGACTTGCTTTCCACGCCCATCTGGATCACGCCGTAGGGGCAGTTGCGCTGGCAGTTGCCGCAGCCGATGCAGGCGTCGCTGATGTAGACCTCGCCGTTGGGCGCGCGCTTGATCGCATCGGGCGGGCAGTCCTTCATGCAGTGCGGGTGCTCGCAGTGGCGGCAGGAGGTCGGCACGTGCAGGTTCTCGAAGGTCGGCCCCGCCGCGCGGTCCAGGCGCGACAGCCCGCCGTGGGTGTCGGCGCAGGCCTTCTCGCACTGGTCGCAGCGCACGCACAGCGACTCGTCGATCAGCAGCACGTCGGTGGCCTCGCCCACCCCCTGCGCCATCAGGAAGCCGATCACGCCGCCGCGCTCGGGCTGCTGCAGCGCCTGCACGTTGCGCGCCAGGCGGCGCTTGAAGGTGTCCTCGACCCGCGCCCGCACCTCCGCGTCCTGCTGGATCAGCTTCTTGAAGGCGGCGCCGTCGATGCGGATGGTCTCGGTTGCCACCGCGGCGGTCACCGTGGCCGAGCGCGGCAGGTCGCTGACCAGTGACATTTCGCCGACGTACTGGCCGGCCGGCACGTAGGCCAGCACCACCTCGCGGCCGTCCATGTGGCGCGAGATGGTGACCGAGCCCTTGCGGATCAGGTGCAGGCTGTCGCCGGCCTCGCCCTCGCGGAACAGCGTCTCGCCGGGCTTGAAGGCCAGCACCGAGGCGGTGGCGATCAGGTCCTTCAGCGCCACCGGCGGCCGCGCCGGCGCGATCGCCGCCTGGATCGCGCGGCGGATGTAGGACTCGTCGATGACGCGCTTCACCGCCGGCACCGAGTAGATCAGCTTGTTCATCGAGCGGCGCGGCGTCTCCACCACGACGCAGCCCTTGCCGGCGCGCACCGTGGCGGAGCGCCGCCGGCCGGAGATCAGGCTCATCTCGCCGAAGAACTCGCCGGCGCCGAGCGTGACGGTGCGGCTGGGGTCGTTGGCCGAAAGCTCGATCTCGACCTGGCCGTCGACGATGGAGAAGAAGCTGTCGGTGTAGTCGTTGCGCTCGAAGATGGTCTCGCCGGCGGCCGGCGTGCGCAGCGCCGAGTCGAGCAGGAATTCGCGCAGCTGCAGGCGCGTCAGCGGGGCCAGCACCGGCACGCGCTGCTGCACCAGCTCCAGCGCCGCGTCCACCGTGGTGAAGCCGGGCAGGGTGTTGAACTTGTCGCGCAGCAGCGGCTCGTCGGCCGGCTCGACGGCGTGGCCCTCGATGAACTCGATCACCTCGTAGCCCTGGTTCATCGCCTGCTTGATCAGCGGGAAGCCGGCGAGGGCGCCGATGATGTGCAGGCCGGGCACGTTCGACTCGTAGGCGCCGGACACCGCCGGCAGGCTGGTCGGATCGGGCGTGGGGAAGACCACGCCGCAGGACTCGACGAACTTGCGCGGCGGCGTGGCGCCGAGGCGGGCGATGACGCGGTCGCAGGGCAGGTGGACCTCGCCGGAGGCGGTGGCCAGCACCATCACTCCGCGCGGACGCTTGTCCGCCTGCGGCTCGGCCTTGCGCGGGCCGCTGTTGTAGAAGCACTGGATGCGGCCGTCGGCGATGGCCTTGAGGATGGCGGCGTTGTTGGCCGACTTGGCGCGGTCGAACTCGTCGCGGCGGTTGACGATGATGACCTTGTTGCGCTCCGCCAGCGCCAGGGCGTTCTCGATGGCGGCGTCGCCGGCGCCGACCACGATGATGGTCTCGTCGACGTATTCGTCGGGGTCGTCGAGCTGGTACTGAACGAAGTCGGCGTCCTCGCCCGGGCAGCCCAGCTTGCGGATGTTGCCCTGCAGGCCGATGGCCAGCACCACGTACTCCGACCGGATGACGCCGCCGTCGGCGAGCTGCAGGACGAAGGCGCCGCGGCTGCCGCTGACCGCCGTGACCTCGGCGCGCAGGCGGGTGTTGACCTTCAGCTCGGTGGCCTCGCGGTTCCAGGTCTCCAGGATCGGCTCGCGCTTGCCGGCGGCGAAGGAAACCGGGCTGCGCAGGGGCAGGACGGCCGGCTCGGCCATCACATACTTGCCCTTCTGGTAGCGGAAGATGGTGTTGGAAAGGTGCGGCTCGGCCTCGAGCAGCACGTGCGACAGGCCGAGCTCGGCCGCCCGCGCAGCCGCGGACAGGCCGGCGGGGCCGGAGCCAATTACGGCGATTTTGACTTGGTCTCCCATACCCCCCAAACGCGTGGTTTGACCGCGCGGCCAGCATCCGTACTATGCGCAAAGTAACAAAGGGCAGCAATGGCTCACACCACGCGTATAGGGGGTATGCGTCAGGCGATTGCGCGGCTGGTCACGCTGCTGTCGCTTTTCGGTGCCGCGGCCGCGATGGCCGCCGACACCGGCGGCGACAAGCATCTGGGCGTCGCGAGCTGCGCGGGCAGCACTTGTCATGGCTCCACCCGCCCGTTCGCCGACAGCCGCATTCGCCAGGACGAGTACTTCGTGTGGCAGCGCAAGGACGCGCATGCGCGGTCCTACGTGACGCTGCGCTCGTCGCGTTCGCAGGCGATCGCGCGCAAGCTCGGCCTGAGCGATGCGGCGGCCGCGCCGCGCTGCCTGGTGTGCCATGCCGACAGTGTTGCCGAGGCGCAGCGCGGCGAGCGCTTCCAGCTCAGCGACGGCGTCGGCTGCGAGGCCTGCCACGGCGGCGCCGAGCACTGGATCGGGCCGCACGCCGCCGGCTACAAGAACAACGACGAGCGCAGCGCCGCCGGACTGCGGCCGACCTGGGACGTGGTTGCGCGCGCCGCCATCTGCGCCGACTGCCACGTCGGCAGCGACTCGCACCCGATGAGCCACGCCATCATGGCCGCCGGCCATCCGCCGCTGCTGTTCGAGCTGGACACCTTCCAGGTGCTGGAGCCGCCGCACTGGCACGTCGACGCCGGCTACGTCCAGCGCAAGGGGCCGCAGGACCCGGCGCGCAACTGGGCCGCCGGCCAGGCCGAGGGCGCGCGCAAGCTGCTGCAGAACCTTGCCGGCCCGCGTTTCGGCAACGGCATGTTCCCCGAGCTGGCCTGCTTCGACTGCAACGCCTGCCACCACTCCCTGGTCAAGGCCGGCCGTGCCCGGCCGCAGCGCAGCGGCGGCCTGCCGGACGGGGCGGTGCCGCTGGCCGACTCGCAGCTGGTGATGCTGATCCGCTGGCTGCAGGTGGCCGACGCCGCAACCGGCCGCAAGTGGCATGACCAATGGGTCGCGCTGCAGCAGGCCAGCCAGCGCGGCCCGGCGGAGGTGCGGGCGCGCGCCGAGGCGATGCTGGCGACACTCGACGGCAGCGTGCTGCCGCTGGTGCGCGACAGCACGCTCGACGACCGGCAATTGCAGCGCCTGCTGGGCAGCATCGTCGGCGAGGCGCGCGGCGCGCATATCGGCGATTTCAGCGACGCCGAGCAGACCGCCATGGCGGTGTCGGTGCTGACCACCGCCCTGTCGGAACGCGGCGCCGAGATGGTTTCGCCGCGGCTGCGCCACGCGGTCGACGCGCTGTATGCGCAGGTGCGCGACCGCGACGCCTTCGCCCCGGAGAGCTACAGCCGCTCGGTCGAGGCCGTCGCCGCCGCGCTGGGCCTGCCCGGCGCGGGCTGAAGCCGTACCGGTCCGCCGGCCGGCCAGCCGGGCCGGCCTCTCCGCCGCCCGTTTGCCCCGCTTCCGCTTGACTTTTGCCCCGGCCTGGAGGCGGTTTCGAGGCTGGCGGAAAAGCGGGGCGAATGTTGCCGCTGTGTTAAAATCCGGAGACTAAAAAACCCCGTGTCCCGCACACGCCGCGGACCCCGCGGCCACCATTGTCGCGCATGACCGAATTCGCCAAAGAAGTCCTCTCCGTAAACCTCGAAGACGAGATGCGTCGTTCCTATCTCGATTACGCCATGAGCGTGATCGTGGGGCGCGCCCTCCCCGACGCCCGCGACGGCCTCAAGCCGGTGCACCGCCGCATCCTCTTCGCCCAGCAGCAGCTCAACAACGTCTGGAACCGCCCGTACATCAAGTGCGCGCGCGTGGTCGGCGACGTCATCGGCAAGTACCACCCGCACGGCGACAACGCGGCGTACGACGCCCTGGTGCGCATGGCCCAGGACTTCTCGATGCGCTACCCGCTGATCGACGGCCAGGGCAACTTCGGCTCGGTCGACGGCGACATGCCGGCGGCGATGCGCTACACCGAGTGCCGCATGGCGCGGGTGACCTCGGAGCTGATGGCCGACATCGACTCGGAGACGGTGGACTTCGTCCCCAACTATGACGAGAAGGAGCTTGAGCCCTCGGTCCTGCCGACCCGCATCCCGCAGCTGCTGGTCAACGGCTCGGCCGGCATCGCCGTGGGCATGGCCACCAACATCCCGCCGCACAACCTCGGCGAGGTGCTGGACGCCTGCATCGCCCTGATCGACAACCCGGACCTGGACCTGGCGGCGCTGATGAAGCTGGTGCCGGCCCCGGATTTCCCCACCGCCGGCCTGATCCTCGACGCCAGCGGCGCGGTCGACGCCTATTCCACCGGCCGCGGCCGCATCGTGCTGCGCGCCCGCACCCATATCGAGACCTTCGAGCGCGGCGGCGAGCGCGAGGCGATCATCGTCACCGAGCTGCCCTACCAGGTGAACAAGGCGCGGCTGCTGGCGCAGATCGCCGAGCTGGTCAAGGACAAGCGGATCGAGGGCATCGCCGGCGACGGCCTGCGCGACGAATCCGACAAGGAGGGCATGCGCATCGTCATCGAGCTGCGCCGCGGCGAGAACTCCGAGGTGCTGCTCAACAACCTGTTCCAGCACACCCAGATGCAGGTGTCGTTCAGCATGAACATGGTCGCCCTCGACGGCGGCCAGCCCAAGACCCTGGGGCTGAAGGCGCTGCTGGAGATCTTCCTGCGCCACCGCCGCGAGGTGGTGACCCGCCGCACCCAGTACCTGCTGCGCAAGGCGCGCGAACGCGCCCATATCCTGGAAGGCCTGGCCGTCGCCCTCGCCAACATCGACGAGGTGATCCGGGTGATCCGCCAGTCGCCGGGTCCGGCGGAGGCCAAGGCGGCGCTGATGGGGCGCATCTGGCAACCGGGGCAGGTCACGGCCATGGTCGAGCGCGCCGGCGCCGATTCCTCGCGGCCGCTGGATCTCGGCCGGGATTTCGGCCTCGTCGAGGGCGGCTACCGCCTGTCCGACGCCCAGGCCCAGGCGATCCTGGACATGACCCTGCGCCGCCTCACCGGCCTGGAGCAGGACAAGATCCACGACGAATTCAAGGAGCTGCTCGAGGCCATCCTCGGCTACCTGGAGATCCTCGGCTCGGAGGCGCGCCTGCTGGCGGTGATCCGCGAGGAATTGCTGGCGATCAAGGACCAGTATGCCGATCCGCGCCGCACCGAGATCACCGAGGGTTCGCTCAACCTGGTGCGCGAGGACCTGATCGCGCCGCAGGAGATGATCGTGACCCTGTCGCACCAGGGCTACGTCAAGTCGCAGCCGCAGTCCGAGTACCAGGTGCAGCACCGCGGCGGCCGCGGCAAGACCGCCGCCACCACCAAGGACGACGACTACGTGCAGGACCTGTGGTCCGCGCACACCCACGACTGGCTGCTGTGCTTCTCCAGCCGCGGCCGGCTCTACTGGCTGCGCGTGTTCGAGCTGCCCGCCGGCGGCTCCGGCTCGCGCGGCAAGCCCTTCGTCAACCTGCTGCCGCTGGAGGAGGGCGAACGCATCACCGCGGTGCTGCCGGTGAAAGGCTTCGACACCGGGCAATACGTGTTCATGGCCACCCGCCGCGGCACGGTGAAGAAGACGCCGCTGGTCGATTTCTCGCGCCCGCGCGCGGCCGGCATCATCGCCGTGGACCTGCGCGTCGACGACGCCCTGGTGGACGTGGCCCTGACCTCCGGCGACAACGACATCCTGCTGTTCTCCGATGCCGGCCGGGTGATCCGCTTCAACGAAAAGGAAGTGCGGCCGATGGGCCGCGGCGCCACCGGCGTGCGCGGCATGCGGCTGGTCAAGGCCGGCGCCGGCGCCGGCGAGGAAGAGGAGGCTCCGGCGGAAGGCGAGGCCGAGACCGAGGCCGACACCGTGCCGGCCGGCGGCGCCAACGTCATTGCCCTGATCGTCGCCCGCCAGGGCGATGTGCTCACCGTGTCCGGCCAGGGCTACGGCAAGCGCACGCCGATCGACGGCTTCCCGCTGCGCGGCCGCGGCGGCCAGGGCGTGATCGCTCAGGCCCTGTCGGACAAGACCGGCGAACTGATCGGCGCGGTGGAGGTGGACGACAGCCACGACATCATGCTGATCTCCGACGGCGGCCGCCTGATCCGCGTCGCCGCCAAGGAGATCAAGGTCCTCGGCCGCAACACCCAGGGCGTGCGCGTGGTGCGTCCGAGCGAGGGCGACCGCCTGGTCAGCCTCGACCGCATCGTGCTGGAAAACAGCACCGGCGCCGAGCCGGGCGAGCCGCCTGCGGAAGGCGGCGAACCGGCCTCGGAATAACTTCAACTTCGCTTCGCAACACACTGACATGAATAGAAAATTCAATTTCAGCGCGGGCCCCGCCACGCTTCCGGTCAGCGTCCTGCAGCAGATCCAGTCCGAGCTGCTGGATTGGCGCGGCAGCGGCATGTCGGTGATGGAGATGAGCCACCGCGACAAGGATTTCATGTCGATCGCGGCCGAGGCCGAGAAGGACCTGCGCGAACTGCTGGCCGTGCCGGCCAACTACAAGGTGCTGTTCATGCAGGGCGGGGCCATGGGCCAGTTCGCGGCGGTGCCGCTGAACCTGCTGCGCGGCAAGGGCGCCGCCGACTACGTCGTCACCGGCTCCTGGAGCACTAAGGCGGTCAAGGAAGTCGCCCGCTACGGCAAGGGCAACGTCGCGGCCAAGCCGGCCGACGGCAAGTTCAACCATATCCCCGAACGCAGCTCGTGGAAGCTCGATCCGGACGCGGCCTACCTTTATTACTGCCCGAACGAGACCATCGAAGGGGTGGAGTTCAACTGGACGCCCGACGTCGGCGCGGTGCCGCTGGTGGCGGATTACTCGTCCAGCTTCCTGTCGCGCCCGATCGACGTGTCGCGCTTCGGCCTGATCTATGCCGGCGCGCAGAAGAACGCCGGCCCGGCCGGCATCACGATGGTCATCGTGCGCGAGGACCTGCTCGGCCAAGCCCTGCCGGTCACGCCGTCGGTGTTCGACTACAAGCAGATGGCCGACAACGAGTCCATGCTCAACACGCCGCCATGCTTCGCATGGTACGTCTGCGGCCTGGTGTTCAAGTGGATCAAGAATGAGGGCGGCCTGGCGAAGATCGCCGAGCGCAACCAGCGCAAGGCCGAGCTGCTGTACCAGACGATCGACGGCAGCGGCGGCTTCTACCGCAACCCGGTGGCCAAGGCCGACCGTTCGCGCATGAACGTGGTTTTCACCCTGGCCAATCCCGAGCTCGATGCCGAGTTCCTGAAGGGCGCCAGCCAGGCCAACATGCCCGGCCTCAAGGGACATCGCTCGGTCGGCGGCATGCGCGCCAGCATCTACAACGCCATGTCGGAAGAGGGCGTGCAGGCGCTGGCGGCGTACATGAAGGAATTCGCCCGGACCAGGGGTTAGCCGCCGCCGTACCGGCGACGGCCGGTGTCCGGGGATCGGGCCGCGCGCCAAGGTCCCCGGTGCCGGCTTTCGCCGTGGTCCGTACTGCACCGAGGTCATCCATGCGTTCCGTCGCCGTCTACTGCGGTTCCGCCTCCGGCGCCAATCCGGCCTTCGGCCGGGCCGCGGCCGAGCTCGGCAGGCAGCTGGCCCAGGCCGGCTGCACCGTGGTCTACGGCGGCAGCAATGCCGGCCTGATGGGCACGGTGGCGGACGCGGCGCTGGCCGCCGGCGGCAAGGTCATCGGGGTGATCCCGGACGGCCTGTTCGAGCGCGAGGTCGCCCACCTGGGCCTGACCGAGCTGCGCGTGGTACGCAGCATGCACGAGCGCAAGGCCCTGATGAACGACCTGGCCGAGGGCTTCGTGGCGCTGCCGGGCGGCATCGGCACGCTCGACGAGCTGATCGAGATGTACACCTGGAACCAGCTCGGCATCCATCACAAGCCCTGCGCGCTGCTCAACGTCGACGGCTATTACGACCGCCTGCTGGATTTCCTGCGTCATGCCGCCGCTCAGGGCCTGCTGCAGCGGCGCCAGCTGGAGCGGCTGCTGGTGGCGCCGGACGTGGCCGGCCTGCTGCCCCAGCTGGACGCGGCGATGCAGGCGGCGCAGCCCGCCTCGGCCGGCGCGCCCAGGCCCTGAAGCCGGCACGGCGCCTGCGCCATCGCTTTGCGCGGCGCGGAGCGGCACAATAGCGCCCCCTGAGCCGCTCTCCAATTTTTTCCAGCCTCCAGGAACGCCGATGTTCAAGGTCAAGACGCTGAACAACATTTCCGTGTACGGCCTCGAGCGCCTGCCGCGCGACCGTTACGAAGTGGCCTCGGACATCCAGAACCCGGACGCGCTGCTGGTGCGCTCGGCCGACCTGCACAAGGCGGAAATCCCCGCTACGGTGAAGGCCATCGCCCGCGCCGGCGCCGGCACCAACAACATCCCGGTCGCCGCCATGTCGGCGCGCGGCGTGCCGGTGTTCAACGCTCCCGGCGCCAACGCCAACGCGGTGAAGGAGCTGGTGCTGGCCGCCATGCTGCTGACTGCGCGCAACATCGCCCCGGCCCTGGACTTCGTGCGTGGCCTCAAGGGCAGCGACGAGGAACTGCACAAGCTGGTCGAGGACGGCAAGAAGAACTACGTCGGCCTGGAACTGCCGGGCCGCAGCCTGGGCGTGATCGGCCTGGGCGCCATCGGCGTCAAGGTGGCCAACGCGGCGCTGGAGCTAGGCATGGAGGTGTGGGGCTTCGACCCGGCGATGACGGTGCAGAACGCCTGGCAGCTCAACTCCGGCGTGCGCCAGGCGCTGTCGGTGGACGACCTGGTATCGAGGTCGCAGTTCATCTCGGTGCACGTGCCGCTGCTCGAGGCCACCCGCAGGCTGATCAACGCCGAGCGCATCAAGCTGATGAAGAAGCCGGGCGTGGTGCTGAACTTCGCCCGCGCCGAGATCGTCGACGAGGATGCGGTGCTGGCGGCGCTGAACGACGGCGCGCTGCGCGCCTACGCCTGCGACTTCCCCAGCAACAAGCTGCAGGGCCAGCCCAAGGTCATCGCCACGCCGCACCTGGGCGCTTCCACCGGCGAGGCCGAGGACAACTGCGCCATCATGGTCGCCGACCAGCTGCGCGAGTTCCTCGAGACCGGCAACGTGCGCAACTCGGTCAATTTCCCCGAGGCGGTGATGCCGCTGCTGCCGGGCAAGCAGCGCCTGGCCATCGTCAACGCCAACGTGCCGAACATGGTCGGCCAGATCACCACCGCGCTGGCGCGGCACCAGCTCAACATCGCCGACCTGCTCAACAAGTCGCGCGGCGAGCTGGCCTACACCCTGGTCGATGTCGATCAGGCCATCCCGGCCGGCCTGGTGGCGGAGATCGCAGCGATCAAGGGCGTGCTGGCGACGCGGGTCATCGTGCCATGAGCAAGCTCAAGGACGAACTGGGCCAGGCGCGCGCCAGGATCGACGCGATCGACGCGCAGCTGCAGTCGCTGATTTCCCAGCGCGCCCGCATCGCCGAGGAAGTGCGCGAAATCAAGCTGCGCCACGGCGGCGCCACCGGCGACCATTACCGTCCGGCGCGCGAGGCCGAGGTGCTGAAGCGGGCGATGGAGCGCAACGAGGGCCCGCTGCCGGACGAGATGATGGCCAAGCTGATGCGCGAGATCATGTCGGCCTGCCTGGCCCTGGAATCGCCGCTGTCGGTGGCCTATCTCGGCCCCGAGGGCACCTACACCCAGGCCGCGGTCTACAAGCACTTCGGCCACCAGGTGGCGGCGCGCGCGGTCTCGGCCATCGACGAGATCTTCCGCGACTGCGAGTCCGGCATCGCCGCCTACGGCGTGGTGCCGATCGAGAACTCCACCGAAGGCGTGGTCAGCAGCACCCTCGACCTGCTCGCCAATACGCCGCTGTCGATCTGCGGGGAGGTCTGGCTGCCGGTGCACCACCAGCTGCTCAGCCGCCACGAGCGCTTCGAGGACGTGCAGGTGATCTACGCCCACCCGCAATCCTTCGCGCAGTGCCGGCGCTGGCTCGACACGCGCCTGCCGGGCGCGGCGCGCGAGCCGCTGTCGAGCAACGGCGCCGCGGCCAAGCGCGTGGCCGAGACTGGCCAGGGCGCGGCGATTGCCAGCGCCGCGGCGGGCGAGCTGTACGGCCTGCGGGTGCTGGCGGCGAACGTCGAAGACGACCCGAACAACACCACGCGGTTCCTGGTGATCGGCCGGCAGAACCCGGAGCCGACCGGCGCCGACCGCACCTCGGTGGTCTGCTCGGCGCTCAGCGGCGGCGAGGCCGGCGCGCTGTTCCGCCTGCTCGAGCCGTTCGCCAGGGCCGGCATCAATCTGAGCAAGATCGAGTCGCGCCCGAGCCGGCGCGGCGTGTGGGACTACAACTTCTTCCTCGACATCGAGGGTCACCGCGCGGAGGACCATGTCGCCAAGGCGCTGGAGGAGGTCCGCGGCCGCGCCGCGTTCTTCAAGATCCTCGGTTCCTATCCGCGAGCGGTGATGTGATGAGTGGTGTAAAGGAAAACCCGGCCTTCCTCGAATTCGTCGCCCCCGGCGTGCGCGAGCTGCACGCCTACGAGCCCGGCATGCCGGTGGAGGAGCTGCAGCGCCGGCTTGGCGTCAGCAACGCGATCAAGCTGGCCTCCAACGAGAACCCGCTCGGCCCGAGCCCGAAGGTCAAGGAAGCCCTGGCCGCCGCGGCGGCCGGCAACCTGGCGCTGTACCCCGACGACGGCGGCTTCCGCCTCAAGGCCAAGCTGGCGGCGCTGCACGGCGTCGGCTCCGATTCGATCACCCTGTGCAACGGCTCCAACACCCTGCTCGACCTGGTGGCCCGCGTGTTCCTCGGGCCGGGCCGCGCCGCGATGTACTCGCAGTACGCCTTCGCGGTGTACCCGCTGGTGACCCTGGCGCAGAGCGCCGAGGCCGTCGTCACGCCGGCGCTGCCGCCGGACAGCGCCATGCCCTACGGCGACGATCTCGACGCCATGGCGCGCATGCTGCGCCCGGACGTGGCGGTGATCTTCATCGCCAGCCCCAACAACCCGACCGGCACCTGGGTCGATCCGGCCGCGTTCGAGCAGTTCATGGCCAAGGTGCCGGCGCACACGGTGGTGGTGCTGGACGAGGCCTACTGGCACTTCCAGGACCCGGCCACGCGCATCGACAGCGCGCGGCTGATGCGCCAGTACCCCAACCTGATGATCACCCGCACCTTCTCCAAGGTGCACGGCATCGCCGCGCTGCGCGTCGGCTACGGCGTGGCCCACCCGCGCCTGACCGACCTGCTGCACCGGGTGCGCCAGCCGTTCAACAACGGCTCGCTGGCGCTGCTGGCGGCGGAGCTGGCGCTGGACGACGGCGCCCACGTCGAGCGTTGCGTCAGGCTCAACGCGCAGGAGCGGGTGCGTGTCGCCGCGGCGCTGCGCGGGCTGGGCCTGAAGGTGCTGCCGACCCAGGGCAACTTCGTCACCGCCGACTTCGGCCGCCCCTCGGCGCCGGTGCACCAGGCGCTGCTCGAGCAGGGGGTGATCGTGCGGCCGATGGGCTCCTACCATCTGCCGGATTTCCTGCGCATCAGCATCGGCACCGCGGCGGAGAACGACCGCCTGCTGGCTGCGCTCAAGCTCGCGCTCGAACAGCAGAAGTGAGCACCCAGGCACCGATCCGCCGTCTCGCCGTCATCGGCCTGGGCCTGATCGGCGGTTCGCTGGCGCGCGCCCTGCGCGGCGCCGGGGCGGTCGGCTCGATCGCCGGCTACGACAGCGACCCGGAGCAGGTGCGCCAGGCGCTGTCGCACGGCGTCATCGACAGCGGCGCGGCCGAGGCCGCGCAGGCGGTGCACGACGCCGACGTGGTGCTGCTGGCGGTGCCGGTGCTGGCGACGGCGGCGGCGCTGCGCGCCTGCGCCCCGGCGCTGAAGCCGGAGATGATCCTGACCGACGTCGGCAGCACCAAGCGCTCGGTGCTGGCGGCGGCGCGCGAAGTGTTCGGCGAAGTGCCGGCGCGTTTCGTGCCGGCGCACCCCATCGCCGGCACCGAGAAGAGCGGGGTGGTGAATTCCCGCGCCGAGCTGTTCCGCGGCCACCGCGTGATCCTCACGCCGCACGCGCGCCAGGACCAGGCGGCGCAGGAACAGGTGGCCTGGCTGTGGCAGGCGGCCGGGGCGCGGGTGGTGAGCATGGACCCCGAGCGCCACGATCAGATCTTCGCCGCCACCTCCCACCTGCCGCACCTGCTGGCCTACAGCTTCGTCGACATGCTCAGCCGCCTGGAGGGCGCCGAGGCCGACATCTTCCCCAACGCCGGCGGCGGCTTCCGCGACTTCACCCGCATCGCCTCCAGCAGCCCGCGCACGTGGCACGACATCCTGCGCGCCAACGCCGAGCCGGTGGCCGCCCTGCTGCGCCGGCAGATCGCCGAGCTGCAGGAGCTGCACGGCCTGATCGAGCAGGGCCGCTGGGAGCAGCTGCACGCGGTGTTCGAGCGCGCCCGGGCCGCGCGCGAGCGTCATCTGGCGCGGATAGAGTAGTCGTGCGTCATCCTGACCGAAGCGAAGGATCCGGCCTCGCCTTGCTCAGGAGATTTTTGCAACCAGGTTCTTCGCTTCGCTCAGAATGGCATTGATGAACGACGTCACTTTTATCGTCCAGCCCGGCGGCTCCCTCTCGGGCACCGTGCGCGTGCCCGGCGACAAGTCCATTTCCCACCGCGCGGTGATGCTGGCCTCGCTGGCCGAGGGCAGCTCGGAGGTGCGCGGCTTCCTCACCGGCGAGGACTGCCTGTGCACCATGAACGCGTTCCGCGCCATGGGGGTGCAAATCGAGCAGCCCGAGCCGGCGCGCCTGCGCGTGCACGGCGTCGGCCTGCACGGCCTGCGCCAGCCGGCCGCCGCGCTGGATCTGGGCAACTCCGGGACCTCGATGCGCCTGATGGCCGGCCTGCTGGCGGCGCAGCAATTCCCGACCACCCTGGTCGGCGACGAGTCGCTGTCGCGCCGGCCGATGCGCCGTATCGTCGAGCCGCTGCGCAGCATGGGCGCGCGCATCGACACGACCGAAAAGAACACCGCGCCCCTGCGCATCCATCCCGCGCCCGGAGGCCTGAAGGCGATCCGTTACGCCTCGCCGGTGGCCAGCGCCCAGGTCAAGTCCGGCATCCTGCTGGCCGGGCTCTATGCCGCCGGCCGGACCGAGGTGACCGAACCGGAAGCTTCGCGCGACCATACCGAGCGCATGCTGCGCGCCTTCGGCGTCGAAGTGGAAGCGGAGGCGGGGCGCGCGGCGCTGCGCGGCGGCCAGGCGCTCGCGGCCGCCGACATCGACGTGCCGGCCGACATCTCCTCGGCGACGTTCTTCATGCTCGGCGCGGCCATCGTGCCGGGCTCGGAGCTGCTCCTCCGCGACGTCGGCGTCAATCCGACCCGCACCGGGGTGATCGAGATCCTGCGCCGCATGGGCGCCGAGATCGAGCTGCGCAACCCGCGCCAGTTCGGCGGCGAGCCGGTGGCGGACCTGCTGGTGCGCGGCCGGCCGCTGCGCGGCATCGCCGTGGACAAGGCCCTGGTGGCCGCGGCCATCGACGAATTCCCGGCGGTGTTCATCGCCGCGGCCTGTGCCGCAGGCGAGACCGTGGTGAGCGGGGCAGAGGAGCTGCGGGTCAAGGAGAGCGACCGCATCCAGGCCATGTGCGACGGACTCAATGCCCTGGGCGTCACCGCGGAAGGGCGGCCGGACGGCGCCCGCATCGTCGGCGGCCGCCTGTGGGGCGGCACGGTCGATTCCAGGGGCGACCATCGCGTCGCCATGTCCTTCGCCATCGCCGGCCTGCGCGCCGAACAGCCGATCCGCATCCTCGACTGCGCCAACGTCAACACCTCGTTCCCGGGCTTTGCCGTGCTGGCGGCCGGCGCCGGGCTGGGCATCCAGGTCCATTCCTGATGGTTCTGGCGCCGGTCATCGCCGTGGACGGCCCCAGCGGGGTCGGCAAGGGCACCGTCACGCGCTGGCTGGCGCAGACCCTGGGCTGGCACCGGCTGGACAGCGGCGCGCTGTACCGCATCCTGGCCCTGGCGGCGCAGGAGGCCGGGGTCCCGCTGGACCAGGCCGCCGCGGTCGCCGCCCTGGCACCGGATCTTGAGATCCGCTTCGCCGGCACTACTGAGCAGGACGAGGCGATCCTGGTCGGCGGCCGCGACCGCACCGCCGAAGTCCGGGCCGAGTCGACCGGCACCCTGGCCTCGCGCATCGCCTCGGCGCCGCCGGTGCGGGCGGCCCTGTTGCAGCGCCAGCGCGACTTCCGCCAGCCGCCGGGGCTGGTCGCAGACGGGCGCGACATGGGGACGGTGGTTTTCCCCGACGCGCAGCTGAAGATTTTCCTGGATGCGAGCCCCGAGGCGAGGGCCGAGCGCCGCTGGCGTCAGTTGAGCCAAGCTGGCGTAAATGCTAGACTAATCGACCTGTGTGCTGAAGTTCGGGCGCGCGACGAGCGGGATCGCAGGCGATCGGTCGCTCCGCTGGCTCCCGCTTCGGACGCCGTGGTGCTGGATTCCACGGAGATGAACCCGGCCGAGGTGCAGGCCGAAATCGGGCGTTTGCTGCGTGATCGCGGCATTTCGGCCTGAGTTCGGAAACTACGGCAAAGCGGCAGCAGTTTGCAAGGAAGGGCGGCAAGGATGCGGCCCGTTTCAATCAGACCCCGGCAGCAGGACGCCGCCGAGGATGTGTCACCCAACTTAAGAGTGTGCTGAATGACCGAGAGTTTTGCGGAACTGTTTGAACAAAGCCTGACCGGCGGCCAGTCGATGCAGCCGGGCACCATCGTCAACGCGGTGGTTCTGGAAGTGAAGCCCGATGTCGTCATCGTCGACGCCGGCCTCAAGTCCGAAGGCGTGATTCCGATCCAGGAATTCCAGATCGACGGCGCCGAGGCCAAGGTGGCGGTCGGCGACCACATCGAAGTGGCCCTGGAGACGGTGGAAGACGGTTTCGGCGAAACCCGCTTCAGCAAGGAAAAGGCCGAGCGCATCCGTACCTGGGACCGCCTCACCAAGGCGTTCGAGGGCAAGGAAACGGTCATCGGCACCATCACCGGCAAGGTCAAGGGCGGCTTCACCGTCGACATCGGCAACGTCCGCGCGTTCCTGCCGGGCTCGCTGGTCGACGTCCGCCCGGTGCGCGACACCGCCTACCTGGAAGGCAAGCCGCTCGAGTTCAAGGTCATCAAGCTCGACCGCCTGCGCAACAACGTCGTCGTGTCCCGCCGCGAAGTGCTCGAGGCCGAGTACAGCGCCGAGCGCGACATGCTGCTGGAGAAGCTGCAGGAAGGCGCGATCCTCAAGGGCGTGGTCAAGAACCTGGTCGAGTACGGCGCGTTCGTCGACCTCGGCGGCATCGACGGCCTGCTGCACATCACCGACATGACCTGGAAGCGCATCAAGGATCCGGCGGAAGTGGTCACCGTCGGCACCGAGATCGAGGTCAAGGTTCTGAAGTACGACCGCGAGCGCCGCCGCGTCTCGCTGGGCCTGAAGCAGCTGGGCGCCGACCCCTGGGTCGACATCGCCCGCCGCTACCCGGAAAAGACCCGCCTGTTCGGCAAGATCACCAACATCACCGACTACGGCGCGTTCGTCGAGATCGAGCCGGGCGTCGAAGGCCTGGTGCACGTCTCCGAGATGGACTGGACCAACAAGAACGTCAACCCGGGCAAGGTCGTGCACCTGGGCGACGAGGTCGAGGTGATGATTCTCGACATCGACGAAGAGCGCCGCCGCATCTCGCTGGGCATGAAGCAGTGCCAGCCCAACCCCTGGGAAGAGTTCGCGCAGAACTACCAGAAGGGCGACCGCGTCAAGGGCGCCATCAAGTCGATCACCGACTTCGGCATCTTCATCGGCCTGGACGGCGGCATCGACGGCCTGGTCCACCTGTCGGACCTGGACTGGAACGAGCCGGGCGAGCAGGCCGTGCGCCGCTACAGCAAGGGCCAGGAAGTCGAGGCCGTGGTGCTGGCCATCGACGGCGCCCGCGAGCGCATTTCCCTGGGCGTGAAGCAGATGCAGCAGGACCCGCTGACCATGTTCCTGGCCGACAACCCCAAGGGTTCGATGGTCAAGGGCACGGTGAAGACGGTGGATGCCCGCGGTGCCACGGTCGAGCTGGCCGGCGGCGTCGAGGCCTACATCAAGGCCGGCGACCTGTCGCGCGACCGCATCGAGGACGCCACCAAGGTGCTGAAGGAAGGCGACACCCTGGAAGCCCGCTTCATCGGCGTGGACCGCAAGAACCGCATCGTCACCCTGTCCGTCAAGGCCAAGGAGATCCAGGAGGAAGAGGACGCCGTGGCCGAGTACAGCCGCAACGCCTCGACCGGCAAGACCAGCCTGGGCGACCTGCTGAAGGAACAGATTAGCGGCGGCGATCGCTAAAAGCTGTAGCCGACAAGTTGTGTGGGAAAGGGCTGTGGAGACACAGCCCTTTTTCTTTGGGGGTTCCGCCGCGCCCGCCCGCGGGCGTCGCGGAAAACAGGAAAGTCCGCGCGGGTAGGGAGCTGCAATGCGGCTCGACAGCCGGCGCGGATCTTCGCTCTTGCCCGCCATGGTTTGTTTTTTCCTGGCGCGAAAAGCCTCGTACCAAGAAAAACAAACACTTGCATCCGCTGGTGTTTTTCTCTATCGTAAATAAATCAATCGCTTAAGTCGTGCACGCGCCATGACCAAGTCTGAGCTGATCGAAGCCCTTTCCCTCAAGCAGACCCATCTGATGCAGAAGGATGTGGAGCTTGCGGTAAAACTCGTCCTCGACCACGTCAGCAACGCGCTGGCGCGGCAGGAGCGCGTGGAGATCCGCGGCTTCGGCAGCTTTGCGTTGCACAGCCGGCCGGCCCGCGTCGGCCGCAATCCCAAGACCGGCGAAGCGGTGCGCATACCCGCCAAGCACGTGCCGCACTTCAAGCCGGGCAAGGAAATGCGCGAGCGCGTCAACCAGGTCCACCAGGAGGAAGTGGCCGCCGCCGATGCCGCGGCCGCCGCGCTGAACCCCGGAACGCAGTAATGCTGCGTCTCCTGGCCGCGGTGCTGCTGCTGGCGGTATTCGTCGCCGGCGCCGGGCTGAGCTACTTCAACTACGACTACGTCAGCTTCAACTACCTGTTCGGCACCACCCAGGTGCGCCTGGTGGTGCTGGTGGTGCTGACCTTCGTGCTGGCGGCGCTGTTGACCCTGCTGCTGTGCTCGATCCGCCTGTTCAGCCTGTCGGGGGAGGCGCGGCGCCTGCGCCGGCAGCTGCGTGACGCCGAAACCGAGCTGAAAAACCTGCGCAACCTGCCGATCGCGCCGGAACGCTGATGCCGGACAGTTTCGCCTGGCTGCTGCTGCCGTTCGGAATGGCCCTGGGCTGGGCCTGGGCCCGCCGCCGCGGCGCCGTCGAGGGAGCGCCAAGCTCGCGCGAGGCTGCCGCCGCCGGGCTGGGCAGCCTCGATCCCGACGACCAGGCCGTCGCCGCCCTGAGCCACGCCGCGGACGCCGATCCCGCCGCGGCCGAGCTGCAGTTGACCCTGGGCGCGCTGTTCCGCAAGCGCGGCGAGATCGACCGCGCGATCCGCCTGCACGAAACCCTGCTGGCGCGCAGCGACCTGCCGCGCCAGGTCGCCGATGCCGCCCGCATCGAGCTGGCCCAGGATTACCTTAAGGCCGGTCTGCTCGACCGCGCCGAAACCCTGCTGCAGGGCATGGAGGGCTCCAGCGCGCAGCTGGCCGGGGCGCTGGAGCTGCTGCTCGACCTCTATGAGCAGGCCCGCGACTGGCCCCAGGCCCTGGAGGTCGCCAGGCGCCTGCAGGCCGTGAGAGGGCAGAGCCTGGCCCCGCGCCTGGCGCAATACTGCTGCGAAATGGCCGAGTCGGCCCAGCAGCAGAAGGACCTGGCCGGCGCTGCGCGCCTGCTGCAGCAGGCCCTGGAGTACAACCCGGAGTGCGTCCGCGCCAGCCTGGCCCAGGCGGCGCTGGCCGAGGCGGCCAAGGACTGGCCGGCGGCGATCAAGGCCTATTGGCGCGCGATGCAGCAGGACGGGCGCTTCTTCGCCGAGGTCGCGCCGGCGCTGGAGCGCTGCTACCGGGAAGCCGGCGACCGCCAGGGCTACAACCAGTTCCTGGCCGAGGCCGAAACCGCCCTGAACCAGTCGGCCACCCCGGCGTTGTTCCGGGCCCGCTGGCTGCGGGCCCAGCAGCAGGACGTCCGCGCTTATTTCGGCGAGCACCTGGCGCGCAAACCCAGCCGCCAGGGCATGCTGTTGTGGCTGGAACTGGCGGCGGGCGAGCCGGACGCGCCGGCATGGCTCGGCACCATGGCCGAATCGCTGAAGAAATCCCTGCAGGCGCGGCCGCGCTATGCCTGCGGCAGCTGTGGCCTGCAGCCGAGCATGCTGTTCTGGCAGTGCCCGCGCTGCAAGCGCTGGGAAAGCGTGGCGCCGGTGGAGGAGACGCTGTAGAAGCCGTTACCCGTGATCAGTAGCCGCAACACCGTGCTTACTGACCACTAAGGTCTGGCGACTGCTTTTTCACCCCTGCTTCTGCAGCGCCCGCAGCTCGTCCTTCGGAATCGTATCGATCATCTGCTTGCGCCGCGCCAGCAGGCGCGCGCGGTCGTCGTTGCTGATGCTGGCCACGCGCAGGCCGGCATTGATCTGCTCCACCGCGCCGCGCAGGTCGCCGCGCTCGAACAGGTAGTTGGCGGTCTGGTACTGCGCCTCGGCGGTGTTGCCGCTGGCGCGCGCCGCGGCGGCGAGCAGGCGATAGCTGTCGGCGCGCGAGCCCAGGTTGGGGCTGGAGCTCAGCAGCACCTGGCGCGCCTGGTCGGGCTTGCCGGCGTTGATCAGGGCCTCACCGTACTTCAGCACCCCGGGCGCGTAGCGCGGATAGTTGGTCAGGTTGCGGGCGTAGATCGCCAGCGCGTCCTGTACCTTGCCCATCTGCATCAGGATCTGCCCCTGCAGCAGCAGCACGTTGGGCTGCTTGGGATATTCCTCCAGCACCGGCTTCAGCGCCGCCAGGGCCTGCTCGTTCTGCTCGATGTTGGCCAGGGCGAGGGCGTAGCCGTAGTGATTTTCCGGCGTGTCCTTGCCGGCGTTGAGCTCGCCGGCGAAATAGCCCTGCGCCTCGTTGGGCGAGTCGGTTTCCAGCACCCGGGTGCGGGCCCGCATCAGGCCGAACTCGATCGAGTCCTTGACCGTGCGCGGCCCGTACTGCGCTGCGCGCTCGGTGGCCTCGGCGATGCGGGTGGTGTCGGCCGGATGGGTCAGCAGGATCTCCGGCAGGCGGTTGCCGTAGAGGCGGGTCTGCTGCGCCAGCTTGCCGAAGAAGCTGGCCATGCCCATCGGGTCGTAGCCGGCGGCGGCCAGCTTGCGGATGCCGAAGCGGTCGGCCTCCATTTCGTTGCCGCGGGTGTAGCTGACCTGGCGCTGGTAATTGATGCCCTGGCCGACCGAGAGGGCGCCGAGGATCACGTTGGGGTTGGCCGAGCCGGCGATGATCGCCGCCAGCACGCCGATCCAGGTGGCGATGTCGGCCACCTGGGTGTCGCCGGCGGCGCGCGCGATGTGGCGCTGGGTGACGTGGGATTCCTCGTGCGCCATGACGCCGGCCAGCTCGCTCTCGTTGCTGGCCGCGACGATGGTGCCGGCGTTGAAGCCGATGTAACCGCCGGGCAGGGCGAAGGCATTGATGCGGTTGTCGGCGATCAGGTAGAAGTTGAACTGCGGGGGCATCGGATTCACCGAGTCCGCCGCCGCCAGCTTCCAGCCGATGTTGGTGAGGTAGTCGGTGACCTCGGGGTCGTCGACGATGTAGTCGTACTGGTACATCTCGGCCACCACCTCGGCGCCCAGCTTCATCTCCTGCGCCGGCGACAGGGTCAGGTCGGCGGGACTGCCGAGCTGCGGCAGGTCGATGTCTTTCTGCGACAGGGCGGGGAGGGCCGTGAGCGCGAACACGGCGGCGGTGACGAGGGCGGGTCTGAGCATGAAAACGCGGAAAGGCTCCATTCTCCGCAAGTGTACGCTTAGAGGCGGTGACCTGCCCTCAAGTTTCGGTTGCGCAAGGTTAACCGGCGCCCCGCCGGACCCAGGGCGGCGGCCAAAAATGTTAAAATTGCGTGACCGCGGCAGTGGACGCAATGCGCATGGCCTGGGTGGATTACGTATTCGTCGGAATTGTCCTGCTTTCGGTGCTTTGGGGCGCATTGCGCGGCTTCATCCGCGAAGCCCTGAGCCTTGCCGCCTGGGTGCTGGCGTTCGCCGTGGCCCTGGGCTACGGCCCTGAATTCAGCGAACGGCTCAAGCCGACCATCGCTTCCGACCCGCTGCGCCTGATCGCCGGCTACGCCATCCCGTTCTTCGGGGTGCTGCTGATCGGCGGCCTGCTGATCTGGATCATCTCGATGGTGGTGCGCGGCGCCGGGCTGGCGCCCCTGGACCGCATGCTGGGCTCCGCTTTCGGCCTGCTGCGCGGCGGGCTGATCGTGCTGGCGCTGGTGATCGTCGCCGGCTTTTCCGCCCTGGGCCGCGAGTCCTGGTGGAAGCAGTCTGAAATCGTCCCGCAAATTCAACCATTTGCGAAAGAAGTGCAGACCTTGATTCCTGCCCGCTGGCTCGCATATTTGCAGGCGCAGCAGCCCGCCCCCCGGGGCTCCGTTCATCCGTCCGAGAAATGAATCCATGTGCG
>Ga0070741_10003658_pt1 | contig 37467 bp, 39 predicted proteins | sample Coa_R1_4_FD_66440 | JGI IMG/M metagenome (GOLD analysis project Ga0070741, IMG submission 66440) | Surface soil microbial communities from Centralia Pennsylvania, which are recovering from an underground coalmine fire - Coalmine... | ecosystem: Environmental > Terrestrial > Soil > Unclassified ... | reverse complement strand
GCACGCCCGGAGCAGCCGGCGCAGCTCGTCGTCGCTCAGCGTCGGCACCGGCGGCGGCTCAACGCGCGGCGCGCGGACCCGCCCGAGCGGCGACGCGGCGATCTCGCCCTCCTCCACCGCCCAGCGGAAGAAGCGGCGCAGCGCGTGGTAGCGCAGCCGCGCCGTGCTCGGGGTCCAGCGCGCGAGCTGCTCGCTCACGAACTCCTCGACGTGCTCGCGCGTCAGGTGCGCCACCACGGTCGGCATGCCGCGGGCGGCCAGGAAGCGGCCGAGCTGGCCCAGCGCCTCAGTGTACGCCTTGATCGTCAGTGGGCTCGCGTGCTCCGCGAGGAGCGCGCGGCGGAACGCCTGCACCAGGATCGCGTAGTCGCCCGTGGCGGGCAGGGGGGGCGCGGTGCGGGGCGCGGGCACGGGGCACCTCCAATGCGTTTTCCTCTAGGTTAGCTGGCCGTCGCGCGCTGTGGTCGCCCCGGCCATCTCAGCGAGATCGCAAAACCCCAGGCGCCAGGCCGTCCGGGCGCCTGGGGCGGTCCGCCCGGGACGTGGAGATAACGGCGAGATAGCAGCGCCAGCGCGCGGCACGTTGGATCGCCCGCGCTCGGCGCAGCAGCGGGCCGAAGGCGGTCAGCGCCTTCGGCCCGCGCATATACGAAGGCTGTCCGACCGCGGCGCACGGCCTGTTGCGCCGCCGGCGCGGAACTGCGCTACTTCTTGAAGTAATCGGCGTTCTTCTGGATGTACGACTGGTACTCGGGCGGCACGTCGCTCTCGGCGTAGATCGCCGTCACGGGGCAGACCGGCTCGCAGGCGCCGCAGTCGATGCAAGTATCGGGGTCGATGTAGTACTGCTCGTCGGCGTCGGTGGAGTGGATGCAGTCAACGGGACACGCCTCGACGCACGACGCGTCCTTCGTGCCAATGCACGGCTCGCAAATCACGTAGGCCATGACATCTACTCCTCTTGGTCCCAGGTTCGCCCCATTCTATCAGCCAGCACCGTCCTTCGCTCGGGGCGACGGCCGACTGGCGGCCGCAGGCGCGACGCCTGGCGGCGAGGCGCGCCGCACAGCACGGCACCGATTTTCAGCGGGCGGCGCCCGAGTATACTGCGGAGCCTTTAGCCCGAGGCAACAGGGACGGCCGAGGCGGGGCCGGCTGGTGCCCCCGACGCCGCCCCCGCGAGGCGACGGGCGCCCGCGCCGGAAGCCGTGTCACAACCCTGTCGGTTCACAGTGTCAGAGTATTGACACCCCTTTCCGGGCGTGCCTATACTGGTCTCACGAGGTGCTCGGCGCCAGGTCGCGCGGGGGCGGCTCGGTCAGGGTATTGAAGCCGGAAGACGCGACAGTGGGGGCCTCACCAGGGGTGGGGCCCCTTGTTCGTGGGCAGATTTCCAGAAGGCACCCGTCCGGTTAAGATCGGGGTGCGCATAGCGCAATCCTATTGCCCGGACAAGTCGCACACGATTATTAAATTGACGATCAGCGCGCGACGACACGTATAATTTCAACCGATTGGCCGGGCACGCACAGCCAGCCCGAGAGGCAGGGAGAGGTAGTAACGGAGCCATGAACAAGAAGCAACTCGGGTCGTTGCTCATCGGCGTCGGCGGGCTGCTGGCCATCATCATCGGGGTCGTGGTCTATCTCCAGCTTACGAGCGCGCAGGAGAAGCTGGCGCAGGTCCCCACCGAGCGAGTGGTTGTGGCCACGCGTGACATCCCGGATCAGGGCCGCATCGAGCTACGCGCCGTGGATATCGCGAGCGTGACCAAGGAGGCCATGCCCAATCGTCCCATCACCAGGGTCGAGGACGCGGTGGGCAAGTTCGCGCGCCAGCGCATCTACAAGGGCGACGTGCTGAACGCCGACCGCGTGGTCGACCTGAAGACGATCCGCGATGACCTGTCCGCCGGCAAGTCGGTGCCCTCGGTCTCGCTCGTTCTCGACCGCGACCAGGTGCTCTTCGTGTTCCCGTCCCGCCTCCAGGGCAGCTTCGCGGGCCAGGGCCCGAACAGCCTTACCGCGGCGGATGCCATCAAGGCGGGCGACTACGTGGACATTCTCGCCACCACGCTGGAGTTTCCCGACGGGATGACGCCTGAGCAGCGCCAGGCCGCGCAGCAAGACCGTCTGGCCGAGTTCCTCCGCACGCGAGTGCTCTTCCAGAACCTGCGGGTCTACAACGTGGGCGTGTTTCAGTCGCCGGATGCGAAGACCGACCAAGCGGCCAACCGGCCTGAGGACCGCTGGATTAGCTTCATCGTCGACCGCGACACGGCGCTGCAGCTCAAGTGGCTGAAGGACCTCGTGGCGCTCGGCCAGGCCAACGTCGACTTCGTGCTGCGCTCTCCCAGCAATCCGGACGTCCAGCCCGCCGCGCCAATCACCGTGCAGGACATGCAGCGGCAGTACGGGCTGTACGGGCGCCAGTAATCGCCCGTGTGTCCGGCGGCACCGCGGACGGGCTCAACTCGCAGGCAGTGAGGAACCGTGGCCGGCAAGATTCGCGTTCTCGTGGTGGATGACTTCGCCGAGGCGCGCGCCAGCGTGGCCAAGCTGCTCCAGTTCGAGGACGACATCGAGATGGTGGGGGGGGCTGAAGACGGCCCCAGCGCCATCGAGCGCGCAAAGGAGCTGCAGCCCGACATCATCCTCATGGACATCAACATGCCCGGGATGGATGGCATCCGCGCCACGGAGGCCATCTCCAGCGAGGTGCCCGTCTCCCAGGTCATCATGATGTCGGTCCAGGGCGAGACAGACTACCTACGCCGCGCCATGCTGGCGGGCGCCCGCGATTTTCTCGTGAAGCCGTTCGGCGCCGACGAGCTGGCCAATACGATCCGCCGCGTCTACGAGCTTGATGCCGACCGCCGCGCCCGCATCGCCGCTCTCAGCCGCCTGCCCGGCCGCGAGCCTCCGGTCCGCAAGGGGCGCATCATCACGATGTTCAGCCCCAAGGGCGGGGTGGGCCGCACGGTGATCGGCGTGAACCTCGCCGCCGCGATCCGCGTGCTCACCGGCGCGCGCGTGGCGCTCGCCGACTGCAACCTGCAGTTCGGCGACATCGGCATCATGCTGAACCTGGCCGGCAACAAGACCATCCAGGACCTGCTGCACCGCGAGGCCGACGAGATGACCCCCGAGGTGCTGGACAGCGTCATGGTGACGCACAGCTCGGGGGTGCGGGTGCTGCTCGCGCCGGCGCGGCCAGAAGTCGCCGAGCTGTTTACCGCCGACCATATGAAGGCGGTGCTCCAGGCCCTGCAGCGGGACTTCGACTACATTGTGGTCGATACCTGGACGACCTTCCAGGATTTGATGCTCACGGTGTTCGACCTGGCCGAGCGCATCATTCTCCTGACCACGCTGGACATCCCGGCGGTCAAGAACATCCGCATGTTCCTCGAGGTGTGCGAGGCGCTCGGCTACAGCCACGACAAGGTTTCGCTGGTGCTCAACCGCGCCGATAGCACGGGGGGCATCAACGTCGAGGATATCGAGGACAGCTTGCGCCACAAGGTGGCCGCGCGGCTCGTTAGCGCGGGGCCGCTGGTAACCGCGTCGATTAATAGCGGCGTGCCCTTCGTGGTGAGCCAGCCCGAGGCGCAGATCTCGCGCAACGTGTTCCAGGTCGCGCGCGACCTGCTCACCGACGCCGACCTGGAACGGCTCGACGGCGCGGACCGGGCGAGCGAGGCCGTGCCGCGCGCCGGCTTCGGCCTGAGCCGCCTGCGGCTATTCCCGCGGAGAGGAGCAGAGTAGATGGGTTTGCTACGCCGGATTGAGGGGTCTGGCCTTTCGCCAGCGCCGCCTGCGCCCGCTCCGTCGGATGGCGCGACGCATCATACGCCGACCAGCCTGCCGCCCCTGCCGACGAATGGCGGCGGGGCGCCAACGCTCGCCCCCCCGGCGCCGAGTTTTGCGCCGCCCGAGCCGCCGCGCCGGATCGGCCTGGGCGGCGCCGTCGGCGCCAGCTCCCGCACGGCGAGCATCTCGCGCGAGCTGAAAGCACGGGTGAAGAACCGCCTGATCGCCGAGCTGGACCCTGACATGGACCTCTCGAAGACGGCTGAAGTGCGCCAGCGCATCAAGACGCTGTTCGACGCGGTGGTCGAGGGTGAGAACATCGTGCTCACGCGCGTTGAGCGCGAGCGGCTCTTCGAGGAGGTCACGGCGGACATCATCGGCTTCGGGCCGATCGAGCCGCTGCTCCAGGACCCGACCATCAGCGAGGTCATGGTTAACGGGCCCAACCAGATCTACGTCGAGCAAAAGGGCAAGCTGCACCTCGTCGAGGTGGCCTTTGACGATGACGAGCACGTGCGGCGGATCATCGACCGCATCGTCTCGCCGCTCGGGCGCCACGTGGACGAGTCGTCGCCGCTGTGCGACGCGCGCCTGCCCGATGGCTCCCGCGTGAACATCGTCATCCCGCCGGTGTCGCTGGTCGGCCCGACGATCACCATTCGAAAGTTCTCCAAGACGCCGCTGGGCATTGACGACCTCATCCGCTTCGGCAGCATGACGCCCGAGATCGCCGAGTTCCTGCGGGCGTGTGTCGTCGCGCGGCTGAACATTGTCGTCTCGGGCGGCACCGGTTCGGGCAAGACGACGCTGCTCAACGTGCTGTCGTCGTTCATCCCAGACGACGAGCGGATCATCACCGTCGAGGACGCCGCCGAGCTACAGCTTCGCCAGGAGCACGTGGTGCGGTTGGAGGCGCGCCCCGCCAACATCGAGGGCAAGGGTGCCATCACCATCCGCGACCTCGTCATCAACTGCCTGCGCATGCGGCCTGAGCGCATCGTCGTCGGCGAGTGCCGCGGCCGTGAGGCGCTCGACATGCTGCAGGCCATGAACACGGGCCACGACGGCTCGCTGACCACGGGCCACGCTAACAGCCCCCGCGACATGCTCTCCCGTCTGGAGACGATGGTGCTCATGGCAGGTATGGACCTGCCCGTGCGCGCCATCCGCGAGCAGATCGCCTCGGCCGTCGATCTGATCGTGCAGCAGTCGCGCCTGCGCGATGGCTCGCGCAAGATCACCTCGATCACCGAGGTGCAGGGTATGGAGGGCGACGTGGTCGTCCTGCAAGACGTCTTCACGTTCGAGCAGGAGGCCTTCGAGGGCGGGAAGGTCATCGGCCGCATCAAGCCGACGGGCGTCCGGCCGAAGTTCATGCCGAAGCTGGAGGACGCGGGCATCCGGCTGCCGCCCACGATTTTCGGCCTGTCAGATCGCTTCTTCTAGGCCGGGGGGCGGCTTGGCACAGAGAGGGATATGCACGCTGGCGGCGGACGCAGCGCGCCGGGCCGGCCCGCGTCGGGGCGAGGTATGAGATGCCAGTACTCTTAGCGGGCGGAATGGGCCTGGCCCTCGTGCTGGTCTTCGTCGGCATCGACCGCTTCATGCGGACGGACGACCCAGCCTTCGAGAACCGGCTGCGCCGCTACGCGCTGCGCCAGGGCGGCGCCACGGAAATGGTCGCCGAGCAGCGCGGTTCGGCCATGACCGCGGCGATGAGCGAACGGGTGGGCCGCGTGATTGCCGGCCGCTCGTTCGCGGCGAACCTCCAGGCCGATCTCGCGCGGGCGGACCTGAAGCTCACGGCCGCCGAGTTCCTGGTCCTGCAGGGGGTCGTCACGCTCGTGTTCATTGCGGTGGGCTACACGCTCACGGCGGTCACCTTCGGCCAGAACATCCTGGCGATCCCCATCTTCGGCCTGATCGGCTTCATCCTCCCGAGGCTGTGGGTAAGCCGCCGGCAAGCCCAACGGCTGAAGGCGTTCAACGACCAGCTTGCCGACACGATCGTGCTCATGGGCAACTCGCTGCGCTCGGGCATGAGCCTCCTGCAGGCGATGGACATGGTCGCGCGCGAGGGCAACCCGCCGATCTCCGAGGAGTTCGGCCGCGTGACGCGTGAGATCGGCCTCGGTCTGTCGCCCCAGGATGCGCTCCTCCACCTCGTCCGCCGCATCAAGAGCGAGGACCTCGACCTGATGGTGACGGCGATCAACGTCCAGCACGAGGTGGGCGGCAACCTGGCCCGCATTCTGAATACCATCGCGGAAACGATCCGCGAGCGCGTGAAGCTCAAGGGCGAGATCAACACCATTACCAGCCAGCAGCGGATGTCGGGCTACATCCTGGCGCTGCTTCCGGTGTTCGTGGGCGCTTTCCTGTTTCTGGCCAGTCCGCAGTATATGCGCCCGATGTTCTCCGGCTTCCCCTACCTGTTCTTGCCCATCGCCGGCGCAATCAGCATTCTGCTTGGCTTCCTCGTGATCAAGCAGATCGTCAATATCGAGGTGTAACTTGGCTTTCCTGCTCTCCGTCCTGCTCGTCGGCGCCCTGGGGCTGATCCTGCTCGGCTTTATGGTGCCTCGTATGGGGCGGGATGCCGTGGCCATACGTCTGTCGCAGTTCGCGGAGCGGCCGCGCTCGCTCGAGGAGATGGAGCTAGAGCAGCCGTTCAGCGAGCGTGTGCTCCGCCCCTTGATCCAGCATCTCGCCGCCTTTGGCGAACGCTTTACCCGCAAGAAGAACCAGACACCCCAGCAGCGTCAGAGCAGCACTGACAAGACGCGCCGCCGCCTGCTGCTGGCCGGGAGCCCGAATCGCTGGACGGCCTCGGACTGGCTCGGCGTGAAGATCTTCGGCGCGCTCGTCGGCGCGGGGATCGGCGCGCTGCTCGCCGCGCTGCTCGGGGCCGACCTGCTGCTTCTCGGGCTGATCGTCGGCGCGGGGATCGGCTTCGTGGCGCCCGAGCTATGGCTCTCCCGGAAGATCGCCGCGCGCCAGCGGGCGATCCAGAAGGCGTTGCCGGACGCGCTCGACCTCCTGGTGATCAGCGTCGAGGCCGGCCTCGGCTTCGACGCCGCGATAGCCCGCGTGGTGCAGAAGTCAGACAACGCGCTGAGCAGCGAGCTCGCCCGCGTCATGGCCGAGATGCGCGTGGGCCGACCGCGCCGCGAGGCGCTGAAGGACATGGTCAACCGCACCGAGGTCGCGGACCTCTCGCAGTTCGTGGCGGCCATCGTGCAGGCCGAGCAACTGGGCGTCAGCGTCTCCCAGGTGCTCACCGTGCAAGCCGACCAGATGCGCGTGCTCCGCCGCCAGCGCGCGGAGGCCGAAGCCCAGCAAGCGCCGCTGAAGATGCTGTTCCCGATGCTCATCTTCATCTTCCCGGCGCTGTGCCTGATGATCCTCGGGCCGCTCTGGCCGCAGCTCGCCAACATGCAGACGCCGTAGGCGCGGCGAGTCGCCGTGCGAACCGTGCGAATCGTCAACCTCGCCAACGGGCAGGAGATCGCTGCGCGCGCCGGCGTCGCCAGCAGCTTCTGGGCGCGCGGCCGCGGCCTGCTGGGCCGCAAGTCGCTGCCCGCCGGCGAGGGCCTCGTCATCGAGTCGTGTCGCCAGGTCCACATGTTCTTCATGGCGTTCCCGATCGACGTGCTCCACGTGAAGCGGCAGTCGCCCGCCGAGGGCGAGGTGACCCGCATCCTGCACAGCATTCGGCCGAACCGGATCGGCCCGTGGGTGCGGCGCTCCGACTACGTGATCGAGCTGCCCGCGGGCACCGCGGCCCGCACCGGCACCGAGCAGGGCCACCGCATTGCCCTGCAGCCCGCCGAGCCCTGAGCGTCGCCTTGATCGCCGAGCGAGCCACCCCTGCCGCCGGCGACGCGCCGCGCCTGGGCCTGGTCACGCGCGCGGAGTGGCGCTGGCTGGCAGCCATCGGCGCGCTGCTGCTCGTCCTCCTCGCCGTGCCCTACGCGACCTGGCTGGTCTTGGGCCCGCGCGACCTCGTCCACATTGGCAGCTTCTGGTACCCGGGCGACTTCCCGGTCTACCTCGCCGCCATGGACCAGGGAGCACGGTCCCCCTCCTGGCTCATCCACGACCGGTTCACGCCCGAGCCCCACCAGCCGGTCTTCATGTTCCCGCTCTACGTCGGCATCGGCAAGCTCGCCGCCCTGCTCCACGTGCCGCCCTTGGCCGTGTACTACGTGGGCGAGGTGCTGGGGCGGGTTGCGCTGCTAGCGGCGCTCTACCTCTTCGCGGCGGCCTTTTTGCCGACGGCCGGCCAGCGACGCCTCGCCGTCGGCCTGATGGTGGTCGGCACCAACCTGGGACTCTGGGGCGCGCTGCTGGCGCAGCCGCTGTACGCCGGGCAGGGCGAGAGCGCGGCGCTGCCGCTGGGCGCCACGCTGGAAGTGATGACCCTGGGAGTCTTCCTCGCGCCGCTCCACCTGATGCTCGGCCTCGCCTGCACGGTGCTCGCCATCGCCGCCTTCGCCGCGGCCGTCGAGCCGCGCGCGACCTGGCGGGCGCACGCGGCCCTGGCGGCCGCGATCCTGGGGCTGGCGCTGCTCCACCCGTTCAACCTGCCCGTCGTGCTTGCTTTGTTCGGGCTATACACGGCACTCCGCTGGGTCCGCGTGCGGCGCTGGCCCTGGCGCCCGATCGCGGCGACCGCGCTCGCCACCGCGATCGCGCTGCCATTGCTCCTCTACAACTACTGGGCCTTCCGCATCGAGCCGTTCTGGAGCGTGGTCTACGGCCAGCAGAACACCGTGCCCAGTCCGGAGCCGCTCCGCCTGGTGCTGGACTATGGGCTGGTGCTCTTGCTCGCGCCGCTCGCCGTATGGGCCTGGCGCGCCCCGCGCGGCGAGCGCCAGTGGCTCGCGCTGCTCAGCGGGGCGCTGCTGCTCTTGGCGCTGTACGCGCCGGTGCCCTTCCAGCGCCGACTGGCGTTCGGCGTGCAGCCCGCGCTGGCGGTGCTCGCGGCGGCGGGGCTCGCCTGGTGGGCCGGGCGGCTCACGCGGCGGGCGCGCCGCCGGCTGGCGCTCGCGATCGTCATCCTGGCCCTGCCCACCGCGCTGTTCCTGTACGTCGGCGTAGTCTACTCCGCGGTCGCGAACACGCCACTGACAGTGTACGTGGCGAGCCGCGACGAGTGGCAGGCCGGCGAGTGGCTCGCTGCCCGCATGGGACCCGAGGAAGTCGTGCTCGGCGCCGAGAAGAGCGGCTTCTGGCTGGCCGCGCTCGTGCCCGGCCGCGTCTGGCTCGGCCATGAGGGCATCACCTACGACGTGCCGGGCAAGCACGCCGTGATCGAGCGGGTGCTGCACAGCCCGCCGGACGAGGCCGCCCGCATCCTGCGCCAGCACGGCATCAACTACCTGTTCTACGGCCCGCGCGAGCGCGCCGAGGGAACCTTGACCGAGACGGGCGCTCTGCGGCGCATCTACGAGGACGGCGGCGTCGAGGTCTTCCGGGTGGAGCCGGCTGGCTAGCGGCGCCGGGCGCCCCAATCCTAGCGGCTCTGCCGCAGCAGGAAGTCCACCGCGAGGCGGTTGAACTCGTCCTGGAACTCGATGTGCGGGCAGTGGCGCGCGGGCGAGAAGACCTTCAGCTCCGAGCCGGGGATGCGCGCGTGCAAGCCCTCCCAGCAGCCCGGCTCGCGCAACAGGTCCTGGTCGCCGCCCGTAATGAGCACCGGCACCTTGATGTTCGCGGGATCACCGCGCTCGGAGCCGAACCCCTTCTCCAGCCCCGGCCGCGCGAAGCGGGCCACGGCGACCGCCTCCCAGGCGCCCGGCTCGATCGCCGCCCGCCAGCGCTCCTCGACGTGCTCCTCCGCCCACCAGCGCGAGTCGTAGAACAGCACCTTCAAGATCTCACGCATGCCGTCGCGCGAGCCGTCGTAGTGCGTCAGCACCTTGCGCGCGTCGTTGTCAGGCGCGTAGCCGCCGCCGCTCACCGAGACGATCGAGCGGATGTTCCAGGCCGGCCGATCCTGCGCGGCGATGGTGAGGATGATCGAGCCGCCGAACGAGTTGCCCATGAAGTGCGCGCTTTCGATGCACAGCGCCTCCATGAAGCGGCGAATGTGCTGCACGCGGTAGTTCGTCGGGTCCGAGAAGTTGTACAGCTTCGTGGTGCGCCCGAAGCCGACGATGTCGGGCGCGTAGACATGGAAGTGCTCGGCCAGCGCGGGAATCGTGTAGCGCCAGGAGAACTCGGCCCGGCCGCCAAACTCCGCGCTGTGCAGCAGGATCAGCGGCTCGCCCTGGCCTGCCTCCAGGTAGTGTGTGCGGATGTCGCCGACCATCACATAGTGGCTGCTCACGCCGGGCGGCAGCTTGGGAGGAGCGCTGGTCGTGTCAGGCGCGGTGGTGGCCATGGACCTCGTCTCCTTTCACGCGGGGCGCGTAGCCCAACGCCGCGGCGATCTCGTCGGCGGCCCGGATCAAGGCAGGGGCGCAGCGAATGGCGCGCGCCGGGGTGAAGCGGAAGCTCGGGCCGGAGATGCTGAGCGCGGCGCACACGCGCCCACTGTCGTCGTGGATCGGCACGGAGATCGCCGAGCCGCCGGGCACGCGCTCGGAGATGCTGAACGCGTAGCCCAGGCTGCGGATATCGTGCAGCTCTTGCGCCGAGGGGCCGGCCTCGTCGGGCGTGGCTGCGGCGGCCAGGATGCGCGCCACCTCGGCCTCCGGCAAGAAGGCGAGGATGGCCTTCGCGGTCGCCCCGCGCAGGAGCGGCGCGCGCTGGCCCAGCGGCAGCGTGCGACGGATCTCCTGCTGGCTCTCGCACTCCTCCACGACGACGTGGTCGTAGCCATCCAGCGCGTGGAGCGTGACCGTCTCCTCCGACTCGTCGCGCAGCCGCTGCATGTAGGGCAGCGCCAGGTGCCGCAAGTCGGCCCGCTCCCAACCGCTCGGGGCCAGCTCCCGCGCGCGCCGCCCGAGCCGGTAGTGGCCGGGGGCGGAATCGCGCTCGACCACGTCCAGCCCCTCGAGCGTCATCAACAGCCGGTGGACCGTGCTCTTGCTGCAGCCGACCTCGCGAGCAAGCTGCTGCAGGCTAACGCCGCGGCGATGCTCGGCGAGCCGAAAGAGCAGCCCGATCGCCCGCTCCACCGCCCGCACGCGGACGGCGCCGGCAGTCCCGTTCTGCGTCAAACCTGCTTCCAGATTCCAATGTGTGGACCGCGCTCCTACCCGCGCGCCGCCATTGATCGTACACTGCGCACGCAAATAGCCGCAAGACCTTGACAGCATCCGGTCCTTGGCGCTAAGGTGACTGTGCGCGCAACACGGAATGTCTGTTCCACCTATCGGAATAGTGGCACACGGCGCACGCTCGCCCCGCAGCAGCTAGCCTGGCCAGGAGCGAGCACCCGGCGCCCCGGCGCATCTCGGCTCCACGCCAACTCACGCCAGCGAGGAGGGCTCATGGTGGTAACGCCTACCCGACAGGAAGAGCGCCGCGCGGTCGGCCCCGTGAGCCTGCAGGTCTTCACGGGCGGCCAGGGCGAGCGCCTGCTCATCCTGCACGACCACGAATACGTGAACAAGTGGGAGCCCTACGAGGAGACGCTGGCGCGGCAGTTCGCGGTGATCGCGCCTTCCCATCCCGGCTACGGCTCCTCCGACCTCCCACGCGACTTCGACACCATCGAAGACTTCGCGTACCTCTACCTCGACCTGCTGCGCGACCTGGGGCCGTCGCCGGTCGACGTGGTGGGCCTCGGGCTTGGCGGCTGGATCGCGGCCGAGGTCGCGGTGCGCTGCACGCACCACATCAAGCGGCTGGTGCTGGTGGACGCGGTCGGCATCAAGGTCGGCGACCGGACCACGCGCGATATCGCCGACACGTTCGTGATCGGCGCCCGGGAATTCCTCGACCTGGCCTGGCACGATCCGGAGGCGGGCGCGCGGCAGATGCAGCTCGCCGGGCTGGGGAACTACACGGAAGAAGAGCTGGTCACGATCCTGCGCGGCCGCCAGACCACCGCGCTCTTCACCTGGAAGCCCTTCATGCACAATCCGAAGCTGCGCCCCTGGCTGCACCGTATCGACATCCCGACGCTGGTGCTGTGGGGCGAGAGCGACAAGATCGTCACGCCGGAGTACGGCCGGGCCTACGCGGAGAGCATCCCGGGCGCGCGCTTCCAGACGATCCCGGCCGCGGGGCACTACCCCTACCTGGAGCAGCCCGAGGCGTTCGCGGCCGCGGTGGCCGCGTTCCTGCACGAGGGGGAGACCGCCACGGCTCCCCGAGCGAACGAGCGATAGGGAGGAGGCGACCGTGCTCGCATACCACTTCACCGAGATGCCGTACCCCTTCGTGCCGCCGGAGGTGGAGAAGGAGCTGAAGAGCGCGCGCATCATCGTGCCGAACAGCTACTGCGACCCGAAGATCGTGGCCGACCTGTACAACCGCTACCTGGACGAGTACGAGTACGCCGACGAGCTGGGCCTGGAGATCATGCTCAACGAGCATCACCAGACGATGACCTGTCTGGACGCCGTAGTGCCGATCTCCGCCGCCGCCCTCGCGCGCCGCACCAAGCGCGCCCAGATCGTCATCCTTGGCAGCCCGCTCCCCCACCGCGACAACCCTGTGCGCGTGGCCGAAGAGATCGCCATGCTCGACTGCATCACGCGCGGCCGCATCACGTCGGGCTTCGTGCGCGGCGTGCCGACGGAAGTGCCGCCGGCGAACAGCAACCCCGCGCAGAACCGTGCCCGCTTCGAAGAGGCGCACGACCTGATCATCAAGGCCTGGACGACGCCCGAGCCGTTCAACTGGGAGGGCAAGTTCTGGCACTATCGTTACGTCAACGTATGGCCGCGCCCCTACCAGCAGCCCCACCCGCCTGTCTGGATTACCGGCTCTAGCATCGAGAACGTGCCGTGGGTGGCCGACCGCCAGTACACGTTCGCCTGCTTCCTGACGCCGTATGACTGGACGGAGAAGCTGATCGAGGCGTACCGTCAGCGCTGCCGCGAGCGCGGCTTCCCCGAGCCCGGCCCGGACCGCTTCGCGTATCTCGCGCTCACCTACGTGGGCGAGACCGACGAGCAGGCGGCCGAGGACGGCAAAGAGCTGCTCTGGTACCTGTACCGGGAGCGCCACCCCCAGTTCAACGCGCCGCCCGGCTACGCCTCGCCCCAGGCGATGGCCAAGATGCTGCTCGGCGCGGGCAAGGGCTACCGCGACAGCTTCGAGCAGCTCCAGGAGAAGGGCATCGTGGTCGCGGGCAATCCGGACACGGTGATCAAGAAGCTCACCTACCTCTACGAGCGCTGCAGCATCGGCCACATCCTGATGATGAACCAGGCCGGCTTCATGACCGCCGAGAAGACGCGCCGCAGCATGGAGCTGTTCGCGAAGGAAGTCTACCCGGCCATTCGCCATCTGGGGGAGCAGCCGGCGCCGGCGCGCGAGGCCGCCGCCGTCTCGTAGCGCCGCGCACCGTACGTTGACGCCGCGCCCACCGTCGCCCTTCGCGCGCGGGTGGTCCGCCGCTCTGGCGGCGCTCTTCCCCGCGCGCTGCCTGGGCTGCGGGCGGCGCGGCGTCAGCTTTTGCCCCGCCTGCTGGGCGGCTCTGCCGCGCCTCCAGCCGCCGCTCTGCCCGCGCTGCTCGCGCCCCGAGCGCAGCGGCACGCGCTGCCGCGACTGCCAGCGCGCCGGCCCGGCGCTCCGGGCGGTCCGCGCCGCCTGCAGCTACAGCGGCGCGGTCGGCTTGGGCGTCCGGCGCCTCAAGTACTCCCAGGAGCGCCACCTGGTCGAGCCGCTGGCCGCGCTGCTCACGGAGTGCCTGGCGGCACGCCCCGTGACCGCGGACCTACTCCTGCCAGTCCCGCTCGACGCGGCGCGGGCCCGCGATCGTGGCTACAACCAGGCGGCCCTCCTCGCCGCGCCCGTGGCAGCAACCCTCGGCGTGCCAGTCGTCCCCGATGCGCTCCGCCGCATCCGCGCCACCCGCCCGCAGGTCGGGCTCTCGGCCCGCGAGCGGCGCGCGAACGTCCGGGGCGCCTTCACCTGCCCCGAGCCAGCCGCGGTCGCGGGGCGGCGCGTGCTCCTCGTGGACGACGTGATGACCACCGGGGCGACGCTGGAGGCGTGCGCCGAGGCGCTCGTCGCCGCCGGGGCCGCCGGCGTCTGGGGGCTGGTCGTCGCCCGCGACCTACCCGAGGATGTCGCGCCGACCGCTCGATAGGGAAGCTGCCGGCGCCCGGGAGACCTTCAAACGAGCGCCGCTGCCGAGCACAGGACCCAATCGCGCCGGGAGTGGCGCGGCGCTAGCGGCCGATCCCCAACTCCGCCTGCGCCTCGCGCAGCAGGCGCAGGTCCGCCACACGGTCGAGCGGCACGTCGGCGGGGATCTCGGCGTCCTGCTTCATCTGCTCGACGACCGAGCGCAGGGCCGCTTCGTCCATGTCGCCCGTCATGTCGAGCACCTGCTTGACGATAGCGTAGCTGCCCGCCGCCACGCCATGCTCCAGCTCGAACTCTCGCTCCATGTACGCTACCAGCTCGGCTTCGTGCGCCGCGATGTATTGGAGCGCGCGCAGTGTGCCACGCAAAAGCGCCTTGACCTCGGCCGGCTCGTCTGCCAGGTGCCGCGTCGTGGTGACCAGCCCGCCCTGCACGTCCACCATGTCGAAGGCGTCGCCGAGGTGCGTGAAACCGGCCAGCGTGGCCATGGTGGTGTACGGCGGCGACAAGATCGCCGCCTCGGCGGTCTTGCCCTGGAGCGCCTGGTAGCTCTTGGCCGTGTCGTTCGAGGCGAAGTAGGTGGCGTCGTCCGGTCCGCCGCGGCCCAGCTTGCGCATCACATTGAGGGCCGCGTAGTGGGCCGTCGAGCCCAGGCCGCTCACGGCGACCGTCTTGATCTGCTCCGGCGTGACCCCCGGCTGGCCCACCAGCGTGAAGCTCGGCCGGTCCTGCACGAACATGATCGCGCGGATGGCCGCGCCCTGGATCGCCGCGCGCATCCCCACGCCCGGCGCGGCCGAATAGGCCACATCCCCCGCCTCCAGCGCCGAGATGCCGAGCGGCGGCCGCATCTGCACCAGCTCGAGGTCCAGCCCCTCCTCGCGGTAAATGCCCTTGTCCTGCCCGAAGTAGAACGGTAAGAAGGTGATCGACTTCGTCGGCACGGTGATGCGCACCTGCTGCACCGCGCGCGGGACAGCGCTGGCGGCCGGCGCGCTTGGCGCGGCGCCGGCTGCGGCGCCGGTCGGAGGGCGCCCGCCCGCCGCGGGGGCCGCCGGCGAGGTGGGCCGGCTCGGCGCGCCGCAGGCGACCGCGAGGACGAGCAGGCTGCCGCCGAGCAGCCCGCCGGCAAGCTGCAAGATCTTCATGGACCGAGCTCCCATATCGCGCCGGGGAGGTGGGGCACTTACTCTCGAGGCCGGTCAGTAGCGAGCGCTGGCGGCGCCCCGGCGACCGAAGCGATCTGACCACCCCGTTGACGGGCCTCGCCACAGGAGGGGTTTGCGCTCGCTGCCCGGGGCGCGCTGGCGGCCCCGCGCTACGCTGGCACGGGCGCCATGAACACCAGCAGCACCAACCGCTCGGGGCCTGGATTGCGCACGCCATGCGCTGCGCCGCTGGGCGCCATCGCCGCCTGGTTGGGGCCGAGGTCCTGCTCCTCCTCGTCCACTCGCACGCGCGCGCGCCCCTCGACCACTACGTACACCTTGTCCGAGCCTTCGTGCGCGTGCGCCTTCTGCTCCTGCCCGGGCTCCAGGCAGTAGATGTCCGCGAAGAAGCGCGGGGTCTGGAACAGATTGAGCTTCTGCAAGCCGTCCGCGCTGAAGCGGCGGACCGACAGATCGGCAACGTGCATTGGCGGGCTCCCTCAGCGCGGCTGGATGGCGACCACGACGCCGCGGACCCACGGGTGCAGCTTGTCACGGTAGTACACGCTGCCGATCAGGTTCGGCGTGTACGTGTAGGAATCGCCCGGCGCCAGGGGACCGGAGTCGAACGTGCTGCCGTCCTCGGACCAGAGTTGTACGATGGACGAGCTGTTGTTGACCCAGGTGATCGGCCGGTTGACCGGGTAGCGGATCGGCGTCGGGTCGAGCGCGATGCCGCCGCCGTCCGTGTCTGTGATCCGCACCGTGTCGGTGCTCACGCCGCCCTGGTTCGGCGGCGTCGCTTGCTGGCTAGCGAGCGACGCCTGCATGCTGGGCACGCCGCTCGGGCCCGCCGACGGCGCCATCCCCTGCGACTGGGCCATGGCCTGCGGACCCACCACCGAGCCTGGCGGGAGCGGCGCCTGGGTGTTCGCCAGCGGCGGCATGCCGGGCACGGCGTTCACGGCCGACTGACCCTGCATCGGACCGCCCGGCCCCATCGGCCCGGCCATCGGCATGCCGGGCATCCCCGGCGCACCGGGCACGGCGCCGGCCATCGGCGCACCGGATGCCGCGCCGGGATACGCTTGCGAGGAGTCGGGCGCCGGCTGGCTCTGCTGGCCGCTAGAGCTGCCGTAGATCTGGCTCGGATCCACCATCGGCGCGCCACCCGGCGCCGCGGCGCCAGGCGGCAGCATCGGGCTCATGCCGGCGTACGGCCCGGGCGCCTGCCCGGCCTGGCTGGGGTCGGACGGCATCACGGGGCCGCCGCCGGCCATGCCCGGCGGGTAGCCGGGCATGGCCCCGGGTGGCGGGTAGGGCGCCGCGTACGGGCCAGGCGGCCCGTAGCCCGCCATCCCGGGATAGCCGCCCTGAGCGAGCGCCGCGGTGGCGGTCAGCGCCAGGCCAACCGCAGTGCTGGCGGCCGCGATCCGAAGCAGACGCATAGACCCCTCCTGGCTCCGATCATAGCGGGCGGCCAGAGGGTACGGCGACCGTATCTCGCCACCGCTCCTGACCCCGCCGGTACCTTGTCTGGTCAGCGCCACTGGATGGCGCCGAGACGGCTTAGGATACCCGGATCAGGGGGGGCGGCGCCAGGGAAAGCGGCCGGCTACTGCATCAAGACGAGCTTCTTGATCTCACCGATCGCCTTGGTGATGTCGATGTCACGCGGACACGCGTCCACGCAGTTGAACACCGTGCGGCAGCGCCAGACGCCCTCGCGCTGGTTCAGCACGGCCAGCCGCTCGGATGCGCCGTGGTCGCGGCTATCGAAGATGAAGCGGTGCGCCTGCACGATCGACGCCGGGCCGACGAACTGGCTGTTGCTCCAGAAGGGCGGACAGGCGCCCGTGCAGGCCCCGCAGAGGATGCACTTCGTCGTGTCGTCGTAAACGGCGCGCTCCTCGGGGCTCTGCAGCCGCTCGCCGTGCTCGGGCGGCGGCTCGTCGTTGATCAAGTACGGCTTCACCGACCGATACTTGGCGAAGAACGGCTCCATGTCGACCACGAGGTCCTTGATGACGTTGAAGCCGCGCAGCGGCTCCAGTTGGATCTTCGCGCCGACGTTGCGGATCAGCTCTTTGCAGGCGAGCCGATTGCGGCCGTTGATAACCATCGCGTCCGAGCCGCAAACCCCGTGCGCGCACGACCGCCGGTAGGTTAGCGACCCGTCCTGGTACCACTTCACGGCGTTCAGCGCGTCGAGGATGCGGTCCATCGGGTCGGCCTCGACGTTGAACTCTTGCCAGTACGGCTTGGGGCTCTTGTCCGGATCGTAGCGCCGAATCTTCAAATGGACTTGCATGGGGGCTCCTAGTACTTCCGCTCCTGCGGCTGGAAGCGCGTAATTGTGACCGGTTTGTAGTCCAGCAAGACCCCCTCCGCGCCGCGATAGGCCAGGGTGTGCTTGAGCCAGTTAGCGTCGTCGCGGTCGGGGAAATCCTCGCGGAAGTGGGCGCCGCGGCTCTCCTGCCGCGCCAGGGCGCCGGCGACGGTTGCCTCGGCACAGTCCAGCAGGTAGCCCAGCTCCAGCCCTTCGACCAGATCGGTGTTGAACCGCTGGCCGCCGTCCACGAGCTGCACGCGGGCGTAGCGCTCGCGCAGCTCGCGCAGGATCCCGTTCATGCGCGTCAGCCGCTCGGCGTCGCGCTCCACGCCGCACAGGTCCATCATGCTCGACTGCAGCTCCGCGCGGATGGCCGCCGCGCGCTCGCCCTGCCGGCCGCCGTTCACACTGGCGCGCAGCCGCGCGACCTCCGCCTCGGCCTGCTCGGCGACGTCCGCCGGCAGCGCGGCCAGCTCGGTCTGGTGCACGAAATCCGCCATCCGGTCGCCCGCGCGCCGACCGAAGACGACGAGGTCGACCAGCGAGTTCGTCCCCAGCCGGTTCGCGCCATGCACGGACACGCAGGCCACCTCGCCGGCCGCGTAGAAGCCGGGCAGGACCGTGCCCTGCCCATCCACGATCACCCGCCCGTCTACGTCGGTCGGGATGCCGCCCATCGCGTAGTGCGCCGTGGGCTGGATCGGGATGAGATCGGTGATCGGCTCGATGCCGAGGTACGTGCGCGCGAAATCCGTGATGTCCGGCAGCTTCTCGTCGATGACTTCCTTGCCGAGGTGCGTCAGGTCCAGGTGCACGTAGTCCTGGCCGCCGATGCCGCGGCCCGCGTGCACTTCCTTGTAGATGTAGCGCGAGACCATATCGCGCGGGGCCAGGTCCTTGAGGGTGGGCGCGTAGCGCTCCATGAAGCGCTCGCCCTCGTTGTTCCGCAGGATGCCGCCCTCCCCGCGAGCCGCCTCGCTGAGCAGGATGCCCAGCTTGTAGATGCCCGTCGGGTGGAACTGGTACATCTCCATGTCTTCGAGCGGCACGCCGCGCCGCCACGCGACGGCCATCCCGTCGCCTGTGCTGGCGAGCGCGTTGCTGGTGATCTTGAAGACGCGCCCGTAGCCGCCCGTGGCGAACAGCACGGCCTTCGCGTGGAAGACGTGGATTTCGCCCTCGTTCACATCGAGCGCGACGACGCCCTTGCAGATGCCCTCGTCCACGATAAGGTCGAGGCACTGGAACTCATTGAAGAACTTCACGTCGTGCTTGATGCACTGCTGATAGAGGGTCTGGAGGATCATGTGGCCCGTGCGGTCGGCGGCATAGCAGGCGCGACGCACCGGCGCCTCGCCGTAGTTGCGCGTGTGGCCGCCAAAGCGGCGCTGCGCGATCTTGCCATCGGGCGTGCGGTTGAACGGCAGGCCGCGGTGCTCCAGGTCGTAGATGGCGTCAATCGCCTCGCGGCAGAGCACCTCGGCGGCGTCCTGGTCGACCAGGTAATCGCCGCCCTTCACGGTGTCGAACATGTGCCATTCCCAGTGGTCCTCCTCCAGGTTGCCGAGGGCGGCGCAGATGCCGCCCTGGGCCGCGCCGGTGTGCGAGCGCGACGGATAGAGCTTGCTGAGAACGGCGATGTCGGCCTTGCGGCCTTGCTCCTCGACCGTCTTGCGCGCTACCTCGAGCGCGGCGTACAGGCCGGCGCCGCCCGCGCCGACGATAATCGCATCGTGCCGATGATAATGTCTAGTCGTCACCAAGCTGTCTCCGCGCTTCGTAGTCGAGGTAGCGCAGCACCGTGTGGTTCCGCACGCCGGAAAACCACTTGGTGCGAAAGTCGCGGGCTTCGGGCGAGCGCAGCCAGGTGCGGAACTGCTCAACGCACTGCTGGTCGGGCCAGAAGGCCTCGTTCAGGTAGCGCGGGCGGTTGTGCACCGACTTGCCGCTGTCGTAGTCGCCCTCGATGCCGTCGAGAAACCGCCAGGTCTTCCGTTCGAGGCAGCCGAAACGGCGCGAGTGCTCCCAGAGCATGCCATCCAGCCACTCGATGAAGCTGGACTCCTCGGTGCCCGGTCGAACGTCGAACACGTGAACGGTGCGCAGCATCTTGCTCCTCCGCGCCACGCCGGCCGGTGGGCCGGCGGCGAACAGCGGCGCGCGGCATGGAGCAGGGCCTACCCCCCTGTCCATTGTACAACGCGCCGCCCAGTCTGCCCGTGCCACGCCTTGCCGCGTCCGGCAGGCGCTCCGTCAGCGGCCGGCCAGCTTGCGGATCACGAACCGCACCGGGTCCCAGTATTCGTCCGCCACGCGCTCCTTCAGCGGAATGATGGCGTTGTCGGTAATGTGGATGTGCTCGGGGCAGACTTCCTCACAGCACTTGGTGATGTTGCAGTAGCCTATGCCGGCCGTCTCGCGCAGCAACGCGGTGCGCGAGTGCGTGTCCATGGGGTGCAGCTCCAGCGCCGCGATCTTGATCATGAAGCGCGGCCCGAAGTACACCTCGCGCCCCCCATGGTCGCGCAGCACGTGGCAGACGTTCTGGCACAGGAAGCACTCGATGCACTTGCGGAACTCTTGCGCCCGCTCCACATCGGGCTGGAACATCGTGAAGGCGGCCTCGCCGTTGGCGGGCTGGAAGGCGGGCACCTGCTGGGCCACCTTGTAGTTGTAGGAGACGTCGGTCACCAGGTCCTTGATCACGGGGAACGCCTTCATCGGGCGCACCGTGATCTCGCCCCCGTACTCGTCGAGCCGCGCCTTGCACATCAGGCGCGGCCGGCCGTTGATCTCGGCGCTGCACGACCCGCAGCGCGCCGCCTTGCAGTTCCACCGGCACGCCAGGTCGCCATCGTAGTGGGCCTGGATGTAGTGGATCGCGTCAAGCACGACCATGCCGGTGACCAGCGGCACCGCATACGGCTTCGTGCTGCCACCGCTCGCGTCGCCGCGAAAGACGTTCAATACGACATCAGGCATGTTGCCTCCTACTTCGCCGCCAGCAGCGCGGCGAGGTCGTCGCGCATGGGCGGGATCGGCGCGGTGGTCACCTCCATGCCGCTCGCGGTCTTGCGCGTGACGAAGTTCACCCGGCCCAGCTCGGGGTCCTGGTCGGGGTAGTCGAGCCGCCAGTGCCCGCCGCGGCTCTCCGTGCGCGCGAGCGCCGAGCGGATGATCCCCTCGCAGATCATCAGCATGAACGGCACGTCGATGCTCATGTGCCAGCCGGGATTGAACAGCCGCGAACCAGAGCAGCCCATTCGCCGCGCGCGCTCCTGCAGCTCGAGGATCTGCTGCAGCCCCTGCTCGAGCTGCTCGCCGGTGCGGGCGATGCCGGCCAGGTTCTGCATCGTGTCCTGCAGCGCCTCGTGCAGCAGGTATGGGTTCTCGCCGCCCTCCCGCTCGAAAGGCTCCACGACCCGGCGGCTCTCGGCCTCCACCTCGGCGGCGTTCACCTGGAGGTTCACTTCCAGGCCGCTCACGTACGCCGCGGCGGCTTCGCCGGCGCGCTTGCCGAACACCAGCAGGTCGGAGAGCGAGTTGCCGCCCAGGCGGTTCGCGCCGTGCAGGCCCGCCGTCACCTCCCCAGCGCCGAACAGTCCGGTCAGCGACGTGGCCCCCGTCTCCGGGTGTACCCGCACCCCGCCCATCGCGTAGTGGATGGTGGGGCCGACCTCCATCTTCTCGCGGGTGATGTCCACGTCGGCGAGCGACAGGAACTGGTCGTACATGCTGGGCAGCTTGCGCTTGATGAAATCGGCGCCGCGGTGGGTGATGTCCAGGTAGGCGCCGCCGTGCTCCGTGCCGCGCCCCGCCTGCACCTCGCGGTAGATCGCGCGGGCGACCACGTCGCGCGACGAGAGGTCCTTCTTCACGGGGTCGTAGCGCTCCATGAAGCGCTCGCCCTCGCTGTTCAGCAGGATGCCGCCCTCGCCCCGCACGCCCTCCGTCACCAGGATGCCGCGCACCCCCGGTGGCCAGACCATCCCCGTAGGGTGGAACTGGACCATCTCCATGTCCATCAGCTCGGCGCCCGCCTCGTAGGCCATCGCCACGCCGTCGCCCGTGCACTCCCACGAGTTCGAGGTCACCTTGTAGATGCGGCCCCAGCCGCCCGTGGCCAGCACGATCGCCTTCGCGTGGAACACGACGAAGCGGCCGTCCTCGCGCCGGTAGCCGAAGGCGCCGGCCACGCGGTCGCCGTCCTTCAGGATACGGGTCAGCGTGACTTCCTGGTGGACTTCCAGTCCCTGGTGGACGCCGCGGTCCTGCAGCGTGCGGATCAGCTCCAGCCCCGTGCGGTCGCCCACGTGGCACAGCCGCCGCCAGGTGTGTGCGCCGAACGGCCGCTGCATGATCTTGCCCTCGGGCGTGCGGTCGAACAGCGCCCCCCAGCGCTCCAGCTCGTAGACCCGGTCCGGCGCCTCCTTCGCGAACAGCTCGGCCATGCGCCAGTCGTTGATGAGCTGGCCGCCGCGCATCGTGTCGCAGAAGTGCACCTGCCAGTTGTCGGCCGGGTCCACGTTGCCCAGCGACGCGGCGATCCCGCCCTCGGCCATCACCGTGTGGGCCTTGCCCAACAGCGACTTGCTAACCAGCCCGACGCGCGCGCCGGCCGCCGAGGCGGCAATCGCCGCGCGCAGCCCGGCGCCGCCCGCGCCGACCACCAGCACGTCGTAGTCGTGGTTCTCGAACCGCTCCAGCATCAGTGCACCACCGGCAAATGCTCGACGGCGGCGGCGAAGAACCGCACGTACACGTCGGCGAACAGCACGGAGAACAGGCTCAGCCAGGCGTAAAGCCCGTGCCGCCGGTTGAGCTGGCTCAGCCGGCTCCACAGGCTATAGCGCGCCTGGCCGGCCGCCGCGCAGGAGTAGCAGTCGAGGTTGCCGCCGAGCAGATGGCGGAGAGAGTGGCACGAGAGCACGTACAGCGAGAGAAAGACCACGTTGACCAGGAGGATCACCGAGCCGAGTCCCAGGTAGGGGCGCCCCTGATACGTGAACGCCACGAGCGCGTCGTACCAGAGAAACGCCAGCACGACCACGGAGAGGTACAGGAAGAAGCGGTGGAGGTTGCTGAACACCCACGGGAAGACGGTCTCGCCGCGGTAGCCGCCCCGGCGCGGCTCGCTGATGGCGCAGGCCGGGGGGTCCCAGAAGAACGACCGGTAGTACGACTTGCGGTAGTAGTAGCAGGTAGCGCGGAACAGCAGGGGGATCCAGAGAATCCAGACGGCCGAGGAGATCGGGCCGGTCGTCCAGATCTCGGGGGAGTAGAACGGCGACAGGTAGGGGCCGACCTGGTAGTTGTGTCCCTGGAGCGCGGCCCACGTCGCATAGAGCCCGAACCCGGACAGCACGACGACGACGAGCACCGGTTGGAGCCACCACGGGGCGCGATACGCGGCCGGCTTGGCGACGGGGGGTGGGACGGCCACGGGCGCCACGTCGGGAGCGGGAGTTACGACACGACTTGCCATCCTCCTTGACTCCTACTCTCCACGGGCCGCCCGCTCTCCGCGCGGCGCCGCCCGTGGGCACACGCCTGCTTACCCTACTCCTTTCAGATAGAATTTCCCCCCACGCTGGGATGTCCGCATCGTAGCACAGCGGCGTCCCGGCGAATAGCCCTACGCGATCGCAACACGGCGCGCGCTCACGCAGAGGGCGGCCCCCGGCCTCCTGGGGAGAACGTAAAGCGACGGCCGGGGCCGGACAGACTATCAGCGCAGGAGCGGCCACGTCGAAGGCCGCCCCCAATGCCAGGAGAACGAGGCATGTTCTCCTACCCGGCTCGCGGGTTGGGCAGTGCGTCCTTGCCCCCGGGGGTGCTGTGCCGGATGGGCCGTTACGCGGGACGCGGCACCGGCGTGAAGGTGAAGAGCACGAGGGAGCCCAGCGCGAGGAAGATGAAGGCGATCACCCAGAGCGCGGCCATCGAGAAGGTGCGCCAGCCGCGCGAGTGCACATGGTCGTCCACGACCCAGCGCATGCCGTTCATGCCGTGTAGCAGCGCCAGCACCAGCACGATCCAGTCGTACGTCCGCCAGAAGGGGGTTGCCAGCCGCTCGGCCACCCACCAGTAGCTGATGGTGTCCACGCTGTTGATGACGTGCATGATCGCGACGTGGCCGAGCACCATGACCAGGAGCACGACGCCGGACACTCGCATGAAGAACCAGGAGTAGACCTCGAAGCTGGTCTGCGGCCGCGCCCGGTTCGCATACGCGCTCGTGATCATGCTCATCGCCACACCTCTTGCTTCAGCAGCTTGCGGCTCGCCCGAAGGCCCCCGCGGCGCGAAGGGACCCGCAGCCCCGCGGGAAGCCATCACGGGCGGCTAGAACAGTCGGCTCGCCATGATCGCGGCGACCGGCAGGAACAGGACCGCGGTGCCCGCGACGCTGGCCCAGAAGAGCTGCTTGTGGTACTTCGTGCCCTCGTCCCAGAAGTCGACCAGGATCACGCGCACGCCATTGACTGAGTGGTAGACCACGGCAAACACGAGCGCGATCTCGCCCAGCTTAAAGATCGGCATTCGATACAGGCCGAGCGCGTGCTCGTAGGCTTCCGGCCCGAAACCAATCAGCGCCGTATCCACGATGTGCGCCAGCAGGAAGAGCAGCACCCCGACACCAGTCACGCGGTGGAGCAGCCACGCCCAGGCGCCGGTCTGGCTGCGCAGAATTGCGCCGATGAAGGTCAGGTAGTTCATACGGACCGCATCTCCTCGGGGCGCCCGCCGCGACGAGGGAGGCGCCGGCGTGCGGTCACCGAGGCTGGGCGAGCATGAGGATACTCGGCGCCGCCGGGGATCAGTGCCGGGGAGGCAACTCGGCTCCCGCCAGGCAATTATAGCGCATGTCGGCGCCGAACCCGGCGGGGCCCTGGCCGACGTCGTCGCAGCCGCCGAAACGGCGCTCCGCGAAGTCGTGCGCCGCGCCCCCGCCGGAGCCATTCTGGGACGACCGGCGACGAAACCGCGTAGAATGGGCGGCCGCCCGGCGCACCGAGCGGCGCGATGACGCGCGTGGGGAGGCGGATGGAGACGAGCGAGTCTGCGGACGTGCGGCCGGCCTCGGCCGCCTGGCGCGCCTGGTTAGCTCAGCTCGGCATCGGCGCCGCGCTGGGGCTGCTCCTGGTCGGCGCCGTGTTCGTGACCGAGTTGGCGGCAGGGTGGCTGATAGTGCGGGGCGTTGGCGCCGCGGCGCTCGCGGCCGTCACGGTCGGCCTCGGCCGCGCGCTCCTCGTGGCGGTGGTCGAGGAGACGATCTTCCGCGGGGTGCTGCTGGCCTATCTGCAGCGCCCACTGGGCAATGCCGGCGCGGTGGCCGTCTCGTCCGTCGCCTTCGCGCTCGTCCACGCCTGGAACGCGAACGCGACGCCGCTCGCGATCGCCAACCTCGTAGTGGCCGGGGCGCTGTTCGGGGTCGCCTATCTGGTCGGCCGCGGCTTCGCCGTGCCGTTCGCGGCGGAGGAGGCGAAGGCCCGCGGCCTGGGCGAGCTCGCCTACGCGGTCGGCCGCGGGCTGCCGCTCCCGGTGGGCCTGCACGCCGCCTGGAACTTCTTCGAAGGCTCGGTGTTTGGCTTCCCGGTGAGCGGCTCGCCGCGCGACAGCGTGCTCGACGTGAGCACCAGCGGCCCCGAGCTGCTCACGGGCGGCGCGTTTGGCCCCGAAGGCGGCCTCCTCGGCCTCGCGGCGACCGTGCTCGTGGGGCTCGCGCTCTGGGCGCTGCGCGACCGTGTGCCCCGGGCCGCGCCGCTTACCCCTGGCCCGTGAACGGCATGTCGACGTAGCGCGCGAGCTTTTCGAAGTGGTGCTCTGATTCGATGCGGCGGATCGTGCCCGACCGGGAGCGCATCACCAGCGTTTCGGTGCGCGCGCCGCGCGAGAAGAAGCGCACGCCGTTCACCAACTCGCCGTGCGTGACGCCCGTGAGCGCGACGCACACGTCGTCGTCGCGCACCAGGTCTTCGGTGTGCAGCACCTTGTCGAGGTCCAGCCCGTTGGCCCGCGCCTGCTCAGCCTCGCGGTCGTTGCGCGGATACAGGCGACACTGGATCTCCCCGCCGAGACAGGTCATTGCCGCGGCAGCAATCACGGCCTCCGGCGAGCCGCCCACGCCCATCAGCATGTCGACGCCGGTGTAGTCCTCCATCGCCGCCATGATGGCGCCAGCCACGTCGCCGTCGCTGATGAGCATGATGCGCGCCCCCGCGGCCCGGATCTCCCGGATCAGCTCCTCGTGGCGCGGCCGGTCGAGCACCACGACCGTGAGGTCATCGGGCTGACACTTGCGCGCCTTGGCCAGCTCGCGGACGTTTTGGGCGACCGACTGCTCCAGCGACACGACGCCGCGCCCGATCCGGCCGACGGCCAGCTTGTCCATGTACACGATGCCGGGCGGGTAGTACATCGAGCCGCTGCGCGCGATCGCCACGACGGAGAGCGCGTTCGGGAGGCCCTTCGACGTCAGCGTGGTCCCGTCGATCGGGTCCACGGCCACGTCGACCTGGGGCGGGTTGCCGTTGCCCACACGCTCGCCAATGTAGAGCATGGGGGCTTCGTCCTTCTCGCCCTCGCCGATCACCACGACGCCATCCATGTCCACGTTGTTGAGCGTCATGCGCATGGCGGTGACCGCGGCCTGATCGGCGGCGTTCTTATCGCCACGCCCCATCCAGCGCGCGGCCGCCATGGCCGCGGCCTCCGTCACGCGAGCTAGCTCGAACGCCAGGTTACGGTCAAGCGTGGGTCGGAATCCGCCCAGGGTTGCCTCGGCCTGAGTCATCGCACCACTCCGCTCTCCGCCCGGCCGCGCCGTTGCGGCAGGCCTATTGGCGGGGATTTCCGCGAGGTCGTCGCCGCGCGGCACGTGGCCGACACGACTCGAGCTCGGCGTGATTCGCTCCCGGAAGCTGCGTTGCTTCGCGCGACGGCACCAACGCCGCCGGTGGTCGGCTACGACACCAGGGACGCCGACGCTACTTCTCCACAGGATAGCCCAGCTGGCGCCAGGCGTTCATGCCCCCCTCGAGGTTGTAAACGTGCTCCAGCCCGACGCTGGCCGCGAATTCGCACGCCACCGCACTGCGCTGCCCCATCTCGCAATAGAAGATCACGTTATCTTCGGTGAGCGCGCCCGGCTGCTGCATCAGCTTCGCGAGAGGGATCAACGTGGCGTTGGCCAGGTGGTCGCGCTCCCACTCGTTCGGCTCGCGCACGTCGATGAGCTTCACCGCTCCCTGGTCGATCAGTCTTTTCGCCTCCTCCGCGCTGATCCGCGCGAAAGGCTCTAGCTCCTGTTCCTCCATCGCTCCTCCTGTTGCGGCGCTGGCGCTCCACCCGGCCGCCCGACGCTCGCTCCAGGCGCCGTGCGCCCGCTGGCCTGCCAGATTATAGGACCTGGCCCGGGCTGGCCTGGGCGCGCCCCTGCTCCGTGATCTTGGCCCCCCGCTCGTCGCCCACGGTCCGCACCGTGATTAGCCCCGCGTCGGCCATGTTCTGGAGCACGGCCGGGCTGAACTCCACCGCCTGCGGCGGCGGCAGCCACCGAATCAGGTCCGTCTCGGGCAATGCCCCCCAGCGGGCGAGCACGCGCAGGATGGTCGCTTGCAACGCTGTGTCGTTCACCGGGGGACCCTCGCGACCGGCGGCGCCGTGGCTGTCGACCCGCGTACCGTCGCGGGCCGCGGCGGTAGTCGAAACTATAGCACAAGGGAAAATCAGTCGCCTGGCAGCTTCAGCCAGCCTTGCTCCTCGCGGCCAACCTCCGGCGCGGACGCCTCCGGCAGCGTGGCCGCCAGCCAGAGCAGCGCGGCGTAGCACCAGAACAGCGCGAGGGAGTGGGGGAAGCGGAAGAAGTAGTGGTCGAACAGCCCCGAGGTCAACGCGGCCGCCAGGCAAGCCTGGAAGCTCAGCGCGAGGCCTTGATTGGTGGCGTCGCGCAGCATGGCGAGCCCGCGCAGGCTCCCGACGAACAGCAACGCGACCATCGCCAGGAACACCGCCAGTCCCAGCAGGCCCATCTCCTCGGCGATCAGCAGGTAGAGACTCGACACGCCGAGAAAGAGCTGCACGTTGGGGCCGCTCCCGAAGCCGACGCCGAACCCGGGATACTGAGCGATTAGCTCCGTAGCCGTGTGGTACTCCACGAGCCGCAGCGCGGTCGCGGGATCGCGGCCGCCAAAGGCTTCAAGAAACCGGGTGAGCACGGCGTTGCCCTGGGGAACGAAGGCGAGGGCCAGCCCCGCGATCGCAGCCACGACCCAGGCCCGGCGGTAGCGGAAGGTGGCCATGTACAGCACGCCGATCGCGAGCCCCACCCACGCCGCACGCGAGTAGGTAAGCCCTAGCCCCACGACCTGCACCGCCGCCAGCCCCACCAGCAGCGGGCGCGGCAGCAGGCGCCGCGGCGCGAGCGCCTGGCCCACCGTCAGCACGGCGCTCATCATCAAGAGGCCGCCCAGCAGGTTGGGATCGATGCTCGTGCCGGTGGCGCGCAGCGTGTCGGTGTCCGGGATCATGCGCAGCACGTCAGGGCCACTGGGGTAGCCGAGCGGGCGAAGCGCCGACAGAAGCTGCACGGCCGTGTTGCGCGGCGCCAGGTAGAGCGCTACGGCGATGGTCGCGGCCGCCGCGCCGCCGAGGATCAGCGCGCGGGCAAGCTGCTCCACCTGACCGCGCGAGCGCACGACGTTCAGGATCGTGAAGTACAGCAGCAGGCTGTTGACGAGCTTGAGGAAGTAGCGCGCCAACTCTGCCGAGAACGAGAAGCTGGTGCCCAGCACGAATGAGACGGTTGCCAGCCCGACGAACAGCACGAGCGGCGCGTTGAGCGGCGAGCCGACCAGCGGCCGCCGCTCGCGCAGCAAGCCTAGGAGCGTCACCAGGAGCGCGACCGTGAGGGTGGCATCCAGGAACGTGAGCTGCACCCCCAGCCGCAGCGGGATGACCCCGAAGGGGAGCAGCGAGACGACCGCCACCGCGCCGAGCAGCGCCGCCTGCGGGCTGCGCAGCATCAGGACGGCCGCCGCGCCCCCGACCAGGATGGCGAATAGGACGAGAGGGGAGGCGGCGACGAGCGCCACCCCGCCGGCCATGCCGAGCAGCACCGCCACGAGAGCCAGCGGCGGCGGCCAGAGGCGCGGCCGGGCCCACGGCAGGCCGCGCGCTAGCATGCGGCGCGCCTCGGCCGCCCGGGGCGCCAGCGAGTCGCGGTGATGACCACCTTCACGCGGCCCTCCACCACCAGGTACATCGCGTCGCCGGGATCACCCTGGTAGCTACTCATCCCCCACACTCGCGGAGCCGGCCATGGAAAAGCCCCCATCAGGGTAGCACACGGACGCTTCGCGGCCGCTATTCCTGGTCCGCGCAACCTGCCGGCTCCATCGCGGCGGCCGCCCCCGAACGGCCGCGTCACGGCAAACCTCAGCGCGCGGCGGACGACGGGTCCCCGGGCACAGCCGCGTCGTCTCCCGGCAAGACTTCGTACGCCTGGTCGGTGCGCCAGTGCAAGAGCGGGATGGCCCAGGGCGCCAGTCGCTCCAGGGTGGCCGCCCCCAGGTGCGCGGCGAGCGCCTCGCGGGTCTCCCACTCGAAGACGACGAGCCCTTCGCCCCCGCCGCCGAGCGCGCTCAGCACCCGGACGCCCCGACTGCCTGGCTGCCCGGCCACGCTCGACGCAAGGGCCCGCGCGAGCCGCGCCGACTCGCTGGTATGGCCCGGCAGCCAGCGGTAACGGATCACTCGGATGTAGGACATCTGCCTCTCCCGCGCGTGGGGCTCTCGTGCCGGATGATACGGTAGACCCGCGCCGCTGTCGCAACCAGAGCGTGCGGGCCAGCCTGATCAGCCAGACGTACCCCCGGCGAACGGCTAGTTGTCGGTCCGGGGGGGCGGGGTGGTAAGCTGTGTCCAGGCGTAGTGTCAACACGGGAGGCACACGATGCACGACATCCGGAACCAGCTCGTTCCGATGGTCGTCGAGACCACCAACCGGGGCGAGCGGGCGTACGATATCTACTCGCTGCTACTCAAGGAGCGAATCGTCTTTCTTGGCACGCCAATCAACGATCACGTCGCGAACCTGATCATCGCCCAGCTCCTGTTCCTGGACCGCGAGGACCCCGAGCGCGACATCCACATGTACATCCACTCGCCGGGCGGACTGATCACCTCGGGGCTGGCCATCTACGACACGATGCAGCTCATCAAGCCCGACGTGAGCACGATCTGCGTCGGCATGGCGGCGAGCATGGGCGCGGTGTTGCTGTGCGGCGGCGCCAAGGGCAAGCGGTATGCGCTGCCCAACGCGACGGTGATGATCCACCAGGCGGCCGGCGGCTTCGAGGGCACCGCCGCCGACATCGAGATCCAGGCGAAGGAGATCCTGCGGCTGCAAAACCGCATCCGCGAGATCATCGCCTTCCACACCGGGCAGCCGCTCGAGCGCGTGGCCCGCGACTCGGACCGGGACTTCTTCCTGACCCCCGAGCAGTCCGTAGAGTACGGCCTCATCGACGAGGTGATCGGCCACCCCTCCGAGGCCACGCAGAAGGACGGCAACAAGTAACGCGACCCCCTGCCGCGAGAAGAAGGGGGGTGGTGAGCAGGGCCGGCCGGCCCTGCTCACCACCCCCTTCGTGTCCGCTTCCACCAGGCGCTAGAGCCCCGCCGAAAGCGCGGCGAGAGCTGGTCGTTGGCCTATTCTCCCAGCACGTCCTCGACCTTTTCCAATAGTGCCAGCGGGCTGAAAGGCTTCGTAAAGAACCCGTCCGCGCCAACCGCCACGCCGCGCTCGCGATCCGCTACCTGGGCCATCGCGGTAAGCATTACCACCACAATGCCGCGCGTCTCGGGATCGGACTTCAGCGCTCGGCAGACCTCGAACCCGTCCATCTCTGGCATATTCACGTCGAGGAGCATCATCGCCGGCCGCTCGGCGCGCGCCAGACGCAGCGCTTCCACGCCGTCACTGGCTTCCAGAATCTGATAGCGCGACTCGTCGGCCAGGGTGGCTGTCACTAGGCGGCGCACGGCCGGCTCGTCGTCAGCCAATAGAATCTTCTTCACCCGTGGGCTCCCTACCGTCAATGACCATAAGCGGTCCAGCGAACGGCTGTCAACTTTAGTCGCGCCTCGGCCAGACGCGCGAGAGCGCCGGCCGGCCTCAAAAGAGGAACGGCGGGGGGATCTGCCCCCGCCGTTCAACGCGGCTTCATCGTGGCCACCCCGGGCGCCGGGTCAGGAAGAGCTATGCCTGCCCAGCGCTCCGCGGCTGCCTACCCCGGGACGACTAGAGATACTTGCGGCCGGCCTCCGGATCGGGCTGGCGCAGGCTCATCTTGTCGATCAGCGGCCTCACCTCGTCAATGAACTGCTGGCGCTGCTCGCCGTTGGTCCGGCGCTTCAGGCCCCAGTAGATGTAGCGCTCGCTCCGCTTGGACTCGCTCTGGCCGAAGGAGTCGAGCGCGAGCGGGAACCAGCGGTCAAGGGCCGCCTGCGCCTCCTCCTTGCCCTCGGGCGTGCGGGCCAGCTCCACCAGCTTCGCCGTGCCGTAGTTCACGTGGCCTACTTCCTCTCGCATGATGTCGGGCAGGACGTCCGACAGCGGCTGGAAGCTGCAGTTCTCGAACTCCTCGAGCTGGTAGCGGCCCACGCGGTCCATCAGGAAGCCGAACACCGCCACGTCGGCCCAGGTCGGCATGCCGGCGCGGAACGCCTCAACGTAGCGCTCCTCGCGCGGCCGCCAGATGACCCAGGTCGCGTCGTGGCCGAGGTCGTTCAGCAGGCCGTTCATCTTGCGGAAGTGGTCGACCTCCTCGGTCGCCGTCTGCCCCATCTTCCACAGGTCGTAGGCCGTCGGGGCGCGGTGGCCCGTCCAGCCCTCCGGCACGTAGATGTTCGGGCCGCCGATCTCGCAGTCGGCCTGGATGGTGAGCACCCGGACCAGCAGGTCCTGGTACTCCTTGTCCATCTTCTCGAACTCCGCGCGGGTCGTGACCTTGTCCGTGAATGCCATTGGTCCACTCCTCTCTCGTGCAGTGCCGCGTACCGAGTCTGAGCCAGCCCACTCAGCGCTCAGCGCTTTCCGCTCCCTACTTAGGCTGGGCAGGTGCCGTGCTCGATGTGATGCTGGAAGTCCTGCGGGAACAGCTTGATGGCGCTCTGAATGGGCGCCGCGGGCATGCTGATCAGACTGCAGAAACCCTTACCCCGTGCGAACTGGATCACCCGGTCGACGGTGCCGAGCACCGCGGCGGGCGCCTTGCCGCTCTGCACTTGCTCCAGGATGCGCACGAGCTGCTGCGTCTCCATCTGGCAGGCGGGACACTGGCCGCACGACTCTGCAGCGAAGAACTGCGCGATCCGCAGCACCTCCTCGACCATGCAGGTGCCCTCGGGATAGTAGGTCATCACCCCGCAGCCGAGCGACGAACCGGCGTCGCGGAACGCCTGGTAGTCGAGCGGCAGGTCGAGCGCGTCGGGCAGCAAGAACCCGCTCGATGGGCCGCCCGGCAGGATCGCCCGCAGCGGGCGCGGGTCGTCCAGCCCACCCGCGCAGTCCTCGTAGAGCGTCCGCAGGGGCGTCCCGAACGGCAGCTCGTAGATACCAGGCCGCTTCACCCGCTCCAGCGTCGTGAAGAGCATCGTACCGGGGCTGTCCGGGGTGCCGATCGTCCGGTACCAGGCCGCGCCGCGTGCGATGATCGCCGGCACGTTGGCCAGCGTCTCCACGTTGTTGATGACGGTCGGCTGGCCGTGCAGGCCGTGCGTGGCCGGATAGGGTGGCTTCTGGCGCGGCAGCGCCTTCTTGCCCTCCAGGCTCTCGACGGCCGCCGAGTCCTCGCCCGCCACGTAGGTCGTCTCCGCCTGGTGCATCCGCACCGTGATCCCGTAGTCGCCGCCGAACAGCCGCTCGCCGATGTAGCCCGCGCCCTCGGCCTCGGCCAGCGCCCGCTGCAGGCTGTCCAGCGCCCCCGCATACTCGCGGTTCACGTACAGGTACGCCTCGCGCGCGCCGATCGCGTAGCCGGAGAGCAGCAAGCCCTCGATCACCTTGTGCGGGTAGTTCTCCATCAAATAGCGGTCTTTGCGGCTGCCCGGCTCGTCCTCGCCGCCGTTGCAGACGACGTACTTGCGGTCGCCGGGCGCCTCGGCCGCGAACTGCCACTTCCGGCCCACCGGGAACGCGGCGCCGCCCCGCCCACGCAGCCCACTCTCGGCCACCGTCGCCAGCACACCCGCGCCCGAGCCTTCCGTCACCGCCCGCCGCCAGGCGCTGTAGCCGCCCTGCTCCTGGTAGGCCGCGAAGCTCTCCGGCCCGTTCTCGCTCGTCAGTAGGATCTTTTCCATCAGAACAGCCCCGCGTCCAGCAGCTCGAAGATCAGCGTCTTCAGCGACGGGTCAATGCCCTCTTCCAGCCGCGTCACCGGCGGCCCGCCCTCCGCGTGCTTCGCGATGTCCTCGACGTCGCCCTCGGTGACGTGCGCGTACCACGTGCGCTCGGGATAGAGCACGATGTTCGGCCCGTCCTGGCAGGCGCCGAAGCACATGTACGGCCGCACTTCACAGTTCTCGCAGCCCGCCAGCCGGCTCTGGAGCTGCTCCATCAGCTTGCCCGCGCCGCGCGCCAGACAGTCCACATTTTGACACACGAGCACGTAATGAGCTTTTTCTGGCTCCATCACGGCGCTCTCCTCTTAGCCGTCGGCGATCTCCGGCCAGTTTCGTCGCCAGCTCGCCACGCTAGCCGCCGCTGACCCTGACCGTCCTCAATAACCATAATCCACGGGGGCCGCGTACCGGTGCTCGCGCGGCAGCAGTGCCTCGCGTCGCGCCGCGCCCAGCCGCGCCAGATACCCCGCGCGGTCGGGCACGCCCTCCACCCACTCGGCCAGCCAGGCCACGAAGCCCTCTGGCGTTCGCGTCTGCGCGTGGTACTCGTCAAAATACGCGTTATCGCGGCCGTAGTAGCCCTGCACCGGCGAGGGGTGCGCGCCGAACGGCTCGTGTACCACCGCGTCCACCCGAAAGCCCGGCAGCAGGACCCGGTTCGGATCGCTCAGGATCACCTCGCGCGGCACGATCTCCTCGGCCACCAGGATCACCCGCCGGCTCGCCAGCCCCGCCTCGCGCGTCACCCCCAGGTTGCCCCAGGCGTGCGCGTTGCCGTCGGCGTCCGCCCGCTGCACCTGCAGGATCGCCACGTCCGGCTCCAGCGCCGGCACCAGCACCAGCGGCACGTGCTCGCCCCGCCCGGCCTCCTCGCCCCAGCTCCCCCCATTATTGGAGGGCTGGGGGGGCCACAGCGGCACAGGCGACCGCTCGATCTGCAGCGCCGGATTGCTGTCCGGCAGGTTGCTGCCAAGCACGCTGCGCGTCGGCATGAACGGCACGCCATGCGCGCCGGCGAGCAGCGCCAGGGCCATCGTGTAGTTGCTGTGATCCTCCACCGTCAGCGGCCGCGGCACCCCCTGCTCCACCGCCCGCCGGTAGTTATGGCCCAGACCGGCGCTCACGTTGCCGACCCAGGCGGCGATCACCCGCGCGACGCAGCCCGCGCCGATAAGCTGGTCGAACAGCATGTCCGAGATTGGCCCCACCAGTGTCAGGTCACGCCGCCGCTGGCGGATCAGCTCGTGGCCCGCCGCGAACGGGATCAGCGACTCCAGCGCCGTGCCCATCACCACCGACGCGCCGTCGGGCACCAGCCGCGCGATCGCCTCGCGCATCGTGCATAGCTTGTCAGGCATCTTGCCACACCGGTTGACGCTTCTCCAGGAAGGCCGTCAGCCCCTCGGTCGCGTCGTGCGTCGCCATCAATTCCTCGCGGTAGATCGCCTCGGCCCGCGCCAGCCGCGCCCGCCAGCCACCCTCGGCGGCCCACATCGCCCGCCGCGTCGCGCGCAGCGCCGCCGCGCTCAGCCCCCGCAGCCGCCCCAGCAGCGCGTCGGTCGCCGCCTCCAGCTCCGCGGCCGGCACGACCCGCGTCACCAGCCCCAGCCGCTCCGCCTCGGCCGCCGAGATCACCTCGCCGGTCAGCACGAGCCGCAGCAGCGCCCGCGCGCCGAGCCATGGGGGCAGCACCGCCGCCGCGACCGGCGGGAACACACCCAGCCGGATCTCCGGGAACCCCAGCTCGGCCGTGTCGGCGGCCAGAACGAAGTCGCAGAACGCCGCCAGCTCGCAGCCGCCGCCCAGCGCCCGACCGTGTACCACCGCGACCGTCGGCACGGCGAGCGCCGCCAGCCGCTCGAACACCGCGTGGAACTCGGCCAGCATCGCCGTGTGGGTCGCGCCCAGGTGCTCGCCCACGTCCACGCCCGCCGAGAACGCCCGGCCCGCCCCCGCGAAGACGAGGGCGTGCAGCCCCGGCTCCGTCGCCAGCGCGTCGAGCGCCGCCTGCAGCTCGCGCATGACGGCGATAGTGATCACGTTCAGCGGCGGGCGGTCCAGTGTGAGCCGCGCGACGCCGTCCGCCACGGTCAGGTGCAGATACTGGTAGCTCATGGCGAGGCGGCCGGCCCGCGCCGGCCGCCATCCCCCCTATAGGACTCGGCGGTTGGCCATGGGATCGGGCATCTCCAGCCCCATCCCCGTGAGGAGCCGCTCGACCTCTTCCAGGTACATCTTGCGGGCTTCCTCGTTCCGCCACTTCTTGATGCCCAGCCGCACGGCCAGCTCGCTGCCCTCCGACTCCGAGTGGCCGAACATGTCCAGCGCCCGCGGGAACCACTTGTTCACCGCCGCCTGGGCCTCTTCCTTGTCGCCGTAGTAGTCCGGGTCGTTGGCGATGCGCTTCAGCGCGTTCGCCCCGAAGCCGATGTGCAACTGCTCCTCGGCCAGCATCAGCGGGATCGCCCGCGCCAGCGGCCCGTAGCTGCACTCCTGGAACGAGCGAAGCTGGTAGATGCCCACACGGTCCACGAACATCGCGAACGCCGCCACATCGCTCCACTTCTCGAACTCCATGTTGAAGGAGTCGAGCTTGTGCTCGCCCATGTGGCGGTTCAGCAGATCCTGGATCAGCGCCTCGCCCTCCGGGCCGAAGTCCTCCAAGAGCTTGCAGATCTGGTAGCCGTGGCGCATCTCGTCCGCGACGATGCGCGCCTCGGTCCAGCGGTCGTCCAGCGACGGCGACTTGTCCAGCCAGGGCCGGTGCTGCTGCACCGACGCGAACTCGGTGTCGGCCTGCACGTACAGCAGGCGCTTCAGGAACTTCGCGTACTCCTCGGGCAGCTCCTGCGGCGACTCGAACTTCCGCACACCCTGGAACTCGCCCCACTGCGCCTCTCGCGTGATCATCGCTTACCCAACCCCCTAGCCCCCTTTCCCTCCAAGGAAGGGGGACGAAACGAACGGCTACTTCCCCTGCCAGGTCGGCTTGCGCTTCTCGGCAAAGGCGCCCATGCCCTCGGCCGCGTCCTGCGTCTCGAAGATGCGGCGCAGGACCTCGCGCTCGATCAGGTTGCCGTACTCCAGCGGCACCGCGCTGCCCTGCTGCGCGGCGATCTTCACGCCGCCAACCGCGAGCGCCGGCCCATTCGCCAGCTTCTCCGCGTACTCCATCGTCTTCGGCATCAGCTCGTCGGCGTCGAACACCTTGTCGACGATGCCCAGCTCCAGCGCGCGGTCGGGCACCACACCCTCGCCCGTCACCATCAGGTCAATGGCCTTCGACAGCCCGATTAGCCGCGGCAGCCGCTGCGTGCCTCCGGTGCCCGGGATGACGCCCAGCGTGATCTCCGGCAAGCCGATACGCGGCGGGCGCTCGCCGCCCCGCGACATGAAGCGCATATCGCAGGCCAGCGCGATCTCCAGGCCGCCGCCCAGGCAGTGCCCCGTGATGGCGGCGATGACCAGCTTCGGCGTGCGCTCCAGCTTCGCCAGCGTCTCGTGCGCGTGGATGTCGAACATTGTGCGGTAGTGGTCGTCGCCCTCGGCCAGCGCCTTCACGTCGGCGCCCGCGCAGAAGAAGCCCGGCAGCTCGCTCGTGATGACGATGACCTTGATGTCCTCGTCCCAGCGGGCGTCGTAGATGGCCTGATCCAGCTCCTTCATGAACTCGTGGTTGTAGGAGTTGGCCGGGGGCCGGTTGAACTTGATGACGCCGACCTTGCCCTCTTTGCTCAGCGCAACCGCCACGGAAGTCTCCCTTCTCACGCCGTTCGCCGTCAGCCCGCCGCCTGCTGCGCCGCAGCCGGAAGCTCGCGGTTGACGGCCGCTAGCTGGTCGTAGCCGGCGGCCAGTAGCTCGGCCGCCGCGGGCGCGGCCACCGGCCGGGGCGCCGCGCGCCGCCGCGCGCTGGGCGGCGCCTCGAACACCGAGTCCAGGTACGCGTTCGCCCGCTCGGCCAGCAGCGCGTGGTACGCCTGGAATAGCTGCGCTGCCGCGCCGCCGAGCCAGCCCGCCGGCAGCAGCTCCGCCGGCAGCTCCGGGTCCAGGAAGAAGAACCGCCGATACTCGTGCAGCAGCAGGAACCGCTCCACGAAGCACTGGCTGTCCGGCACCGGCTCACCCGCCGCCAGCCGCGCGCGGTGCGCCGCGTAGCGCGGCTCGTACCGCGCCAGAAACGCCGCGTAGCGCGCGTTCAGCGCGGCCAGGTCCCAGCAGCGCTGCGCCAGCGCGCGGTCGTCGGCGAAGCCGAGATGGCTCGCGGCGAACACCTCGACCAGGTCGCGGATGCCCAGCCGCTCCACCAGCGCCGCCACCTCGCCCTCGAGCTGGTGCGGCGACAGCCAGGTGCCGCTGCTCAGCGGCCCGAAGCCCATCCAGGTAAGCTGCTTGCGCAGCTCGTCGCGCACCTCGCGCCGCCGCTCCGGGATCGAGTAGGTCAGTACCCGCCAGCGGCCGTCCCAGGCGCCCGTGCGCCGCACGAAAATGCGCTCCGCGCCCTCCTCCAGCAGCCGCTTGCTCTTCGGCGTCAGCGAGTAGTAGCCGCGGTTGC
>Ga0070741_10003657_pt1 | contig 37475 bp, 50 predicted proteins | sample Coa_R1_4_FD_66440 | JGI IMG/M metagenome (GOLD analysis project Ga0070741, IMG submission 66440) | Surface soil microbial communities from Centralia Pennsylvania, which are recovering from an underground coalmine fire - Coalmine... | ecosystem: Environmental > Terrestrial > Soil > Unclassified ... | reverse complement strand
CAACCGGACGAAGACCCGCGCCTACCGCCGACGTCACGCGGCCGAGGCCTGAGTTTCAAGCAGCGAACGCGGCGGCAGGCTCCAGGTCGAGGAGGCGCCGAGCGGATTCGAACCGCTGTATCGATCCGGTAGACGCAGAACCCCAAGCTCGGCCCGGAATCGGGCGCTCCCACATGGTCGGCCGGGCGAACGTCGGCACCGGCGAGCACGCCCACAACTGGGCTGTGCTCCTGCAGAACGAGATCGAGCTGCAAGCCCGGCTCTACGGCGAGCCGCTCACGATCGAGCTGCCGGAACCACCACCCGAGCACATCCGTCGCCTGCTCGAGACGCTCGGCGCCGGCTGGACGGTGAAGCCTGGCAAGTCGAGAGGATCAACGTCCGGTTGTAACAGGCAGAATCCCCTGCAAATGGACGCTAGCGTGCAGGAAACTACGCTGCCGCCGGATGTCGTCGAGGACCTCGAGTCGATCATCGCGCGGCTCGGCGACAAGCTGGGTGCCGACGACGGCCACTTCGTCCTCGAGGCGCACTTCACGAACGGCCGCTACGCGAAGGCGTACGGGAAGCGAGGCCCGATCTCCCGCGAGGAACTGCGGGTCCTGGGCGGCTCGCTGGGCGTCCCTCCATCCGGGTAGCCCGACTGGGCTAGGCCGGTCGGCCTATTGATTCCGTCCGCTCCGGCGGGCACCGTGTAGCAGTCCTCTCTTTGCCGGGCTCGGCGAGCGGGCGCAGGTCTCCCCTCCACGGAGGAGCGTCCGAATCGCCGCCGAGCAGCTGAGCTTCGAGGACGACCGCCAGGACGAGCCCGAGCGGATCGGCGAGCTCGCCGTCGCCGTCCTCCTCGACGCATTCGCCCGCGCCGGCTGGAACCCCGCGATCGTCTCACGTCCCTTCGCCGGCGGCATGGTCGCGAGCGAAGGCGCTAACCCGGAGGACGCGCCGGTCGGGGTGATGGTCTGCCTCGACAAGCACGGCTACACGCTCCGCGCGATCGGCGAGACCACGCTCGACGCGCTGAAGGAGCTCGCCCCGCAAGCCGAGCGGATCGACGGCCGCCGGCTCGTCGCCGCATGAACCACCTCCGACGCATAGCGCTCCTCGCGGCCGCCGCGACGCTCGTCATCTTCCCGAGCGCCGCGCGCGCGGGCTACGCCGGGAAGACGCTGATGCCGCGCGAATACGCGGCGGCTGCGGCGAAGTACCACTCCGGCGTCGGCCTCGTCAAGGACGTCGCGAAGGCAGGCGCGGAGAGCCACTGGAACCTCGGCGCCTGGCACGACAACTACGACCTCGCCGGCGTGCTGAAGAGCCGCGACTGCGGCGTCGACGAGATCAACATTCCCGCGCGGCAAGTGGGGACACAGGCCGAAGCTGACCTTCGCACCGACTCGTTCGATCCGGCCGTCTGGAAGCGGGTGCTCGCAAACAGCGTCGAGGCGGCACACAAGCTCTTCATCTCTCCGTGGACCCGCGACGGGAAGCCGACGATCCGCATGTGGCACCCATGGGTCGCGGTCACGAGCGGATGGGCGTGGTTCCGCGAGTGGTGGGTCTGGTCGAAGGCGGAGCAAGCCTGGGTCGCGACCGGCCGATATGTCCAGCAGGCGATCGCCGGCGTCGCGAACTACCTGCTCGTCATCAAGCACAGCGTCACCCGGTCGCAGGCGCTCTCGCTCGCGCGCAAATGGGCTGACGTCTTCAAGATCACCCAGGGCACGCTCGGGATCCGGGATGGCATCGTCGCCTGGATATCGATCCCGCCGAAGCCGAGCTCGCCGCCCGCTGACGGCGTCGGGCCGCGCCCGATCCCGAACGATGGCCGCTGAGGCCGCTCCCGTGTATCCCCCAGAGGCACGCTCGAAAGGAGCTAGCTGATGTTGAGCGCACTGCGCCGGTTGACCGCGCGAGAGCTGGAGGTGCTCCGCCGGATCGCCGAAGGCGACACGAACGCGACGATCGCCGAGACCCTCTACCTATCCGAGCACACCATCAACCAGTACGTGAAGCGGCTGCTCGTGAAGCTCGGAGCGAAGAACCGCTTCCACGCCGTCACGATCGGCTTCCGCACCGGACTACTCACGTGAAGCTCTGGCGAGTGCGAGACCCGCTCGGCGGCGGGAGCGTCTGTCTGCGGATTCGCGGGTTCGGCTGCCAGTTCGCCTACCGGCCGCCGGGCTGGTTCGTCATCTACCTGACCTGGCGGCGCCACGCGTGATCGACCCTAAGGCGCTCGGCGAGCTCGCCGCCGAGTTCATGGACGCGCTCGAGCGAGATTTCGGCCAGGACGCAACCCTCGGGACGGTCGCGATCGTCGCCGAGATCGACATCGCCGACGACGACGGCCCAGGTTACTGCGTCATCCGCTACAGGTGCAGCGACCGACGGCGCTGGATCCAAGCAGGCTTCTTCCAGGCCGCCAGTCGCGCGGCCGTCTCCGACCAGGACGAGGACGACGAGGAGTGACGCGCGACGAGCTCGTCGCGGTGCTGCGGGCGTGGCAGGACTTCGTGCCGATGCCGACGACGTGGACAGGGAATCTGCAGCGGCGCGCGGCCGAGCCGGGCCCGGCGGCGTCGAGGATCACCTGTCCGCAGTGCGAGGGCTCGGGCGGGTCGCCGCGCCGGCCGTGCCCGCTCTGCCGAGGGCACAAGACGATCATCGGGGACGCGTACGTCGGTCGGCTCGTGAAGACCGCGGAGGCGACCTACGAGGAGCTGCTCCAGACCTTCAGCGAGTGCGACGGCTGCGGTGGCGATGGGTATCGAGGCGGCCGCTGCGCGACTGCGTGCGGAGCCCAAACATGCCAGACGCTCGGGCACTGCCGGCGTCTCTGCACGCGGTGCGGCGGCAGCGGCCGCGTGCCGGCGCTGCTTTCCGGCCGGGTCAGCGGCTTCCGCGAGGAGAGCAGGCGCAGCGGCGATCGCGTTCTCGATGCGATGGAGGCGCAGCACGAGCGGCGAGACCGGACTGCGTGCTACCGGACGATCGCGTTGGCGCTCGGCGAGCTGTCGCCGGGGTTGAGCTCGTTGATCGTGTTCACGTACGTGATGAACGGGCAGCCGCCGACGGCGCAGTCGGAGCGTGGTGTCGATCGGCTGCACGCCAGGCTGCCGGCGACGCTGCGAGCTCCTCGCTGGCTGGACGGGATGTCGGCGCAGCAGAAGGCTGCGCTCGTTCGGGCGAAGGGGTGCCGGGTCGATGCTCGAGCGCAGGGCAGGCGCAACGCTGAGATCCGCCGCCGCCGCGCCGAGGGCGCGCGGCTGGGCGAGCTGGCGGTGGAGTTCGGGCTCGACGTCAGCCAGGTGTCGCGCATCACCAGATCAGCTTGAATCTCTCTGAGCCGCCAGGGAGCTCCAAGTAGGCCGTCCGAGTCGGCCCGAGGATCGCGGGCCGCAGGCGCACGAGGTCGAGACGCCCTGCTCGACGCCCGAGGCGGCTCTGGCGGCCTGATCTGTTGCCACGTCCGGCGACGCGAAAGCGCGAGCCCGAGCCGAGGGCCCCCGTGCGGACCTCACACTCGCCGCCTCTCTTGAACGTCCGGCCGAGGTCGCTCTTCGCGACGCGCGATGGAAACTCCGGCAGGGGGAGCATCGAGACGCCGTGGTTCCGTCGGTCGCCGATGCTGCTGAAGGCGTGATCCCGCTGGAGTTCGAGACCCCGCCGGCGCGGGGGGTGCCACCCCACCCCGCCGGCGCGCGTTCGCGCTGCGGGGCCCCAGTGCAGACTGCTCGGCGCGAATACAACCTTCACGCGCGCGCACACACGCGCGCGCGAAGACCACCCGAAATAGGACTTGGCCGACGCCCCGGCGGCGCGCATCATCGTGGTAGTTGCGCGTCTCGCCCCCAAGGGTTTGGTGCGCCGTCACTCTCCAGGAGGCCGCTATGCACCCCGTGCTCGCGTTCGTGCTCGGCGCCGCGTTCCTCGCACTGATCCTCGTCCTCACGGGCACGATCCACCCGGGCTGATGCCCTACGCGTCGAAGGCGCAGGCGCGGAAGTTCCACGCCGATCCGACGCTGCGCAAGTTCACGGCGGAGTTCGACGCGGCCACCGACTTCTCGACGCTGCCGGAGCGCGCCCCGAAGAAGCGCAGCTACCGCCGCACGGTGCAGGGCCGGTTCGCCCATGGGTCTTGACCGTGAGACGTGGGAGCTGATCCGCCGGGAGCGCTCGGAGCGGCTCCGCAAGGAGATCAAGCTCAGAGGGGTTCGCTGGAACGAGTTCCCCGAGCAGGCGTTGCAGGCGGCCGGTGGTGATGCGCTCGGCGCGTTAACGCTCGTGCTCGAGCTGCTGTACCCGACGAAGACAAAGACGGTCAGCGGCTGATGCCGGGGCGCACGCAGAAGGCGAGCCCCACCGACGCGCGCGCGGCCCTCGAGCGTGTGTTCGACTCGATCCCGGACCTCGATCGGAAGTGGCGGGATCTCCTCGAAGCGGCATTCGCGGCCGAGAAGCAGCGCGAGATGTGGGTCGCGGTCGAGTGCAAACACTGCAACCGGCCCGGCAAGTACCGGGTGACGATCGCGATCGCGAACTGGATGGAGCGCGCGAAGGCGCTGACGATGCTGCTCGAGCAGGCGAAGGGGCGGCCGGCGGAGACGAAGAAGCTCGAACTGTCCGTCCTCGCGGCGCAGACGAGGATGGAGCTCGAGGCGGCGAGCGAGGAGGAGCTGCTCGCGCTCGCCGGCGGCGCAGCCGAGGAGGCGTGAACCTCCAGGCTGAGGCGAGGCGGATCCTCGCCGAGCGGGAGCTCGAGCGGCGGCGCGTCCGCTACGACCTGTCGCTTCTCCTCGACCGGATGTCGATGGTCGACGAGAAGACCGGCGAGGTGTTCAGGTTCTACCTCAACGACCCCGACTCGCCGTGGTACTGGCAGCGGACGCTCGTCTGGGACGTGATGGCGACCACCCAGATCCGGCTGTTCTACAAGGCGCGCCAGCTCGGGATCACCTGGATCGCCGCCGCCAGGCAGCTCGCCCGCGCGCTCACCCTGCCCGGGACCCGCTACCTCGTGTTCCGACAGCGGGAAGAGGACGCCCTCGAGATCGTCAACCGGCAGTGGCAGCTCCTCTGCTCGCTGCCCGAGCATCTCCGCTTCGGGACGAAGGTGATCACCCCGCACCGCGGCCTGGATCGGGACGACGTCTTCCCCGACGGTGAGATCAAGCTGCTCCACCGGAACGGGGTCACCTCGTCGATCAAAGCGCTCCCGCCGACCGGTGAGCCCGGCCACGGCGAAACCGTCGCCGGTGTTCTCCTCGACGAGGCCGCCCGGATCAAGAAGCTCCGCGAGGTGCTGAAAGCGGTGATGGCGACCGTCGGCACCCTCGGCGAGGTCGACCTCGTCTCGACCGCGAACGGCGTCGCAAATGAGGACGGCGAAGGCAACCACTTCGCGCACCTGTGGAACACCGCCGAGGAGCGCGGGATCACGAAGGTGTTCCTCCCCACCGACCTCCACCCGTTGCGTGACGAGCGCTGGTACGAGACCGCGCCCGAGTACCTGGTCCTCGACACCGTCGGTCGGGCGGAGCAGTATCCGCGCACACCGGAAGAGGGCTTCCAGGGGACCGCGGGGCTGCCGTACTTCGACCCGGACGCGCTCGCCGTCTACGCGCGCGAGAAGGTCGCCAAGCCGCTCTACCGGTGCGAGTTCAAGCCGGTCAACCCGCGGGTCGCGAAGAAGGTGCAAACCGGGGCGAACGGGCTGATCCGCGTGTACGAGGAGCCACGCGGTGACGCGACCTACGGGATCGCCGTCGACGTCGCCACCGGCCGCGGCCGCGACAACAGCGCCGTCTACGTCATCAACTTCACCTCGATGGCGCTGAGCGCCGAGATCCGCGCGAAGATCGACGTCGACAAGCTCGCCTTCCAGCTCCACTACCTCGGCCGCTGGTACGGCACCCGCTCAGGCTGCGAACGCGACGCGCTGATCGCGATCGAGACCGCGACCGGCCACGGCGAAGCGGTGATCGTCCCGCTGCGCGACGGGCGCGAGGGGCGGCCGAAGTACACGAACCTCTACTACCACCGGCCCGCCGCACGACCCGCAGGCCGCCGCCCGAAAGACCCAGGGTTCCGGATCGGCGAGAAGACCCGGCCGCGGGCTCTCTCGCTGCTCGCGAAAGCGATCCGCGACCAGGAGCTCCCCTGGATGACGAGCGACCTGCTGTTCGAGTGCCGGTCGTTCGTCCACCACGACCAGGGCACGAGCCCGCGCGCGGCGGAAGGGTGCAACGACGACGCCGTTCTCGCCGCGGCGATCGCGCTCGAGCTCTACCGGCAGAAGGGCCACCACCCGAACCGACGGCCGAAGAAGAGCCAGATCGTCACCGTCTGAAAAAGGAGACACCTGATGAGCAAGCTGAAGAGGCTCCTCGCCGCCGCTGAGCGGCTGCTCACGCTGCTCGAGGGCGACCACTCGCTCCGCGAGTACCACGAGGCCTACGACGAGCTGAGGAACGCCGTCGACGACCACAAGGCCGCCGCGAAGAAGGCGCCGGCGAAGCCGAAGGCGCCGGCGAAGAAGCCCGCCGCGAAGAAGAAGTAGCTGTGCTGCCTGCCGGGATGCTCCCGATCGCGCCCGAGATGGGCGCGCCCCCGCCGGCGGCGGACACCGACGCCGGTCCTCCGCCGGGCGGGGACCTGACCGCGCCGGAGCAGATCCTCGACGCGATGCTGAAGCTCGCGACCCTGTACCGGAACGTCGAGAAGGACCCGCAGGATCTGCTCGGGATGGAGCGGGTGACAACGCTGATCCAGCAGATCCTCGCGAACCAGCAGGCAGACCAGGACAGGCTGATGGGCGGTGGCGCCCGCGCGATCCGCCGCCTCACCGGGTAGAGCACCGGTGCCGGTCGAGCTGTCGGAGACGGCGCAGAAGGCGCTGCGGCTCTTCGAGGAGGGCTGCGTCTCCAGCCACACCACGTTCGTGTCGAAGCTGCAGGAGCGGATGAGCGCCTACCACGGGGTGCTCGAGCAGTCCGCCGCTCGGCGGCGGGAGAGCTGGCAGTCGAACCTTCACCCACCGCTGATCGAGCACATCGTCGAGTCGTCGCTCGCCGCGATCGTCGACGGCCGGCTCACGTTCCGGGTGAAGCCGCGCGCGCGCTTCTACGAGCCCGAGGAGTACGAGCAGGCGCGGCTCGGCGCGCAGGCGCACGAGATCCTGCACAACGCGCAGCTCGCCGACGACCGGTTCGCGGAGCGGCAGCAGCCGTTCGCGTTGCAGGACGCGATCGCCGGGATCACCGTCGCGAAGAACCACTGGTGCCGCGACGTCAGGATCCGGCCGCGGCTGAAGGTGGTCCCGGACGAGCGCGGCCTCGAACTGGGCGTGTTCCTCCCCAGGCTCGTCGAGGAGGAGACGGTCGACCTCCGCTACGACGGGCCCACGACCGAGGTCGTGAACGTCGAGGACTTCTACTGGCACGAAGCGGCGACCGAGCTGCAGAAGAGCCCGGTGGTCGCGCACGCGGTCTGGATGCACCACTCGGAGCTGAAACGGCTCGAAGAGCTCGGCTACTACCAGAACGTCGACGAGATCAAGAACGCCGGCGGGTCAGGGCCGAACGCGAAGCGCGTCGTCGACGGCACCAGCCGCTCGAAGGACATGGTCGAGCTGCTCGAGATCTGGTGGCGCGAACCGGACGGGATCTACAGCGTCGCGCTCGGCGAGCGCAAGGTCGAGCTCAGCCCGCCGCGGAAGAACCCGTTCTGGCACGGCGAGTACCCGTTCGTTGTCTGTACCACCCGGCCCGATCTGTTCTCGATCCCAGGGAAGAGCCAGGTCGAGCGGATCGCGGACATCCAGCAGGCGCACTGGGACCTGACCAACCAGATGCTCGACAACGTCCGGCTGATCAACAACGCGATCTTCATCGTCGGCGACGAGGTCACCGACCCGGACGCGCTCGAGTTCTACCCCGGCGCCCGCTGGCCGGTCGAGGGCGACCCGAACCAGATGGTGATGCCGTGGACGCCGCAGGCGTTCCCCGCCCAGGTCGCGCTCCCGCATCTCGCGAACCTCGAGCAGATGATGCAGAACATCGCCGGCGGCCACCCGTTCACCTCGACGTCGGAGGCGACCACGGTCGGCGCGGACACGGCGACCGAGGCGGCGCTCGCGACCAACATCGCCGAGCGCGCGACCGTCCGGCTGAGGGAGGCGCTCTTCTACGCGTACGGGCGGATCGGGCAGCAGCGCACCGAGCTGAACCAGCAGTTCCTCCGCACCGACATCATGGTCGAGCGGATCGGGCTCGACTCCGAGTCCGAGTTCGTCCGGATCGCCCCCTACCTGCTCCAGGGCGACTACCTGTTCGACGTCACCCCGATGGTCGAGAGCCTGATGCGCTCGGAACGGCGAGCGGAGGCAAACGCGAAACTGCAGATGTTCACCCAGTGCTGGACGGTGTACCTGCAGCTCGCGAAGGCCGGCCTCGCGACCCCGCTGAACGCCGACGAGTTCATGCGCGACTGGCTCCAGTCCTACGACGAGTCCGACGTCGACCGCTACTTCTCGAAGAAACCCGTCGACCAGGCCGGAGCCCAGATGCCCGGGCAGCCGCCACCGCCAGGCGCAGAGCCGCCGCAAGGGATCCCAGCCGGCGTGACCGCGCCGCAGTCGATCGACCCTGCGATGTCCCCCTCGGCGCAGGGGTCGCTCTCCGGGGAGACGATGCTGCAACGGACAGGGACGATGAGGGGCGGCCCGGCGAATGTCTGACCAGCCCGCCAGAGACTTCGTCTTCTGGCAAACCGACGACCGCGCGATCGTCATCCGTGCGGAGAGCGAGGAGGACGCGATCGAGCGGCTCTCCGCCCGCGAGCGGAGCGACACGTTCCGCGTCCAGGAGCTCGAGCTGCCACCGCACGTCGGCGACCACGAGCGGAAGCTCGTCGCGCAGCTCGCGGACCAGCCGGGATGGGAGATCCTCCGCCGGGTCGCGCTCGAGCGGATGCACGTCCACTTCCGCCAGCTGACCCGCGCGTTCATGAGCCGCGCGATCGCCCCCGACTACGACCAGCTGCAGTGGCAGCGCGGCGTGTTCGCCGGGATGAAGTTCCTCCTGGACAACCCGTTGATCGAGGCCGAGAAACTGAAGCGGCTTCTCGAACAGGAAGAAGGTGACTGACCTTGCCCGAGCTCTTCGACGACGGCCCCGCCGAGGACGAGTTCTCGATTCCCGGCGACGATCAGCGACTCGCCGCGATGGGCGCCGACATGCCCGCCGACCTCGAACCCGCACCGGAAGGCGACACCGCCGAGCCCAGCGCACCAGCAGCCTCCGAGGGATCCGAAGCCGCCGCGGCGGAGGAGGATGACGAGCCTGGGGAGCCTGCGGAGTCGGCCGAGCAGCCGCTCGCGCTGTCGATCGACGACCCCGAGGTGCAGGCGTACCTCGAGAAGTACGACGGCGACCCGGTCAAGGCGCTGAAGGCGGCGACGGAGGCTCAGGCGCTCCTCGGCCGCCAGGGGCGCGAGCTCGGCGAGCTGCGCGCGTGGGCGGAGCAGCACCTCGCCGCCGAAGCTGCTCCAGCTCAGCCGCAGTTCGACCAGGACGCCCTCGACACCTGGTTCTTCGAGAACCCGTCCCGCGTCCCCGACGTCGCCCGCGACGCGTTCTACGCTGGCAACCAGCAGCTCGCCGACGCGGCGCTCGCAGCGTGGAAGGAGATCGACAGCCGCGCGGCGAGCGCGTTCGAGACCGAGATGATCACGCAGCGGGTGCGCGCCGAGATCCACCAGGAGGCCGCCTCCCGTGAGCAGCTCGCCGCGTCCTGGCACGAGGCAGCCGAGCGGTTCGCGCAGGATCACCCCGACCTCGACCAGCTCGCACCGAAGATGCGCGAGATCGCCCCGCAGTACCCGGGGATCGTCCAGGTGCTGCAGAGCGGCGACCCGCAGTCGAAGCTCGAGGTGCTCGATTTCCTCTACGAGAAGGCGCGAGGTCAGAGCGCTGACACCCTCCGCGCCACCGCCCGCGAGATCGCCCGCGAGCAAGCAGAGGAAGCAACAGAGGCGATCAAAAAGGCTGCTGTCGCCAGCTCGGCGGCAGCGGTACCCGCAGGACGAGGAGACGACATCGCCGCCCGCATCGCCGCCGATTGGGACACGCTCGACGCCCCCTACGCGCCCGGCGAGGACGGCTGGAACGTCTAGAACGTCTCCGCTGCAGCACAGCTAGCCCCCGCGGCCCCCGACCTGGGGACACCCGCTCCGCTGGCAGACCGCACCACCAGCAATCCCCCTACCAACGGAGCAGACAGTCATGGCGGTCACGACCAACCGTGACCTCGTCGCGACCGACGACCCGCTCGCCGTCGACCTCGCAGTGTCGATGGACAGCCAGGTGGCAAACGTCGATCGCGACACCTCGCAGTTCGCAACGATGCTGATGAAGCTCCCCGTCGAGACGGCGAAGAGCTTCCAGGAGCAGTGGGAGGAGGACGTGTTCCTCCCCCGCAACACGGCGCTCTCCGCCACCGCCGCCGCGGGTGACACGAACCTCGCGGTCACCGCGAACGAGGGCACCTACGCCAAGGTCGGCGACACCGGGAAGTTCGTCCAGACGGGCGAGGCGTTCCGGATCACCGCCGTCGCCGCCTCGGCGTGGACGGTCGTCCGCGCGATCGGTTCCGTCTCCGCAGCAACCGCCGCCTCCGGCACCGGCCAGGGCGGGATCGTCATCCTCGCCGGCTCGAACGAGCAGGGTGGGACGCTGCCGACGGCGATCGTCACGCAGAAGACCAGCAACCTGAACTATATGCAGATCATCCGCAACGCCTACCGCTTCACCTCGACGGCGGAGTGGCAGACGTGGTACTCGGGTAACCCGCTCACTTACCACCGGCGGAAGATCGCGATCGAGCACAAGCGCGACATCGAAGACCAGCTTTTCTTCGGCGCCCGCTCGTACACCGCCGGCACGAACGCGCCCCGCTGCACGTTCGGCGGGCTCGACGAGTACATCTCGACGAACATCACCGACGTCGGCGGGACGCTCGACAAGGGAGCGTGGAACGACTTCCTCCGCTCCGGCCTCGAGTACGGCGAGCGCAACCGCAAGGTGCTTTTCGCCAGTCCGATCGTCGCCCAGGTGCTCTCGGAGTTCCTCCAGGACAACTGGGTGCGCACCGAGTCCGCGCACGAGACGACCGTCTGGGGTGTGAGCGTCGACGCCGTCATCTCGGCGGTTCACGGCGCCCGGATCCCGGTGATCGTGAAGAACGACTGGAAGCGGTTCGGCGAGGGGACGGCGAAGCAGCTCGGCTCTCGCGCCTACCTCGTCGACATGACGAACGTGGCGCTGAAGAAGGCGCCGGCGACGTCGCAGGGGCCGCGGTTCGCGGCGCTGTACCCGAAGCGTCAGGCCAACGACGCCGACGAGACCGCGGAGGAGTACCTCTCCGAGGTCACGCTGGTGTGCAAGGCCGAGAAGACCCACGCGATCCTGCGCGGGGTCACCGGCTAGCCCGGAGCTCGTTCGGATAGAGGGACAGACCCGAGCGGTCTGTCCCTCCTTCCTGCGACCTTCGCGCAGCCTTTTTCGAAAGGAGTGGATGCAGGTGCAGTTCATCGCTGAAGACCCGATTCACGTCGTCGTTCGGAACGAGACGCCGGCGCTCTACGACACCGCCGGCCGGATGGTGGCGCCCGCCCGCCGGCGAGTGTTCGCGAAGTTCAAGCGCGGCACCGCTCCCGCGCACGCCCGCGAGATCGCCGAAAAGCGGTTCGAGTTCCGGAGGATTCAGCAGGGCGTCGAACCCGGCCAGTGGGTCGCGTTCTACGACTCGATCGAGGATCAGAAGCAGATGGAGTGGAGCGACGAGGAGCGGCAGGCGATCGAGGAGAAGCTGCTCAACCACCACGCGGCGGTGCTGATCGAGCTGCCGCGGCTCACGCCGCCGTGGCCGAAGTACGACGAGCTCGTCGCGACCAAGGGCGGGCTGACCAACAAGCAGGTGATCGAGAAGATCCTCACCAGGGTCGAGGAGGACGGCTACGACGCGGCGGCGATCCTCGCCTACGAGCTCGAAAACCGCGCCCGCAAATCCGTGATCGCGGCGCTGCAGCCGCTCACCACCGGTGAGGCGGTCGACGAAGCCGAGCTCGACCACCTGGTGGAGGAGGAGCTGGTCGAGGCGTGACCTGCCCGATCTGCCACGACGAGGGCTGCCACTACTACCAGCTGAGGCTCTCCGAGACGTGGCACCCGCCGGTCGCGGACCGGCAGGACGGGATCCCCGCCGACTACGTGCGCCCGGTGTGGCGGCTCCGCCCGGAACGCCACGGGATCGCCGTGATCGCGCTCGACCCGCGCGAGGCGCTCTGGGTGCTCGCGAACGGCTGCACCCTCGACGGTCACCAGTACCACGCGTCGCTCGAGGACGACGGACGCGTCCAAGGAGACGGCCGCGTGCAGGTGCGGATCGTGCCCGCCGAGCTCACCGACGACGCGTACGTCGCCGTCGCCGGATGAGCAGACGCCTCGAGATCAGCGACGTCACCGTCCTGATCCCGATCCACCGGAGGAAGGGAAACCGGGAGTGGCTCGCCCAGGCGATCGGCTCGCTCCCCGAGGAGGCGCCGAAGCTCGTACTCGAGAACCGCGGCGACGTCTCTGGTGCGCTCAACCGCGGACTCGCCCAGGCGGAAACGGAGTTCGTGTTGCCGTTCGGCTCCGACGATCTCGTCGCACCCATGTTCATCGACTACCTGCTCGGCCCCGCCTGGAACGCCGACGTCGTCTACCCGTCGATGCGGATCCTCAACGAGACGCTCGACGAGCAGCTCGGGTTCTCCGCCGCGGAAGCCTTCTGCGGACTCCGCCTGCAGGAGAACAACTACATCCCGGCGGCGTCGCTGATCCGCCGCGAGCAGGCGCTCGCCGTCGGCGGGTTCCGGCGGATGGACGCGCTCGAGGACTGGGATCTCTGGGTGCGCATGCACCGCGCCGGCTGCAGGTTCAAACCGTGCCCGGAGGCGCAGCTGCTCTACCGGTTCCGCGCTGGCTCCCGCAACGACCAGGTGAAAACCCCGGAGATTCTCGCCGACTATCGCGACCGGATCGTGCGCGGGAAAGGCTTCGGGTTCTCCTCCCGGTTCCGCCGTGTCGGCCCGGACCCGCTCGACGAGGTGCAGGCGACGTTCTACAACGCGGCGACGCCAGCAACGACCTACCTCCGCTGCCAGCTTCCCGCGCGGCATCTGCCCGGTGTTGTTCGCGCCGGGATCGCGGTCGCCCACAACGACACCAAGTTCGCGTTCCCGGAGCACTTCGGCAAGGCCGCCGTTCTGCAGCTCGCCGCGGACAAAGAGCGGGCGCTGATGGCGCTGCTGATGCGCGAGAAAGGGATCCGCGTCCTCGTCGAGTCCGACGACAACTACCTCGTCGACCCGGGCCGCGGGATCCGCGAGCGCGCCCAGTGGGGAAAGCGGATCGGCGAGCAGGCGAACAGCGTCCAAGGGCACGCCGCGATCGTGAAAGACGCCGACGGGGTGATCGTCACCACCGAGGTGCTCGCGAACCAGTACCGCGAGCTGAACCCGAACGTTCACGTCTGCCCAAACACCGTCGACCCGCAGGACTGGCCGGAGCCGGAGAAGCCGGAGGACGGGATCCTGCGGATCGTCTGGTTCGCCTCGCTCTCCCACCAGGCCGACGCGCCGCTCGTCACACCAGCGTTCGAGTGGGCGGCGCGCCAGCCGGGCGTGCAGGTGTACGCGGCCGGCTTCAACCCGGGCTGGCGGTTCCCGCACGGCTACCTTCCCTGGCTCGACGACCTCGACGCCTACCGGGAATCGTTCCGGTTCTTCGACATCGGCGTCGCGCCGATCAAGCACCACCCGTTCGCGCTCGGCCGCAGCGACGTCAAGGCGCTCGAGTACGCGATGGGCCTCTGCACCCCCGTCCTCTCCGACGTCGCCCCGTACAAGACCTGGACGCACGGCGAGACCTGCCTGAAAGCCGGCGGCGCGAAGGAGTTCCGCCGCGCGATCGAGCATCTCGTCCGCCACCCGGATGAGGCGCGCCAGCTCGCCGCTGCGGCGCGCGAGTACGTGCTCGCCGAGCGGACAACCGCGGCGCAGATCCACCACTGGCAGGAGGCGATCAATGGCTGACCGCGACCACGGAATGCCAGAAGCCGTAGTCCGCCCAACAGACGAGCTGTACGCGGTCAACAGCCGGCTTGCCCGCGGCATCAACATCACCGTCTCCCCCGAGACGTTCGAGCAGTACCGCACCGGCTACCGCTGCCTCGCCTGTCACCACTTCCCCCAGCCGGAGCCGTTCCCCGACCGCTGCGTCGAGCCCTACTGCCGCTACCCGATGCGACGCGACCAGCTCGCCCAGCTCGAGTTCGAGTACCGCGGCGACGAGGAGCTCTGGCCGACCCGCACCGACGAGGAGCTGCGCGACGAGCTCCGCGGCCAAGGCGTCTGGCTTCCCCCGGACTGACCAAGGAGCAGCCTCAAATGGCACGTCCCGACAACTTCGCCACCACCTTCGACGCCACCGGCGCCGGCACCAACGCCGGAGTGAACGTCGACAAGGCAGCGCCAGCCGACACGAACAAGCGCCACGTCGTCACGGCGATCCAATGCTCAGGTGACAGCGCCGCGGTCGTCACCGTCGAATCACCAGCCGGAACGGTCAAGTGGCAGAAGCGATTCAACGGCGCGTTCACGATGAGCGAAGCGTTCATCCCGCCGATCAAGGGCGCCGTCGGTCAAGCCGTCCGCGTCAAGATCTCCGCCTCCACCGCCGCGTGCGAGGCGAACATGCAGGGCTACACGACCCCGTAACAGGGCCGCGCGGCCGCGTCTGCGCCGGGCCCAAGACCCTCCTCGAGGAGTAGAAGCGCAATGGCGACCGTGCAGGTTCCCGTCCCGCTTGCCGTCCCCGACGCCTCCGGCAACGGCTACCCCGCGCTCGTCGCCGGCACGAACGTGCGCATGCTGGTGCCGGCGTTCGTGAAGGATGTCGACGGCGACTGGTGGGGCATCGTCCGCGTCCCCCAGAACTACGCGTCCGGCGGAAAGATCGTCTGTCGAATCGGCGCGAACTCCACCGCAGGGCAGGTCTCGAGGATGCTCGTCGCAACCGTCGTCCGCGACGCATCGGCGGGGTGGGACGCCGCGGCGTTGACCGCGGAGACGGCGCAGGACATCACCCTGTCCACGACCGCCTACCGACCGACTGACGTCACCTTCACCCTCTCGACGACCCCGGCGGCAGGGAAAGACCTGATCGTCAAGATCACGCACAACGGCGCGCACGCGAACGACACGCTTGCCGTGGACACGCTGCTCTTCCAGTGCGTGTTCGAGTACACGAGCACCTGAGTTGGCTCGCAGCTTCACGGGCGGAACCGACCGCGTCGTCACACCGTCGCTGAACCTGCCAGCGACGATCTCGATCCTCTGGTGGTGCAAGAACCCGGGGTCGTTCGGGATCATCTGGGACTTCCAGATCTCCTTCCTCCGCACCTACCACAACGGCTCCGGCTCGATCATCTTCGACCGGAACTTTGCAGGGGGAAGCGTCGGCTCCGCAGCAACACACGGACTGACGCTCGCGAACCTGAACCACATGGCCTGGACGCACGACGGGACCAGCGCCGTTCCGACCTTCTACGGGAACGGGACGCCGGTCGCCGGCGGGGCGTGGTCACCATCGGGCGCCGTGACCACGACATCCTGCACCTTCGGGATCGGCAACAAGACCGACGGCACGCAGAGCTCCGGGGCGAGTCACATCTCCTACGTCGCGCTCCACAACGTCGTTCTCACCCAGGCGGAGATCCTCGAGGCGATGCGGTACGGTTTCACACCGCGCGGGCTAATCGGATTCTGGCCGCTCTTCGGTGTGGACTCGCCCGAGCCGGACTACTCCGGGCGCAAGCTCAATGGCACCGTCACAGGCACCTCCGTCGTCCCTGGGCCGCCAGTCGCCTGGCCGCTGCTGCCACCGTCGATCTTTCTCGACCAGGCCGCCGACGCCGCGGCGGTCGCCGCCGCGATCGCGCAGCAGAACGTCGCGCCGCTCGCCTACGAGTTGCTCGCGCTGACCGGAGATGAGCGGTGACCGAACGGCTCCCCCGCTCCGACGAAGAGAACTGGGACGAGATCCTCGGCACCCCGGAATCCTCCGGTGGATTCCTGAAGGTCGCGTTCAACCCGGACGGCACACTTAAGGGGGCGTTCCTGGCGCCCTTCTCGCGCGCCGGCACGCTCGCGGTTGACACCGGCAAGGGAAGGTTCACGCTTCCCGCCGCCGCCACGATCGTCGGCGTGACCGCCGCTGTCAGCACCGCCCCCACCGGAGCCTCAGTGATCGTCGACGTGAACAAGAACGGCACGACGATCTTCTCGACCCAGGGCAACCGCCCGACAATCCCAGCGTCTTCGTTCGCGAGCTCCACGGCCGTACCGGACATCACCTCCCTCGCTGTGGGCGACTACCTCACCGTCGACGTCGACCAGGTCGGATCAACGATCCCCGGGGCCGACCTCGTCGTGATCATCGCCTACCGCTACAGCTAGATGTCGCTTCTTTCCGCACTTCAGGCGCTGTCCCCGGCGGCGCTCTACAAGCACGCAGACTCGGCGCTCGCGACGATGACGGACTCCTCCGGGAACGCCAGGCACGGCAGCTACCAGGCGAACGCGAAACTCAAGGCGTTCGGGCTCGGGAACGACCGCACAACCGGCACCGCCTACCGGTGTCCGGGCGCAGGCTCGAGCTGCCTCGCTCTCCCACTGGCGGGGGCGGTGTGGAACTCGAATACGTGGACGCACGTCTGCGTCGTCCGTTGCTGGGGGTTCGAAGACCCTGGCGGGGCGGTTTGGTGTGCGGACACGAATGGCGTCTTTGACACGCCCGCGGTCCGGTTCGAAGCGGGCGCCGGCCAGTCGTACCGGCCGACGATCGCGCTCCGTTGGGGTGGCCTCGGGAACGCCGCGACCGTCGATATCGGCGACACCCACCTCTGGCATCTCGTCATCTGCCGCGTCAACAACCTCACCGCCGGGTCGATCCGTATCGACGGCGTCGACGCCACCCCTGTGCTGTGGACGAACCAGGCGTACACGTTCTCCGGGGCGCCGCAGCCGACGATCGGTGACAACTTCGGCCGGTTCGTCCTCCAGTACACCGCCTGGTGGCCGTCCTACCTCTCGAACGCGAACTGCCAGACGATCGAGGCGGCGTTCAACGCGGAGAACGTCACCCCGGTCCCCACGCGCAGCTTCTACATCGGGACGCACACGAACCTCGACGACCAGGCAGACGCCGGGATCCGCGCGAACCAGACACGCGTCCTTCTCCGAGATGGCGGAAACGTCACCCGCACCGACGCGCTCGTCGACCAGTGGAACACCGGAAGCGGCACCTACGACTTCGCTCGCCTCGATACGGTCTTCGCCGACTGCGCCACCAAAGGCATCCGCGTCTGGCTGCTCCTCCACGGCTCCGCCGCGTACATGAACTCGAGCGCCGGCCGGTTCGCCGTCCCCGGCACCGGGATCGACTCGGCCTTCAACACCTGGCTCGGGTTACAGCAGACCGCGATCGGCGCGCTCGCCGCCCGATACAAGGCCGGCGGCGCCGGCAACCCCAACGGCCTCTCCCCGATCTACGAGCTGTGGAACGAGCCTAACTCCCAATCGGAGTGGAAGACGCAGAACGGCGCCGCTGGGCCAGACGCCACTCAGTGGGCCAGGTACTGCAAGAACGTCGGCGGCACAACCATCCCTGCGGCAGACCCGGCCGGGATCATCGTCACCGGCGGCATCAACTCATGGTCTGCGCCCGGCGGCGGCGACATCGCCGGGGAGACGTTCTGGCGCACCGCTTTCGGCACCGGAGACCTCGCCGGGTTCACGAGGTTCGGAATCCACCCCTACCCCTCGAGTGGCGCTGGCCCGGACGACAACTCGAACTCGTCGAATGCCTACAACGACACCCTCGTCGCGATCGACGTGTTGGGCGAGCTCGGGTTCGGCACAGCCGAGTTGTGGATCACAGAGATCGGCTGGAACGCCTCCGTATCGCAGGCCGACCAAGACACGAAGACGAGGGTGGCGGCGCTCAGGTGGCGTGACCGGTGGCGCGGCCTCGGCATCCCATCATTCATCGACTGGCCTGACTGGTCCGCCGGTTCCGACGGCTTGTACACGTCAATGCCAACCGACGGCAGCAACCCGGCCGCGCGCGCAGCGGCGGCGACCTATTCGCGGCTGATGCGCAGCGTCACGATCGGCGAACGCGTCGGCGGCATCTCGATCTGAGAAGGAGAGCTATGGGTTACGGCGACGGCGGATACGGCGACGGCGGATACGGCGCCGAAATCGCAGACTCCACTGCGAGCGGCCGCGCGTCGAACAGCGCCTGGGGCTGGACACCGAACGAGTCAGGCGCGATCGGCGCGTTCCCCTCGGTCAGGTCTTCTCTCCGGCGGCCGCCAACGAGCGGCCGCGCAGCACGCCAGGTAGACGCGTTGATGCGGCAGCTACTCGCCACGATCGGAGCGCAAACGGGCGCTGCGCCCGCAGGAACAGCTCCGCCCCGCGCCGCCGCCATCCTCCGGTTTCTCGGCCCGCCGGCACAAAACCGCGACGGGCGCATGTCGCTCCCGGGTGTCTACGGGTAGGACGGGTGCCCAGACACGACGGCTCCCGCTACCGGCGGAGCCGCGCCCAGCGCAAACGTCGCGGCCGCAACCGCCAGTCGTGGGAGGACCGCGGGCGGCCTCAGGGCCGCGTGACGAGCCGTCGTAGGAGCAAGCCCTAGGTGGCGACTCTCGCTGATCTCCGCCGCGTCGTCAGCGGCAAGCTCGGGTTGGACAACACCGACGGTAGCGACGAGCAGCTGCTGATGGACGGGTGGGCGTCCGAGGCGGTGCTGCAGATCCTGCTCGCGACGCACTGCCGGGTCACGCTCGCGACCGTGTCGCTGATCGCCGGCGTGAAGGACTACGAGCTCCCGACCGGGATCATCGCGATCAACAAGGTGATCAACGCGAGCGGCGAGCCGCTTGAGCGGGTCAGCCCGGAGGCGATCTACGACCTGCGCAGGGCGAGCGCCTCCGCCCCCTCGAGCGTCTACCGGTACGCCGTCGACGGCGCCAACCTGCTGATGGTCTGGCCGACCCCGGCCGCCGCGGACACGCTCACCCTCTACCACGTCCCCCGCCCGACCGCGCTCGAGAGCGGCGGCGACGACCCTTCCCAGCCGGACTTCGGCGGGATCCCGGCGGAGCATCACAAGGCGATCGAGTACTGGATGCTCGCCGAGGGCGCCGACTACGACGAGAACCGCGCCAAGGACCAGGGGGACGGCTACAGGAAGCTGTTCGAGGCGGAGTGCAGGAAGATCCGCCGGGCGTTGCGCCACCGTGGCGCTCGGACGATGAGCCCCGCCCGGGTCGGCCGGCGCGGCCGCTTCCCGACCGTCCCCTCCCAAGACATCTAGCCACGGGAGCAAGACCAGTCGTGCCGAACGCCCTCCACGCCGGCGGGGAGACTCGTCTGCGCCCGCGCGGCCGCGTGCGCCTCCGCGTCGTCTCGACGCCACCGGCGAAGCCGCTGAGCGTGCTCGAGATCCTCTACCACGGCTTCCCGCGCCCCGGCCTCGAATGGGAGGTCGTCCTGTGGCGGGTGCGGAACCTGCCGAACCTGATCCGCGGTCTGCGCCAGGTGGCGCTCGCACGGCTGTTCCGGATCCCGACCCACTACGGTCAGCTTTTCCTGCGCGTGCGCCGCGCCGACGGTGTCGTCCTCGACTACGGCCTCGCCTCGCTGCGCGTCGTCACCGACGCGGGGGTCGCCTACCTCGTCGACGCCTGCCAGGGGCTCGTCGAGCCGGAGAACCTGAAATACCACGGGTTCGGCACGGGCACCAACGCAGAGGCGGCGAGCGACACGGCGCTGCAAACCGAGCTCACCACCGAGTACCCGATCGACAACACCAGACCGACCGGAACCACAACCGAGGGCGCGTCCTCGAACGTCTACCGGACGGTCGGAAGCCTCGACCCCGACTCGACGGTTGCGATCACCGAGCACGGCGTGTTCTCGCAGGCGCCAACCGGCGGCGGGTCGCTCCTCGACCGGTCGAAGTTCGCACCGGTCACCGTCAACGCAGTCGGGGACACGCTGCAGGCGATCTACGACCTCACCCTCGTCAGCGGAGGCTGAGCCGATGCCAACCTCGAGCGTCCTACTCCTCCCCGGCGGCGCCACCCTCCCCGACGGCTCCACCGGGAACCTCGCGCCGGCGCTGATCCGCGTCCAGGGCTCGGAGGCGAACCCGAAGAAGCACCTGCTCGCGCTCGCCTTCGACGGCGCCGGCGGGAAGGAGCTCGCCTGGTGGACGTTCCGGATGCCCGCCGACTACCTCTCCGGCGGCGCGGTGAAGATCCAGTGGCGGCTGAACGGAACAGCGAACGCGGTCAAGTGGCAGGCGACGATCGGGGCCGTCACACCGAACGACGCGGACACCCCCGCCGAGCACGCCTCCGCGGCCGCCTCGGCGACCACGACGAACGTGAACACCACCGAGGCTGGCCGTCTCACCGAGACGTCGATCACGCTCGCGAACCTGGACGGGATCGCCGCCGGCGACCTCGTCTTTCTCTGCATCTTCCGCGACTCCGCCGACGGAGCGGACACCGCCACCCAGGACGCCGAGCTGCTCGCCGCCACCCTCGAGTACACCTCCTAACGGGAGCGCCGAGACCCGGTGGCGCGGACGTTCAACGGCACCAGCGACAAGATCACGCTCCGCCTCGGCGCGCTCGGGTTCGCGTTCGGCCCAGGCACGATCGCCGCGCTCCTCCGGGTGTCGTCGCTCGCCTCAAACAGGCACCTGTTCAGCGTCGGCGTCTCGAGCGGCGCACGCCACCGGTTCAGCGTGATGAGCACCGGCGTGCTCCGGCTCGCGTGCGACGGGAACACCGCCGACAGCGCCGCGACGGTCGCGACCGCCAGGTGGTACCTCGTCGCGGTCACGAAGGCCTCCGGGTCGGTCGCGCCGCGCTTCCACTTCTACGACATCGCCGCGAACACCTGGACGCACCAGGACAGCGGGAGCGCGATCGCGAACTCGAGCGTCCCCATCACCGAGGCGAAGATCGGCTGCGACATCGACCACACCGGGTTCTACGCCGGCGACATCGGGGTGCTCGCCGAGTGGGACGTGGCGCTCACCGACGCCCAGGTCGAGTCGCTCCCGTTCGGGATCGGCCCCTGGCTCACCCCGGGCCAACCGAAAGCGCTGCTCGTCCTCGATCAGGCCGCCGTCACCCAAGCAATCCCAGATCTAAGCGGAAACGGCTCCAACCAGTCCGCGATCGCGGGGACAACGGTGACCGCCGCGAGCGTCCCGCTCTGGACACCGACCGAGCAAGGCCACGGCGTCGTTCTCGCCGGACACGGCTCGAACGTGATCCCGCTCCCACTATCGGGCGCGATCACCCCGACGGGGGCGCTCACAAAGCAGGCGATGAAGATGCTCGGCGGGTCGCTCCGCTTCTTCGGGAGTCTCCGCCGCCGGCAGCCGCTCCTCCTCGAGGAAGAAGGCGGCGGCTCGCTCACGCTCCGCGACGAAACCACCCTCTAGCCCGGGGAGCCAGCCACGTGTGGCCCAGCCGCGCCCGCTCGCGTTCCAGTTCAACCGTGGGATGCGCCAAGACGAGCCTCGCGAGCAGATGGTCGCCGGCGCCGCCTGGAACCTCGTCGACTACCTGCCCCAGTTCGGCGGCCCGCTCGCGAAACGCGGCGGCTGGGAGTACGCCTCCCCCGACCTCGCCACCGTCCACCCCTCAGCCAGCTACGTACAGGCGGTCGCCCACGCGCCGTTCGAGGCCGGGGCGAAGCTCTGCGCGCTCGACGAGGACGGCGAGCTGTACACGGTCGCCTCACCGTCGAGCGCTTCGCACATCGGTGCCGCGGTCGCGCCGCTGCAGGTGCCCGTCTTCCACCGCAACCGGCTGATCATCCCCGCCGGCGACGGTGTCTCCACGCCGAAGAGCTACGACGGCTCCACGCTCACCACCCTCGGCGGGTCACCGCCGGCCGCCCAGTACGCCGCCGTCTACAAGGACCGGACGCTGCTCGGGAACACGAACGCGGAGCCGCAACGGTTGAGCTTCTCCGGGCCCGGCGACCCGCAGTCGTGGCCGGCGGCCGGGTACATCGACGTGTCCGCGCCGATCCGCGCGATCGCCGCGCTCCGCTCCGCGGTGCTCGTCTGGTCGGACGGCCGCACCGAGCGGATCCGCGGCGCCACCCCGCCCCCGAACACCGACATGGTGCTAGAGCCGCTCTTCGACCAGGGCTGCCTCGACGCCCGCTCGGTCGCCTCCTACGGCGACTTCGTGATCTGGGCGAACCAAACCGGTGTGTTCCTCACCGACGCAGCGACGATCATCGACCTCACCGAGGCCGGCGGGATGAGCCACTACTGGCAGACGCTCCTCTCCGGGTACACGAGCAGCTGGACGCTCTCCGCGGGCGTCTACCGCGGCTACTACGTCCTCTCGATCGCCGACGGCCCCTCGTTCAAGGACTGCCTCGTCTGCGACCTCGACCGTCGTGTCTGGTTCCGGCTCGCGAACATCCGCGCGCTCACGTTTGCCCCCGCGGTCGGCGCCGCCGCCGAGCTCTACTTCGGTGACCGCGCCTCCGCGCGTGTCTGCTCGTTCTCGAGCGTGTTCTCCCCCGCCGCCGGGGTGAAGGAGGACGCCGACGGCAGCGCGGTCACGCCGATCATGGAGACACCGTTCACCCCGGTGCAGGGGCTGCTGCGGGTGCGCTACGCCTACCTCGGCTACGAGCTCGCCGACGCGGCCGCCGACCGGCCGACCCTCTCGATCGGCTACCTCACAAGCCCCGCTGGCGCCGCGTACACAACCCTCGACGACACCTTCGGGGCGACGACCGGGTACAAACGGGCGCGGGCGGCCGTGCGGCAACGCGCCGGCGGGTTCGGGTTCAAGGTCACCCAGAGCGGCCCGTCGGCGACGACGCTCCTGTACGGGGTCGAGCTCGAGGGGCACGACCTCGAGAAGAGCCGCCGTGCCTAGCCCGAGCATCCCCTCCGCGAGCCCACTCACCGAGAATGAACGGAAGCTCGTCCAGCGGCTGCTCGGCGACCCGACCGAGCTCCCGCAGATCTTCCGCTCCTGGCTCGTCGCCTACATCGAGGCGAACCCGCCGCTGCTTCCAATCTCGCAGATCACCGGGTTCTCCCAGTTCCTCGCGAATAGCGCCAGCGTCGCCGCCCGCCAGTCGACCTCGTCCACCGCCTACAACGATCTCGGCACGGTCGGCCCGCAGCTCACGAGCCTCGCCGACGGCGTCTACCTCGTCCTCCACGGGTACGTCGGCTCGCCGAGCGTCGCCGGGCAGCAGTGCTACCAGTCGATCAGCGTCAACGGCTCCGCCGCCCAGGACGCCGACTCCTGCCAGCAGGGCTACGACCACGACATCAGCGTCATGACCGCCGTCGTGAAGACGCTCCAGAACGGCAACGAGAACACGATCACCTGCAAATACCGGGCACAAGGCGGGACCGGGAGCTTCGGCAGCCGGTTCCTGATCGCCCTCAAAGTCGCCAACGCATAGGAGCAACGCCCGCCGTGGCTTTCTTCGAAGACGACAACCCATACGCCCCGAGACGCCGAATCACCTGGTCGCCGAACCTCGGCGCCGCCGTCATTGGCTCGACGAGGCCCGACTCCGACTCGACACCGGGGCCGATCAACGTTCCAATGCCAAACGCCGGCGCCATCCCCGGCTACGGCAGCCCCGGCGCCGCGCGTGCTCTGCCCGTGCCCGTGATGCCGGCGTATTCCGGCGGCGACCCGGCTGACTACCAGGGTTTGGTCGACCGGATGCTCGCCGGGCTGCGGAGGGAGGCGGCGGCTGCGACTGCCGCGCGGCGCGCGGACATGGGCGCCTCCGCGCAGCGGGCAATCATCCAGTTCGGCGAGGTCCCCGAAGGGATCGACAAGCAGGTCAGCGACCTCCTCTCCAGCGACACGCGCGGGCTCGCCCAGAAGAACACGAGCGCGAACCTCTCCACCGTCGCCCGGCTGAACGAGGCGCACAACGATGCGATCGCGGGGATCAAGAACGCGCTCGCCGCCCGCGGGATCCTCTCCTCCGGCGAGCTCGGAAACCAGAACGAACGCGAGCAGACCGCCTACGTGCGGTCGCAGTTCGACGCGCGCAACCAGCTGCTCGACTACCTCGCCGGCCTCCAGTCCGCGTTCAACGAAGCGGAGCGGGCGCAGTCGTGGGCACTCGCCCAGGCGGCGATGAGCGCCGCCGCGAGCATCCCCGTCTTCCCCGGCTACGCCCCCTACGGCTACCCCGGAGGGCAGGACGACACCGGCGCCGCGCCGGCCGCATCGCCCGCCGCGGCGCCAAGCGCCGGCGGCTACTTCGACGTGAACCAGGCGAAGCGGAACCTCGGCTACGGGTCGAGCATCCCTTGGACAGCAGGCCTGTAAGGCGGCCCCGGTGAGCTACTTCGGCGCCCCGTATGTTCACTCGCCCGGTGTCGGGACGATGCCCGCCGCCCGGCGGGTGCCGCCGCCGCGGCCGCCGCGCCTGGTGAACGCTCCCCTCGACGGGGCAGGCGCGGTGGCGCCTCCTGAGCCGGGGTTCGAGCCGCGCACCCCCGAGGAGCTGCTCGCGCTCGCCCGGCAGCTCGCGTCGATCCAGCTGCAGCCCGCCTACGACCAGATCGGGCGCGAGCAGGCGTACGCGAACGAGCGCTACGGCGCGCAGATCGACCGGGCGAACCAGCTCGCGAGCGCGCTGCACTCGTTCCTCGGCGGCTTCGACATCAAAGGCCCCTACCAGGCATCGGCGAGGCGGCAGGAGGCGTTCGGGACCGGGTACGCTCACGGGCTGCAGATCCTCGCGCAGAAGTCCGCCGATGCGGCGAACGCGGACATGACCAAGCTCGCGGACGCCCCCGATGCGCAGAAGATCCCCGGGTCGCAGGCGAAGGACTCCGCGACCGTGCTCGCCGCCGTCGGCGGCGGGATCCCCGCGAAGGCGTTCCGGAAGGAGGGCGCCGCCTGGCAGCAGGGGTTCGGCCGCTTCGACGCCGACACCGACGCGCAAAGGCTCCTCGACGAGCTCACCGCGCGAAGCCAGCTGTCCGAGTCCACCCGCGGGTTCGCGGACGCGTTGTCCGACCTCGCCAAGCAGAACCCGCTCGTCGTCGCCCAGTACCTCGACGAGCTGTACGGGATGGAGCGGCAGGACCGCGCCGACTACGAGAACACCCAGGCCGCGAGGAAGAACGAAGCGATGGGCCTCTACGACGCCGGCCTGCTCACCCAGCGGGAGCTCGCCCAGCGGCTCGGGCTCCCGAACCCCGGCCGCTACCAGCCGCGGACAAAGGATCAGCTGACCGCGGCCGCGCCGGAGATCCGCACCGTCGGCAACAAGCTCCTCTCGCTCGACCCGCGCACCGGCCGCCCCACCGTCATCTACGACGGCGGCAGCGACGACACCGGCCCGCCGAAGACCTTCACCGGGCCGGACGGCGCCGTCTACGCATGGGGCACCGACAAGCAGGGGAACTGGCGGGCGCAGCCGATCACCGGCCCGAAGCCGACCACCGCGAAGCCCCCTGACACCGTCAGCGGGCCGGACGGCCTGTACAGCTGGAAGCAGACGAAGGGCGGCTGGCAGCTCGTCCCGATCGGCCCACGTAACCAGGACACGAACGAACCGTCCGCGTTCCAGCACGTCGAGGTCGGCGGCCGCACCTACGTCTTCGACCCCGACTCAGGCACCTTCTACGACCCGCAGACCGGACAGCCGACGGTGCCGAAGAACTCGCCCGCGCGCGGAGTGACGCAGGCGACGATCAGCAAGGGCTGGCAGGCGCTGAACCAGGGCCGCAAGCCGTACTGGGCGCTTCGCTCGGACCCGTCGACGCCGCTCACGAACGACCAGCTCCGCGGGATCATCGGCGACTACAACAAGGCGACCGGCGACACCGTCACGCTCGCCGATCTCCCGAAGCTGACGGCACAGGAGCGCGCCGACATCGGGATCGGGAACTACCAGGCGGAGCCGCAGGAGCTCTACCTGCACCTCGTTCGCGATATCGGGATCCCCTCGAGGCGGGCATGGCAGATGGTGCGCCGCTACTACCCGACGTGGGGGCAGGGCTACTACCGCCCAAAAGCTGACGCCCCGGCCGGGACCGGGGCCGGACTCCGCGACGCCGGCCTAGCCGAGGCGTTCTACGACCCGCTCGGCTCATGGGACAACGGCAAGTTCGGCGGCGCGATCGGCAACCACTCGGACCACGTCCACCTCTCGATCACCAACCCGCAGACGATGCTCACCGCGATCCAGGTCGCGCAATCCATGGGCCTCCGGGTCGGTGAGAACCCGTACGTGGACAAGGTCGACCCGGTCCACGTGAACGGCAGCTTCCACTACAAGACCTTCCCGGGGAAGTTCAACGGGCGGAAGCTCGGCGAGGCGATCGACGTCTCCGGCACCCCCGAGCAGATGGCCGCGTACTACCGGTGGGCGACCGGCGGAGGCGGCTCCCAGCAGCAGGAGGGGGTGCCACCGATCCAGCGCCGCGGCGCGAGCTCCGCGACGCTCCCGGAGACGTGGGCGGTCGACGTGCTCACCGGGATCGGCGCGCCCGTCACCGCCGAGAACGTCGCGTTCCTGAACGCGTGGCAGCGGCGCGAGGGCGGCGCGACCGCGAACACCGCCTACTGGAACCCGCTCAACACCACCCAGCGCCAGACCGGATCGTCGTCCATGAACAGCGTCGGCGTGCAGGCGTTCCCGGACTGGAACTCGGGCCTGCGGGCGACGCTGCGGACGCTCCGCAACTACAGGGGGATCGTCGCGATGCTGCGCACAGGCCGGATCTCGGCGAAGTACCCGGGTGTCGCCCGTGACTTCCTCCGCTGGTCCGGTAACTCCTACACGTTCCCGTACTGATGCCCGTCGAGATCCCAGCCGGCCGGCCGGTGGCAGAGCGCCGGCAGATCACAACGCCAACGCTCGGCGTTCGCGAGCTCGGCCCGGCCGCCGCTGGCGGCCGCCGCCGGCGACGCCGGAAGAAGAGCGGCGGGATCTTCGGCGGCGTCGGCGGGTTCGTGAAGAACCTCGCTGGTGATGTCGAGGACGCGGCTGTTGGAATCGGCCCCGGCCTCGTCCAGGCCGGCAAGGCTGTCGGCGCGGACGCGGCGTCGATCGCCCGCGACGTCGCGAAGCATCCGGAGCACGCGCTCGCCGCGATCAGCCCGGTCACCGCCGTGCAGGGGCTGATCATCACGAAAGGCGGGAAGTCCGAGACTTACAAGAAGGTCGTGAAGCCGGTCGCGAAGTCGTACGCGGAGACGTACGGGCCGCTGTTCCGCGGCGATGTCCGGCAGTTCGGCCGGAACCTGTACGAGCATCCGCTCGGGCCGATCCTGGACGCGTTGACGGTTGCGACCGCCGGCGCCGGCGGGGTCGCGAAGGCCGGGAAGGTGCTCTCGAAGGTGGGAGCGGTCTCGAAGGACAGCCGTCTCGCTCGCCTCGGCGAACCAGGCGAGATCGTTCTGCGGAGCCCCGCCGCGCGGCAGAGCGAACGGCTCGCCCGTGAGGCGCAGCCGCGTCCGGGTGGGATGCCCGAGCTCCCCGAAGTCGGCGCGGACGTCACCAAGCGCACCTCGCCGAACCCGCTGATCCGTGCGCGGCAGCAGGGCACCGACAAGTTGCTGAAGCGGCTCCCGGCGGAGGCGCCAATCGTCGGGGAGGACGCCCGGTTTTGGCGGGCCGCCCGCCGCGACCCGGTCGCCGCCGCCGCCGTACTGCGGCAGCAGTCCGGCCCCTACCTCGCCGCCTACGGCAGGTTGTCGAAGGAGGAGCGGCAGGCGTTCGGGGTCCTCTCCCGCGTTCCGCTCGAGGAGCACCTGGACGCGTGGAAGCAGATGCTCGCCCACGACGCCGAAATGGGCGGGGAGGACGCCGCGCGGCTGCTGGAGACGCTGAACGACCCGAAGGTGCTCGAGCACTACCGCAACCCGACGGACAAGATGCTGCGTGCGCACGAGGAAGCAGCGAAGCTCGGCGAGAAGGCCGCCGCCAACCTCCAGCGGCTCGGCGTGCTCACCAGGGCGGAGGCGGAGTCGGCGCGGTACCGGCACACGCGGATCGCCGCCGGCGCCGACGTCTACACCCCCGGCCACGCGAAAAGCGCCCGCCGGCAGATCAGCACCCAGATCCGCGGACTGCAGCGCGACCAGCAGACGGTCGATCGGCTCCTCGGCCGGCTGCTCGAGCGCGGCACCCCTGAGTCGCGCGCGGTCAGCCGGTACGCCGGCCGAACCGCGACGATGGGAAGTCGCGCCGCGAAAAGCAGGCAGGCCGCGGCGGAGTTCCTCGCCGAGTGGGAGAAGCGCCGGCAGAAGCTCCCCTGGGGCGGCCTCGCACAGCAGGAGAACATCACCGCGCGCGCGGAGCAGCTCACCCGGCACGATCTCGGCGCCGCCGTCCAGGCCCGCCGGATCACCGAGGAGGAAATGCTCCGCCAGGCCCGCGCGGACATCGCGAGCAGGCTCACCGCCGGCCGCGCCGAGCTCGACCGGCTGCACGCGCTCGAGCAGGAGCTCACCACCCGCCGCGAGGAGATCCACCCCGGCATCGTCGGCGGCCCCGACGTCGACGAGCTCCGCGCCCAGTTGGAGGCGGCCGGCCGGCCGGAGCCGATCTACATGCCCGACGTCGAGGCGAACCCGGAGGCGAAGCCGCGGAAGGGCGGCGCAGCGTTCACATACAGCAACCCGGCCAGGCAAAGCGAAGGCGTCCTCTTCACCACCGGCCGGTTGGCGATCGACCCGGACGTGCTCGGCCCGAACTTCCTCCGCGTCGTCCAGTTCAGCCTCTACCGCGACCTACACGACCTCCTGCTCGACTCCGCCCGCAGCGTCCGCGGCCCCTACAAGCCGCGCCCCGACGAGGTGTTCGTGAAGTGGCCGACCGGCCTCGAGAAGCTCCCCGACCTGGACACGCTGGTCGAGAACCCGAGGCTGCTCGAGAAGCTCGAGGAGGGGATCTCCCAGAGTGGCCTGACCACGAGCGACGCTGCGGAGGCGTACAAGAGCGGCCGCGGGCCGAGCGCGCAGCGGTTCGTCGTCCCGGTCCGGCTCGCCCGCCAGGTCGAAGCGGAGTTCGCCCGCTCGAGCAACGTCGTCTCGAAGTTCTTCCAGCGCAGTACCACCGTCTGGCGCGCACTCGTCCTCAACCTCCGCGTCGCCTGGCTCGTCAACAACGTGGTCGGCAACCACCTCCTCTACGCGCTCAAATACTCCGGGCCGCGCGGGCTGAAGGCGTACCTAAACGCCGTCCGCACCGCGAAGGGACCGAGCACCGTCCGCGATCTCCTCCGGATCAAGCACCCGGACGCGCTCACCGCCGAAGACGTCGCCGAGCTCCTGCCGGAGCAGGCAACAGGCACGTTCATCGGGACGCAGGCGCCACGATCCGCCCGCGCCGGCCGAGTGACACGCGCCTACCGGGGCCTCTCGGAGGCGAACCGGGCGAACGAGGGGATGCTCCGCCGCGCCGCCGCCGAGACCGAGCTGCGCCGCTCCCCAGAAGTGCGCGCACGCCGCAAAGCGATGCCGAAAGAGACAAGGTCGTTCCGTGAGGCCGCCCGCCAGGAGCTCGCCCACAACCCGCAGCTCGCCCGCGAGGTCTCCCAGAAGGTGAACGACGCGCTCGGCGACTACCTCTCCCTCAGCCCGTTCGAGCGGCGCTACCTCCGCCAGCTGATGCCGTTCTGGGCCTGGTACCGAGCGATTACCACGATCACCGGGAAGCTCGTCCTCAACACACCCGGCCGCACCGACGCCTTGCAGAAGATCGCCGACGTCGGAAACGACTGGACCGACCAGGAGCTCGGCGAGCTCCCCTCCTTCCTCCACGGCGCCGTCCCGCTCGGCGAGAACCGGCTGCTGAAGACACAACCACTCAACCCGTTCGCGACGATCCCGCAGCTAGGCCGCGCCGCCGCGGTCCCCTTCGTCCCGGGAGCGGCGACGAACCAGCTCGCCGGGATCACCAATCCGTTCATCCAGGCCGGCGGGGGGATGCTGTTTGGCCGCGAGCGCACCAAGCATGGCCTCGCCGTCGACCTGCTGATGGGGATCGGCACCGACCTTCCCGAGGTCACCGTCGGGCGCAGCCTTCTCTTCGGCCCCAAGCCGTCCAAGCTGTACGAACCCTCCGCTCTCGACGATGTATTCGCGTTCCTCGGCGGCGGCGTCAAGACGCTCAACCGGCGGCGCGCCAGAGAGCTCCACAGGGAAGGCCGCTAGGTGAACCCCCTTCACCAGCTGATCGACACGCTTGTCGGCCTCGGCGCTGAAGCTGAAAGCGCATGAGCCGATGTACGTCCTGCCCGGACGCGTTCGCGGGTTGATCAGGAGGGGGAACATCGACCTGCTCGGCAGGCCGGTTGTTCGCAACCCGGATGGATCGATCAGCACGGTGCGCAGCATCTCCGTGACCGACGAGCAAGGGCGCGTGATCCTGCTCCCCACCGTCGTCGGGAACCGCGTCGTCTCGAACAATCAGGCGATCCAGCACTGGCGGCGGACTGGGCAGAACCTCGGGGTGTTCCGCAACGAGCAGCTCGCGGATTCGTACGCGCGGATGCTGCACGACCAGCAGGCCCGCTACTACCGCCCCTAATAGCTGTCCTTCGCCTTCCACCGAGGGGTCTAGTGACTCACGATCTGGAGAACCGTATGGCTGTGATCGAGTACCGCGTTGGTGAGCTGAAGGACGAGAACGAGCGCACCCGCGTTCGTCTGCACAAGCTCGAGAGCGACCGGGCGACGCTGCGGATGGTTGTCGAGCAGATGAAGACGCTCGTCGAGAACATGGAGGAGATCGCGGAGCGCGTCGCGCAGAAGACAGTGACCGCGATGCTCGAGCAGAACGCGATCCGCGCGCGCACCTGGCGCGGGGAGATGCTCCGTTTCGTCGAGCTCGGGATCGCGCTCATCGGCGCCTACTTCCTCTTCCGCCGCTAAAGGGAGACGCCATGCTCTACCGCGTCCGTTCGGCCGTCACCGGCCGGTTCGTCACTCTCCTCTACGCGCTCGCCCACCCGCGCACAACCGTGGTCGAGCTCATCCGCAAGCACCGCACCCGGTAACGCCTACCCGCATGGAGCCAGTCTTGGATGCGTCACCCGTACGCGCGGCTCGCCGCGCTCCCGATGCTCCTAACCAGCGTCCTCCTCTGCGTCGTGCCGGCGCGCGCGAGCCTGCACGCTGCGTCGGTCACGCTGATCCCGTCGCGGCCGAGCCCGCCACCGGTGGATCCGCGGCTGCTCCACCAAGGCTCGCGGGGGGAACGCGTCCGCGGGCTGCAGTGGCTCCTCGGCGGGCACCGACCGTCGAAGTTCCGGATCGCGACGTTCCCGCACAAGCCCAACGGGCTCTTCGGGAAACGCACCGCCTCAGCGGTCGTGGAGATGAAACGTCGGCTCGGCTGGCCCGCCGACGAGCTGAAGCCTGTCGCCGGCGACGACGTCGTCGACATCCTCACGGGCAAGCGCGCGCGGCCGATCGGCTACCTCCGTCGCGCAACCGCGCGGCTCGCCGCTGACAAGCAGATCCGGGCCGACCGGGCGTCGACGGCGTGCGCGAAGCGGCTGATCGCGCTCGAGCGTGGCGAGCTCGGCGTCCACGAGCAGCCGTGGGGATCGAACGACGGCGCCCGCGTACGCGTCTACCAGGCGGTCACCGGCGCCTTCCACGCGCCCTGGTGCGCGTCGTTCCAGATGTGGGCGCTCAAGCTCGCGCGGCTCGCGTTCCCGAAGACCGCGTGGTCGGGCGCGATCGCGGACAACTCCGCCGGCGTCTTCTACATCGTCGGCTGGGCACGCTCGCACGGCTGGCTCCGCGCCCTGCCGAAACCCGGCTACCTGGTCGCGTTCGTGGATCGGCTCGGCCACGTCGGCCTCGTCGAGCGGGTCTCGAAGAGCGGGATCACCAGTCTCGAGGGGAACGCCTCGGACGCGGTCCGCGAGCGGTTCCACCCGTTCGGCCGCCGGCCGATGGTCTTCGTCCGCGTCCCCGGCTGCGCAGGCGGATAGACGCGTGTGTCCCGCCTCGCACCCCTCCTCCTCCGGTTCGCCGCGCCGCTAGCGCGCCTCGCAACGCCGGTTCTCGCCGGCGGGCTGATCACCTTCGGCGTCACCTCCTCCGTCCACCAGGGCGCCCTCTCGACCACGGTCAGCATCCGCGTCGCCGGCGAGACGGCCGCGTCGGTGACGCTCAGCTGGGACCCGGTCGCGGCTGCGGACGGGTTCGCGTTCTACCGGGACAGCCGACGTCTCTCGCACACGCTCGACGGGACACGCACCTCGGTCAAGTTCGGCAAGCCCGACGCGAGACCGCACACGTACTCGGTCGCCGTCATCCAGATCGAGCCGAAGCAGAGCGTCACCATCCCCGCCCCAGCGCCGAGCAGCGCGTACGCGCCGCTCGCGCAGAACGTCATCTTCACCGCCTGGAACCCGAACGCCGCCCTGCGCGCCCCACCCAAGTGGCGGATCGCAGTATCAGCCGACCCGTCCTTCGATGCGGCCGCGAGAGCGGCCGCATCCACGATCAAGGCGCAAGGGCACCTCCTCGCCGTCTGGGGCAACCAGAGCCAGATCGGCGCGCAGCGGATCCGCGACTTCGGCGCCCAGGTCGGCGCCGACTACCTGATCTTCCAAGCCGAGACCTCCTACGAGTACGACGACGCGATCGCCGCCGGTGCGCACGTGATCATCGGCAACCCGAACTCGATGACCGCCGCCCAGCGCGCCGACGCGACCAGCCGGATCAACGCCGGCCAGCTCGCGTTCATCTTCGAGACCTACACGAACGAGGGCGACCCCTGGCCGGCAGCCTCATCCGCCGGCGGCGTCCCCGTCTCGAGCCTCTGCCCCGGCGTCGGCTGGGGCCGCACCCCCTACCAGCTCCCCGACTACAAGCCGAACACGCCCGCCGGCGCCTGGCCGCTCATCTCTCTCTACCTGGCAGAGACGATGAACGACGCCAGCTGGAGCGCCATCCCCTAAGTCCGAGGTGAACGGATGATCCTCGACGACTACGAGATCGAGACCGAAGACGCCAAGGTCGAGCGCTGGCGGCGGAAGGTGCTCGTCGACGCCGGCTACCCCGGCGAGACCGCGATCGAGCTCGCCAACGACCCCCGAGTCGACCTCCACCAAGCCGTCCAGCTCCTCGAGCGCGGCTGCCCACCACACACCGCGGCTCGGATCCTTCGCTAGAAGTCCCAGCCGATAACGGCGCGCAACGGGTCAAGGAGCGTCCAGCGCTTGTCGTTGGCGGTGTACCAGTCGCAGACGCGCCGATCTCTCAGGTCATCCACGGCCGGATCGTAGGCCTGCTCGACGTGGGAGCGGACGCATCTATGGGTGTATCCGAACGACCAGTTCCCGCCGGCCCAGAACACCACGTAGACGCCGACAGCGGCGCCCCAGACCTTGCCTGAAGTGAGAAACCCAAAGCTCACTTCCGACACCTGACCGTCCCTCTCGGCCCGCCCGAGAAGCAACGGGGACAATCCCTCGTTGGAGGGATACACCAGTCGGCCGACATCTGCGCGTACTCTAGGCAGCAGGAATGAGCACCGCCGGGGTCGACCAGGCGCCTCCCGGGAACGAGGACGACGAGCTTATCCGGCGGATTGCCGCCGCTGTCGTCGACGAACTTGACCGCCGCCAGCGCGACCTCGACGAGACTCTTGACTCCATCCACGCGCGCCTCGCGAGCGTGATCAGGGACTTCGTTCGTCTCGAGAACCGGCTGGGTGCCGGACCCAGTCGGGTGCGCCTGGCGCAGCCTCCAGGAATCCCGGAACTCCCTCCGCGTCCGTGGCGCGAACGAGCTGAGAAATCCCGGCCGTCACCCAGTCCGCCCACGCGTCGGCGATCCAAATGACCTTCTCGTCGAGGTCGGAGAGCTTCTCGTCCAGATCGATTTCTGCTTGGTCTGTCTGAGCGGGTGGCTCGAGTCGAGCAACTAGCTCTTCGAGCACTCGCTCTATCCGCTCCAGCCGTTCCTCGAAAACGCCGGCTGCGACTTGTGCTTCTCCGTGAAGAAGCCACTCCTTCGTCACCCCAGTGATGCGGCCGATCTGATCTAGCCGGTCCCATGGCACCGTACCGTTCGGCGCTTCCCACTCCTGAACCGTCCGCCAATGGACAGGCGGCTCAAGGAGCTCCGCGAGCTCGGGCTGCGTAAGCCCTGCCCGCTGCTTGCGAGCCTCCGCGATCCGAAGGCTGATAGCGGCCCGGTCAAGTTCGGCCATCAGTCGTGCGACGTATGCACCGCCACGAAACGTACGGACGTTGCGGGAACTTGTCGCCGAGGGCTCTCTGTGTGACGGTATCGGTGTGTCCGACATGTGTGTTACCGTCTCACACATCGAATGGCCGTGTCGACTGAAAAGGAAGTCTTCTTAACGATCCGTCTGCCGCGGGACCTCCACGACGACCTGAAGAAGGTCGCCGCCGCGAACGATCGGTCGAAGAGCGCGGAGACGCGGCAGGCGTTGCGCGAGTACCTCGATCGCGTCCTGAGAGAGGCGGCGTCGTGACCGCGGCCGCGACGAAGGCGCGGTCGGCGAAGAAGAAGCAGCCTCGCGCGTTGTGGAACGGCTCGGTCGTGTTCGGCGAGGTGGCGGTGCCGGTGTCGGTGCAGGTCGCCCGTCAGCGGGAGGATGTCTCGTTCGTGCTGCTGCACCGCGGGTGTGGCGCGCGGATCGTGCAGCCGAAGCGCTGCTCGAGGCACAACCGGTCGGTGAAGCCCTCCGAGATCGTGAAGGGGTTCGAGTTCGCGACCGGACACTACGTGGAGATCGAGGATTCCGACCTCGCGAGCGGCGACGAGGCGAAGACGATCCTGCTCGACCGGTTCGTCCCCCCGGACGAGCGGCTGCTGCTGCACGTGGACAGCACCTACTACCTCGCCCCCCGCGGGGGCGAGGGGGACGCTGCTGCCTACGCGCTGCTGCTCGCGGCGCTGGGGTCGGAGCAGCTCGCTGGGTTGGGCGCGATCGTGATGTACGGCCGGGAGTACGCGTGCGCGGTGTACCCGCTCGCCGGGGTGCTCTGCCTCTCCACGCTCTTTCTGAGCGCGGATGTGCGCTCAACCGTGCCGATCCGACGGGCGCTCAAGGCTGCTCCGGAGCGTGAGCTGCTGCTGGCGCGGAAGTTCGTGGCCGGCCAGAGCCGCGAGTTCAACCCGAAGCTGTTGCGGAGCGGCCACGGGAAGCGGATCCGCGCGTTGATCGAGGGGAAGGTGCGCGACGGCCGCGGCCTGGTCGAGGCGCCGGGGGCGTCGCCGCTCGATCTCGAGAAGGCTCTCCGGGAGAGCCTCAAGCTGGCGGCGAGGAAGCGGGGGTCGAAGTGAGCGCGGTCGCCGAGCGGGCTGTCACCGGGGTGCGGTTCACGGTGTTCGGGCCGGCGCAGCCGGCGGGGTCGAAGACGATCGGTCGCGGCCCGGCGGGTCGTGTGTGGGTCCGCGAGGCGGGGCGGCGTTCGGCGCCTTGGCGTCAGCAGGTCGCGCAGGTCGCCGGTGAGGCGATCGGCGAGCGGGAGCTGCTCGACGGGCCGCTCGCGGCGACGATGACGTTCCACGTCGCGCGGCCGAAGAAGCACTATGGCGCGTACGGGTTGCTCTCGAGCGCCCCGGTGTTGCCGGCGTCGCGTCCGGACCTGCTGAAGCTCGCGCGGGCGGTCGAGGACGCGCTGACCGGTGTCGTCTACCGCGATGACGCGCAGATCGTCGAGGAGCTCCTCGAGAAGCGCTACGGGGAGCCCGCCCGGGTCGAGGTGTGGGTCGGGCCGGCCGAGGTTCGAGTCGAGAAGGCCGGGCGAGAGGGGCGCTAGGTGGTTGCCAGGAGCCGCGAAGAGGCGGTCGCCTCGTCTCGTCGACCCGACCCGGGGCTCGACCAGCTCAGCTACCGGTGCATGGAGCTCGCCGGCCGGATCACCGCGCTCCCCGGCGTGACGGTCGAGTACCTCGATCGGCGCGGCGTCGGCGCGATCCTCCGGCTGCGCCTCGGCGAGGACGTGTTCCGGATCCAGATCGACCCGATCCGGGTGCGGAGGGCGGAGTGAGCGTCGTCTTGGGGATCGCGATCGTTGTCGCTCTTCCGATCGTCGTCACCGACCTGCTGTCTGCGCGCGGGTGGGCTTCGGACGAACGCGGGACGGATGCGGCTCCGGTCTCGCGTTCGTCGGGCGCCCCTCGCTTCCGGATCTGCCGGCACTGTCGGAGGCCGCACCCGGCGGAGCTGATGCCGGTCGAGCTGCTCCTGGCTGGTGGGGTCGCTGTCAACGTCGGCCGCTGGTTCGGCGGTCGTGTCAACAGAAAGGAGGAACGGTGAAGAAGAAGCGTCTGCTGATCAGGCAGGGAGACGTGCTGCTCGTCCAGGTCGACGAGCTCCCCGAGGGCCTGACCAAGGTGAAGCGCCACGGCGGGCGGATCGTGCTCGCGGAGGGGGAGACGACCGGTCACGCGCACGCGATCGCCGATCGTGGCGCCGACCTGTACGAGCTCGTCACGCCCGGTGACGTCGCCGAGATGCGGGAGCGGTTCCTGCGTGTCGAGGCCGAAGCCGGCGTCGAGCTCGCGCACGATGAGCACACGACGCTGAGCGTTCCGCCGGGGAATTACCGCGCGGTTCGGCAGCGGGAGTACGCACCGGACGAGATCCGCCAGGTAGCTGACTGATGTCGCAGCCGGGGGCGATCAGGCTCGATCTCGTCACCTGGACGCTGCTCGACAGCGACATCAACGTGTTCGTCGACGTCAGGGAGACGCTCCGGAAGCTGCGGACGTTCTCCCTTGACGTCGTCGGCGCCGACCGCGCGCACCGCATCGACGAGCAGCTGCGCGTGCTCGACAGGTTGCTCGGCCACCGCGGCCTCCGCTGCGAAATCCCCCGCGACAGGCTCACTCCGTGAAGCGGATCAGCAAGCTGACGCCGGCGCAGGAGCGCGACCTCGTCGCGTACCGAGAGGAGATGCTCCAGGTCGGCCTCGACTCCCGACCCGCTGACCGCCCCGCCGCGGAGAGGGCGTGGCGCGAGATGTGCGCCGAGGTCGAGCAGCCGATGCGGCCGGTGCTCTGGTTCAGCTCGCCAGCCGTCTGCTCGCTCGCAATCCTCGAGGTCGCCATCGCCAAGCTGATCATCGAGCTCGGCTCGCAGCTCGACTCGCAGCTCGGCTCGCAGCTCGGCTCGCAGCTCGACTCGCAGCTCGGCTCGCAGCTCCGCTCGCAGCTCGGCTCGCAGCTCGACTCGCAGCTCGGCTCGCAGCTCGGCTCGCAGCTCCGCTCGCAGCTCGACTCGCAGCTCGGCTCGCAGCTCGACTCGCA
>Ga0070741_10003656_pt1 | contig 37489 bp, 29 predicted proteins | sample Coa_R1_4_FD_66440 | JGI IMG/M metagenome (GOLD analysis project Ga0070741, IMG submission 66440) | Surface soil microbial communities from Centralia Pennsylvania, which are recovering from an underground coalmine fire - Coalmine... | ecosystem: Environmental > Terrestrial > Soil > Unclassified ... | reverse complement strand
TGTGCCTGCCTCCTCCGTCCGGAAGTAGTACAGGCGGACGCGCCCAGGAGAGATTGGACATTTGGCACGCGAAGTCGCGCGCGGCACTATCAGCCTGGAACCCTCCGCATCGAATTTGGAGCGGGCGTGCTGGAGATCTCCTTTCCGCGATCCAGCTTACCAGCGGTCGGATTCTCCTTCCCATTTCCTACCGGACGGACCGTAGCTGGAGCAACCGGGGTCCGGGTTTTGACGCGTTCACTTATATGGGATCGTTCGCCAGCGGCATGCTCTACTCCGATGATAAAGGAGAGACGTGGCGGCAATCTCCCAGCGTGCTCCGGATTCCAACGCCGGCTCTCAGCGCGATCGGCGGCGTGGAGCCGGTGATTCTGCAACTGAAAGACGGCCGTGTGTGGATGTTGATCCGCTCGCAAATGGGCCGCTTTTACGAATCGTTCTCCTCTGACGGGGCGATCTGGGCAGAGCCCGAGCCGGCTTCCATCGCTTCATCGGAATCGCCCGCGGGTTTGATAAGGCTCAAGGACGGACGCATCCTGCTGCTGGTGAATAGCTGCGAACGGTTCCCTTATGCCTACGGCGGGAGGCACGTGCTGCATGGAGCGATTTCAGATAACGAAGGCCGCACCTGGCATGGGTACCGTGAAGTAGTGCGCGACCCCTTGCGCAATCAGCCGCCGCCACTGCGCGGCGACTTCGGCGTGGCGTATCCCTTTCCCGCGCTTACCCAAAACGGCAAAGTGATCTTTTCACTGGGAGTCACGTCCGGCACCCGGTCCCAACATCCTGAGGAATCCAATCAAGCTTCGCAAAACGAGAAGCGCGCGATATTGCTTCTTGACCCTGCCTGGCTTGACGAGACCACGCAACAGACCGATTTTTCGCACGGGCTCGACGACTGGTCGACCTTCGGGACCAGAGGTGTGGCGCTCGTGCCGAAGCCCGGTACGGCGGGAAGTGGCGCGCTGAAAATCTCCAAACCGGATGCGGCCTGGCCGACCGGAGCCGTATGGAATTTTCCTGCGGGGCAAAGCGGCAAATTGTCCCTGCGGCTCCGGCTTACACCGGGATTTCGCGGAGCGCTGCTGGGGCTGACGGATCACTTTTCGGTTCCTTGGGACTCGGAGGACCGGTTCTTCAACGTTTTCAATTTGGAATTGAAGGCGGCGCAAGACTCCGCGCCGGCGGAAAAGCTTGCGCCAGACCGCTGGCATGCTCTGGAGCTCGATTGGAACTGTGAAAAGCGCGAGTGCCGGGTCAGAATCGACGGCCGCGATTATCAAACGCTTCTGCAGCAGAGGACTCCGCAAAGCCAAGGGCTCTGCTATCTGCGGCTGCGCTCCACAGCTCAGCGGACCGATCCGGCAGGTATGCTGCTCGGCAGCGTTGCCGTGGATGTGTCACGGCGGCAGTCACACTAAGTCCGTACGGGACTTCATCGCCGCAGCCGTAGCCGGTGAGCGCGAATGCGTCCCTGGCCGTCTTCAATGCACCAGTGCGAGGCGAGAATTTCCCCGTCATCCAGCTTCAGCAACGATGGTTGGCCGAATCGCAGCGATCGGAACATCTCTGCCATTTCCTGCCCCTCCCGCGTCTGCCCTCCTGCGTTCGCGCCATAGATGACGATCTCGGTGAGTGGTTTCCATTCATCCCGGCTGAAATCGACGACGCGCACGTAGATGCCCGTGTCGCGTGTGCCCCTGTGCGAATGGATGGTGAGCAGCAAGTCGTCACCGAGCCAAAGCAGATTGGAAGCTTGGCCGGCGTGCGGCGTCGGGTAGGGCTGCGACCACGTGTGACCGTCATCGTGCGACACGACGAAGTGGTTCGGCAGATGCGCATCGGTAGCGTAGTCGTAGGCCCACACCAGCGCGACCAGCCTGCCGTCCTGCATCTCGCACAGGCGCGCCTCAAAGGGCGTGATGCGGTTATCCAGTGTGGTGAAGTAGTGGACCGAATCGTCCCAGGTGCGGCCTTTGTCGCGGCTTCTCATCAACACTCCAATTTGCCCTGAAGGATTCGAGCCGTCCGGCATTTTGTACGGCGCCGCCACCCCGAGCACATCGCCGGAACTGTGCGATTCGATGCATGGACCGGAGAGTTCCAGCAGCTCCGGATAGCTGCGAGGAATAATTTCGGGGATGGTCCAGGTCCGCCCTTCGTCGGTCGAGAATGAGACAATATCGTCGCCCGGCAAAATTCCGCCCGTCTCGGGAATCGCGATAGGCATCTCCAGATCGTGCCGATGGAAACGGTAGCCGGTTGCGATAAGAGAACCGCTCCGCAAGAGCAGCGGTTTGAGTGAGTCTGTGGTTTCGAAGCCAACAACGCTCTTATCGTAGAGAGGGCCTTGCAAGTTCCACGTCCGGCCGTGATCGCTGGAGCGCGACACCCAAGTCGTGCCGTTGGGCGCCTCGAACGCCTCGGCAATAACGAATAGAGCGAGAAGTTCGCCTGAGGGCAGAACAGTTAAACCGGGGAAACAGCCGTGGCGGCTGTGGACGTGAGGCCGGGGATTTTCATAGATGACGTGTTGTTCCAGGTACTCGATGGCAGGCATGTGGTTTGAGGTGGACTCACGATTCTCCGTCACACGCAGCGCCGAGTCAACGCCGAAACGCGATTGCGTTTGACTTCCGGTACACAGTGTTGAACACTCGGAGGAACAGCATGGCGGCTGCCCGTTTTACGCGTCGAAGCTTGCTTGCATCTCTGTCGGCCGGTGTCGGTTTCGGCGCGGAGATCCGTCCGTTGGGACCGCAGCGGAACATTTCCAGCACGCTGGCCGGCGTAAATGGGCTGATCACACCGATTGACCGCTTTTTTGTGCGCGATCATTTTGAGGAGCCCAATCTCTCGCTCTCTGATTGGAAGCTGAGCGTCGAAGGTCATGTGTCTCAACCACTAGAGGTCAGTTTCAGCGATCTGCTTCTAGCTCCCTCTGAGCGCCGGGAAGTCACGCTCGAGTGCGCAGGCAACGGTGCGCGCGGATTTGCTGTAAGCACGGGCAGTTGGAAGGGCGTGCCCCTTCGTTTTCTGCTCGCGGCTGCCTCACCGCTGCCGGATGCGCGCGAACTCCTGCTGGAGGGCGCCGATGATGGCAGCCTCTTCACTGGCGCCCAGCGGCGCCATTACATGCGAATCGTGCCTCTGGAGCGCTGTCTGGCTCCAGAGGCGCTGGTGGCTTATGAGCTGAACCGGCAGTTGCTTCCGCGGGCAAACGGCTTTCCGGCGCGCGCGTTGTTTCCCGGCTGGTACGCCATGGATTCCGTGAAGTGGCTGCGGCGGATAGTGGTTCTCAAAGAAGGCGAGCGCCCGGCCGCGTATCGCGAAGCCGGCATGGACCAAGTCTACATACGCACACGTAAGGGCGAAGCCGCCGTGCAACCGCTTGGGCGGCTTCAGCTCAAGTCCGAAATCGCCGTTCCGGACGATAACGCGCGGCTGCGTTCCGGCCGCCAGCAAATCTGGGGGTTCGCCTGGAGCAGCGACGCAGTGCTGGGCGGGGTTCTCATGAGCGTTGATGGCGGGCGGCAATGGCAGCGCGCGCGCCTGGAATCGCAGCCGGATCCGTTTCGCTGGACGCGATGGTCGTTCGAATGGGATCCTTCTCCCGGCGATTACCTGCTCATCAGCCGAGCCGAAAGCCGCGGCGGGACGCTCCAGCCGCTTGCTCGCGACCCGGAGCGCGACGATCAATATGAGCTGAACCAATGCGAACGCATAGCCTGCTTTGTGCGGTAGTGTTATTCGCATTTTCGATGCACGCGGAGCAGGACTGCCTGCCCTGGCAGAACGGTGCGAAGCCGCCGGAAGCCGTGGCCGCGGAAGCGGCGCGCAAGTCCCTGCGCAATACCGTGCGGGAGCATCCGTCCGATGCAGCATTGCATGCGCGGCTCGGCCGGCTGTTATTTGAGGGCCAGTGCTATGACCTGGCGCTGTCCGAACTGCTGCGCGCGCGCCGGCTGGGAGAGAATGGGGCAGACTTTCTATTGCGGCTGGCTTCCGTAGAAAATATCCTGGGCGCGTTTGCCGATGCGGCGGGCGATGCGGATGCCGCGGCTTCCCACCCATCGGCTTCCAACGCGCAGCAGGCGTCTGCGGCCGCGCTCGCCGGTGTTGCGTTCCAAGGTACGGGACAGGACGATCTGGCAATCGCCCGCTTCCAGCGATCGCTCGAACTTGCTCCGGAACTGGAGAACAGCGCGCTGATGCTCGGACAGCTTCTTGTCCGGAAACAGCGGCCTACTGAGGCTGCGCGGATCCTGGAGAATTTCGTGGCTCGCAATCCCGCTGCGGTCGAGCCTTGGGCGCAACTTGCGCAGATCCAGGCAGTGCTCGGCAATGCGGCGCGCGCGCTTGCCTGCTGGACCAAAGTTCAACAGCTCAACCCGCGATACCCCATGCTCGACAGCATGCTCGCGCAGGCTATGCTCGCGCAGAAGAATCCCGATCTGCCCGGTGCGCTCCGAGCGCTGGAGCGCGCAAAGAAGAACGGCCCGCCGGATTTCGACGTCTTCTATTTCGAAGGCAAAACGCTCGTCCAGTTGGGCCGCTATGCGGACGCTGCAAAGGCGTTTGAAGCGGCCGTCAGGCTTCGTCCTTTACAATCCAACCTGTACTATCAGCTTGGCCAGGTGTACCGGAAGCTCGGGCAAACAGAACTGGCGCGGAAACAGTTCGAAATTATGGCGCACTTGCGTGGCGGGCAGGAAGGCCGTTAAGATCACCGGAGCTGAATGCGCAAATCGTTTCTGATCCTGCTCCTGACAGTCCCTTGGTCACGCGGATTTTCCGCGTCTGACTCTCCAGCCTTTCAAATCGTCCGGAAAGCGGTAATCTTCGAGGACGAGAACAGCAGCGGCCAACCGGGAGTCGTTCGCGCATCGAACGGAGACTTACTGGTGACCTTTTACTCCGGAACAAATATCGAGATCAGCCGTTCGAGCGACAACGGCATGACTTGGCAACAGCCGCAGCGCATAGCGGACGGCGCCTACACCGAGGTAGGCGTCACACGATTACGCAATGGCACGATTCTCTGGCCGTTTTACCAGGAGTTCGTCAAAGAGCCTTGCTGCCAGGTGCGGCGCTATGGAACGTACGTCTATCGCTCGAACGATGACGGCAAGACCTGGCAGGGCGACGCTCCCATCCAGGTGGAGATGCGCGAACCAATTCCCTATGGACGCATCCTGGAATTGCCGGACGGACGCCTGCTGATGCCGGTTTGGGGAGCTTGGCGCCTTGGCGAACGATGGCAGGTCGGTACATACGAATCCACCGATTCAGGCCGGACGTGGAAGAATTACAAGCGGATTGCCTACGACCCGAAGGCCGGATGCCGCCCGGACAACGGTTTTAACGAGACCAGCATTGCGCAGCTTCCCGATCGAACTTTGATTGCGGTTCTGCGGCAGCAGCGAGTGGGTACGTCGGGCGGACCGTGCGACTCGTACACCGAGCCGGCGGAACATTTCTACCGCGCCGTTTCCACCGATTTAGGCAAGACCTGGACTCAACCGGAACGCCTTGCGCTGATTGGCACTTCACCGGCCCTGTTTGTAACGAGCAGCGGTACGCTAGTGTTAGGCTACCGCGACAATCCGCAGCATAATGACGATGCTCAGCATTACGGACTTGCCGTGCGCGTGAGTCATGATAAGGGTCTGACCTGGACGAACGAGGTTCACTTAGAAGATCCCAAGGGATTGAAGTATTCGCGTGAACTCCAGCCGGGATATCCTGATTTTACCGAGTTACCGAATGGCGACCTGCTCGTTGTGTTTCACAGTGTGCGGCTTGCGCCGGATGGATCGGGCCGCGCTCGCCCGAAAAGACTCCTCTATATTGCAGCCAACGTGCTGCGGGAGGAGAAGGGGCGGTAGTTTCTACTCTCACCCCTCCTGAATTACCGTACTCTGTGGTGGCGGCTCGGCGGGAATGCTTCAGACCACGCGCCGGCCTCTGACGAGGCTCACCAAAAACAGCACAAGAAAAACCACGAACAGTACTTTAGCTATGCTCGCGGCGATGCCAGCAATCGCGAAAAATCCTAAGACGCCCGCGATCAATGCGATAAGCAGGAACACCAGCGCATAATACAGCATTTTGTCCCTCCTGCTAAATATTCAGCAATTGAGTAGCCAAGTTCCACGCTCCGGTGTAAAAAGAGACGAGCGAAGTAAAGGATATGATTGCTGATGGAGGACTTGATGGACGTCAACCTTCTCCCTCGCCTGCGACACGTATGGACGCCCATTCCTGACTACAAGCAAAGCTTCGCCCTGTTATCCTCGGCGGACGCGAGCGACATCCAGCGAGCCGTTGTCTTTGTCCACGGCTTTAGCGGCAAGGCAGCTTCCACATGGATCGATTTCCTTTCCCTTGTAGATGACGACTCGTTTGCGAGCCGATGGTGGGAAACTGCCGACCTGTTCTTCTATCACTACTATTGGGACAGTATTTTTCAACGGATCGGCTACAACAGCGATAAACTGTTCGACTTTCTGGAGCGCGTTTTCCCTGCGCCGCCGCGCGAACTCTTCGAGACGGCAGAGATATCGCTACGGCCGGCCTTTCAGTATAACGAACTGATGCTGGTAGGGCATTCGGAAGGCGGCCTGTTGTTGCGGAAGGTGATCCTGGAAGCGGCCAACCGGGATAGCAGGCTGGAGGCATATCTGCGGGCCAAAGGCAAAGGAGATAACCCAATAACCGAGCCTCCGCCTGCCGGCTTGCTATTGGCGCAACTCCGCCTCTTCGCTCCGGCAATTGCGGGCGAAGCTCTCAGCGGGCTGCTGGGAATTCTCAGCAGCCTGCCGATCATCGCATCCGGGCTTCGAGTGAGTTCTGCGAAACAGGGCCTGGCGCCGGTGTCCGAAGCCGTTCGGGCAGCGCGGGACTATACCAACGAATGGGCTCGCGATTTCGAAATGGAGTGCTTTCGAGCGCACATCGTTTGGGCTGAGCATGACGCCATTGTGGACCGCGAAAAGTACAAACGCGATTACCATTGCACCAAGTCGCCGCTGGGAACGAATCACTCCACCATCTGCAAACCGAAGCGAAAATATACATTGCCGCTGAGATTCGTGGAGAACGGGGTGAAAAATGGCGAATGCTGACGATGCAGCTTTAAAGCGGTTTGTCACGCAAAGATTTGTGAATGACCTCGCGAGCGGGGACGCTTATGAAGAGAGCGGGCCGGCTTTGAGTGTTTTCGCTGCTGTGGCGGAAGACGAGTTACGCGGGTTGCTGCAAAGATCGATTGCGGATGTTGGAACCTTGGTGGAGAGCAGAGCCTGGCTCGCGATCGGCGCGCAGATCGGCTACTTTGACGGAATCCCGCCGCTCGACGATATACAGCGCAACATCGTTGCTGTAGCCGCGGAGTACGCGGAACAGGCGGTCTGGCCGGCGTGGTTCCGCCGGTTTGCTGTGGAACTGGGAAGGGGCAGTGCGCAGATCGAAACTCCCGTGGATCTCCCACGGGAAAATGCGGCAGCCCTCGCAATTTTTCAGTCTGCGCTCATCTTGGCCCGCCAATTCCGGGAGCCCTTGATCGCCGGTCTTCAGCGTGCCTTGCAGAATTCGGTTTCGGCTCTGGATGACGCTGTACCGGATGTTTCCGGAGAAGACGTGTTCGAGACCATTGAAGCGTCAGTCAACCTGCGATGGAAAGACCTGACATCGCGGCAAAGTCTTGCCCGGTCGGTAGCAGGCTTTCTTCAGCTTATCGACCTCTTGGCAGCATTCGATGCTCTCTTCCCCGAGACGGAGGGTTCCGAACGCGTGCGCGTGGTAAACGGCAGACTTATGGTGAGGCGCGAGCTGGACACCGCAGACCAGACACGGGAAGCGCTGTCCAAGCTGACGGCGAATGTCCTCGCGTGGCGATTCAATCTTTGGCAAGAAGCTACTGTGCGCCGGCTGGAGGTAGTCACCGATGCATTCTGGTATCTGTGCCAACGTGAATTTAACCGGTACCCGGAGCTGAGCATACGCTGGTCCGCCGCGCGATCCCGCACGGAGCTGGCAAGGCTTCTGGACCGCTGGCGGGAGCGGTGCGATCCAGAGCCGGACAAAGCTGCGCCGGATCTCAGCTTTGTCCTTCGCGGAGTCACGCAAACTCCTGCGATCGAAACCGAGTAGCAAAGAGCAGGCCGGAACGGAGGTGGAGAATAGGAGAGTATTGAAAAACGCTCCGGCCCGCGGTCGTCATCGATTCTATTGAATTATCCGGCTCTCAGAAGCATCCGAACCGTGCAGTTTAACGAGCTTGTTGTAAAGCCCCAGGATAAGGAAAGTGGGCGCCCACTGCCCGACGAAGTTCGCCTTCTTCTCCTGACCGGCGAGTAGAAAGGCAAGAGATCCTCCGATCGCGCCGACCGCCGCCCAGAGAAAGAAGTCGGAAGGTAGTTTAGCCGTTTGTTGTTCGATGGTGCGGGCGATCGCACCTTCAGTGTGCTCTGAAGACGGCGATGTCCTCGGCTCTCGTTCCAGTACGTTTTGCATCTTAGTCCTCCTTCAGGAAGGTTTGCTGAGAGCGAGGCAGCACCTTGCCATCCATTGTCTGTTTCACGGCAAACGAGGCTCGCGCTAGACACAGCCGGCTTTTGCGAGCAGTTCCTGAGCCGCGCGGAACCGGGCTGCATACTCAGGGTTCAGCCTTCGCCGCAGCACTTGCTGTCCGTCTTTGTGGACGTCCCACAGGCCGCTGTTGTGCCAGTGATCAAAATCTTCCCAGTCAGGCCGGTCCAGTATCGGATAAATGCAAATACCTTCCAGCGGAATACCAATCGATCGCGCGGCATACGCCTCCTGCCCGATCTCGCAGATCCAGCGGCCGCGTCCGGCGCCGAAATGGCTTGTTTCGGCTATCAGGATCGGCCGGCGATAGCGGTCGTACACGCGCGCTATCAACTGGTGCAGAGGGACCCAACGGTCATCGCGCGGCTCGTCTTCCCAGCGTAGTCTGACATCGGGAAATTCCCATTCATTGGCGTGGTAAAAGTTCACGCCGATGAGATCTAAATAGCGGGGATGCCCTCCCAACTCGGGATGACTTACGCCGCACAACATATCCCACGCAACAAATTGGGATTCATCCTGGGCCTTAGCGGAGGCCGAAAGATCCGGGCGATCTCGCGGGGGTACTACATGAATGACGGGATCTCCGTGTAAAATTCTGGCGCAGCGGTCTTCACGCCAGATCGCCTCGCAACCTGCGATCGCGGCCCGCACTAGTTGACATTTAATCTCGTCATCCCGATGGTACGCATGTGGGAACATCACCTGACGGCTGGCGGCCCACGCAAAAAAGGAGATTTCGTTAATCGGCGCGTAGTACCGAACTGCGTCCGAGCGGTCAGCGAGGAACCGCGCCACGGTCCGGCAGTAGCGTTCGAAGCGGTTTACGAATTCGGCGGAGAAGAGATCCACATCTTCTGGCCAGCCATAGTGGCAAAGGTTCCAGATCACTTGAATACCGGCCTGCTCGGCAGCTTCAGCCAGAGGAATAACAGGGCTGAAGTCGAAGCGCGAACCTTTATCCACAAGATGCCACCGGACAACATCGCGGGCAGTTAGGATGCCTACCGTCTTGAGTAACTCGTAGTCGGTGCGGGCCTGAAGATCATGCTGGGTGACGGTAATCATATCCAGCCGTCGACCGTGCCGATTTATGTGGCACGCTGATTCGAATCCCGCAATCCAGAAGGAACGGAACAAGTGCGGCGGGGGTGTTCTCACGTATTTGCAGCCCTAAAGAGCGTGAAAAATTCTGGTTTCCGCCGCTTGCTCAAGGGGCCATCCGCGGGCCCGTCGATTGATAGCTTCGCGAACGCGCTCGGCGGCCTTTTTGCCCGCCAGGAACGCATGATCCGAGTTGTAGTATTCCCACTCGCTGTACCGACCGGCCAAGTGAATATCATATTCGGTTAGCCATTCCCGGATTTCCGATACCGCTGCCGGACGGGCATGGTCGTAGACGACATAGGCATGCGGAAGATCCACCTGATTCGCCGCCCAGATTGAATCCTCAGGACCGAACAGTCCAACCCGGTGGCAGTCTTCAATGCAGCGGCGAATCAGCGCGTCGCCTTCGCAAGGAAGTCTCTTGTGATCCGAGTAGGTAATCTCGCAAGTGAGACCAAAACCTCCAGGAGCATTACAATACGGGCTGGCGTTTCCCTGAACGAATATACGATGAAATACCGTGTCTTCCGGGTAATAGATCCAATGCTTCTCAGTTAATTTTTCCCGGCCCACACCTAGGTTGACACATCGGACCGACACGTACCGGAGCCGCGCCGCCGCATCCCGAATCGCCTTCGGCGCGTTCTCGCCGATGCTTTGGATCAACACGGGAAGAGGCATTGTGCTGATCAGGAATTCATAACGCAGCTCGCTGCCATCGCTCAGCAGCAGCTTCTTTTCACGCGGAAAAACGCGGGTCACATGTGTATTGAGCAGCAGATTCCCCTTTAAATGCGGAAGGAAGCCGTTCATCAAAGCCTGAAATCCGCCGCGCAGCGGGTAGCCGAAGCTCGCATTGGGTCCCATGGGCTTGGCGATCGGCTGAAGCGCGCCCTCGATCATCTCTTCCAGGTCAGGCATCGGCACGCGACCGCCAAGCCAGGACGTCTCCATCTCATTTAGCGGGACAGCCCACAGCTTGCGGTTATATGGAATAGCGAAGTGCTTAGCGATTCCCGCTCCCCAGACGCGGTAAATAAATTCCTCGAAATTTCGTGGTTCCCCGTGAGAGCCCTGCTGCGCGTTCTGCAAACCAAGCGCGGCGGTGCTCTCCAGGATGCCATCGCCGCAGCAGTCGTTCACAGCGCCGTTATCGCACGCGTGCGGCTGAGCGCTCCCGTTGGCATGCCCATTTGCTTTGCCGTTCGCGCCCGGCGCCGACCGGCTCTCCCGAAGCGGGCCGAAACGCGCCTCCACTGCGCCGACGATGCATTCCTTGATTACAGCCGGTGGAAGGCCGTAGAGCGCGCCTTGAAACGGGTACCGGGTATACACGTTCTTGCTGTATATCCAGGCTTCGCGGTTCTGCCAGTGAACATTGTCGCCGAGAAGCATTCTGTACATCTCGTGGACATACGGGTCCCCCGAAAACATGATATGGCCGGCGCAGTCGAACGTAAACCCGTTATCGACCAGAGAACGGCACCAGCCGCCGACAGAATTATTCTTCTCAATCAGGACTGAGCCGGAGCCAAAATGGTATGCAGCACTGAGGCCGGTCGGGCCGGCGCCAATAATCGCGACCTCGGAACGGCGGCGCGGCACTCGCGAGCGAGAACGGTGCTTCTGCTCAGCTATCTGCTCCAACACAGCGTGCATTCGCTCCGCTGTGAAATCCCAGGAAGTTTGCGCGATCACGTTGCGCATTCCAATCGCTCTCGCTTCGCGGGCTTGTCCCACGCATTCGAGCGCAGCCTCGCACTGACGCACAAATTCGCTCGCCCCATCCGCGATAAAGACCAGATCACCGTAGCTTTCTGCTACATCCGTAATAGAGGTGCTCACGATCAGTTTTTCCGCCGCCATATACTCCAGTGTCTTGGTCGGGCTCACGTATCGTGTGGCCTCGTTTCGCGCGAATGGCAGCAAGGCTACATCCCAGCCTGCAAGATAAGCGGGAAGATCGCCGTAGCTCTTCTGGCCCAGATAGTGGATATTCGGGCGCCTGGGGAGACTCTCCGCATCGATCTTGACGATTGGGCCTATCATGACGATGTGCCACTCGGGACGCGCTTCGGCGACGTGGCGCAAGAGGTCGCGATCAAGCCGTTCGTCGATGACTCCAAAAAATCCCAGTCGCGGATGAGCAATCTGTTTCTGATCGTCGGGATCGGGCAGTGGCTCGAGCGCGCGCTGGAAATGGGAAGCCTCTACACTGCTCGGGAAGCAGTGTGTGTTTGCATGGCTGCCGCGTTTTGCCAGATAAAGACTTCTACCGCCGGTGAAGACCACATCAGCGCGTGCTAATAACTCCGCCTCGCGTCTTCTCATCTCCGCCGGCGCATTCAGAAACGCAGAAAGCTCATCCATGCAGTCATAGACAACAGCCCATGGCCTGAGTGTCCGGAGAAGAGGCGTCGCCATCGGCGTGTATATCCAGACACAATAGTCGGATATGTGCAAACGCCGAAGAACATCCTGGAGAAGAACTTCGATTCGAGGGAGCTGTTCCGCGCTGAAGCCCGGAGCTCCTGCCGGCAGGCGCGGCCGGCACACCGACACCCCAGGCGCCGCTTCGCGTACTTCCATATAAGCCTCTCCGTTTTCCAACGGCACAGGCTCCTCCACAAAGAGGACCGGGTGACCGAACCGCGCGGCCATTCGGGAGAGCAGATGCTGAGGCCGTTGAAAAACGAAATCCCAGCGCAAATGCGATAAAGTCACAATTGCATACTTGGCGGCCATGGTTTTTTCCTTTGCGGTTGGTTTTCTGAGAGATGGGCGCGAGCGAGACAACCGCAGCCGTGTCGGTTGCAAGGGACAGACCAATGGCCTGTAACTCACCTGTCTCAAGGATGTAGACGGGAGCGTATGGATACGCGCATGCCTGCGTTAGCGCGCCAGCGTATCAACGAGTACCGGGGCTTTTTGGCTCGGCCGCAGGAAGCGCGAGCTCCTCTTTCTGTTGTTCCATTATCATGGAGCGCCATTCCGGATCAAGCTCGATCCGCTCCGAACTGGCCGTTGCGCTGGCAATCTGCTCGATCGGTACCTTCGGCTTGCGATCCGCATATAGCAACCCATTCGCTTCCTGGTAAGTGTCGGCGAACTGCGTATAGCAAAAACCGGCGAACAACCGTAAAGAGTTGACAACCTGCATGAGCTGCTGATAACACCGGCTGAATTCTTCAAGGCTGTAGGCGCGGGCATATCCCCACGTGTCGTCGGCTCTCGACGAAAAAGCGATCCCGCCGAATTCCGTAAGCATAAGCGGCTGGCCGGTGTGCCCATGCTCGTTCAACAGCAGCAGACGCCCTCCTGGCCTTTCACGCTTGAAGAATCTCGCCACGACTGCTTCTTCATCGGAGCCGTACCGCCGCGCGATGCGCTCCGGACTGTCATCGTAATCGTGAATGCCGATGATGTCGGTCGCAACACTCTCCCAGCCATCGTTGCCGATGACGGGCCGCGTCGTGTCCAGCGTTCTGGTCAGGTGGTATAGAGACTGCACATAATGCCTTTGCGAGGCGCTGCCGGGCAAATCGGGGACACCCCACGATTCGTTAAAAGGCACCCACGCAGCGATGCAGGGATGGCTCAAATCACGCTCCACCACGCTGATCCATTCACGAATCACCCGTTCGATCGACTCCTTCGTGTACCGGTAAGCGCTGGGCATTTCCTCCCATACCAGCAACCCCAAATGATCGGCCCAGTAGAGGTAACGCGGATCTTCGATTTTCTGGTGTTTGCGGACGCCGTTAAATCCCATCGCCTTCACCAGCTCGACATCGCGGCGCAGAGCCCGATCGTTGGGCGCTGTCATACCGGTCTCCGGCCAGTAGCCCTGGTCGAGTACCATTCGTAACCGTAGTGGGCGGCCATTCAGGACAAAGCGGTCGCCCTGAATCGTAATTGACCGCAGCGCGGTGTAACTGCGAACTTGATCCAGCAGGTTGCCCCATTCGTCAACAAGCTGGAGATCGACATCGATGAGATTTGGAACATAAGGCGTCCAAAGCAGCTCATTGCGGAAATCGTCAATTCCGGGGTCCGACAGCATAATCTGGCGGTGCACTTCGCCCGAGACGACAGTGTAAGCGTCCTCACTCAGCAGCTTTTCCGCGGCGATCAGGCGCACACGAAGCTGGAGGCCGTTTCGTAGTTCGCCCTCTACGCGCGCAAACACTTCAATAGCCCATCGCTCCAGCGAAGCGACGAGGCGCAAGCAGCCGATAAAAGTAGACGACACTACCTCCAGCCATACCGTCTGCCAAATCCCGGTGGTACGCGGGTACCAGATCGAGTGCGGCCTGAGCTGCCAGTCCTGCTTACCGCGAGGCTTGGCTAAGTCCCATGGATCGTCCTCCGCCCGGACGACTACAGTGTGAGGTCCCGGACCGGACACCGCGTTCGTGATATCGGCGGAGAAAGGAGTATACCCGCCTTCATGCCGCGCCACTATTGCACCGTTGACCCATACCGTTGCGGAGTAGTCGACGGCGCCGAAATGCAGCAACACGCGTTTTCCAGCGGGAATTGGCTCAAGCTCAAACGTGCGTCTGTACCAGCACACGCGGTAGAAGCCGGTATTACCGATGCCGCTGGCTGGTGTCTCCGGCGCATACGGAACGATGATGGTCGATTCCCAGACGACCTCGGCCGGAAGCTCCCAACGGGCTTCCGGGTCAAGTCCAAACTCCCAAGTGCCGTTCAGGCTCATCCAGCCGGCCCTTTGTAGCTGCGGCCGCGGATAGCCTATCGTCGATGTCATTGGTCTGGAGCTCCAAATGGGGGATTGCTACAAAACTAACAAACAATGCAGGACAATGCGCGATTTCGTCCCTTTTCGAACGACGCGGAAGCCTGGAATAGGTTACCATCCGAAACGGCGGAACCAAGTTGGTATGATGAAAGGCCAGAGTCTCCTGATTGTGGATGACGAGCCCACCGTGTGCGCAATGCTCGCTGGCATGCTGAGGCGGCTCGGGTTCCGCACCCTGCAAGCCTACAGCGCCCGTCAGGCGCTCGAAATCTACCGTCGTAGTTCCGAAGATATCGGCCTGGTGATTACGGATGTGGTAATGCCGGTGATGAATGGCCCCACCCTGGCCCGCCACCTGCAAGAGCTTTATCCTCAGGTAAAGGTATTGTTCATGTCCGGCTATATGGAGAAGGCTTTGTGGCAATGCGACCATGTGCGCATTAACGAAGTGCCCTTTCTCCGAAAACCGTTCACTGCCGAGACACTGGCGAGCACCATAGTTCCGATGTTGGGGGAAACGCGCGCGGCCAGGCGTGCATCGGGAGCGTCCGACCGGATCGACGGCGGATTTTCGCCGGAGCCATTGAACTCCTGAGGCGAACGGCAGCGCAACTCTAACCGGCAGGGGTGTCATCCCAGATCCTGCGAAGAATGTCGCGGCTCATGCGAAGATATTCGCGTTCAGGGGTGAAGACTTCGAGCGTGATTGTTCCGTCGTACCCGCAGTGTTTCAGTGCGCCGATCGCCGCTCGTACGTCGACCGTTCCAGCGCCCAGCGGCAAATGCAGATCCGCCCCGCCGCCCTTGTTGTCATGCAGATGAACATGCCGCACACGGCTGCCATAGGCTGCGAGAATTCTTTGAGTCGTGTTCGAAGGCACCAGGAGGTTGGCGTGGCCGATATCCAGATGCAGCCCGAGCTCTGGCAGTGGCTCTAATAAATCGCCGAGCTCTTCCGGTGTATTGAAGTCGCCCGGAAGATTTTCGATCATCAGTCCGACTCCGTGGCGCTGGGCATCTGGCAGAAGCTCGCGGATTGAAAGAAGATTTCTTGAAATGAAATAGCTCCGCGGGTGAAAGGGTGTATTGCGATCCGGATGGATGTTCATCCAGCGTACGCCCAGCGCCGCGAAAACCTCGAGGCACTCGCGCAGTTCCGAGACCGCAGCGCATCGCACCGAATCGAACGAGCTCGCCAACGGTAGGTAAAACGGCGTGTGGCCAACCGCTTCAAGATGGTAATCGAAAAGGGTCCGGCGCACTGCGGCTATGTCGACCATGGAAGCCCTGGCGGCCGGCGGCTCCAGCGTGAGGTCGATAAAGTCCAGCCCCATTTCGGCCATCCATCGAATCTCCTCTATGACGTCTGCCGCCGGATGGTTCATGGCGCCAATCAGCATGGACTATTTCTCCGGCGCCGAACGCAGCCAATGGCGGGAATCCAATAAAGGAGCCCGGTCCTCATTCGCTGCCGCGGGCAATTGCCAGCATGATGCCCTGTTTTGAAGCCACTCAGGAAGCCGTAGCGCGCCGGGCCTCAGCCAGCAATAGACTTCCAGAACAGCACGCAATAAGGGCAAGTCATCGCCCAATCGGCCCGCCAGGTAGCCCCAATCGATTGCGGCCTGCCCCACGTCGATCAAATTCAAAATGTCCGGCCAGTCGCACCGGTCTTTTTGAAGCACATAGAGTCTGTTCCAGATCATCTCCTCTATCGGAATCAGCCGCACCGTTTCCCAGCCAAGCTTTGCGAGGGGTCCGCGCGAGATCCAAAATTCATCGACCGCCGCCCGCCGGTTCGCCATTTGCCAGATCACATCCACGATGCCGGCTGGCGAGGCGGCCCGATAGATCCAGCCGCGGTCGTAGGCAAGCTGATCATAGTAATCGGAGTAGCCAAGCTCGCCTAACAACGCGATCAACCGGTCTTTTTCGTCGGGCTTGATATACAGATCCAGATCTTTGCTTTGCCGTGCAATTCCGTGCAATGTCATGGCCAGCGATCCACCGACGGCGAACTGAATATGCCTTTGCGCTGCAAGCCGGAAAATAACCGTGTAAGTTGCAATTTGTTCCGGAGATACCGTATCAGGCCATGGGTTCAAGCGTCTCACCAACCAGTCCGTCTTGAGGCAACCGGGTGCTGAGACCTATTTTCGCTCGGGCCAAGAAAACGCGCCGCGAACAGCGGAATTCTCTTGTCCGATTGTTCACACGCGAGCGCGACTTAATGCTGCACGGGTTCGCGGCGGGGACATCACGGCTCAGGCGTTCCGCCGGAAATGCCGCTTGCGGGTATACATGTTCCGGTCCGCTTCGTCGAGCGCTTCGCGCAAACTGCCGCTTTCGCAATCCGCCGTCCCCCAACTGAATGAGATTGGCAGCGCACCAAAACCGCGCAGTTGAAATGACCGAAGGCGCTCCTGGATCACCTTCATGCGAGACTCCACCAGTTCACGCTTCTGATTGTGAAACAGAATCACGAACTCATCGCCTCCCCAGCGAAAGGCCTCGTCTTCCCGCCGAATCGAGGAACGAACCAGTTGGCCGACGTTCCGTAAAATTTCATCGCCGGCCAGGTGACCGTAGCCGTCGTTAATTTCCTTGAAGTTGTCCATATCGCAGACCGCCACAACACCGGAAAACCGCTCCGGTTTATCCAAACGGCCTTCCAGAGCCGCCTGGTTCAACAGACCTGTCAATCGGTCCATGTCGAGGCTGAGGCGGATCTGGGTGCGAATGCGCGCGAGTTCTCCCTCAAGCTCGTTCACCCGGCTGTTCTGGTAATCGATTCGCATCGCCATGGCGGAAAATCCAAGCAGTGCGTGTAACCCGAAATCATACACGCGCGCCGCCTGCAGACGGCGTAACCAGTCTGGCGCCGCTCCGCCGAACAGGTACAGAGCCGCGACGGCGTGCTGTAAGAACAAAATGGAAAGGCAGAGCAATGAAAACCGGAACACGCCCACACGGGTTTTACCACCGCGCAGCGTAGCCGCGTGATATAGATAAACGGAGCAGAGTACCAACGCGTGCAGCAGATGGTAGCCTGCTACGCTCGACCGCGATCCCAGCGCATAGGCCACTACGAGGAAGGCAGGAAGCCCTGCGAAGACCCGCAGCGACTCCTTCCAGTTGACCGCCGTGCCGGAAAGGCCGGTGCGGGCGGCTGCAACCAGCAGAACGGCGAAGCCGAACTCCAGCACGGCATACGGAACAAGCCATCTCCTGCCCGCGGCCATATAGGCGAATCCCATACTGATGGCGGCTGCCTCGACGAACCATGCAAAGCTCCAAAGACCGAAATACGGCGTATGCGAGTGCCACCATACGTACGCAAAAACCAACCCGAAGAGAATTGCCGCGCCGATGTGGAGATAGAGCGAGACGAGGTCCGAGCCGTTCGGCGCCAGATCCATGTAGCTAGTCCCCCCGGATCGTGTGGCGGCGTAAACCGATTGCTCGCCCGGTGTTTTCATCCACGGTCAGGATCACGGAGTGAAGTTCAGGCAAGCCCTTCGCGGCTTCCATTCGAACGGGCAACGCCGTCAGAAAGCGCTCTAGAATGGGCTCGCGCTTTACGCCGATAACTGATTCATAGGGCCCCGTCATTCCCGCATCGGTCTGGTACGCGGTGCCGCCCGGCAAGATTCGCGTGTCGGCGGTCGGTATATGGGTGTGGGTTCCAATTACCGCCGACACGCGTCCATCAAGGTGCCATCCCATTGCCATTTTTTCGCTGGTCACTTCGGCATGGAAATCCACGAAGCGGACCTTCACCTCCGGGTCAAGTGTGGCCAAAATACGGTTCGCGACACGGAAGGGGCAATCGGTAGCCGGCATATACGTTCGTCCTTGCAAGTTGAGGACCGCGCATGGCACGCCGTTGCGCGCCTGGTAGACGATCAGCCCAGTGCCCGGTACTCCCTCAGCGTAGTTTGCGGGTCGCAGTAGCCGGTTCTCACGGGTCAAGTACTCATAGATCTCCCGCTTGTCCCAGATATGATTTCCGGACGTAAGAACGTCCAGGCCCAACGCGAACAGCTCGTCTGCAATGGGGGGCGTGATTCCGAACCCGCCCGCAGCATTCTCCGCATTCGCGATCGTCAGATCGATGTGATTCGTTGTAACGATGTCCTCCAGATGGTCCGCAACGATCTTACGCCCGGCGGAGGCGAAAATATCTCCAATAAAGAGAATGTTCATCACGTACTGCACAAGCTACCACGGCAGCCCGGCAAGTTGCGGAGTTGCAAATGATGGGCGAAGTGGCTAGCTCAAGCTCTTACCTAAGGAGCGTTGCATCAGGTTGTGAGTGATCCGCTGAACGCGCGGATCGGGACCGTGTGGTCGTACCCAGTGCGACCACGGCAGCATGTGGCCGGGAGGTGCGGACAGGCCTTGAGCCCACCAGATCGTCGAAGCATTGAACACGAAATTTCCCTTCGGACCGGGATAGATCGTTGCTGTCCAGCGGACCGGCCTCTTCCCGCCGCTCAGGGCGGTTCCCTCCGCGATGATTTCGAGCCCCGGGATATCCGCAGGGTCTCCGTGAAACTCCCAGCCGACGAGGCCCGGAATTGCGTCACCCTTCTTCATTCCGGTTCCCGTGAAGATCCAGTTGTCGGGTTTCGTCGCAATCCAGTCGGCGCCGCCGTTGAACGGGTAAGGACTGCGCGCTCCGATGAGAAGCGCCTCATTCGGCCCGCTCATCGGGAACGGATACTTAAAGAATTCCCGATTTTCGATTTCCGTCGCGCCGCCATAGCGTCCTTGCCGGCTGATGATCCGGTTTGCGCGTCCGGCGGAGTTAGGCTCAAACGGAGTAATGCCGCATACCGCATTGCCCGCCAGATACAGTTCATTCACTCCCGATTTCACCGCCGCCATGGCGCTGTGGTACTGTCGCAGGTCCCAGTATTCGTCATGTCCGACGCTCAGGAACGTTCTCGCCCGGAGCGGCTGTGCGGGATCGATCATGTCGGAGTTCGAACAATAGGTCACGTCGTAGCCTTCGCGCTCCAGCCAGTAGCAGAGCGGAAATTCCCAGAGTAGAAATTCACCGGAACCGATCGACAGCGGATTGTCGTAAATCTGCGGATACTTCGCGTAGGGCCTGTCGAAGCTGACGGCAACCCCCGGCGCCCAGGAGTGCCTGGGATCCGTGTACATCGAGTAGTCGTCCGGCCAGCGATTGTAAGCCTGCCACGTGTTGTCGCTCGCCTGGAAGAGCACATCCGCCGCGCGGCGATCCCGGACGATGAAGATGACGTAGCTTTGCCAGGCATGAACGTTCGTGCTCTCCGCCAGCCTGGTAAGCCGGCCGAGATATACACCGCTCAGCCAGTCCGGCGGAATCTTCAGCTCAACCGAAGGCTCCCAGCGGCACTCGCGCAAACGGCGCTCGCCGACCGGCGGTTCCGGCTGAGGCTTGACGGCTACCGGTCCGAGCCTTGTCATGAGCCGCGCGCCGAGCCCCCCGTAGTAGCCCATCCGGAAGATCTCGATGTGGCATCGTCCGGGCGGGTCGGCGCTAAGCATGATTTCGAGCGTCTGGCCCGGTTCGATGCTCTGATGAGAGCAGTAGCCTTCAATTACTTTCGACCGGTACCCCCGTGGCTTATCCAGCATGACATTCGTTAATTGCCAGTCCGCGCCGGGCTTTCGATTTTCTTCCGCAATAAGATTTTGAGCGCGCGACTCCTGTGACGCCGAAAGCAACGGCGCTGCTGGCGCAATCACTGCGCCCTTGACGAGATCTCTTCGCGTGGGATTTTCGCGCTTGGCCTCTTCCACTGACATGCTCCTGGTTATTCACTGTAGCGCGAACGGCTTGACCGAGTGCACAGCGGCGGAATATGCTGTTCCCAATCGGAGGGGTGAAATGCCGCGCACTATTTATGCAGCCGCCGTGTTGACTTTTTTTGTATCCGTAAATGCCGCAGCGCAGACGGCTACGGGAAGCATACAGGGCACGGTTCTGGACGATACCGGCGCTGTAATCGCAGGCGCCCGGCTCGATCTTCGCGAGCACGCTACAAACCTGGTGCGGACACAGACCTCAAACCAGGCCGGAAATTTCGAGTTTCGTGCGCTGCCGCGGGGCGTTTATACGCTGAGCGCCGAATCGCCGGGGTTCAAGAAGGAGATGATCAGCGATATCGAGCTGCAGGTCGCACAGATCCAACGCGTGGATGTGCGCTTGCAGGTAGGCGCCGTCAGCGAGGCGGTTGAGGTACAGGGGAGCGCCGGGCTTCTGGAAGTCTCTGAAGCCAGCCTTTCGCAGGTCATCGACCAGCGCCGCGTTCTTGACCTGCCCTTGAACGGTCGGAACTTCATGCAACTCGTCGGTCTGTCGTCCGGAGTAATCACGGCGGGACGGGCCAGCGCGACACAACGGCAGGCCAATTACGGTCCGGCGTTCTCGATCGGAGGCCAGAGGGACAACACGTCGGTCGTCCTGGTTGATGGGATCGAGATAAGCGGACAGGAGATCAATAATTACCCGCTGGCGATTCCTTCGCTTGAGTCCGTTGCTGAATTCCGCGTTCAGACCTCGAACTATTCGGCGGAATTCGGCGGCAACTCCGGAGCGTTCATTAACGTAGCATCGCGGCGCGGCACCAATGAATTTCACGGCACGCTATTCGAGTTTCTGAGGAACGACGCGGTGGATGCGCGCAACTTTTTCAGCACTGCCGCCGTGCCGCTCAAGCGCAACCAGTTCGGCTTCACATTGGGCGGCCCCGTGCTCATTCCCGCACTCTACAACGGTCGTAACAAGACTTTTTGGCTGTTCAGCTACGAGTGGACGCGGCAGCGGAATGCCATCAGCAGCACTGCGCTTGTGCCTTCAGCCGCGGAGCGCGCCGGGGACTTTAGCGGCGTCCGCCAGGCAGGTTTCGCGATTGTCGACCCGTTCACTAAGCAGCCCTTTCCGAATAACATCATCCCGCGCGATCGCATCAGCCGCGCTGGACAGGCGTTGCTGGACCTTTACCCGCTTCCCAACAGCTCCGACCCTGCGCGCAACTATGTGGGCACGCCCCGCCGCATTCTCAACAACGGCATTCCCACAGTTCGAATCGACCATCAGTTGAGAAGCAGCGACAGTCTCTTCGGCCGGTTCACCATGAATTCACCATATGATCAAGGGCCGCAGCAGGCGCTCTCAGCCGTTTTCCCGGGTTTTGATGCGATCCAGGACGATGCGAATCTGCAAGCTTCCGCCGGTTGGACGCGCACGTTTAGTCCGAGCATCGTGAACGAAGCCCTGATCGGTTACGTAAGATTCCGGCGCAACCGTATCTCGCAGGATTCCGGAAAGCGCAACTGGATCCAGGAGCTCGGCATTCAGGGTATTCCCACCCAGCCGCTGACGTGGGCGGCGCCCTCGGTGACTCCGGCCGGTTATCCGGAGGTCGGCTATTCGAGCAACAACGCAGTTTTTACGTGGATTACGCAGTCCGAGCAGGTGGTCGACAACCTGTCAATTGTGCGCGGCAAACATACGTTCAAAACAGGCTTCACGCTGCAGAACAAGCGCATGAGCAGCACACAGTGGGGCACACCGAACGGCGCTTACAGCTTTTCAGGCATGTTCACCGCGCCACCTCCCGCCGCTACCACAACGCGGTTCCACTCGATTGCAGACCTGCTTCTGGGGTTTCCATCTGCTTACAATGTACAGACGCAGCCTTATGTGCAGCGCTTCCTATATAAGAACTTTGGAGCTTACTTTCAGGACGACTGGCGTGTCACAACAAATCTGACACTGAATTTCGGCGTCCGCTGGGAATACTTCGGCAGGCCCGTGGACCGCTACGATCGGATTGCAAGCTTTGATCTCTCTAGCGGCAAGCAGCTCTTTCCGGGACAGAACGGCGTGCCGCGCAGCTTGGCCAATTCCGATCTCAATAATTGGGGGCCGCGCGTGGGCTTTGCCTGGCGCGTGTTGGGAAGCAACCGCTTTTCCCTTCGCGGCGGCTATGGAATCTTCTATACGCCCGAAATTCCAGTGAGCTTCCGCGGCCAGGGTTTTCAAGACCCCTTCGCTCAATTCTTCAATAGGACGGTGCGGCCCGCCGATCCCACGCGGCCGATCCCGGTATTCACGGTGGACAACCCGATCGCGGATCTGAGCCAGCAGGTCTTCAATACGCGCAGCGGGATTGAGCGCAATTTCCGCGATGGCTACGTTGGCCAGTGGAATCTGACCACTCAGTACCTGATCTCGAAAGATATGCTGCTCGAGGTTGCCTATCATGGATCGAAGAGCACGCGCCTGCCGAGCCGTTTGAACTACAACGAGACGAACCCGTTCCCGCCGCAGCCGCCGAGTTTCACCCTGAACTACCCGTATCCGACGCTTGGCTCTGTGACGATGCTGGAATCGCGCGCCGCCGCCAACTACAACGCGCTCCAGGCGCGATTCGAGCGGCGCCTTTCCGGCGGCTTCACCTTGCTCGCATCATACACATTCCAGAAGACGCTCACCGATCTGGACGCGAGCGGCGTCGGAATTGGAATCGGCACCGGACCGTCCGGACCGCAAACCATCAAGGACCTGAAATCGAACAAAGGGCCAGCCGTCTTCGATCGCCCGCACCGGTTAAGCCTGAGCAGCGTATACGAGCTTCCGATCCTACGCGGGCGGCAGGGGGTGCTGCCCGCGCTGTTGGGCGGATGGCAGGTGGGCGCCATCGGGCTGTTTCAGTCGGGCGCCTACTTGACGCCATCGCAATACGGCGCTCAGTTCACAGGCTCCCGGCCCGACCTGCTCGGCAATCCAAACCTGCCGCGCGGCGAGCGCACAATCGATCGCTGGTTCGATATCACCAAGCTGGCAAATCCCGCGCCAGGTCACCTAGGTAACGCCGGCAAAGGGACGATTCTCGGAAGCGGGAATAACCGCTGGGATCTGGTAGCAGTGAAGAACTTTCGAATCACAGAGCACCACAAAGTGGAGTTCCGGACTGAGTTCTTCAATGCGTTTAATCACCCGCAGTTCGACGACCCGAACATGTATCCGCCGAATCACCCGCAGGCCGGCAAGATCACGTCGGCCAGCGATTTCGGCTACAGCCAGACGGAGCGAGTCATTCAGTTCGGGCTGAAGTTCCAATTCTAGCCGAAACCGAGCGAGGCGCCGGCATTACGGCCTGCGCCGCTCTGCATACGAATCGGCCAACGCCGCCGCAAGCCGCTCCAACGCAGTTGCCACGTCCTTCTCGAAGTGGACCCGCAGGGCACGCCGGCCCCGCTCCGAAAGCACCTGAAAATCACCGCGCGCCTGCGCCGCTTTCACGACGCCGAACGTATACTTCTGTCCCGGAACCAGCAGATCCTCGGCGTCCTCGCAGGTCACCTGGAGAAAAACTCCGGTGTTCGGGCCGCCTTTATACGCTTGCCCGGTTGAATGCAGGAAACGCGGCCCGAAGCCGAGACACGTTGCCACGCGTTTGGAGTCGCGCACCCGATGCCGTATGGCCTGCAAGCGCTCCTCATGCCGCGAGTTCATCTCGATATATGCAAGCAGGGCGAAGTAGTCCCCGGGCGACAGCCGGCTTAAGTGCGCTTTCAAATAGCCGGCCAAAGATTCTCCGCCGCGCTGCAACCGTTTCAGCTCGCCGGCATTGGCTTCATCTGCAAACAGCCGGATTCCATCCGCGGCGAAGATCGCCTTCTCTGCCGGAAGCCGGCCTGTGTGCTCAAATTCCGTGGTCAGCTTGCGAGTCGCCACTTTGCTGGCTTCCACATCAGGCTGATTAAAAGCGTTGATGCCGAGAACAGACCCGGCTGCCGCAGTCGCGATCTCCCACCGGAAGAACTCCTCTCCGAGCGCGTAGGGCTCTTCCACATCGATACGTACCACCGGCTGGCCGGCCTTTTCCAATGCGTCTATCGCTTTGTCCTGATCCTCGGCCGGGGAAGATGCAAGGCGCAGGTAGACGAACACGCGGTCCTGTGCGTAGACATCGGGCGAGCCGAGACGCTCGCGATCGACAGGGATCAGGCCTTTGCCATCTTTGCCGGTCGATTCAGCCAGCAACTGCTCCAGCCACGCGCCAAGGTCGAAAATGCCCGGCGAAGTGACGATGGTCACTTTGTCGCGGCCGTGCTTCGCAAGCGTGCCGAGAGTCACACCCAGCACGACTCCGGGATTGCGATCCGCTGGGACCGTGGGTCCACAGGCGTGCACCATCTCTTCGGCACGTTCGAGGAATCGGGCCACGTCGACTCCCATGATGGCCGCGGGCGCCATACCGAAATCGGAAAGCGCGGAGTATCGCCCGCCGATGCTCGGCAGACCGAAAAAAATGTGCCGAAAGCCATCCGCCTCCGCCACCTGCTGCATCTTTGAGCCCGGATCGGTAATGGCAATAAAGCGCTCGCCCACGGCGTTGGCGCCTACGGCCTGTTTGACGCGATCGTAGAAATACTGTTTGAAAATGTTCGGCTCGAGCGTGCTGCCGGACTTACTCGAAACGATGAACAGCGAGTTGGCGAGATCGATCCGTTTTTCGAGAGCCCGAATCTGCGCCGGATCGGTGGAATCGAGCACGTGCAGTTCCGGATAACCCTCGACCAGACCGAAGGTCAACCGCATGACTTCGGGGCAAAGACTCGATCCGCCCATACCCAGGAGCACAGCGTGGCGAAACCCGGCTGCGCGGATCTCGGCGGCAATCTTCTTCAGGTGATCGATCCGGTTGATCTGGTCCGCCGTGATATCGAGCCAACCGAGCCAATTGCTCTCATCAGTGCCCGTCCATAATTTCGCGTCGCCCCGCCATAGCCTGCGGGCTTTGTCCTGTTCGCGCCACTCGTGGAGTCCGGTAGCAATTTTTGAAGCCAGCTCACCGGGTATATGACAGACTTGCCCGTCGATCTTAGAGCATTTCCGGCCGTCGCACCGCTTGCCGATCACGTCAATCAAGCGGTAGAAGGCATCGGCGAACTGCGCGACCCCGTCATCGAGCAGCTTGGATGTCACTTCGGAAAGCGAAACTCCCGCCCGCTCCAGATTTTCGAGTGCTTCCCGCGCGGCCTCCGGATTTTCGGCCAGGCTCGGCCGCGGCTTGCCGTGGTCCCGAAACGCCTCCAGGGTCGCGGGCGGCATGGTGTCGACCGTGTCCGGCCCGATAAGCTCCTCTACGTAGACGACATCGCGATAACTCGGATTCTTGGTGCTGGTGCTGGCCCAGAGAAGCCGCTGCACCTGCGCTCCCGCGTCGCGGAGCTTTTGCCAGCGGGCCGTGCCGAAAATCCTGCCAAAACGCTGGTAGGCGAGCTTTGCATTTGCAATGGCAGTCTTGCCCATCAAATTTCGCAACAGCGCCTGTTCGGCTTCACCGCGCGCTCTTTTCAGCCGTTCGGAAAGCAGCAGGTCGACCGCCGTATCGATCCGGCTCACGAAAAAGCTCGCCACACTGGCAACCGTCGCAAGTTCGCGCCCGTCCACCACCCTCGCTTCGAGTCCCGAGATGTATGCCTCGGCAACCTGCTCGTACATGTCCTGTGAGAAGAGCAGCGTCACATTGACGTTGATGCCCTCGCTGATAAGCTGCCGGATCGCCGGCAAACCTTCCGGCGTGGCCGGCACTTTCACCATAACGTTTTGGCGCCCGAGCGCATTCCAGAGCCGTCGTGCTTCTGCGATCGTAGCCGCTGTGTCATGCGCCAGCAGCGGCGAGACTTCCAGGCACGCAAACCCATCTCGCGCCTGTGATTCGCGGTAGACCACGGCCAGAATATCGGCAGCGTCGCGGATATCCCTCACGGCGACCTTCTCATATAACGCGCCTGGGGACACGCCGCGAGAATCTCCACTCATAAGAAGATCGTCGTAATCAGTGCTGCCGGCGATGGCTTTTTCGAAAATCGATGGATTCGAGGTAATCCCTCGGAGACCTTCTTCGCGCACGAGGCGTTCCAGTTCACCGCTCGTGATAAGACTTCGCCGGATGGAATCGAGCCACGCGGACTGCCCGAAACCGAGTAGTTCTCTGACAGGGTTCTTTAGCGCGGTGGGTGTCATAGGATTCTACCTTCATTTTGGCGGATTCGAGCGGCTCAGGAGCGGATGCAGCCTTTGTATTTGCATCATTTGACACCTACCCGGAGCAAGTGATAAAGGTAGTGATCTTCAGAAGGAGGTCGCATTGGCTGACGAGCAAAAACCGGAAGGCTCGGCGGCTCCTTCCACGCCACAGGGAGAAGCCACGCCGGGATCGCCGGAGAAGCCTGCGACGGAACCAAAGCCGGTACAGGCAAAACCGGCCGACGCCAAGCCGCCGGCTCCCAAGGCAGCCCTCGCGGCCGGTCATCCACCACCGAAAGCCCCGGCCGTCATGGCGGTGAGTCCATGGGAGAGCGATCTCACGCGAGCCCTGGCAGACCGTTTCAGAGACCAGATCACTGAATTTTCCAGCTACCTGGGACAGAACTTCCTAGTTTCAAAGCCCGGCGCTGCCATCCCGATCCTACGGTTTCTCAAAGACGAGTGGGCGTTCGATTATCTTGTCGACATTACTGCGGTAGATTATCCGAAGCGCGCCGAGCGCTTCGATCTGGTCTATATCCTTTATAGTTTCGCGCGCAATGAGCGCATCCGGATGAAAACAATGATCGCAGACGGCATCAAGCCGCTCAGCGCCACGGTCGTTTACTGCGCGGCCAACTGGCTGGAGCGCGAGGTCTTCGACATGTTCGGTATCGAATTTGAGAACCATCCGGAGATGCGCCGGATCCTGCTGCCGGAGGAGTGGGAGGGCTTCCCGCTGCGTAAGGAATACTCGATCATTCAACAGGATGAAAAGTGGGTTCAGGAGAATCTGGGAATCGAAAGCGGCCAGTGACCTCTATGCCGGAAAGCACTTTTCTCGATGCGACCGAGCTCGTCCTCAACATGGGGCCGCAGCATCCATCGACTCACGGTGTGCTGCGCGTCATCCTCAAACTTGACGGCGAGAAGGTCATCGGCACCGAATGCGTGATCGGATATCTGCACCGGGGGGTGGAGAAGATCGGTGAGAACCGCACGTACCAGATGTTCGCACCATACGTGGACCGTATGGATTACATCGCGGCGGTATCCAACGGCTTGGGCTACTGCCTTGCGGTCGAAAAGCTGCTGAATGTCGAGGCTCCGCCTCGGGCCCAGACTGTTCGCGTGATCCTTACCGAGCTGAACCGCATCGCAAGCCACCTGTTCTGGCTCGGGACGCATGCCCTCGACATTGGAGCGATTACGCCCGTGTTCTATTGCCTCCGCGAGCGCGAAGAGATTCTGAAGATCTTCGAAAATTACTGCGGCGCGCGGCTCACGACGCATGCGTTTCGCATAGGTGGCCTGCAATACGAAACCTACGACGGCTTCGAGCAGGAGGTGAAAGCCTTCTGCGAAATGTTCCTCCCGAAGGTAGACGAATACGAAGAGCTGCTTACGAATAACCGCATCTGGGTAGGCCGCTTGAAGAATGTAGGCATCCTCAACGCTCAGGACTGCAAGGAATACGGCGTAACCGGTCCCGTGCTCCGCGCCGCGGGCGTGAAATGGGACCTCCGAAAAGCACAGCCGTACTCGGGCTACGAGCAGTACGATTTCGATATTCCGATCGGCCAGAACGGCGATACGTATGACCGCTACCTGGTGCGAATGCAGGAGATGCGCCAGTCGGTCCGCATCATCCGGCAGGCGCTGGATCGGATTCCATCCGGACCGATCATGGGCAAGGTCCCCAAGGTTGTAAAGCCCGCTGTTGGGGAGGTTTATGTCTCGATCGAAGCCCCCAAAGGCGAGCTCGGATATTTCGTCGTGAGCGACAACTCCACGCAGCCTTATCGCCTCCGTGTGCGGCCCCCATCATTTGTAAATCTCCAGGCACTCGACCGGATGGTCCGAGGCGGCCTGGTGGCCGATGTGGTGGCGATTATAGGCACGCTGGACATCGTTCTGGGAGAAGTGGACCGGTAGGCGCAAAATATGAATATGGGTAAGTTTTTCCGGACCGTTTTTCTGGTAGACCTGATTCAGGGCCTTTGGGTAACTTTTCGCAATCAAAATCCCAAGTACATTTACACCGAACAGTATCCGGCCCAGCGCCCGAAGGTGGCGGAACGCTACCGCGGCGCGCCGCGCCTCAACATCAATCCCGAGAACGGGGAAACCTTGTGCATCGCCTGCAACCTGTGCGCCCTTGCCTGCCCGGAAAACCTGATCGTGGTCACCAGCGAGCGCAATGAACAGACCCGCCGCAAAGAGCTCACCACATTCACGTACGACACCTCGCGCTGTATGTTCTGCGGCCTGTGCGAGGATGCGTGCCCTGTGGACGCTCTGGAGCTGACTCAGGATTTCGAGCTCGCCAGCTACACCCGCGAAGGCGCGATTTGGGATCGCCAGACCCTGGAAGAAGGCCCCAAGCCGACCCAATATAAATGCTGATTGACGCCGTTTTCTTCTACATCTTCGCCGCCATGGTGCTAGGCGGCGGCATCCTCACGATAACCCGGAGAAACGCGGTGCACAGCGCCATTTTCCTCATCCTTTCGCTGCTCGGCGTCGCGGGACTTTACCTTTTACAGCAAGCTGAGTTTCTTTTCGCCGTTCAGATCGTGCTGTACATCGGCGGCATCATGGTTTTATTCCTGTTCGTCATCATGCTGGTCAATCTGGACCTGGCCGCGCGCGAGCGGCAGTTCAGCGGCCAGTGGTGGGTTGCGCTTGCCTGCGTGATCCTGGTTGGCGCCGAGATCTTTTATTTTCTGGCGAAAGGTGCGGCGGCGTTTCGGTTTGCCCGGCCTTCGGAGATCTCCCAGCCCGCGCAGGGCAACGTAGAGGCTCTGGCGGACAATCTCTTTGGCCAGTACCTGCTGCCTTTCGAAATTGCTTCTGTCTTACTGCTGGTGGCCGTTGTCGGTTCCGTGGTGATGGCCAAAAAGAGGATCTGAGGTGTACCCGATAACCACAGCACACTATCTGGGTTTGAGCGCCGCGCTCCTGCTCATCGGAACGGTAGGCGTTCTTACGCGCAGGAATATCGTCATCATTCTCATGTCCATTGAGCTGATCCTCAATGCGGTTAATATTAACCTGATTGCGTTTTCCCATGCTCTTCAGAACATCAACGGGCAGGTGTTCGCGATTTTCGTGATCACCGATGCCGTCGCCGAGGCTGCGGTCGGGCTGGGCATTCTGATTGCGCTGTTCCGCAATAAGGAAACGGTACTAGCGGATGAAATCGATCTATTGAAGTGGTGAGGCGGCGCGCGGATCGCGCGGTTTGCCGCCCGCCACGGGGAGAAGTGGTGTGAGCTTTCTCGATCACATTTGGCTGATTCCGTTGTTCCCGCTACTCGGGGCGGTTCTGATGCTGCTCTTTGGGAAGAGGCTGGACCCGCAGCCGCCCTCGGCCGTCGCGGTTGTGCCCGGAGTCGAGGTCGTACCCGAGGAACACAGCCATCTTCATGACCATGAGCACGGCCACTCTCATTCGCATGACCACGATCATGGCCATGCACATGATCATGATCACGGCCACGATCATCCTCACGGGCATGACCATTCCAATGAAGGCCATTCATACGGCCTGAGATTTCTGATCAACCTGCTATGCCCGGGGATGGTGCTGCTTTCCTTTCTTCTTTCGCTTGGCGCTGTTCTGGAGCTTGCCCGCAAGCCGGAACGCATGCACCAGGTAATTCAATTCACCTGGATCGCCGGCCTGCCCTTCCACATGGCAGGAGGGCGCCTGGCCACGTTTTCGGCCGATTGGGGCTTTCTGCTTGATCCTCTGAGCGCTGTGATGATTCTGGTAGTCACCGGCATCGGCTTCCTGATCCACGTGTATTCGACCGGTTACATGGCGCACAATAACGGCTACTACCGGTTTTTTGGTTATCTCAATCTGTTCGTCTTCTTCATGCTGATGCTGGTGCTCGCGAACAACTACGCGCTGCTGTTCGTGGGCTGGGAAGGCGTCGGGTTGTGCAGCTATCTTCTGATTGGCTTCTACTTCCATAAGAAATCCGCCGCGGATGCAGGCAAGAAAGCCTTCATCGTCAATCGCGTAGGCGATGCCGGTTTTATCCTGGGCATGCTGCTCATGTTGAGCGTGCTGGGCACCATTCGCTTTCATGATGTCAATGCTGCTTTGCGCGGCGGCCAGTTCCAGGCGGAAACCCACTTCGGCGTTCTCAGCGCGATGGCTTTGCTGCTGTTCATCGGCGCCACGGGCAAATCCGCGCAGTTTCCGCTCTACGTTTGGCTGCCGGACGCCATGGAAGGGCCCACTCCGGTCTCGGCCCTCATTCATGCCGCAACTATGGTGACGGCCGGCGTGTACATGGTCGCGCGCTCGGCTGCGCTTTATCAGCTCACGCCGGAAACATCCACCATCGTCGCTTCGATCGGAGCATTTACCGCGATTCTCGCCGCCACCATCGCGCTCGTACAGAACGATATCAAGCGCGTGCTCGCCTACTCCACAGTGAGCCAGCTTGGCTACATGTTTCTTGCGCTAGGCGTGGGAGCGTATTGGGTCGCAATTTTTCATCTGTTCACGCACGCATTTTTCAAGGCGCTGCTGTTCCTTTGCTCCGGTTCGGTGATTCACGCCATGGGAGGCGAACAGGACATGCGGCGTATGGGCGCCCTGAAAGACAAAATCCCCATTACGCATTGGACGATGTTCGTCGGCTCGGTAGCGATTGCCGGAATCCCCGGCCTCGCGGGCTTCTTTTCCAAAGACGAGATCCTCTGGCAGGCTTACAGTTCGCCAAGCGGGTCGACAGTGCTCTGGGCCATCGGACTCATCACCGCGGGCCTAACCGCCTTCTACATGTGGCGGCTCATGAACATGACCTTCTACGGCCGTTCCCGCGTTTCGGCGGAAGCCGCCGCGCATATACACGAATCTCCGCCGAGCATGACCGTGCCGCTCATAGCGCTGGCAATCGGAAGCGTATTCGCCGGATGGGTGGGCGTACCTAAGCTCTGGCATTTCCCTGAAACATTCCAGGCCTTCGAGCGCTGGCTCGAGCCTTCGTTCGCATCCGCTGCCATTGAGGCCGCGCACGAGGGTGCGCATGACGCCAGCATTGAGTGGATCCTGATGGCGGTATCCGTCGCGATTGCGATCATCGGAATCGTCGTGGCGCGGTATTTCTATCACGTCCGACCTGAGGTCCCGGATTCCATCGAACAGGCGGTCAAGCCTCTTCACAGCCTGCTGTACAACAAGTGGTACGTCGACGAGATCTACGATGTCCTGTTCGTGAATGGTTTTGCAAAGGGCGGCGGCAGCGCGCTCAGCACGTTTGATCGCGAGGTGATTGACGGAGGGGTGAACGGCGCAGGCTGGCTTACGCGATTTTCCTCCCGGCTCTCGATCTGGTGGGACACCTGGATCATTGACGGCGCTGTGCGCTTCGGCTCCTTTACCGTAAAGCTGCTTTCTTACCCTGTGTGTATTCTCCAAACCGGCCGCGTGCAGGCTTACGCTTTGTTCGTCGTCGTCGGCGTGCTGGCCATGTTCGGCTACTACCTGATCCGGTGACCCCATGAACCAGCACTTATTGAGTCTCGTTCTGTTCACGCCGCTTGCGGGCCTGGTATTTCTCCTATTCCTGCCCGGCCGGAGCAAAGACCTGATCCGCCTCTGGGCAAACCTGGTGAGCTTTATCGGATTTCTGATTTCACTGCCGCTTGTTTCCCGCTTCGATCGCGACGCGGCAGGCTTTCAGTTCATGGAGCGCGGGGACTGGATTCCGAGCCTCGGAGCGCAATATCTTCTCGGCATCGACGGCATCAGCCTTCTGCTTATTGTTCTCACTACACTTATCGGCTTCCTGGCCATTCTTTCGTCCTGGAACGCCATCCAGGACCGCGTAAAAGAGTATTACGCCATGTTTCTCCTGCTCCAGACGGGGATGCTCGGCGTGTTCATGTCGCTCGATTTCCTTTTGTTTTTTGTGTTCTGGGAAGTGGTCCTCGTCCCCATGTATTTCATCATCGGCGTGTGGGGCGGGCCTCGAAAGCTCTACGCCGCGATCAAGTTTTTCCTGTACACGCTGGCCGGATCGGTCCTGATGCTGCTCGGCATACTGACGCTCTATTTTCAGTACCACGAGCAGTTCGGGCGTTTTACGTTCGAGATTGCAGAGCTGATGAAACTCAACCTCCCCATTGGCCTGGAGCAATGGGTGTTCTGGGCATTCTTCCTCGGCTTCGCCATCAAGGTGCCGATGTTCCCGTTCCATACATGGCTACCCGACGCGCACGTAGAGGCTCCCACCGCCGGTTCGGTGATCCTGGCCAGCGTTCTGCTCAAGATGGGCACTTACGGCTTTCTGCGGTTTTCACTCCCGCTTCTGCCGCAGGCCTCCATCGACGCCACAATCGTCCGCGCTCTCGCGGTGCTGTCGATCGTGGGTATCATCTACGGGGCCCTGGTGAGCCTGATGCAGGCCGACTGGAAGAAGCTCGTCGCATACTCTTCGGTCAGCCACCTGGGTTTTTGCACCCTCGGAATTTTCGCGCTAAATCCGAACGGACTGGCCGGCAGCGTGCTTCAGCAGATTAATCACGGCATCTCGACAGGCATGCTGTTCTTGATCATCGGAGTGATTTACGAGCGCCGGCACACGCGCGAGATCGCCGAGTATGGCGGACTGGCGCACGTGATGCCCAAATACGCGGTCGTGTTCGCGATCGCGATGCTTAGCTCCGCCGGGCTTCCATTGCTGAACGGATTCGTCGGCGAGTTCACGATTCTACAAGGAGCATTTGAGGCCAATCGGATCTGGGCGGCTTTTGCAGTCACGGGCGTAATTTTAGGAGCGGCATATCTGCTCTGGCTTTATCAGCGAACCATGCTGGGCCAGGTGACGAATGGGAGAAATCTGCGCCTGCCGGATTTGAGCCCGCGTGAAATGGCTGTATTTCTGCCGTTGATCGCGTGGGCCATCTGGATCGGAGTCTATCCCAAACCGTACTTTGAAATTCTGGACAAGCCGGTGTCTCAGATTGTGCAGCGAGTACGGCCCGGATATTTCCAGGGCGCCTCGGCCCAAGCGCCGCAACCCGGAGGCGCTGGCCGCACCAATCTTGCAAAGGTGGGCACACGATGAGTCAGTTCTATTCGAGCACGGACCATTTCGTTCTAATCCCCGCCATCATGCTCGCATTGTTCGGATGCGCCGTGCTGCTGTTCGATTTCTGGGTCTTCCCCGATGCGCGGCAGCGCAAGTATCTGCTGATCTTTGTCCTTATCGGTCTGGCTTTTACAAGCTTCGGGCTGTGGAGGCAGCAGGCATATCTTTCGACGAACGGCCTCACCGAGATCACCGCTTTTCAGGGCTCGCTCACGATCGACGGCTTTGCTCTGTTCTTCAACTGGATCTTCGTGGTGGCGTCGCTGATCGTCTCGATCGTCTCCTACAAATATCTGGAAATCGAAGGCGAGCACCACGGGGAGTATTATGCACTAATTTTGTTCGCTCAATGCGGCATGTACTTTCTGGCGGCCGGCACGGATCTGGTGACGCTGTTCATTGGGCTGGAGCTGATGGCCCTCTGCTTCTATGTGATGGTCGGATTTCTGCGCTCGGAGAAACGCTCCAACGAAGCCGCGATCAAGTACCTGCTGCTCGGGGCTTTCTCGAGCGGTTTTCTCGTCTATGGATTTTCGGTGCTATACGGCATCAGCGGGTCCACCAAGCTGAGCGAGATCGGCGCGGCTTTGACGTCACGGCAGGCCTGGGATCCGGTTGTCTTTCTCGCGCTGGCCACTACGGCGGTGGGGCTGCTCTTCAAGATTTCCGCGGTTCCCTTTCACATGTGGGCGCCCGATGCCTATGAAGGCGCTCCGACGACGGTAACTGCCTATCTGTCGGTCGCCTCCAAGGCCGCCTCGCTTGCTTTTCTGCTGCGCATCTTCCTCGGCCCGTTTGCCGCGACACGCAATGTTTGGGAGCCGATGCTGGCCGCGATCGCGATCGCCACGATGACGGTCGGAAACCTGGCGGCCATCAATCAAAACAACATCAAGCGCCTGCTCGCTTATAGTTCGATCTCACATGCCGGCTACATGCTGCTTGGGCTGGTCGCGGGCAATAGCACCGGGCTGAGAGGCATCGCGGTCTATGTCCTGGTCTACACGTTTATGAACCTGGGCGCGTTCCTTGTCGTTGTCGCGCTGCGCCGCCGGGAGATCATCGGCGAAGATCTCGACGACATGGCCGGCCTCGTGCACAAGAGCCCGGGAGACGCTGTCCTGATGCTGATTTTCTTGCTGTCCCTCGCGGGCATCCCGCCGACGGCCGGCTTTCTCGGCAAATATTACATCTTCCTGTCGCTCGTCGAAACGCAGCACTACGCGCTGGCGGTGGTGGCAACGCTCTACGTAGCCGTGGCCATCTATTATTATTTTCGAATCGTGCGCAGCATGTTTATTCGCGACGTCGCCGATAAAGTTCCCCTCTCCACGAGCTTCGGCCTTCGTGTGGCGCTGGGTGTGAGCGGAATTCTCACGCTGGCCATCGGAATCTATCCGGAGCCCTTCCTGCGGCTCGCGCAGACGTCGATATTGCGGTAGGGCACATGAATTCCATTTTCGAGCATCCGCTGTTTACGCCGATCGTGGTTACCCTGGTGGTGATCGCGGTCTTTCCCCTTGTAGCGGGCTACATCGTGCTCGTCGAGCGCAAAGTACTCGCCGATTTTCAGGTTCGCCTTGGGCCGATGCGCGTCGGCCCGCACGGTCTCTTGCAGCCCATCGCCGACGCGCTGAAGTTGCTTCTCAAGGAAGACATCGTTCCCACGCATGCCGACCGTTCGATCTTTTGGCTGGCGCCTATCATCTCCACCTTCACCGCGCTTACGGCGTTTTCCGTGCTCCCGTTCAGCCGGTATATTTACATCGCAGATGTGAACGTGGGCGTGCTGGTCATTCTGGCGATGTCGGCCGTCGGCATTCTCGGGATCATTCTGGGTGGATGGGCTTCGAACAGCCATTATCCGCTGCTCGGAGCCTTGCGCAGCGCTGCCCAGCTCGTCAGCTATGAAGTCGCGCTTTCTTTCGCGCTGCTTTCCGGTCTGATGATGGCGGGAACGCTCAGCATGCAGGGGATTATCCGTGCTCAGCAGGACCGGGGGATCTGGTTCATCTTCGAAAACTACGGCTTCATGATCGTGCCGTTCATGGTATACATCATTGCCGCGACCGCGGAAACCAATCGCGCGCCGTTCGATCTTCCGGAAGCGGAATCGGAGCTGGTAGCCGGCTTTCACACCGAGTACAGCGGCTTCCGCTGGGCGCTCTACTTTCTCGCCGAGTACGCCAACATCTTTGTCGTGTCTGCTGTGGCGGTAACGCTGTTCTGGGGCGGATGGCTGAGGCCGTTTCCAAGCGTCGCATGGCTGGCCCCGATTGACTACGTGTTTCCGTTCGTGCTCTTCGCCGGCTCTGGAGCGGGCAGCCTCTTGCTGGTGAAGCGCCTCAAGGATCCGATCCAGCAGAAGGTACTCGTTGCCGTGGCCCTGCTATTAATTCTCGTCGGCCTCGCGTTCCTCGTGCCCGCGATCAACTCGGCAGTGATTGGACTTTTCTGGTTCCTGTTCAAAGTATCCCTGATTATCTACCTGATGATCTGGTTTCGCGGCACGTTCCCCCGGTTCCGCTACGATCAGCTCATGAATATCGGATGGAAATACATGATTCCGATTGGCATGGCGGCCGTGATCGTGAACGCGGTTGTGGGAATGGCCCGCCACGCCTGATTCGACTGCGCCTACTCCTGCTCCCGCAGGATTTTGCGAAGCCGTTTGAGCTTCGACTTCAGTTCCTCGGATGCATCGGAAAGCTGGCTCGAATCGTAGATGACGCGCGGCGTCAGGAAAACAATCAACTCCGTTCGCAGCTTGGTGCTGTTCTTATTGCCGAACGCCGTTCCCACAACGGGCAGGCGATGCAGGAACGGAATGCCGCCGGACGCAGAAGTATCGGATTCCTGAATAATTCCGCCCAGGGCCACCGTATCGCCGTCGCGCACCGTAAGCTGGGTCTGCACGTTTCGGCGCGTAAATGAAGGAGACTGAATGGCCGCTCCCGGCGAAGGCGGAACCGGGATGCTATAGTCCTGATTGATCATGAGGGTGACAATTCCGCTGGAGTTCACACGCGCGAGAATGTTCAGTGTCACGCCGGTGTTCACGTTCGATACCGTGTTCGTGAACACGTTACTGCCGCCCTGCTGCACGCCGGGTATCACAGCCTGAGCGGCCAGCGTCGGAACCGTTTGTCCCACGTTGATGGATGCGGCCACGCTGTCGGTTGCAATCACACTTGGAGCCGAAACTACTTTGGCGCGAGTAGTCTGCTCCGATGCAGTCAATAAGCCCAGCAGCTCGCGGCTGTGCCCTACGAGGAGGCCGGCCGTCAGCGTAAGCGTGCCCGTGGAAGTACCTTCCAATTGCCGGCTCAGCGCCGGCCCGGAAGATTGACCGGAGCCGTTCGAATTGTTAGAGCCGGAAGATGCGCCCACCTTCTGTAAATATGCCTGGACGCCCGCCGAGAATTGGCCCGTCAGATTCACCTCGTAAATCTTAGCGTCGATCAGCACCTGGCGCGGAGGCACATCCAGTTGCTCGATTATGCCGGAGATCTGCTCCCATTCCTGCGGCGTGCCCTGTACCAGCAGCGTGTTGTCGAACGGGTTCGGAATCACTCGCGGAATCCGTCCCTGGGGCCCGCCCGGAGTTCCGGCTCCAAGATACGCCCCGGTCAGGTCTGGGTTTGCCGGCGTCGTGCTGCCGGCGGTTCCGGATGCGATCGACGAGGGCGTCTGATTTGCCGGAATGTTCGCAGTGCTGGTCGTCATAGGTGCGTTGTAGGCACCGCCATAGGCTCCGGGATACCCAAAGCCGCCCACCCCATATCCACCCATACCGTAACCGCCCATTCCCATTCCGCCGAAGCCGCCCATTCCGCCATACCCTCCGAAGCCCATGCCACCGAAACC
>Ga0070741_10003655_pt1 | contig 37497 bp, 35 predicted proteins | sample Coa_R1_4_FD_66440 | JGI IMG/M metagenome (GOLD analysis project Ga0070741, IMG submission 66440) | Surface soil microbial communities from Centralia Pennsylvania, which are recovering from an underground coalmine fire - Coalmine... | ecosystem: Environmental > Terrestrial > Soil > Unclassified ... | reverse complement strand
CGGAAGTTGATCCGGACCCAGCAGCAACAGCGCCAGGCCGAGGATGATGATGATCTCCGTCATCGAAAGGCCGCCGATCATGGACCCTTTCTAACACCGGACCGGCGGCCGAGGCAGGTACAAACGTCCCCCCGCCCTCGCGCAGCCGGCTAGAGGCCGCCTTTGACGATCTGATCGGCCGTCTGCGCGGCGTCCGGAGTTTGCTGCTGGCGCGGCGGCTGGCCGGGCGCAGTGGCGATCGTCCCGCTCTCGTCCGGCGGCTCGGACCCTTTCAGGTACGCCTCGAGCACGGGCTGGCGGGTGTCGGCCGTGGCCCGCTTGCCGGTATCGCCGTCGACGTTGACCCAGACGATGTTCTCGCTGGGAGCCTCGAAGTCGCCCTGTGGCACGCCCTTGAGCGCCTTCGACATGTAGTCGAGCCAGATCGGCAGCGCGTAGTGTCCGCCGGTCGCGTACTTGTCCATCGGCGTCTCGTACGTGTCGTAGCCCACCCAGACGCCGGTGACGAGGTCGCGGGTGTAGCCCAGGAACCACGCGTCGAAGAGGTCGTTGGTCGTCCCCGTCTTCCCGGCCACCGGCTTGCCGAGCGCGGCGGCGCGGCCGCCGGTGCCGGGCGGCTTGCACACTTCCGTCATCAGCTGCTGCATGAGGAAGGCCGTCTCCGGCTTCATCACCTGGTCGGGCACCTGGTAGAGCTTCGCGTAGCCCGCGGCCACGCGATCGGCGAGCTCGGTCCAGGGATCGTAGAAGGAGCTGTGGTCCTCGAGGATCCGCCCGTCGCGGTCGAGCACGCGGCGCAGGTAGATCATCTTCGCCTTCCTCCCCATCCGCGCGATCGTCGCGTACACGCCCGTCAGCTCGCTCGGGTAGACGCAGGACGAGCCCAACGCCATGGAGAGGTCCTCGTTGATCTTGGTGGAGATCCCGAGGGTGTGCGCCCACGCGGCGGCGGCCTTCACTCCCACCGCCTGCAGCGTGCGGATCGCCGGCGTGTTCATCGAGTGGATCAGGGCCTGCCGGACCGGCACCTCGCCCTTGAATTCCTCCTCGTAGTTCTGCGGCTTCCAGCGCCGCCCGGTGGAGTCGTCGTCGGTGACGATGGGCGCATCCAGCAGGATGGTCGAGGCAGTGAAGCCGCGCTGCTCGATGGCGGCGCTGTAGATCACCGGCTTGAACGCCGACCCCGGCTGGCGGCAGGCCTGGAACGCCCGGTTGAACTCGCTCTTCTCGAAGTCGTATCCGCCGATCATCGCCACCACGTACCCGCTGTTCGGGTCGGTGCTGATCAGCGCGCCCTGCAGCTTCGGATCCTGCTCCAGCGCCCACATCGACGGCGGCGGCTCCTCGCTTCCGTCCTTCCCTTTCTTCGCGGGAGGAGGGGCCGCCTCGGAAGCGCGCACCAGCACCACGTCGCCGGGCGTGAGCACGCCGCGCAGGGTGGTGATCTTGGTGTACTCCGAGTTGACCTCCGGATTCGGCTTGCGCGCCCAGGTCGCCTCGTCCAGCGGGATCACGCCCTTCTTGTCGCCGACGCGGATGTTCGCGGCCTTGCCGTCCCTGTCGACGGAGATGACGAGCGCGGCGATCACCTCGTCGTGCTTGCCGTCACCCTCGAGAAAAGCCTGCTCCTTCTTGGCGAAGTCTTCCCACTCCTTCTGCGCAAGATGGAGCAGCGGCCCGCGATAGCCCTGGCGCTTGTCCGCCTCGATCACTCCCTTGATCGTCGCCGCCACGGCGTCGTGCTCGCGCTCGAGATCGACGGTGGCGTAGACCTTCAGGCCTTCCTTGAGCAGGCGCTCGTTGCCGTAGCGCGCCACCAGGTCGCGGCGGATGTGCTCGGTGACGTAGGGCGAGGTCTCGCGGAAGATGTCCTGCACGGCATACGCCTCGATCGCCGCGTCCTCAGCCGCCTTCCGCTCCGCGGCGGTGATCATCCCTTCTTCGAACATCCGCCGCAGCACGTACGCGCGGCGCGCCTTCGACCTCTCGGGATGCGCGAACGGCGAGAAGCTGCTCGGCGCCTGCGGAAGCCCCGCGATCAGCGAGATCTCCGGCAACGTCAGCTCCCACACGTTCTTGCGGAAGTAGTTCTGGGCCGCCGCCTGCACCCCGTAGCTGTGGTGCCCGAAGTAGACCTCGTTCAGGTACAGCCAGAGGATGTGCTCCTTGTCGAAGTTCGTCTCCAGGCGGCGGGTGAGGATGAACTCGCGCGCCTTGCGGCGCACTCCCGCCCAGCCCGACCGGATGCGGACGCTCTTCTCGCCCTCGACCGAGGCCATGATCGCCTTCGCCGTCTGCTGCGAGAGCGTCGACCCGCCCACCACGCGGTGGTGGAGGATGTACGTCTGGAACAACGCGCGCACGAGGCCGGTGAAGCTGACGCCTCCGTGCTCGAAGAAGTCCTTGTCCTCGCTGGCGATCACCGCCTGCTTCAGGCGCTTGGGGATCTTCTCGTACGGCACCACCACGCGGCGCTCGTCGTAGAACTCGCCCACCAGCTGCTCGTCGCCGCTCCAGACGGTGGTGACGATCGGTGGGCGGTAGTGGCGCGCCCACTCGATCGAAGGCAGCCCGTGCGCGAGGACGAAGTAGACCACCATGAGCGCCAGGGCGCAGATCCCCGCGAGGATCCCGAGCGGGATGGCGATCAGCGCCCACAGCTTCTTCTTGCCCGGACCGCGATCGGCGACGAGGCGGTCGTAGACGCGGCGACGGAGGGGCGTTGGTTCGATGGGCATCTTTCGGGTCCTACGTCGAAACATCAGAGCTGCGGCAGTTCATCCTGGCAACGTGCAGACGGCCGGGCGGTTGCTGAAGTCCGATCAGGAAGCCTGTGTTTTCCATCGGATGCCCGCGCGCGGCAAGCAATCCGACAGATCCTGCGGCAGCGGCGACTCGAACACCAGCCGCTTTTTCGTCACCGGGTGCGCGAGCGCCAGTCGGGCGCTGTGGAGAAACATCCGACGAAGGCCCCACTGGCGCTGGGCGACGCGGTTGAACGGGAAGTCGCCGTACTTGCCGTCGCCGACGACGGGATGGCCGATGGCATCGAGGTGCCGCCGGATCTGGTGCGTGCGTCCGGTCTCGATGGTCAGCTCGAGCAGCGTCGCCTCGGGGCCGCCGGCGAGCTTCCTCCAGTGCGTCACCGCCGACTGGAGGTTGACGCCGCGCTGTTGCTTCGAGGCGAACGTCTGCTGCCGCTCGGCGAGGCGCAGATCGATGCTGCCCTCCTCGCGCTGGAACCGTCCCTTCGCCAGCGCGAGATACGTCTTCTCCGCCTCGCCTGCGGTGAAGATCTCCGTCAGCCGGACCATCGCCTGGCGCGTCTTCGCCACCACCACGACGCCGCTGGTCTCGCGATCGAGCCGGTGCGCGGGGCTGGGCTTGAACTCCCCTTCCGGGACCACCAACCCCTGCCGCGCGAGGTAGGCGCGGACCTGGTCGACGAGGGTATCGCCGGTGATCCCCGATCCCGGATGGATGGCGAGCCCGGCGGGCTTCTCGACCGCGAGGATGTGCTCATCCTCATAGAGCACCTTGAAGTCCTGCCGGACCGCCTGCGCCGGCCGCGGCGGCGGAGGGCGGGTGGGCTGGAGGACGTGCACCGTGATCTCGTCGCCCGGCTGGAGCAGCTGGGCGATCTCCGCCCGCACGCCGTTCACGCGCACCTTCTTGGTCCGCACCAGCTTGTAGAGATGGCTGAGCGGCAGGTCGTCGAGCCGCTTGCGAAGGAACTTGTCCAGGCGCTGGCCCGCGGCGTCGGCGCTGACCTTGAAATCCACCCTCATCGCGGCTGGGTCTCGGAGAATTGCGATACCCGCCAGGTGCCGTCCTCTTGCCGCACGAGCGTGAGGTGCGCGCCGCGCTGCAGATCGCCGCCGCCTTGCGGCCGGATGTCGAGCTCGTAGTCCGCCTCGCGCTCGCCGCCGCCTCCGCTGAGCGCCTTGCGCTTGTAGTAGACGCGCACCGGCCTGAGCTGCATGCCCGGGTTTCCCTGTCGCGCTTCGCGGGTCAGCTTCAGCTCTTCCTTGAGGCGCATCGCGGCGACGCCGGTGGTGAAGGGCAACGCGGCGTCCTGGTCCGACTCGACGTAGTAATGGTCGACGAACTTGTCCGCCACGGACGCCACGTCCTTCATCCCGCCGCAGGCGGCGAGCAGCAGGGCGAGCGCGAGCGTTCCCGGGTAGAGGCCCTTGCGCAGCATCGGATTCGATCCTATCAGGCGGGCAGCGGAGGCGGCGTGGCGAAGATCTACACGCGTCGGGGCGACGATGGATCCACCGGGCTGTTCGGCGGTCCGCGGGTCCGCAAGGACGACCTGCGCGTCTCCGCGTACGGCGACGTCGACGAGCTGAACTCCGCGCTCGGCGTGGCCCGCGAGGAGCTGCCGGAAGGCGACCTGCGATCCCTCGTCGATTCCCTCCAGAGCGAGCTGTTCACGCTCGGCGCGCAGCTCGCCACGCCCGACGCCGATGCCGCGCCGAAGGAGGTCCCGCGCATCGCCGCCCAGCACGTCGAGCGGCTGGAGCGCGAGATCGATCGGCTCACCGAGGAACTGCCGCCGATGAGGAACTTCATCCTCCCCGGCGGGTCGCGCGCCGGCGCGGCGCTGCACTTCTGCCGCACCGTGTGCCGCCGCGCGGAGCGCAAGGTCGTCGAGCTGGCGGAGTGCGGGCCCGTGCCTCCGGAGGCGCTGGCGTACGTGAACCGGCTGTCCGATCTGCTCTTCGTCATGGCCCGCGCCGGCAACCTGCGCGCCGGCGGCCGCGAGATCCCCTGGGTCCCGTCGAAATGAAGCTGTTCGATCTCGCCGGCCTGCGCCCGGGCGAGTCGGTGCGGTTCCCGCTGCCGCGGTTCGAGGGATTCGCCGTGCGCGACGGGGGCGGCGCGGTCCGCGCCTACCTGAATCTCTGCCCGCACCGCGCGCAGCCGGTGGACGTCGGCGACGGCCGGCTCTGGCTGCCCAGCGGCGAGATCGAGTGCCAGGCGCACGGCGCCCGCTTCGATCCCTCCACCGGCGCCTGCACCGGAGGACCGTGCGATGGCCGCGCGCTGACGCCGCTCCCGGTCGAGGAGCGCGACGGCGCAGCCTGGCTACTTGAGCCGCTTGAGCACGGCTGAAGTGAACATCCGGGTGGTGGCGGATCCGCCCAGATCCGGCGTGACCGCCTCCTTCGAGGCGATGGCCTCGCGGATGGCCGTGTCGAGCCGCTCCGCCGCCGTGCGCTCGCCGATGTGCTCGAGCAGCATCACCCCGGCGAGCATCACCGCCGTCGGATTCGCGATGCCCTTCCCCGCGATGTCCGGCGCGGTCCCGTGCACGGCCTCGAACAGGGCGGCGTCGCGCCCGATGTTCGCGCCCGACGTGAGCCCGAGGCCGCCGATCAGGCCGCTGGTCAGATCGCTCAGGATGTCGCCGAAGAGATTGGTGGTGACGAGCACGTCGAACTGGTTGGGGTTCTTCACCAGCTGCATGGCGCAGTTGTCGATGATCATCTCCCGGAACTCGATCTCCGGGTGCTTCGCCGCGATCCCGCGGCCGGTCTCGAGGAACAGCCCGCTCGTGCACTTGAGGATGTTCGCCTTGTGCACCAGCGTCAGCCTGCGGCGCTTGTTCTGCTTGCAGTAGTCGAACGCGTACTCGATGATCCGCTCGCTCCCCCGCCGGGTGATGATCGAGATGCTCTCCGCCGCGGTGCGCTCCTCGTCGATGTAGTGCTCGACTCCCGAGTAGAGCCCCTGCGTGTTCTCGCGGATGACCACCAGATCCACGCCGCTGTACCGCGTCTCGACGCCCGCGAAGCTCCGCGCCGGGCGAACGTTGGCGTAGAGGTCGAACTCCTTGCGCAAGGCCACGTTGACGCTGCGGAAGCCTTCGCCGATGGGAGTGCCGAGCGGCCCCTTGAGCGCGAGGCGGTTGCGGCGGATGGAGTCGAGCGTCTCGGCCGGAATGGGCGTGCCGTGCGTCGGCACCGCGCCTGCTCCGGCGGCGGCGCGCTCCCACGCGAGCTTCGCGCCGGCCGCCTCGATCACCTCGACGGCGGCCTTGACCACCTCGGGGCCGATCCCGTCTCCCGGGATCAGCGTCACTGGAATCGACATGGGGCGCGAGTTAGTAGCCTGTGGCGCGGTCTGTCAATGTTGCAGCCTCGACAGCGGCTCAGGCCTGGGGCGCCCGGCACACCGCGACCGCCAGCAGGATCATCTCCAGGACGAGAAGGCCGGTGCTGACGGCGTGGAGGAGCCCGAATCTGCCGGAAGCGGTCATGCCGGTGACGCGCATCGCGTGGATCGCGGGGGTGATCAGCACCGCGGAGGTGACGGCGCAGATCCCGGCCAGAACGGGAAGGACGGCGGCGCGGCTGCGGCCGACGGCCAACGCGCAGGCGACCGCCACCGCCGTCAACGCGATCGTCGCGGCGTCGAGCCGCGCGAGCATGCTGCCCACCAGATCGGCTGCCAGGAGCCGGCGCGGATGATCGCGCGGCAGCGCGGCCACCTGGGCGGGGAACACCACCTGGGCGGCGATGGCAGCGAAGAAGAGTTGGCCGCCGAAGAGCGCGCCGCAGCAAAGTCGATAGAGGAACCGCGCCACCCCCGCGTTTTGCGCTACCTTGGTGTCCGCATGCAAGGCGACATGGACATCGTCGATCCCCTGATCGACGACTACCTCACCCGTCTGGCCGGCTCGCCGGACCCCGTCGAGGCCGAGATGCGGCGCTACGCCGACGAGCGCGACGGGTTCCCCATCGTCGGCCAGGCGATGGGGACGCTGCTCGGGCAGTTCGCCCTCCTCCTGGGGGCGCGCCGCATCTTCGAGGTGGGGAGCGGGTTCGGCTACTCGGCGTTCTGGTTTGCCCGCGTCCTCGAGGCCGGCAGCACGGTCACGCTGACGGACTTCGATCGCGAGAACCTCGACCGCGCCCGGGCCTGGCTCGGCAAGGCCGGCCTGCTCGACCGGTGCCGCTTCGAGCCCGCCGGCGACGGGCTGGAGGCGCTCGCCCGCGCGGAGAGCGGGATCGATCTGGTCTTCCTCGACGGCGAGAAGGCCGAGTACCCGAAGGCCCTGGCGATCGCGCTGCCCAAGCTCCGGGCGGGCGGCCTGGTGCTCGCCGACAACGTGCTCTGGGGCGGCGCCGTGGCGCGCGGCGAGAGCGATGCGGCGACGGCCGGCTTGCGCGAGTACACTCGCGTGATCTTCGGGAGCGAGGGGCTGGTCTCGACCATCGTGCCGATCCGGGACGGCCTCGCCATCACCTTCAAGAGGTAGCGGGTGGACGTCACAGCCGCGCAGGTGAAAGCGCGCGCACGCGAGTTGGGGCTCGATCTCTGCGGGGTGGCGCGCGCGCGCCCATTGCCGCCGGCACGGCTGGACCGCTGGCTCGGGCAGGGCTGGGATGCCGGGCTCGGCTACGTTCGCGCGCGGCGCGAGGAGCGGCTCGACCCGTCGCGGCTGCTGCCCGGCGCCCGCAGCGTGATCGCCGTCGCGGCGTCGTACGCGCCGGGCCCGGGCGATCCGGAGCCCGCTCCCGGCGAGTTGAGCGTCGCCCGGTATGCCCGCGGGCGCGACTATCACAACGTGGTGCTCAGGCCGGTGCGCAAGCTCGCGTCGTGGCTGCGCGAGCACGGCGCGGCGGTCTATGCCGAGGTGGACGCGGGCGCGGTGCTGGAGAAGGCCTGGGCCCAGGAAGCGGGGCTCGGGTGGATCGGCAAGAACGGGTGCCTGATCAACGAGCGGCTCGGGTCGTGGCTCCTGCTCGGAGCGCTGGTCACCGACGCGGAGCTCGAGCCGGACGCGCCATCTCCCGATCGCTGCGGCGAGTGCGCGCTCTGCATCCCCGCCTGCCCCACGGACGCGATCCCGGAGCCGCGGTATGTCGATGCCCGGCGCTGCATCGCGTACCACACCATCGAGCACAGGGAAGCCATCCCGGAGGACATCGCGCGGCGCGCCGGAGGCCGCATCTTCGGCTGCGACGCGTGCCAGGACGTGTGCCCCTGGAACCGCCGCGCTCCTGCGGGCACCCTGGTGCCGCTGCGCGCGCGCACGCCTTCGCTCCGGTTGAGCGACGTCCTCTCGCTCACGCGCGAGGAGGCGCGCAGGCGCTTCGAAGGCACGCCGCTGCTCCGCGCCGGCCGCGACGGGCTGGTGCGCACGGCGCTGGCGATCGGCGAGGTGCCGCTGGAGGAGGCGGAGAAGCTCGCTGCCGATGACGCAGCGGGCGTGCGCGATCAGGCGCTGCGCCGGATCGGCGTCCTTCAGCGCGACGGGAACGTCAGCACGGCGCCGTTGACCGCGCCCGCTTCGGGCGACACCAGGTAGAGGATCGCCTCGGCGACGTCCTCGAGCGGCACCTGGCCCGCCGTCTCGCCGTTTGCCGGCGTTCGCAGCGTTCCGGGCGCCACGCAATTCGCGCGGACCCCGTTGCCTTCCTCGGCGATCGCCTTCGTCAGCGCCACCACGCCGGCCTTCGACGCGGCGTACGCGGCGGAGCCGCCGATGCCCTGCAACGCCGCCGCGGTCAGAGCCGCCACGTTGACGATCCGCCCTTCTCCGCGCATGCGGCGCAGCGCCGCGCGGCAGCAGAGGAACGTCGAGCGCAGGTTGAGCGCGATCATCTTCTCGAAGGTGGCCACGTCCGTCTCGGCGAAGGGCGCGCCCGCCCAACCGCCGGCGCAATGGACGGAGCCCCAGATCGCTCCGTGCCGCTGGAGCACCTTGTCGTACGCGGCCTCCACCTGGGCTTCCGCGGTCAAGTCGGCGTCCCCGTGGGTCAGCGGCGCGACGCGGGCGCCCGCGCGCTCCAGACGCTCCACCACCGCGCGGCCCAGATTGCCCGAGGCGCCGGTCACCACCACGCTCCGGCTTTTCATTGACATGGCTTCGCAATCTACGCAGAACCGTCGCGCCGATGCACGCCCGCGCCCGCCCCTCCGCCGCGCTCCTCTACGGCGCGCTGCTGGTCCACACGCTCCTCTCCGCCGCCAACTACCTGTTCGCCAAGCGCGCGCTGATGGAGATCCCGGCGCTGCCGCTCGGCCTGCTCCGCTTCACCGGCGCGTCGGTGCTGCTGGTGGTGCTGCTGCGCCGGGTGAAGCCGCCCGGAGAGCGGCTGCCGCCGCGCGAATGGCGCCGCAAGCTCCTCTTCCTCGCGGTGGTCGGCGTCCCCGTGAACCAGGGATTCTTCCTCTACGGCCTCCAGCTCTCCACCGCCGCCCACGCGGCGCTGCTGTACACGCTGACGCCGCTGATCGTGCTGCTCCTCGCGCAGGCGCTGATCGGCGAGTTCCCGGGGTGGCGCGCCGCGATCGGGACCGCGCTCGCCCTCGGAGGCACCCTGTACGTGCTCTTCCAGCGCGGGGTCGATCTCTCGCGCGGCCCGCTGGTCGGGGACCTGCTCCTGATCGTCGCCGTCGTCGCCTGGTCGCTCTACACCGCCGAAGGGCGCGAGGTGGTGGGCAAGCTCGGAGCGGTGCCGGTGATCGCCTGGACGATCATCGGCGGCACCATCCTCTACCTTCCGCTCGGGCTCGGGGCGCTGCTGGTCCCGGCGTACCGGGCGGACATCGCGCGCGCGTCGGCCGCGGCATGGTGGGGAGTCGCGTACCTGATCGTGATGACGAGCGTCGTCTCGTACCTGCTCTGGTACTGGGCGCTCGGATACCTGGCGGCGGCGCGGGTGGCGGTGTTCACGAACTTGCAGCCGCTGGCCACGGCGCTGATGGCGCAGGCGATCCTCGGCGAGCGCATCACCGTGGGCTTCTACGTGGCGGCTGCGGTGGTGATCGGCGGCGTGCTGCTCGCGCAATGGGGAGCGGCGGATGCGGCGGAGGAGGCCCTGCTGGAATCCCCGGGCCGCCCTTGACTCACTGTGCGCCTCTTCGCATCGCGGCGATGTAGAACCCGTCGGTCCCGTCCCGATGGGGGAGAAGCTGCACCTCGGCGCCGCCGCCGAGACCCACGGAGCGGGGCAACGCGGGCGCGGGCTCGAAGTCCGCGTGGGAGCCGAGGAAAGCCGCGCACACGTCCTCGTTCTCGGCGCGGTTGATCGAGCAGGTCGCGTAGACCAGGCGGCCGCCGGGCTTCACCAGGCCCGCGTACCGTTCGAGGATCTGTCTCTGCCGCGGCGGGAACGAGTCCACCTCCTCCGGGCTCAGCCGCCACCGCGCATCCGGGTTCCGGCGAAGCGCGCCCAGTCCGGAGCACGGCGCGTCCACGAGGACGACGTCGGCCTGCTCGCGGAGATCGGCGATCCGCGCATCGCTCGACTCGGGCACTGCCCGCGCCTCCCAGTTGTGCACCCCGTCCCGGCGGGCGCGCGGACGCAGCTCGTCGAGGCGGCGGCCGTCCCGGTCGCAGGCGACCAGCCGGCCCTTGTTGCGCATCTCGGAAGCGAGCGCGAGGGTCTTGCCGCCGGCGCCGGCGCAGGCGTCGACCACCAGCTGCCCGGGGCGCGCCTCGCAGGCGAGAGCGATCAGCTGGCTGCCTTCGTCCTGCACCTCGAAGAGGCCGCCCTTGAAGGCGCGCAACGAGAAGACGTTGGTGCGCCCGGTGAAGATCACTCCCCAGGGGGAGAGCCTGGTCGGCTCGACCCGGGACCCTTCCGCCCGCAGCGTCGCGATCAACTCGTCGCGCGTGTTCTTCAGGAGATTGGCGCGGACCGTCAGCGGCGCGCGCTGGTTCAGCGCTGCCGCGAGGGCGCGCGTCTCCCCGGCGCCGAGCTGCTCGCTCCAGAGTTTCGCCAGCCAGCGCGGAAGCGAGGTCTCGGCCGCGAGCGCTTCCAGCGGGTCCGCGGGCGCGGCGAGGGTCTGCGGTTCCGCGATCAGCTCCAGCGCCCACTGCCACGGCGCGACCTCCGGGCCGGCAAGCCCCACCGCGCTCGATGCCGACTGGCGCTCTCCTGCGATCAGATAGGCGGCGTACCGCAGGAGGTGCTGGGTGGGGGTGGCGAGCTTGTCGAGCGACTGCTTGCGGGTCCTCAGGGCCCCGGCGAGCAGGTGGTCGACGCGCCCCTGCAGGCGCAGCAGCCCATACACCGCGTCCGAGACGGCGCGCCGCTCCACGCTGCGGAGCTGCTTCTCCCGCCGGAGAACGCGCTGCAGCGCCTGGTCCGCCCGGGCGCCTTCGCGCCGGACCTCCTCGTAGATCTCGAGCACGGCGGTGCGGACGAGCTGCGCTCTCACCGCGCCGCTTCTCGGATGGCGGCGCACATCTGTCAACCTTGCCTCCGTAGCCTCTCGTCGGACGGACTTCCGGCCGAATTGCCCAGTCGCGACTCGCACTACAGACATCGACGTGCACCTCGTCGCGGTCCTGATCCTCACCGTGCTGCCGCCGCGCGTCCTCACCATGGACGAGGCCTTGCGGCTGTTCCGGGAGAACGGGTTCGATCTGCTCCTCGCCGCCGCGCAGGTCGCCGCGGCGGAAGCAGATGCGCAGGCTGCCGCGGCGGTGGCGAACCCGCAGCTCTCGGGAAGCGCGGGGAGATCGTTCGGGTACGATGCAGCCGCCTGTCCGGGCTGCTCGGCGACGGCGTGGTCGATCGGGATCGCCGATCCGTCCGCGCTCTTTGACCTGCTCACCGGCAAGCGGAGGCTGCGCATCGACGTCGCGCGCGCGGCGGTCCAGGCGGCGCAGCGCTCGCGCGACGAGGCCCTGCGGTTCCTCAGCCTCCAGTTGCGCCAGGCGATGCTCGACGGAGCTCTGCAGCAGGCGCAGCTCGACCTCGCGCACGAAGTCGCCGACGTCGCCGAACGAACCTGGTCGCTCGACGAGAAGAGGCTGCACGCGGGCGCCATCTCCGAGGCCGAGCTCGCGCGGGCCGAGGTCGCGGCCCTTCAGGCGCAGCAGGCGGTGGATCTCGCGGATCAGGCGTCGCGCGTGGCGAAGCTGCAGATCGCGCTGCTCCTCGGATCGCCCGACCCCGAGTCGGAGTTCACCGTCGACCCGGACCTGCTCGATCGGCCGCTGCCCGCGGAGGCCGCTCCTGCCGACGCCCTCGCGCGCGAGGCGCTCGATCGCCGCCCCGATCTGCTCGCGGCCCTCGCCCAGGAGGCGCGGGCGGAATCGGCTCTCGCGCTGGCGCGGCGGCAACGGATTCCGGACGTGGCCCTTTCGGCGCAGTACCAGCAGGAAGGCTCCGGGCAGAGCGCGCTGCAGCCGCCCACGGTGACCGTCGGAATCCAGCTGCCGGTGCCCATCTTCTACCGGCAGGCCGGCGAGATCGCGAAAGCGGAAGCCGACCTGCGGGCACAGCGGACCAGCCATCTGAAGCTGCGGGCGCAGGTGCTCGTCGACGTTCAATCGGCGCGAGCGGCGGTGGAGGCAAACCGCCGTCTGGTGGAGCGGATGCGCTCGCGGATGCTTGCGCGCGCGCGCCGGGTGCGCGATCTGGTGCAGGTGCAATACGAGAAGGGCGCCGCCTCGCTGCTCGAGCTCCTCGATGCGCAACGCACCTGGGCGCAGACGCGCTCTGACTATTTCAAGGATCTGCGCGATCTCTGGCTTTCGGTGTTCCAGCTCGACGCCGCGATCGGACGCCCATGAAGCGCTGGCTGATCGCGCTGGCGCTCCTCGGCTGCGCCCGTCACCCCGACCGCGAGGCGCCACGGCCTCCCGCGGGTGAGGTCTGGCTCTCCCGCCAGCAGCTCGAGTCGCAGCAGATGCGCATCGACCTGGTCGCGGAACGGGAGGTGACGACGACACTGGACGCGCCGGGCCGCATCGCCTTCGACGACCTGCGCGTCGCGCACGTCTTCGCCCCGGTCTCCGGCCGGATCGTGAAGCTCGACGCCGCTCCCGGCCAGCGGGTGCGAAAGGGCGACCCGCTGCTCGAGCTCGACTCGCCCGACGTGGGGACCGCGTTCTCCGACGTCGGCAAGGCGGAGGCGGATCTCGCGGTGACCGAGCGCGAGCTGAAGCGGCAACGCGAGCTGGTCGAGGCCCAGGCGGGAGCGCAGCGCGATCTCGATCAGGCCCAGAGCGCGTACGACCGCGCCCGCGCCGAGCTCTCGCGCGCCCGGCACCGCGCGGGACTGTTCCGCCGCCGCGGGCTGGACGAGGTCACCCAGCGGTTCCTCCTGCGCTCTCCGATCGACGGCGAGGTGATTGCGCGGGCCGCCAACCCGGGGACCGACGTGCAGGGCCAGCTCTCCGGAGGAACGGCGACGGAGCTGTTCACCGTCGGGTCGATCGATTCCGTCTGGGCGTACGCCGACGTCTACGAGGCGGACCTCTCCCGGATCCGGCCGGAAGCGCCGGTGCAGGTCCGGGTGATCGCCTATCCGGACCGGACCTTCTCGGGGCGCGTCGAATGGATCTCTTCCGCCCTCGACCCGGTGACCAGGACCGGACGGCTGCGCTGCACCCTCCAGAATCCCCGCCACGAGCTGCTCCCCGAGATGTACGCGACGGTGACCGTGGCCACGGCGTCCCGGAAGACCCTGGTGGTGCCGCGGAGCGCCGTGCTGCACGTCGGCGAGGAGCGGGTGGTGTTCGTGCAGACCGGGAAGACCGAGAACGGCTTGCTGAAGTTCCAGAGACGGCGGGTGATCCTGGACGAGAGCGAAAGCGACGTGGTGCCGGTGAAGTCCGGGTTGCAGGCCGGGGAAGCCGTCGTGGTCTCCGGCGCGCTCCTCCTCAGCGGGATGCTCTGAGTGCGCTGGCTGGTGGAGAAGGCGCTGGCGGTGCCGTTCCTCGTCGTGGCGCTCGCGGCCGGGCTTCTGGGCGTCGGCCTCTGGTGCTGGTCGCGGATGGACATCGAGGCGTACCCGAACCCGGTCGCGCCGATGATCGAGGTGATCACGCAGCCGTCCGGCTGGAGCGCGGAAGAGGTCGAGCGCTACGTCACCATCCCCCTGGAGAACGGGCTGGCGGGGATGATCGACCTCGATCACATCCGCTCGCAGTCGCTGTTCGGACTGTCGGACGTGAAGTGCTACTTCACCTGGACGCCCGACTACCACACCGCGCAGCAGCGGGTGCTGAACCGGCTCCAGTTCATCCAGTTGCCCCCCGGCGTCCAGCCGCAGCTCTCGCCCTGGAATCCGATCGGGGAGATCTTCCGCTACACGGTCGTCGGCGAAGGGTACTCGCTCGCCGAGCTGAAGACTGCGGAGGACTTCATCCTCGAGCGGCAGTTCCGCCAGGTGCCCGGCGTCGTCGACGTCGTCGGCTTCGGCGGCGAGACCAAGCAGTACCAGGTCGAGGTCGACCCGTACCGGCTCAAGGGGCAGGGACTGACGCTGGCGATGCTGACGCAGGCGATCGGCAACGCGAACCAGAACGTGGGCGGCCAGCGGCTGTCCCTCGGCGAGCAGTCGTTCAACGTGCGCGGGCTGGGCCTGATCCGGTCGCTCGACGACATCGGCCAGATCGTCCTCGCGCAGCCGAAGGCCGGCACGCCCGTGCGCGTGCGCGACGTGGCCCGGGTTCGCGAAGGCGCCGCGCCGCGGCTCGGCGTCGTCGGGAAGGACGCGGAGCCGGACGTGGTGCAGGGCATCGTCCTGATGCGATACGGCGGGTCTTCCCTCCAGACGCTCCAGGGCGTGCACGAGCGGGTGGAGCTGATCCGCAAGAACCACCTGCTGCCGATCGGCATGGACCTCCAGCCCTATTACGACCGCGAGCGGCTGGTGACCCTGACCACCCACACGGTGATGGAGAACCTGATCGTGGGGATGGCGCTGGTCACGCTCGTGCTCTGGATCTTCCTCGGCCAGGCGCGCGCGGCAGCGGTGGCGGCGGTCAACATTCCGCTCGCGTTGATGGCGGCGTTCTGCGGGATGGTCTTCACCGGCACGCCCGCCAACCTGATCTCGCTCGGCGCCGTCGACTTCGGGATCATCGTGGACTCGACGGTGATCATGGTCGAGAACATCTACCGCCACCTGGGGCCGCGCGGCCGCGGGTCGCTGCGGGGCCGGATCGCCGACGCGGCCGCCGAGATCGGCGGCCCGATGCTGTTCTCCACGCTGATCATCACCCTCGCCTTCGTTCCCTTGTTCACCATGACCGGCGTGGCGGGCGTGATCTTCTCGCCGATGGCGCACACCTACGCGTTCGCCATCGGCGGCGCCGTGGTGCTCTCGGTGGCGCTGACGCCCGTGCTCGCCGCCTGGCTCTTGCGGGTGGACACGCGCAGCGAGCATCGGGAAGGCCATGAGGAGCCGCACGGCCACGACAACCGCTTCCTCCGCTGGGTAGACCGCGTCTACCGCCCGGTGTTCTCGCTCGCGCTCCGCCGCCCGTGGACGGCGGTCGGGCTGGCTCTCGCCCCCCTCGCGCTGGCGGCGGCGTTGCTGCCGGCGATCGGCACCGAGTTCATGCCCAAGCTCGAGGAGGGGAACTTCTGGATCCGCGCCACGCTTCCCACCAGCGTGTCGCTGGAGACCAGCGCGAAACACGTGGGCCGCATGCGCCGGATCATCCTCGGATGCGAAGACGAGACCTGCGCGCGGCGGAGGAATCCGGAGATCCGGACCGTCGTCTCGCAGCTCGGCCGGCCGGACGACGGCACCGACGTGTCGGGCTTCTACAACATCGAGATGTTCGCGCCCCTCTTGCCCCAGGGCGAGTGGCGGCGGGGCATCACCAAGGACAAGCTCACCGATCAGCTCTCGCGGGAGCTGCGGGAGGCCTTCCCGGGCGTCGACTTCAACTTCTCCCAGGCGATCGCCGACAACGTCGAGGAAGCGATGAGCGGGGTGAAGGGCGAAAACACGGTGAAGGTGATCGGGCCCGACCTGAAGGTCAACGAGCAGAAGGCCGGCGAGGTCGTCGCGTCGCTCCAGCAGGTGCGCGGGATCGAGGATCTGGGCATGTTCCGCTCGCTGGGACAGCCGGACCTCAAGATCGTTCCGGATCGCGAGCGCTGCGGACGCTACGGCCTGAACGTCGGCGACGTCGGCGCGATCGTCCAGGCGGCGATCGGAGGCCAGGCGGTGACCCAGGTGTACGAGGGAGAAAAGAAGTTCGATCTGGTGGTGCGCTGGGCCGAGCCGTACCGCAAGGATCTGCGCGCGATCCGGCAGATCCTCGTGCCCGCGCCGGACGGCTCGCAGATCCCTCTCGGGCAGCTCGCGGCGATCACCGAAGAGGACGGACCCTCCGTCATCTACCGCGAGGACAACCGCCGCTACACCCCGGTGAAGTTCTCGGTCCGCGGACGCGATCTCGGCTCGACGATCGCGGAGGCGCGCGACCGGGTGGACTCGGACATCAAGCTTCCCTACGACACGCACCTCGAGTGGGCCGGAGAGGCGGACCAGATGCGCGAGGCGGCGGGGCGGCTCTCCATCGTCATCCCGCTCACCCTGGTGCTGATCGCCTTCCTCGTCTATTCCGCCGTCGGCGGAGCGCGCGACATGCTGGTCGTGCTGCTGTCGATTCCGGTCGCCTGCACCGGCGGGGTGATCGCGCTCTTCGTCACCCGGACGCATCTCTCGATCTCCGCGGCGATGGGCTTCGTGTCCATCTTCGGCATCGCCGTGCAGGACGCGATCATCGTGGTGACGTATGCGCGGAGGATGTGGGGCGAAGGACACTCTCTCGCGGAAGGCGCGCAGCTTGCCGCCGAGCGGGGGCTGCGGCCCGCGCTGATGACCGCATCGGTCGCCCTGATCGGCCTTCTCCCCGCCGCGGTCTCGCGCGGAATCGGAAGCGAGACCCAGAAGCCGCTCGCGATCGTGGTGATCGGCGGCATGCTGGTCCTCGCCGTGCTGCCGCGCCTCCTGCTCCCGGCGCTGCTCACCATCGCGCACGCGCCGCGCGCAGTTCCGTCCCGCGCCGCCGCACCGGGGTGATAAGCTCGAGCCTCTCTCGGAGAGGAGTCCTCGCATGGCCCAGGCAAGCCGGTCCGTCGTCATCAACGTCCCCCCCGAGAAGCTCTTCGACGTGATCGTGGACTACGAAAAGTATCCGGAGTTCCTGCCGGAGGTGAAGAAGGTCAAGGTCGAGGCCGGCCAGGGCGCGATCAAGGAAGTGACGTACAACGTCGACATCAAGGCGAAGGTGATCACGTACACGCTCCGGCACACCGCCGATCGCCCGTCGAAGCTGTCGTGGACGATGATCAAGGGCGAGATGATGAAGGGGAACGACGGCGCCTGGACGCTGAAGCCCGGACCGCAGCCCGGGACCACGGAAGCGACGTACACCATCGACCTGAAGCTCTCGTCGCTCGTGCCCGGGTTCATCGAGAAGGCGCTCGCCGAGCAGTCGCTGCCCGGGCTCCTGCAGAACTTCAAGAACCGCGCGGAGAAGCTGTACCCGGCTGGCAAAGCGTAACGGCCTTTCAACCGGCGTACATCGGCGCCGCCTCACTCGAGCGCGAACCACCCGGCCTGCTGACGGACGCGCTCCAGCCAGGCGCTGACTGCAGGGAATGGCGCCAGGTCGTGACCTGCGTCGGGCGCGAGGTGCGTGTACGCGAAGAGCGCGAGGTCCGCCACGGAGTACCCCTCGCCCACGAACCACTTCCGGCTCGCCAGGTGGCGCTCAAGCACCTTCAGCGACGCCACCGCGCGCCCTTTGTAGTGCTCCAGGAGAGCTTCCGGCTGCTCGATCCCGAACTTCCGCCAGAACCGCGGGATCCCGATCGCCAGCTCCACCTGGTTCTGCTCGAAGAACATCCACTGCTGCACCAGCGCCGTCTGCTGCGGGTCCGCCGGCAACAGGCGCGTCCCGCGCGCGAGGTAGAGGAGGATCGCGTTGGACTCCGCCAGCCCGAATCCGCCATCGGCGATGAAAGGCACCCGTCCGAAGGGATTGATCTTCCGGTACTCGGGCGCCCGGACCGCGCCGCCGGCGATGTCGAGCCGCACCACCTCGTGCGGAATCGCCAGCTGCTCGAGCAGCAATCGAACCTTGTACGTATTCCCCGAGATCGGCGCGTCGTAGAACGTCAGCATCGCCGGACGCTAACATCTTGCGCCGGCTGGCCGCGCGGCTCTACGCTGACGGCGTGCGAATGGACGACCTCCGCAGGACTCCGGTGCCGGAACTGCAGCGCCTGTTCGTGGAGGAGTGCCGGGACCTGCCGGCCGGCGGCCTGACGGCGCTGAAGGGCGATCCGCGGGCGGGGGCGCGCGCCATCGCGGAAAAGATCGAGCGGCGGAACCACAAGGCCCAGGCGGAAGGCCGCAGGCTGACGCGCCTCTGCGCGTTCGAGCAGCCGCTCTGGGACCAGGGCATCCTCCTGGTCGGCGGCTGCGACGAAGTGGGCATGGCGCCGCTCGCCGGGCCGGTGATCGCCGCGGCGGTCATCTTTCACCCCGGAACGCGAATCAAGGGAGTCAATGATTCCAAACAGCTCACTCCGGAAGAGCGCGATGCCCTGGAGCCGGAGATCCGCGCGCAAGCGGTCGCGGTGGGCATCGGCCGGGCGGAGGTGGAGGAGATCGACAGCTTCAACATCTATCGCGCCGGCCTGATGGCGCTGAAGCGCGCCGTTCTCGCTCTCGACCCGCAGCCGCAACACCTGCTCATCGACGCGCGCCGGCTCGACGGGCTCGCCATGCCGCAGCAGCCGATCATCAAGGGCGACGCCAAGAGCATCACCATCGGCGCCGCCAGCATCGTCGCCAAGGTGCACCGCGACCGCCTGATGACTACCCTCGACGCCCAATATCCGGGCTATGGCTTTTGTAATCACAAGGGATATCCGACGCCGGACCACCTCGACGCACTGGAGCGCCTTGGCGCTTGTGCGCTGCATCGGCGAAGCTTTGCTCCAGTGGCGAAGAAGCTGGGGCTGATCCCGACGCAGCAGGACCTCTTCGCACCGCCGGCCAAAGGCGCCGGCGAAGCGCGCTGAGGGGGAGGGTCTCGCCGTGGAAGGGCTGCACGTTCCCAAGGGCGAGATCGCCGCGACGCACCCTGCCACGCGCGCCGGACGCGTCCTGGCGGTCCTGATGATGGTAGTGCCCGGAATGGTGCTGGTCGCGTTCGCCAGCGACCTTCCGGATCTCGACGCCGACGCGCGATTGCCCGCGATGGCCGGCGGTTTGACCTTGCTCCTCCTCGGGCTCCTCGCCATCGTCCAGCAAGCCTGCACCAAGGTGGTGGTGCGGACGGACGGCATCGAGCGCTGGGGCCTGCGCGGCCGGCTCTGGGCGCTTCGCTGGGCCGACATGGCGCAGCTGCGATACCGGGCGGTCAAGAAGCGCATTTCCTTCCTCATCCCTTCCGGGACGAGCTTCTATCTCACGCTCACCGATCCCAACGGCCGCAGGCACAAGCTTCCGACGAACATGAAAGGCATGGACGTGCTCGCGGAGCGGGTCACCGAGCAGCAGACCCGCGCGCTGTTCGCGGAGGCGCGCGCCGTGATCGACCGCGGTGGCGAGGTCCGGTTCGGCGCCTCGCTGGTGCTCGACCGCGAGAAGGTCTCCGCCCGCAAGCTGTTCGGGGGCTTCCGGAGCTGCGGGCTGGCGGAGATCGAGAAGGTGACGGTGGACGGCGGGTTCCTCCGCATCCGGCAAAAAGGCACGGAGGTCGCCTTCGGCGGGAGCCTCGCCGCCATCCCGAACGTGTTCCTCTTCCTCCGCTTGCTGGAGGCGCTGGTCGCACGCCCTTCCGTCGTCCCGCACCATCGCGACGTCCGGACCCACGTTGCCTGACGAGCTCACCGGCCGGCAGCGCCGCCATCTGCGCGCGCTGGGCCACCATCTCGATCCGGTGCTGCAAGTCGGTCACGAAGGCGTCAGCGACGCGGTGGTGCGGCAGGCGGACCAGCAGCTCGAGACGCACGAGCTGATCAAGGTGAAGATCGGGGAGAGCTCGCCACAGGACAGGCACGACGCGGCGGCGCTGCTCGCCGGCCGCACGGGCGCGCAGGTCGCGCAGGTCCTCGGCCGCACCGCCCTGCTCTACCGCCCCCGCAAGGACAAGCCGGAGATCGTCCTGCCGAAGTGAGGCCTCAGGCCTTGGCGCCCATCAGGCGCAGCTCGCGTTGCGCCTCGACGTGCTTCTCGTCCAGCTCCACCACCCGCGTGTAGCACTTCTTCGCCGTCTTCAGATCGCCGGTCACCTTCGCCATGTGGCCGAGGAAGAGGTGGGCGGGGATGCAGCGATCGACCATCTTGATCGCCTTGCGGCACTCGGCGGCGCACTCCTCGAATGCCTCCTTGCGGTCCTTCGCCAGGAGGAACTTCGCATAGCCGCGCCAGGCGTAGAACTCCGCCTCCTCGGCGTTCATCGCGATCGCTTCGTCCAGCAGGGCCAGGCCCTCCTGGTACTTGTGCGCCTTGATCAGGATCTCCGCGCGCTGGAAGTTCTCCTCGGCGGCGAAGATCCTCGAGACGTCGACCGTCGAGGCCTTGCCGTCGAGCTCGCCCTCGTACTCCTTGCGACGCTTCTCGTCGCCCAGCACCTGGGCGGCCTCGTTGATCCGCGCGAACAGGCGCTCCTTCACGTCCTTCAGCTCCGCCTGCGAAGGATCGGTGACGGTGTCCGGGTGCAGCTCCTTCGCCAGCGCGAAGAAGTTCCGCTTCGCCTCGGCCGGCGACGCCGACTTCCTCTCCACTCCCAGCGCCTCGAAGTGGTCCGCGGCGGTCAACCGCTCCCAGAGCGCGGAGAGCCGCGCGAGCGCCGCTTCGGGCGGCTCGTCGGGCGGGGGCTGCGCGAACGTCGGCGGCGGCCGCGCGATCACCTGCGCCACCGCCGGTTTCGCCGCGGGCGGCGCGGTGGGTTTCATCACCGGCGGCGCCGCGGGCCTCGCTGCAACGGGAGCCGCGGGGCGGGGCGGCTCGCGCGTGGTCTTCGGCAGCGTGCGCGGCGGCGGCGCGGCCGCATCCTGCGCGGCGGGCTTCGCGGGCTGCTCCGCTTTCGGCGGCTGGGCAGGAGGCGGCGGCGCCGCGGCTTGGGCTTCGCCCTCGGCGCCCGCGCCGGCGAAGGCCAGATGCCCCAGCTCCGTGAGCAGATAGAGCAGGTGCAGGGCTGTCCCGGCTTCGTGCGCGCGCAGCAGCTCCTCTCCGGTCCGGGTCCCGTCGATGCCGGCGTAGATCCGCGCCTCCTGCGCATTGAGCGCCAGCTCCTCCACCTTCCCCAGGGCGAGCCCACCGGAGCGGACCACCGGCAGCAGCAGCCGTTTCCCCAGGCGCGCGCGCAAGAGCGTGAACTCGAGCCGCCGGATGGAATCCGTGAGCAGCGCCCAGCGCGACCCGAGCGGAAACGCTCCGGCAGGAGCAGACGCGTCCTTCTCGAAGGTGAACTTGCCGCGCCAGCACACCAGCGCGCGGTCGAGCAGGAACGCGCTGTATTCGCCGAGCAGGCGGGCTGCATCCGCGGGCGGGATGAGCTGTCGCTGGAAGAGCACCGAGAGCAGGTCCGGGCCGCTGGACCGCGCTTGCTCCTCCGCGGCCAGCGCCTGCTCCGGCGCCACCACCTTCCTCGCTTGCAGGAACCGGATCAGCGAGAGGTCGGGATCGGCCGCCGCGAGGTGCTCCGGAGTGCCGCGGCGAAAGGCGATGCGGAGAGTCCCGCCTTTCTCCAGCTCGATCTGCAGCGCTCCCGTTGCGGAAGTGAACGCCGCCAGCGCGTACAGGCGCGCCGGCGAGAGCTGGGCCAGGTCGCCCGATTCGGGCAGCTCGAGCTGTTGAGGAGGAGGAGGTGGCGGTGGCGGCGCCGCGGCCTTTGGCTTGGCCGGAACGGCGGCTTCCGGCGCGCGCTCCTCGGTCGCCGCGTCGGCCGCCACCGCCGTCGGAGACACCGCGATGGCGACGTCGTTGATCCCGAACGCCTCCGCCATGGCCCTGCTGATCCGCGGCGGGGCCGCCGGAGCTCCGCTCTGCCGCTCGATCTTGCGCGCCGGCACCAGGAGGTTGCGCAGCTCGGGAAAGTCCATCCCGGGATTCCACTCGACGCCGTCGAGCGACGCTTCGCAGGTCTCCGTGAGCTGGCCGCGCAGCCGCTCCAGGGCGACCACGGTATACGGGCCCCACACCCGTCCGTGCTCCGTGCGAACCCAGTACTTCCGCTCCACGCCCCGAGTGTACCATCGCCGTGATAGCGTCGACCGCCGCACGGCTCCTACCCATGCGCACCCGAAGAGCGCCACGGCCGAACGCGACGCTCCTCTGCCGCCGGATCGCTGCGGACATGGCGAAGAAGGTGCCGGAGCTGTCGCACGTCCAGCCCGCCCGCATCCTCTTCGTCGCCGGCGAGGCGCGCCGCGGATCGCGCGCCACCATCAAGCCGCTCGCCTCCGCCAAGGTCTCGCTGAAGGGAACGCGCGCGCTCTATTGCATCACGCTGCGGCCCAAGTTCTTCCGCGCCAGCACGCCGGAGCAGCGGGTCGAGACCCTGCTGCACGAGCTCTTGCACATCTCCGCCGCCTTCGACGGCAGGCTGCACCAGGGCCGCCGTCACTCCGCGCTCCCCGGCGCGAAGTTCCGCTCGCTCCTGCGGCCCCTGGTGCGCCGCTACCTCGCAGACGCGGACCCCCACCTGCTCTCCGGCCTCGGGCACCACGGCGAGGTGATCGCGCGGCAATGGCTCGAGCGGCCCACCGGCAAGTCGAGCCGCAACCCGTATACCGAGAAGCACCTCTTCTTCGGCCCCGTGCAGATGATCACCCGGCGCCATCTCCACTCTTGAAATCGCGCCGTCCTCCTGCGAGTTTCCGCCGCCATGAAGATCGCAGTCTTGACCGGCGGCGGCGATTGCCCGGGCCTCAACGCGGTGATCCGCGCCGTGGTCCGGCGCGGCGAGCAGCAGGGTCTGGAGATCATGGGCGTGCGCGAGGGCTGGCGGGGTTTGATGGACCCGCCCTTGCACGACCGCCTCACCCGCCAGGCGACCAGCGGCATCCTCCACCTCGGCGGCACCATCCTCGGAACCAGCCGGACCAATCCGTTCAAGAACCCGGGCGGAGCGGAGATGGTGCTGCGGAACCTCGCCACGCTCAACGTCGGCGGCGTGGTGGCCATCGGGGGCGAGGACACGCTGGGCGTGGCGACGAAGCTGCACCGGATGGGCGTCAACGTGGTGGGGGTGCCGAAGACCATCGACAACGATCTCTCGGGCACCGATCTCACCTTCGGCTTCGACACCGCCGTCCAGATCGCCACCGACGCGATCGATCGGCTGCACTCCACCGCGGAGTCGCACAACCGGGTGATCGTCTGCGAAGTGATGGGACGCCACGCGGGCTGGATCGCGGTCCACTCCGGGATCGCCGGCGGCGCGGACGTGGTCCTCATCCCGGAGAAGCCCGTCGACATCGCCTCCGTCTGCGAACACATCGAGCGGCGGCACCGCACGCGCGGGGTGAACTTCTCCATCGTGGTGGTCGCGGAGGGCGCGAAGCTGGGCGGCGGAGAAGCGAAGGCCGGCGCGCGGCTCGACGAGTTCGGTCACGTCCGCCTGGGCGGCATCGGCCAGCAGGTCGCGGAGCTGATCGAGAAGGCCACCGGATTCGAGACGCGCGCCACCGTGCTCGGGCACATCCAGCGCGGCGGCACGCCGACCGCGTTCGACCGGGTGCTGGGCACGCGCTTCGGCGTCCATGCGGCGGACATGGTGGCGCAAAAGGAATGGGGAAGGATGGCCGCGCTCCGCGGCAACCAGATCGTCAGCGTTCCGCTCGCCGAAGCGACCGCGAAGCTGAAGACCGTGGACGACGCGTTCTACGGCGTCGCCGAGATCTTCTTCGGATAGCTCCGCATGTGGTCCCTCCTGTGCCCGGCACCGACCTCGGCGCGTCCGGCCGCTTGCAGGCACAGCGGAATCGCCGCTGACCGTGGCGAGGAGGATCGCCGGTCGAGCTCTCGCGCGACGCCCGCAAGAACAAGGCCTTGGCGGCCGGACTCGCGCCTTGCACCGCGTGTAAGCGCCGTCGGCATTGTGACCTCCCCGGCGTGCCCGGTAAGCAATCCGGAGCAGCGCGTCCAGTCGACGCGTGTTCGGGGGGAAGTCCGTGAGCGAGGTCGCAGCGCTGGAAGGCGCCGCGCAGATTGGATCGGGGCCGGCGAGCTCCGGCGGCCTGATCGCGCCTGCAGCGGCGGAACCGTTCGTCGTCAGCCCGCGCGCCGCCCCGCGGCTGAGCGCGATGGATTGCGTCCTCCTGATCCTGGAGCTCGGGGGTCTGTGGGCGCTGAACCAGGTCGGCTATCTGCTCGTCGCCCGGATGCACGTCCCGCTCCCGGGAAACGTCGCCGGGATGCTGCTCCTCTTCACCCTGCTCTGCACCGGCGTCGTCCCCGTGCGGCTGTTCGAGCGCAGCTCGGCGCTTCTCGGGCGCCATCTGCCTTTCTTCTTCGTCCCTTTCGCGGTCGGGCTGATGGACCTCGGCGGGCAGATCGTCTCGCAAGGATGGATGTTGCTGCTGGTGCTGGTCGCGAGCGCCGCCGTGGGCCTCTGCGTCACGGGCTGGGTCGCCCAGCTTCTCTCCCGGGTGAAGGGGCAACCGTGAAGCTCGCCCTGACGCTGTACGGGATCGCGGTGACGACGGCCATGTACGCCGTCAGCCGCCGCCTCTCGCGCCGCTGGCCTTCGCCGTTCACCAGCCCGGTCTTCTTCACCACCCTCGCCACCGTTCTCGTCCTCGCGCTCAGCCGCGTGCACCTGTCCGACTACGCGCAGGCGAAGGAGATCCTCACCTTCCTGCTCGGCCCGGCGACCGTGGCGCTGGCGCTGCCGCTGTACCGAAATCGCCGTCTCCTCACCGCGAATCTCGTCCCCGCGTTGGCCGGACTGATCGCCGGCGCCATCGGGACGATGGTGACGGCGGTGGCGCTGGCGAAGGCGCTGGGGTTCTCGCGCACGATCGTCGCCTCGATCAGCATCAAGTCGGTGACGGCGCCGGTGGCGGTCGAACTGGCCGGGATCATCCAGGCGGATCCGGCGCTGACCGTCGCCTTCGTCATCGTCACCGGGATGGTCGGCGTGATGCTCGGGCCCTGGCTCCTCGACCGCGCCGGCATCCGATCGCCGCTCGCGCGCGGACTCGCGCTGGGGACGATCTCCCACGGGCAGGGCACCGCCCAGGCGGCGCTGGAGAGTGAATTGTCCGGAGCGATCGCCAGCATCGCGCTGGGGATCGCGGCCGTGTTCACTTCGCTGGCCGCGCCGCGCCTGTTGCCGTATCTCTGATCCGCGCGACGAACGCGAGGATCTCCGCCGCGGCCCCTGCCGGGTACTCGCCCGCGCCCATCTGCCGGAACGCGGTCGCCGCGTCCGGATGCTGCGAAAAGGAATGGTCGGCGCGGGGGACCACCAGAAGCCGCGCCGCCGGCCCGACCAGGCGCACGATCTGCTCCTGATCGGCGCGGTCCATGATCCAGTCGTACTCGCCCCAGACCACCAGCGTGGGCGCCCGCACCTCGCCCCACGCCGCGGCGAGGTCCAGGTCCTGGAGCTGGTGGTAGAAGCGCGCCGGACGCCCATACTGCGAGTCGGCTCCGTCGTACCAGACGCCGCGAAGCTGCGGCCGTCGCTCGGCCACCTGCGCCGGCGTGAGCCGATCGAACAGATACGCGGCGTGGAACTCCTCCAGCGCCTTGAGCGCGGGGCCGATCCGGGCCGGATCCGCGCCCGCAAGCACGAGGCGGCGGCGCTCGAGATCGATCATGTGCTCGAACCACGTCTTCGACCACGCGCCCACGGTGACGTAACCCGCGACCGGAGCACCGGCGGCGACGAGCGGCCCGAACCCTCCCCCGTTGCTGATCCCGACCAGGATCACGCGCGCCCGGTCGAGCCGCGGATGGCGAAGGAAGACGGCGAACGCGCGGCGGTACGCCTCGAGCTCGGTGACGAAATCGGTCCGGGCGCACTCGCCTTCGCTGTCGCCCACCCCGGGCTTGTCCATCCGGAAGACCAGCGCTCCCGATTTCCGGACCAGGTCCTGCAGCAGCCGGGCGACGCCGCGCGGCGCGGGCGACTCGATGGCGACGGTGTCGCAGCTGAGCCAGCCCACCACGAAGATGCCGGCGAGGGGTCCGGACCCGGAGGGCGCCGTGATGAACGTCCGCAGGCGCCCGGTCGGTCCGTCGACGGCGCCCGCCACCGTCTCGATCCCGGGATGTTGCTCGAGCGGCGTCTTCAGCGGCAGGTCCGCCAGCGCGAGGGCCACGAACAGGATCGCCGTCATCTCTCCTCCTCGGCCGGAATCTGCAGCTCGGTGACGAACTGCTCCGCCACCGGCGCGAGCCGCCGCGCCGGGAGCGTGTAGCCGCGCTGGTCGGCGCCGAAGCGGTGGTAGACCTCGCGCAGCGGTCCGGCGACGCGGAGCCCGCTGCGCTCCAGCCAGCGCACGAGGCGGGCGCGCAGCGGGCGCGTCTGGCCGTACCCGCCCGAATACGTGATCGAGCCGGCGAGCGGCGCCCCGGCGATCGTCCGCACGCCGTCGATCCGGGACCCGGAGCGCACGGGGATGCACACCTCGACGTCGCGCGGGGCGTGGATGACGAGGAACGGGCTTTTGTCCGCGCGGTCCCTGGCGGCGCGCGCCTCCGCTTCTTCGAAGAGCGGGGCGATGGATTCTCCGGCGGACGCGAGCCGGGCGCGCACGGCGAAGGCGCGGACGTCGGGGAGCGGCCGCACCCGCGCGCCCAGCTCCGCCGAGGAAGAATCGGCGGCGACCGCGCGCTGCAGCGCCTCGATGCGGCGCAGACGCGTCGTCTGCCGCGCGACCTCGGCCGCGAGCTTCGCGCGCTGGCGCCGCAAGCGCTCCGACAGGGCGCGCACGTCGGAGCGGCTCGCCAGGAGGAAGCGGATGTCCGCGAGCGGGAAGCCGAGATCGCGCAAGGCCAGGATGCGGTCGATGGCGGCGAGCTGGTCGAAGCCGTACGACCGGTACCCGGTGGCCTCGTCGACCCGGGCCGGCGCGAGCAGGCCTTCCGACTCGTAATGGCGCAGCGCCCGCACCGTCACGCCCGCGATCCGGGCGAAGTCGCCGATCCGCAGCATGCCTTGGGTGTACGGTCTTCCGTCGCGGAAGAGTCAAGCGCCTGCAGGGGTCCGCCGCTTCGAGCGTCCGGCGCCATTCGTGCCTGCTACAATGCGGCGGTGACCGGGTCGCGCCGCGGATTGTTGAAGAAGACGTTGGCGGGCGCGGCGCTGCTCGCGACGGCCGGCGCGGTTCCCGTGGCGCTCCGGCGCACGAAGCTGCGTGAGATCCCCGGAGGGCGGACGCTGCACTTCTTCACGCCGGCGGAGTACTCCATCTGGGCCGCCGTGGCGGACCGCATCCTCGCCGAGGAGAAGCCCTCCGGGGCGCCGACCGCTTCGCAACTCGACATCGCCGGCCGCGCCGACATCTTCCTCGCCCCGCTTCCCGATGCCGACCGCAAGGACCTGAAGCAGCTTCTCGCGCTCTTCGACAACGCCCTCTTCAGCGTTCTCCGGGGCGGCCCTCCACGGACGTTCACCTCGATGTCCGACGAAGAGCAGGACGCGCACATCCGAAGCTGGCAGACCTCGCGGCTCGCGATCCAGCGGACCGGATACCAGGCGATGAAACGGCTGTGCTGTGCCCTCTACTTCTCCGCGCCGGAGACCTACGCCGCCGTCGGTTATCCGGGCCCGCCGTACGATCTCGTCCGATCGGTCCTGGGGGTGCGGCGATGATCCACCAGGGCAGCGACAAGGACCTGGTGCTCAAGCCCGACGTCTGCATCGCCGGCAGCGGCCCCGGCGGCGCGATGATCGCCTCGCGGCTGTCGCGCGCGGGGGCGAGCGTGGTGGTGCTCGAGGAAGGCGGCTACCACACCAAGGAAGAGTTCGACATGCAGGAGGCGACGGCCTATCCGCGCCTCTACCAGGACCGCGGCAACCGCGCGACCGCGGACCTCTCCATCCAGGTGCTGCAGGGGCGCGCCGTCGGCGGCGGCACGGTGGTGAACTGGACCACCAGCTACCGCACGCCGGATCACGTGCTCGAGCACTGGCGCCGCGCCGACGGGCTGCCGCTCACGCCGGAGATCCTCCGCCCGCACTTCGAGGAAGTGGAGCAGCGGCTCGGGATCAGCAAGGTGCAGTACGACGACACGAACCCGAACAACCGCACCATCTACGACGGCTGCAAGAAGCTGGGCTGGCAGGTCGACACCACCAGCCGCAACGTGCGGCAGTGCCTGCGCACCGGCTACTGCGGCATGGGCTGCCCGGTCGACGCGAAGCAGAGCGCCACGCTCACCTACCTGCCGGACGCGGTCAATGCCGGCGCCGAGATCTACGCTGATTGCCGCGCGGAGAAGATCGAGTGGCAGGGCAAACGGGCCCGAGCGGTGATCGGCGCGTTCCTCAAGCCGGGCACACAGGAGGCGACCGGACGGACCGTGCGGGTGGAGCCGCGGGTGGTGGTGGTCGCGGGCGGCGCGATCAACTCGCCCGTGCTGCTGCTGCGCTCCGGCCTCGACAGCGGGCCCGTGGGCAAGAACACCTGGCTGCATCCGGTGGTCGCCTTGGGCGCCTTCTACGACGAGAAGATCGAGGGCTTCTACGGCGCTCCGCAGAGCGTCGCGTCGCACCACTTCGCCCGCCGCGAAGAAGGGGCGGGATTCTTCATCGAGGCCGCGCCGGTCCACCCCATGCTCGCGTCGATCGCCATGCCCGGATTCGGCGCGCCGCTGCGGGCGAAGATGGCGATGCTGCCGAGCGTCTGCGCCACCATCGCCCTGATGATCGACGGATTCGACGCCGGCGAGAACGGCGGGACCGTGACCGTGCGCGACGGAGGTGGACCGAAGCTCGACTATCCGTTCACCGACCGCATGTACGAATGCTTCCGCGCGGGGATGAAGGCGATCGCCCGCATCCACCTTGCCAACGGTGCGCGGGAGATCGTCAGCTTCCACGCGGAGCCCATCAGCATCCGGAGCGAAGGGGACCTGGCGCGGATCGACCAGGCGCCGCTGGGGCCGAATCGTTTCGCTGTCTTCACCGCCCACCAGATGGGCGGCTGCCGGATGGGCAGCGACCCCGCGCGCTCGGTCGTGAATCCACAGCTCCGTCACCACCAGGTCGAGAATCTCTTCGTGGTCGACGGCAGCGTCTTCCCCACCTCGCTCGGCGTGAACCCGATGGAGTCGATCTACGGCCTCGCCTCCTGGGCATCCGCCCATGTGCGCACGGCCGCCGGATGAGCGAGCTGGACGAGCGCGAGGTGCCGCACAACGCCGCTCCGGACCGGCTCGACCGCGCGGTGGCGAAGTTGTTCGGCGTCTCCCGCGGACGGGCGATGGAATGGATCGCGGAGGGACGCGTGCGCGTCGGCGGCAGGCGCGCCCCGAAGGGAGCTCCGGTGCCGCCCGGCGCCCGCATCTCGGTCGCGCTGCCCCCGCCCGACCAGCCTGCGCCGGAGCCGGACCTGGCCATCCGGATCGTGCACGCCGATGCGCATTTGGTGGTCGCCGACAAGCCCGCCGGCATGCCGTCGCATCCGCTGAAGCCAGGGGAAAAGGGCACCGCAGCGAATGCGCTCGTCGGGCGTTTCCCGGAGCTCGCGAAGGTGGGGCCGTCGCCGCGCGAAGGCGGCCTCGTCCACCGGCTGGACACGGACACGTCGGGACTGCTGCTGGCGGCGCGCACCGACGCCGCGCACGCGATGCTCCGCGCCCAGTTCAGCGCGCGGACGGTGGAGAAGGGCTACCTCGCGTTGGTCGGGGGAGAGATCCACGCCGGCGGCGAGATCGCGCTGCCGCTGCTGCACGACCCGCGCGATCCCCGCCGCATGCAGGCGGCGAGCGACCCGGAGTACGCCGGCGAGCACGGAGCGCGCGCGGCGGTCACGCGCTTCTTTCCACTCGAGCGCAAAGGCGGATTCACGCTCCTGGAGGTGGAGATCCCCACGGGCGTGATGCACCAGATCCGCGTCCATCTCGCGTTCATCGGGCACCCGCTCGCGGGAGACGCCCTGTACGGCGGCGCCGACGTGCCGGGCCTCTCGCGCCATTTCCTCCACGCCGCGCGGCTCGCGTTCGCGCACCCGGACGGGTCGCGCGTCCGTTACCAGAGCCCGTTGCCGCAGGACCTGAGCGACGTCCTCCGCGCGCTAGAATGAGAGACGCGCGCCGAAGCGGATCGCGAGCGGCGGCATCCCGCCCGCCTCCGAATCGAAGAGGTTGAGCGCGTCGAGGGTCACCGCGAGCAGGTAGGGAGTGGTGAGCGCGCGCACCATTCCCAGGCGCAGGTCGAGCGCGGTCTGCCACGGCGAGGTGTCGATCGCCCGGAAGCTCGTCCCCAGCGTCAGCGTGGTCCTCGCGGTCCACTCATACGCATATGCCGCGTCGAGCTTGAACACGTTTGGCGCTTCTCCCGGGATCGCCGTCCCGCCGCGCAGCCAGGAGCGGGTGTAGCTCGCCCGCAGGAGCGAGCTGGCGGAGAACGGCTTGCCGATGGAGACGGTGAACCCGTCGTAGCTGGTCCGGCCGTCGAGCGCGCCGGCGAATTGCTTGTGCACGTACCCGAGCCCGCCGACCAGGTCGCGGAAGATCTGCCGGTCCGCCCCGATCGCGAGCTGGTCCTCGATCAGGCGCGAGGCGACGCCGAGCGGAGCCGGGTCGAGAAAGCGCCCGTAGAAGCCGTAGACGCGCCCGCTGCCCGCGCCGGTGAAGTCCCAGGAGAGGCCGAGCCGGGGCAGCACTTCCGTCTGGTCCGGCGCGTTCTCGTGATCGATCTGTGCGCCGCCTTCCACGAACCAGTTCTCCACGGGGCTCCAGCTGTCTTGCAAAAAGCCGGCGAAGCCGAACCGCGAGGTGGTCCCGGCGGTCTCGCGCGCGCTGTCGATCCCATACGCGAACCGGTGACGGCCGAAGAGCTCCGCCCGCTGCACGACCGCGACCTTTCCTTGCACGGAATCGGAGGCCGCCTGGTGGCTCCACCCCGCGATCGCCTCGACCTGCGCCACGCGATCGCCGACGTTTCCCAGGTAATGGATGGAGAAGTCGTCGGAGATCGCGCTCAAGGAAAAGGTCTGCCCTTCCACCGGGCGCCAGGTGAGCTTGCCGACGTATTGGTAGTCGGTATCGGCGCCGGCGTTGGTGGCGTGGAGCACGGGAGCGAATCCGCCGTAGAACCAGACGCGGTTCCGCTCCAGCGCTCCTCCGAGCTCCGCGCCCCCGTCGACGTCGTAGCGCAGGCTCCGCCGCGGCACCTCGATCGGCATCCAGTCGAGAAAGGCCGATCCGTGCAGGTCGTTGCCGCCGGACTTCGTCACGGCCTCGATCACCCCCGAGCCGACCCGTCCGTATTCGGCGCCCAAGGCGCGCGTTTCCACCGCCACCTGGTCGACGAAGTGCTGCAACAGGCGCCGTCCCTGCAGCATCGTCGCCGGATCGTTCACGTCCAGCCCGTCGACCCGGTAGCGGGTGCCGGCCGGCGGCGACCCGAAGATCCCCTCCGGCAGCACCCCGGGGACGGAGAACGCCGGGGACTCGAAACTGCGCTCGTCGCGTCCGTAGGGGATCAGCTCCATCTGCTCCCGCGGGATCACGGTCCCGGCGCGCGCGCTGGTCACCGGGATCACCGGCAGCTCGGGACCGAGCCGCACCGGCGCGAGCAGCATCGTGTCCGGCAGGATGGACAGGTGGAGGCGGACCTCGGCGCCGATTCCCACCTGGACGCCTTCCTGGGTGAACGCCTGGTGTCCATCGGCCTGGACGAGGAGCGTATACGAGCCCGGAGGAAGAAGGCCGAGGACGAATTCGCCACTCGAGTCGGTTCGGGCGGTCTCCTCCTGCTGGAGCGCCGGGCTGGAAGCGACCACGGTGGCGGAAGCCACCGGTCGATCGGTCTGCGCGTCGAGGATCCGGCCGGAGATGGCGCCGGTGCTCTGCGCCGAGGCGGATGCGGCCAGCAGCAGGAACAGCGCAAGGCAGGCGCGCATCATGCGGTAGGCGCGCAGAGTTCCTGATGTAGTTCAGGCAGTCAAGCAGGCTGCCGGAATTACCGATTTCCAACTGCGAGGTTGTCGGGAAACCATTTCGGGCTCCTTTCCCTCGGGCCGCGTTGACAGCGAACGGGCTCCTGTGTAGGTTTCGCCGCCCTTTTCCCCCGTCACTGAAAGTTTCGAGCGAGATTCGGGAAGCAAGTCCGGAGGAAGTCACCCGCCATGGATTTCAGTCTCATTGGGATGTGGAAGTCGATGGGCCTTCCGGCCCGCCTGGTCGTGATCACGCTCGCGATCATGTCCGTCTATTCGCTGAGCGTGATGGCCGAACGGCTGTTCAGCTTTTCCCGCGCGAAGGACCAGAGCCGCCGGTATGCGGAAAAGCTCCGCGACCTGCTCCCCGGCCACCAGATGGTCGAAGCGGCGCAGCTGGCCACGACGATGAAGTACGGGCACATCCCGCGGGTGCTCGGCTCCGGGATCTCCGAGTACAACCGCGGCCGCGATGCGCTCCGGCAGCAGGGACCGCACGACGTCGGCAACTTCGATCTGGTGGAGGCGATCAATCGATCGATCGATCGCGCCACGCTGCGCGTCACCGCGGATCTGCGCCGTGGGCTCTCCGGGCTGGCGACGGTGGCGTCGTCGTCGCCCTTCGTCGGACTGCTCGGGACGGTGCTCGGCATCATCACCGCCTTCCAGCTGATGGCGACCTCGGGCTCGGGCGGCCTCGCGTCGGTGTCGGCCGGCATCTCCGAGGCGCTGATCACCACCGCCTTCGGCCTCCTGGTCGCGATCCCCGCGCTGATGATGTTCAACTACCTCACCAACCGCGTGGAAGAGATGAGCGTCGACATCGCCGACGCCAGCAACGAGCTGGTCGACTTCTTCCTCAAGGAAGGGCGCTTCGACGAGCCGCTGACCAACCCCGGCGCGAAGCCCCCCGCCCCCGGCACTTCCGCCAAGGCATAAGCGATGGGCATGGACGTCGGAAAGAGCGGGGTCCGCTCGGACATCAACATCACGCCGCTGGTCGACGTGGTGCTGGTGCTGCTGATCATCTTCATGGTGGTGACCCCGATGCTCCAGCGCGGCAAGAGCGTGGAGCTGCCCAAGGCGAGACATGCGGCCGTCGCAGGCGAGAACCAGCCTGACCCGCTCTTCGTCAGCGTCACCAAGGACGGGAACGTCTACCTCGAGCAGGACAAGACGCCCTCCGGCCAGGAAGCGGTCACCGAGGCGATGAAGGCCGCCGCCGCGGAGCGCAAGCGGGTGATGCTCAAGGCGGACGTGGATACCGAGTACGGGAAGGTGCGGCCGGTCCTCGACTGGGCTTCCAAGGCCAAGCTGAAGGGCGTGTCGCTGGCCGCGGAAGAGCTGAAGGGGAAATAGCGATGGCGATGGCAGTCGGGGCCGGCAAGGGCCCGCGGTCCGACATCAACATCACGCCGCTGGTGGACGTGGTGCTGGTGCTGCTGATCATCTTCATGGTGCTCACGCCGCTGATGGAGAAGGAGATCGGCGTCCGGGTGCCGGAAGAGGTCCCGCCGGAGATGCTGAACGAGCCGCCGCCGCCCGACCTGACGCAGATCGTGTTCAAGGTGGACGAGTCCGGGATCTGGCACCTGAACAACGAGACCCTGACGGATCAGACCGCGGTGGACCGCCTCAAGGCGTACTACCGGCTGGCGAAGAGCAAGGAAGCGACGCAGGGACCGCCGGTCATCTTCTTCGACGCGGATGACAAGACGAAGTACGTGCGGGCGGTGAAGGCGCTGGACACCATCCGGGACTCTTCCAGCGGGTGGACCATCGGGATGATGACGGAGAGCATCAAGGAGCAGGCGCAGCCTGGAGCGACACCCGGCCAGCCTGGAGCGGCGCCCGGCCAGCCTGGAGCGGCGCCCGGCCAGCCTGGAGCGGCGCCGGCACCAGGCGCCACTCCCGAGCCGCCCAAGTAGACTTCTCTCGCCGTGATCGCGAATGCAGCGGGTCAGGGGCCCGCGGTCCAGACGATCTGCCCGTGCAGGGCGGGCGGTCCGCCTTCGCAATGCTGCTCGAAGCGCAGGTCGAGCGCGGTCTGCGCGCCGTTCACGTACGTCACCGCGTCCACCACGAACCACCCGGTGAGAGTGTTGCACCCGCGCCCTTGGCCCGACCAGGAGAGGCCGCCGCGCGCGGGGTTGTAGAACGGGTAGCGCTCGAGACCGCCGTAGTACCCCGGCTGCAGCTGCGCGATGCTCGACATCCCCTGGAAGTCGCCGAACCAGCCGGACACGCTGACCGACGCGTGCGCGCCCGAGCCGGTCACCGAGATGGTGGCGCTGGAAGGCGTGTACGTGTACGTCGCGCCCGCGCCGATGTAATCGCCCGGTTGGCTCTCGAGGTACACGAAGTTCCCGGAGGCCGGCGTTCCCCCCGCGGGCTGCCAGAGGCCCGGGGGCGGATCGATCGGACCGGGAGGCGCCGTCGTGTCGTTCACGTCCCAATGGATGGCGCCGTGGAGAGCCGGCGCCGCACCCTCGCAATGCTGCTCGAACCGGAGGTCGATCGCCGTGAGCGCGGCCCCGGTGTACGTGACGTCGTCGACGACGAACCAACCCCTGAGTGTGTTGCAGCCCCGGCCCTCGCCGCCCCAGTCGAGTCCGCCACGCACCGGATTGTAGAAGGGATAGCGCTCGAGATCGCCGTAGTACCCAGGCTGCAGCCGGGTGATGCTGGTCATCGCCTGGAAGTCTCCGCTCCACCCCTCGTCGCCGTTGACGCTGAGAGACAACCGGTTGGTACCCGGAGAGAACGAGACGGCGGCGGTCGCCGGCGTGTACGTATACGTTCGTCCCGCCCCGATGTAATCGCCGGGATCGCTTTGCAGGTAGATGTAATTGCCCGAGGCCGGCGTGGACGTCGGGGCGGGCGCCCAGAGCCCCGAGGGAGGCGGGTCGACCGGCCCCGGCGGCTGCGTGGTGTCCGAGTTGTCCCAATGGACCTGTCCGTGGAGCGCGGCGATGACGCCTTCGCAGTGCTGCTCGAACCGCAGGTCGATGGAGGTGAGCGCTCCGTTCGCGTAGACCACGTCGTCGATCACGAACCAGCCGCTGAGCGTGTTGCAGCCGCGGCCCTCGCCGGACCAGTCGAGCCCGCCGCGCGCGGGGTTGTGGAAGGGATAGCGTTGGAGACCACCGTAGAACCCGGGCTGCAGCTGGGCGATGGTGGACATGCCCTGGAAATCGCCACTCCAGTCCTGATCGCCTCTGATTCCGAGGGAGAGGTGGCTTCCGCTCGAGGTCACGCTGAGCAACGCGTTTGCCTGCGAGTACGCGAACGTTCCGCCGGCGCCGATGTAATCGCCGGCCTGGCTCTCCAGGTACACGTAGTTGCCGGTGGCGGGAGTCGAGCCGAGCGGGGCTTGCCAGAGCCCCGAGGGCGGAGAAGCGGGGCCTGGCGGCTGCGTGGGATCGCTTGCGTCCCAGTGCACATGGCCGTGGAGCGCCGGCGTCGCGCTTTCGCAATGTTGCACGAAATCGAGGTCGATGAGCGTCAATGCTCCAGCCGCGTACGCGACGGCGTTGACGGTGAACGACCCGCTGAGCGTGTTGCAGCCGCGGCTCTGACCGGACCACTCGAGGCCACCGGCCACCGGGTCGTTGAACGGATACCGCTGCAGGCCGGCATAAGTGCCGGGCTGGAACTGGGTGAATGCGGACGGCATCTTGAACTCGCCCATCCAGTCCTCGTCGCCGTGGATCGAGAGGGACAGATAGCCGCCCGAGCCATTCGGGACGATCGTGGCGTCCGCCTTGGTGTACGCGTACACGCCGCCCGCCCCGATGAAATCGCCGCTGTCGCTGAGCAACTCGATGTGCGTCTGCCCGGGCGGGATCGGCCGCCGCACCGAAACCTCTACGGTCGCGTTCGCGCTCTGCCCGTCGCTGGCCGAGACCAGCACGCGCACCAGATAGATGCCTTCCCCGGAGGACGTGAACGTCGGCTTCGGCGTGTCTGCGCCGGTGAGCACGGGCTCCGTCCCCGAGGGCGAGGAGGTGATGCTCCAGGCGAACGTGAGCGGACGGCCGTCGGGATCGCTGCTGCCGCTGGCATCCAGCGTGACGGGAACGCCGACCAGCGTGCTCACGGGCGAGGTCGCCATCGCCACCGGCGGCCCGTGATCGACGGGAGCGGGAAGCCTTCCCGTGAACGTCAACGTGAAGGTCAGGTTGCGATTGCACCCCGCGGCGGCCCCGGTGAGCGTGAGCGTCAAGGTCTCCTGCGCGAGCTTGCCCGTCCCGCCGTCGTACCGGATCGTCACCGGGCCACACCCTTCATCGGCGGGCGTGCAGGTGAGCGGATCCACGGAGAACGTGGTGGCGCTGTCGAGGCTCGCCTTGCCCGCCACCCCGGGGCACAGGTCGACGATGGCGAGGCGATTGAAGCCTGCCGCGTCGATGCGCTGGCTCAGCGTCGCCGTCTGCGGAGGCTGGCCCGCAAAGGCCAGGGTGGCCGGGCCTTCCCACGTTCCCGTGAAGTTGGCGGCGTAGTCCTGATCGAGGTTCGGGTGCGAAATGCTTCCGGAGCCGCCGCAGTGCACGGTGGCGAGTGCGAAAAACACGGCGGCGCAGAAGGACGCGGTGCGCATCTCATTCCCCTCGCGACCCCGGTGGCGGAGGCGATTCTACCCCGCATGCACCGCCGCCTGTACAGGGGGCGAGGGAACGTGCGGCAATCGATCCGCTTTGCGAGGGCTTTTCGCAAACGCGGATTGCCTTTGGGCGGAACAGCTCGCCGCGCGTCGCGCCCGCCGGGTTGCTTGAGGGGCGACGTTGAGCCCTCTGAATCCGCCTGCCGACTTCGGCGATCGACGCAAATCAGCGAGGCGCGAGGGGGTTTTTTCACTTCCTTCAGCTCGACGATGACGCGAGGCGTCCGGGCAGGCGTCTGTTCTCTCGAAGAACGCGCCGGGCGGCGGCTTGACCGCTCCCCGCAGGGGCACCTATGGTGCCGCTCCCTATCACTCAGCAAGACCGCCAAAAAGCCCGCTGACCGACTGCGCCGCACCACCAATTGGGGGTTATCCGTGTCAAAAATTCGCGCCCTGCTTCTTCCTGCCGCTTTCCTCGCGAGCCTGGTTCCGACGACAGCGCACGCGGCGAAGCCTGCCGCGTCTTCGGCTCTCAACATGTCCCTCGACAAGTCCGCCGCGCCGCTGGGCTCCGAGCGCGTCACCGTCGTGTTGACGCTCGCCGGCGACTCGGTGGCCGCTGTCCGCAGCCAGGCGCCGGACAAGAAGATCGCCGACGCAGATCGCCGCGCGATCGAGCAGTCGCTGCGCGCGCAGCAAGACGCGCTGCGCATCTCGATCGAGGCGAACGGCGGCGAGGTGCTCGGTCAGTTCCAGAACGCGATCAACGGCATCAAGGTCCGCGCCCGCGCCGACCGCCTCGTCGATCTCTCCCTGCTGCCCGGGGTGGTCGCGGTGAAGCCGGTCGCGACTTACAAGCTGGACAACGTCCGCAGCGTGCCGTTCATCGGGGCGCCGGCGGTCTGGAATGGCACGAATGGAACGAACGGCTTCCACGGTGAGGGCGTCAAGGTTGCCGTCATCGATACCGGCATCGACTGGACGCACGCGAACTTCGGCGGGCCGGGCACGGCGGCGGACTACACCGCT
>Ga0070741_10003654_pt1 | contig 37504 bp, 35 predicted proteins | sample Coa_R1_4_FD_66440 | JGI IMG/M metagenome (GOLD analysis project Ga0070741, IMG submission 66440) | Surface soil microbial communities from Centralia Pennsylvania, which are recovering from an underground coalmine fire - Coalmine... | ecosystem: Environmental > Terrestrial > Soil > Unclassified ... | reverse complement strand
CAGCTCGAACGTCGCTCGCCGGCTCATCGCAACCTCCATCGTCGTCGGTGACGACACAGTTCGCGACGACGCCGCCCCCCTCCTTCAACGATTCAGCGAACTACCGACTCAGGTCACTAGCCCTTCTTAGCCGTGCGGCCCACCGGTTCGCGGGCGCGAGCGGCGCCGGTGCAGGAGACCCCCGACCCCACCACCGGCGCACTCGCCCCCGAGACACCGCAGGGGGTCCCGGATGCCAACCGTGCGGGGCCGCATCCGAATGAGGCGATGATGAGAGAGCGGCCTTTGAAAAAGCTTTGGGCGCGCGACGGGCCCCTCGAAGAGCGGGGCCGTAAGAGCCGAGGAATACCGGACTAGGAGAAGGACTGGCCGCAGCCGCAGGTGCGGGTGGCGTTGGGGTTGTTGATGCTGAACCCGCCGCCCTGGAGGCTGTCCTTGTAGTCGAGCGTGGCGCCCACGAGCAGCTGGGCACTGGCGGGGTCGACCACGACGCTGACGTCGCCGTACTCGGAGCGCACGTCGTCATCGGCCATGTCGGTGTCGAAGAACATCTCGTAGCTGAACCCGGAGCAGCCGCCGGGGCGGACGGCAACCCGCAGGGCCAACTCGCTGTTGCCCTCCTGGGCGATGAGCTCGGCCACCTTGGCGACCGCGGTGGCCGTAAGGGTGATGGTGGTTGCGGTCTCGGTCGTGCTCATGGCTCCTCAGGTTACCGGACGGCCAGGTCAACCTGGCATGGATCTCGATCTTCGAGCGTGGCGAAGCGCGTCACCTCGGCGCCCTCCAGAACGTCGGCCATGCCCTCGATCATTCCCCGATGCAGGTTGCAGACGAGCTCGGGGAAGGCTTCTGCCAACTCCCGGTAGGGGCAGCGGGTGAAGGCAATGGTGGTGAGGTTGCCGTCCTCAACCCGGGCCGGGTCGAAGCCCAGGTCGGTGAGCTCGGCGTCGATGACGGCCACTGCGCCCGGGCAGGCGGGGCTGGCGGCTCGGGCGGCGGCGGTCCGGCGGCCGTGGTCCCTGGCCATGCCGGCCACCGTGTCGGGGTCGGGGCCGAACAGGGATGCCAGGTTGGCGAGCAGCGCGGCCAGCACGGGGTACGACGCCGGCTCCAGGCCCAGCGAGGGGGCGTCGGGCGAGAGCGAGTACAGGTGTTGGGGCCGGCCGACCGTGCCCCGGCTGTCGACCTCGACGTCGAGCAGGCCGACGTCCCGCATGCGCTCGAGGTGGGGGCGCACGGTGTTGGGGTGGAGGCCGAGCTCCTCGGCGATCTCGCCGGTGGAACGGGGCACCGGCGCGCGGGCCAACTCCAGGTAGATGGCGTACCGGGTGTTGTCCCCCAGCGCCTTGAACACGGGAAGCCGGTCCACGGCCACCGAATATACCAGGAGGAGACCTTGTAAACTCGGGCCGTGACCGAGGCCGCAGTCCGCCAGGCCCTCCTGGGCGTCATCGACCCGGAGCTGGGCGACAACGTGGTGGACCTGGGCATGGTCCGGTCGGTGGAGGTCGACGGGGCCGCCGTGTCGGTCACGCTGGCGCTCACCACTGCCGGCTGCCCGCTGCGGGCCCAGCTCCAGAACGACGTGCGCGACCGGGTGGGCGCGGTGCCGGGAGTGGCGTCGGTCGAAGTGCACTTCGGCGAGATGACGGCCGACCAGAAGAAGCAGCTCATGGCCCGAGCCCGGTGGAAGGCGAGGGGCGAGGTCGTCACCGACATCCCCGCCACCACGCGCATCGTGGCCGTGGCATCGGGCAAGGGCGGCGTGGGCAAGTCGTCGGTGACCGCCAACCTGGCCGTGGCCCTGGCCCGGCGGGGCCTGGTCGTCGGGGTGCTCGACGCCGACATCGGCGGGTTCTCCATCCCTCGCATGCTGGGGCTGGAGGACGAGCGGGTGGAGGCGGTGGACAAGAAGATCGTGCCCCTGTCCTTGGCCGTGGGTTCGTCGGGCGGGTCGCTGCGGGTGGTGTCGATGGGCTCCATCGAGGGGGCGGGCGAGGACGAGGCCGTGATGCTCCGGGGCTTCATGCTCAACCGGGCCGTGCAGCACTTCCTGGAGGACGTGCGCTGGGGGGCGCTCGACTACCTGCTGATCGACATGCCGCCGGGCACGTCCGACATCCAGATGGGGCTGGCCCGCATGCTGCCCCGGGCCGAGCTGCTCATCGTGACCACGCCGGCGCTGGCCGCCCAGAAGGTGGCCGCCCGGGCCGCCGACATGGCCCGCAAGGGGTACCTACGGGTAGCGGGCGTGGTGGAGAACATGAGCGCGTTCGTGTGCGAGCACGGCACGTCGTACCCGTTGTTCGGGTCGGGCGGCGGCGCCCGGTTGGCCGAGCAGATCGGGGTGGCGCTGCTGGGGTCGATCCCGCTGGACCCGGCCGTCGCTCAGGGCGGTGACACGGGCCAGCCCGCGGCACTGGCGCCGGCGGGGTTGGTGACGGACGCGTTCGCGGCGCTGGCCGAGCGGGTGGTGACGGACGCCATCCCGCCGGTGGAGATGTCGTCGTGCACGGCCCGGCTGTTCGAGAAGGTCGAGGCCGCGCTGGGTCCGGCCGCCGGCTAACTCGTTTCGCCCCGTTTCTCGTGCAGTAGTCCACACATAGTCGTGATTACTGCACACAAAACCCTGGGGGCTGCTTAGTCGGGAAGCTGGAGGTGGCCGTCGGGGGCGAACGGGAAGTACGGGTTCCAGGCCACTTCCCACGGGTAGCCGTCCACGTCGGCGAAGTAGCCGGACACGCCGCCCCAGTCCGCCCTGGTCGCGGGCTTGAGGATCCGGCCGCCGGCGGCCTCGGCTGCGGCCAGGGCAGGGGCGACGTCGTCGGCCGTGTCCACATTGATGGCGAGGGTGATGCCACCGAACCCACGGCCGGATCGGTGGGCGGCCACAGGCAGCTCGACGTCGGCGGCCAGGTGGTCGTACGGGAACAGGCCGAGGGCCGAGTCGGCCGTCTTGAACCACACGATTTGCTCGTTGGACGCGCTCGACCGGTGCCAGCCCAACGCCGCGAAGAACGCGGCCGAGCGGTCGAGGTCGGCCACGCCGAGCGTGACCAGGCTGATGCGGGCGGGCACGGCGGCGGGGACGGCCATCAGTCAGCGATCCTCAGCGCCACCGCGGGCCGGATGCGCGACGCCTGCTCGGCCGGCGTGAGCGTGGCCAAGAGCGACGCGGCGAACGTGCCCAGCACCAGGAACGCCAACTGGGGCCAGGGCACCGAGAACCCGAGGGCGGAACCGAACGAGCCGCTTCCCGCCAACCGCCAGCCCGTGATCAGGCCCAGCACGGTCCCCACGAAGATCCCCTCCAGGGCCACGAACGACGACTCGGCGATGAAGGCCCGGCGCACGGCCGCGGCGGGGAAGCCCAGCGCTCGCAACACCCCGACCTGCCGCCGCCGCTCCCGCACGGCTCGCACCATGACCACGCCCAGCCCGGCGATGCCCACCACCAGCCCGAGGGCCAGGTACCCCTGCATGAGCCGGAAGAACTGGCGCTGCTGGCCCAGGTTCTCGTCGACGATGGTGCGGAACGCCTTGGCGTCGGCCCCGTTGGCCAGGAACGTGCCGTTGATGCGGGCGGCCAGGGCACTGCGGTCGACCCCACGCTCGGCGGCCACGAACAGCGAGTTGGGCGAACTCCGGCCCGGGAACAGCTCCTGCATGGCCTGGGGCGAGATCAGCGCCATGGCGTTGCCGAACCCGGCCTCGGCCGTGGCGATGACCCGCAGGTCCCGTGTCTGGCCCGACACCGGGTCCTTGATGATCACCCGGTCGCCCACCGTCACCAGGTGGGCAGGCGGCCCGCCACCGGTCTGGAGGAAGAACCGGCTGGGGATGAAGGCGTCGGGCTCGGCCAGCAGGGCCCGGTAGGCGGCCGCGTCGGACGCGTACTGGGGCAGGCGGTGCGTGAGCGCGGGTGGCCCGGCGGCCACCAGGGACTCGTCGAACGTGGACGCCGGCCAGGCGCGAAAGCCGTTGGCACACACCGGGCACGTCTCGGCGAACTGGGCGCCGGCGTTGCTGATGACCGAGACGGCGGCCACCCCGGGGAGGCGGCGCACGGCGCCGGCCGGGATGGGGTTGGAGGCGTTGGCGTCGACCCGGACGTCGAAGCCGCCCGACACCTTGGCCGTGAAGTCGTCGAGCTGGCGGGAGAACAGGTGGGCGAACACGGTGATGAGCACCAGCGTGAACACCACCAGCGCGTACATGGTGAGGATCATCCCCGTGCGGAAGCGCTTGGCCAGCGGGTAGGCCAGCCCGAGGCGCAGGGCCATGCTCTTCGACCCGCCGCCCGCCCGGCGCACGACGTGCCCGATGGCGTCCTGGTTCTGCGACACCAGCGCCACGCCTGCCCCCGTGAGAATCACACCGAGCACCACGTACACGGGAATCTGGGCGCTGTCGAAGGCCTTGTGGAACAGGTTCACGCTGGCCGTCTCGTAGACGAGCAGGGCCCCGGCGATGACGGACACAACGGCCCGCCGGGGCAGCCATCGCGACACGAGCGGCGCTCCGCCGGTGCCCATGAGCGCAGGCCCGGCCAGCAGGGCCACCGGTGCCTGGCCGGCCACCCCGCTGGCGAACAGGAACGACCCCACCACGAAGACGACGGCACCGACCACGAGCGTGCGCAGCTGCTGGCGCCTGGTGGTGGGAGGGTCGGGCAGGTCGCGGATGGCGCGGATCACGTTGAGGCGGGAGATGGACAGCGACGTGATGACCACCGTGAGCAACGAGATGGCGAAGCCGAACGCGAACCCGCCGAGGAGGCTGGCGCCCCGGGCCGTGTAGCGCAGCTCGAGGGACATGATGTCGCCCGGGCGGGAGAAGATGCGGGCCGCGGCCACCACGATGAGGCGCCCCACGCCCAGGCCGGCCACCGCGCCCAGCCCCGACGACGCCAGCGCATACAACCAGCCCTCCAGCGAGAACCCGCCCACCAACCCGGCCCGGCGCAGGCCCACCGACCGCAACATGCCCAGCTCGGTCTTCCGCTCCTGGGCCAGCATCACGAAGATGTTCACCAGCAGCAGCACACCGGCCAGCACGCTGAAGAAGCCGATGCCGCTGAACAGCTGGGTGAACTGCTTGCCCTGGGCGCTGGCCGCGTCGAGCGTGTCGTTCTTGATGGGGTTGACGTTGGCCTGGAGGGGACCGAGGGCCGACCTGATCTGGCCGCTCACCCGATCCCACAGCCGGCCGCCGGCCAGCACCCCGCCCCGGTTGGACACGGCCACGGCCGACAGCGGCGGCGATGCGCCCGCCGCCGCACCCTGAGCCAACCCGGCAATCGTCCCCGGCGCCACGAACAGGTTGGGAGCGCGACTCCCCAGCCCGAGGCTGAGCCCGGCGATGCCCAGGCGGGGCAGCACCCGGTCGACCGTGACCGTGACCGTGCGACCGTAGGCATAGGCGGTGACCGGATCTCCGGCGCGCACGCCCAGCGTGCGGGCCAGGTCGGCCCCGATGACGCCCCGGCCCGCGCCCGGCGTGGACCCGCTGATGCCCGTGGCCGATGCGTCGCCCCCGAACGACCGGGCCGCGTCGAAGTCGACCTCCACCAGCTGGCTCCGCGGTTCGGCCTTGGGGCTGGTGCCCACGGTGGCAACGGCCGCCGGCGCCGTCGTGAGCGGTAGCAGCCCATCGATGTCGGGGCTGGACGCCAACCGTTGCTGCAAGGCCGCCAGCACCGGCCCGTTCGACCCGACCCCGGGCGTCTCGACCAGCTCGTCGACCGGCCCCTGATGCGAGTATGCGGCCCAGCGGAAGGACGCGGCCAACGTGTCGCCCACCACCAGCGAGCCGGTGATGATGGCCGTGCCCAACAGCGAGCCCAGCAGGATCAGCGCCGTCTCCCGGGGGCGGCGGGACGCGTTGCGCACGGCCAGCCGCCGCAGCACCGGCCGCCGGGCGAGCAGCCAGAGGAACGGCAACGACACCACCAGGACGAAGGCAGCGGCGGGCATCAGCGCAACCGTTGGTCGGCCACCACGGTGCCGTCCCGCACCACGATCCGGCGCTGGGCCGAGTGGCCGATCTCCTCGTCGTGGGTGACCAGCACCAGCGTGAGGCCCTCGGCGTGCAGCTCGCCGAGGAGCTTCATGACCTGCCCGGCCGTCTCCGTGTCGAGGTTGCCGGTGGGCTCGTCGGCCCACACGATGGCGGGGCGCCCGGCCAGGGCACGGGCCAGCGCCACCCGCTGCTGCTCACCGCCCGACAGCTCGGGCGGCCGATGCCCGATCCGGTGCCCGAGGCCCACCCGCTCCAACGTCGCCACCGCGGCCCGCCGGGCCACGCCGGCGTCGGCCCCGGCCAGCAACAGGGGGAGCTCCACGTTCTCGGCCGCGGTGAACACGGGGATGAGGTTGAAGGCCTGGAACACGAAGCCCATGGCCTCGGCCCGGTGCTTGGTGCGGCGAGCGTCGGACATGGCGTGGATGCTCTCGCCGCCGATGACCACCGAGCCCTCGTCGATGTCGTCCAGGCCCGAGAGGCAGTTGAGCAGCGTGGTCTTGCCCGAGCCGGACGGGCCCATGACGGCCACGAACTCACCGGCGTCGATGGCGAGGTCGATCCCCCTCAAGGCGTCGACGGATTCCGCGCCGGTTCGGTAGGTCTTGCGCACCCCGGTGGCCTGTAGCAGCGTCACGCCGAGGGAACCTACTCCGGGCCTGTAACACCGACCCTGTCGCTACCGCAGGGTGATGGGCCCCTCCGATGGGCGCCGCCGGGGCACGGGCAGCCGCAGGTGGAACACCGATCCCCCGGTCTCGGGCGCCGAGTACCAGACCCGGCCGCCCATGGCCTCGACCAGGCCCCGCACCAGCGCCAATCCCAGCCCCGTGCCCCGCGACCGGTCCCGGTTGCGTCGACCCAGTGTGTGGAGGCGGCTGAACAGGGTGGGCACCAGGGCGGGCTGCACGCCGTCGCCGTGGTCGGCCACGGCGACCTCCACGTCGCCGGGATCGTCGCTGTTGAGCAGCTGGATCAGGACGGGCGCGGCGCCGTGCTCGAGGGCGTTCTCGACCAGGTTGGCGATGACCTGCTCCAGCCGGCGGGGGTCGGCCATGACCGTGAGCCCGCCGGGGATGACCACCTCGACGGAGCTGGTGTCGCCCTCCACCGCGCCCAGGGCCGAGTCGACCACCGACGCCAGCTCCACGGGCCGGGGCGTCAGGAGGAGAGCGTGGGCCTCGAGCCGGCTCATGTCGTAGAGGTCGTCGGCCAGGCGGGACATGCGCTCGGCCTGGCGGCGGATGGATCCACCCATGCGCCGGATGCGAGACCCGTCGAGCTCGTCGGCGTGCGACTCCAGCGTGGCCCCCAACCCGAGGATCGTGGTGAGCGGGTTGCGCAGGTCGTGGGTGACGAGGGCGAGGAACTCGTTCTTCTCGGCCTCCAGGTCGTGGGCGGTGGTGACGTCCCTGACCACGCCCTGGAACCCCATCATCTCGCCGTCCTGCTGGCGGGCCATGGTGCGCACGTCGAGGACGCGGCGCACGCCGTCGGGGCGCAGGATGGCCAGCTCGAAACGCTGAGCGGCGCTGGCCGTCGACGCGGTGACGAGCATGTCCACGGGCGTGCCGTCGATGGGCTGGAGCACGTCGGCCAGGCGGTTCCCCTGCAACTCGATGATCTGGCGTCCGAGCATGATCGCCAGCGAGGCGTTGGCGTAGGTGATGCAGCCGTCGTGGTCGACCTCGTAGATCCCGTCCGACGAGTTCTCCACCACGTTCTCGTAGCGGGACTTGGCCTCCTCCTCCCGGCTGAGGATGGCGGCCCAGTAGCCCTGGGCCAGGGCGTCGGTGAGGCGGTCCATGGCCGGCAGCACCCGGGTGAGCAGCAGCGACAGCGCCAGGCCCCAGTGCCGGCCCCGCTCCTCGGCCAGCTCCACCGCCGTCTGCACCACGAGGTCACGGGAGATTCGCAGGATGACGAGCAGCTGGGGCAGGGGCGAACCCTCCCAGGCCGCGCTGGCGCCCACGTCCTGCAGGTCGCCGACGAGGGCCTCGTCCACCTCGGCCCCCAGGCCGGTGACGGCGAGGATGGCCTCGAACCGGCTCCTGGCCTGCTCGATGAAGCGGTGCTGCTCCCCCATCGTCCAGCTCGACGCCTCGGGGAACACGGACGAGAAGATCTCGAAGGCCCGGCGGGCCATCTCGTCGGCCCGGCCGTCGAGGGCGTCGAGCAGGTCCTGGGGATCGGCGCCCCGGCCGGCGAAGCCGGCCTCCAGGCCGATGGCCGTGCCCGCACCGTTGTCGGCGTTGCGGGCCAGGAACGCCTTCAGGTCGACCAGGGCCAACTCACCGCCGGACGGCGTGAGATACCCCGCGCCGACCAGCGCCTGCACCGCCTCGATCGGCAGTTGCAGGAGTTCGGCCGCCTCCGGGAGGGTGACCAGAGGCCGAGGGTCCGGTGCTCGATCAGCCATACCGCACCTTGGGGTTTCGACAGGGGACGGCGTGCTTCCCCCCGGGAACGGCGAAGCGCACCAGAACTTACGGAAGCGCCTGCCACTCCGCCCCGATGTCGTCGGGGTCGGAAGTGGCCGCCTGGTCCTCGGTCCGCAGCTTGCGCAGATGGGCCCAGACGGACCAGCGGGCGATGGGATGGAGCATCGGGGGCACGTCCGTGTACACGGCCTCGACCAGCTCCTCGATGTGGGCCGTGCGCTTGTGGCGCAGGGCGTCGAGGATGGCCCCCTCCCGGGCCGCCCGGTGGGTGAGGTACTCGTCCACCTTGGCCGCGGGCTCGGCGATCCAATCGCCATGACCGGGAGCCACACCGGCCAGGTCGTACTCCTTCAGCCGCCGCAGGGCCTGGAGGTAGGCGGCCATGTCGCCGTCGGGCGGGGCGATCACCACGGTCGAGCCGCTCATGATGTGGTCGCCCGAGAACAGGAGGCGCTCGCCTTCCAGGTGGTAGCAGAGGTGGTTGGACGCGTGGCCCGGCGTGTGCAGGGCCCGCAGCCGGAAGCCGGTGCCCTCGACCACGCTGCCGTCGCCGATGGTGGCGTCGGGCACGAAGCCATCCCGCTCGTCGAAGCCGAGCACCTGGGCACCCGTGCGCTCCTTGAGGCCGGCCGCGCCCGGCGAGTGGTCGGAGTGGGTGTGGGTGACGAGGATCCAGCGGATGCGGCCGGCGCCCGCCTCCGCCACCCGGTCGAGGTGCTCCTCGTGATCGTCGGGCCCGGGGTCGATGACGGCGACCTCATCGGTACCCACCAGGTACGTGTTGGTGCCCGGCCCCGTCATCACGCTGGGGTTGGGAGCCAGCACCCGCCGCACCAGGGGCGTGAGGGCGATGACCTCGCCGGGCCGCATCGGGGCCGTCATTCGTCGTAGCCGGGATCGCCGGGCAGGAGGATGCGCATGCCGTGGCCGTCGGTGACGATGCGGGGCACGACCGTGGGCACCTGGTCCATGGCCGCCGCCGCGGCCAAGAGGTCGGCGCTGGTGTCGAACCGGGAGATGGCCCGCAGGTTGCGGATGGTGGGGAAGATGATCTCGAACTCGCCCCGCTCGTGGGCCTCGAGGGCGTCCTGCGGAGTGATCCACCTGTTGGCGATGGTCTCCCGGTCGTCGTGCAACGGCACCTGCTCGGGTGGTGCCGCCGTCACAAAGAAGCGGGTGTCGTACCGCCGGGGCGGGCCCTCCGGCGTGATCCAGTGGGCGAAGTAGTGGATCTGGTCGACGGCCAGCTGCAGGCCCTCGGTCTCGCACACCTCCAGCAGGCGGCGCTCGCCGGAGTCGACCGCCTGGCGGTGGACGCGGAAGCGCTCGGCCACACCGGGGTCCTTGAAGGAGATGACGTGGCCCTCGCGGTCGTGGGCCAGCAGCACGCCCGCCTCCTCGAAGCACTCGCGAATGGCCGCCACCCAGTAGGCCAGGCCGCCCTTGTCCACGTCGAGCAGGGTGCTGGCCTGGTCGTCCGAGCGGCCCTTGCACACCGCTTCCAGGTCGGCGTGACGGTCGGCCTCGTCCACGGCACCACCGGGAAACACGTAGGCACCGCCCACGAAGTCGGACTGGAGGTTGCGCCGGAGCATGAAGACCTCGAGGCCGCGGGTGCCGTCCCGTACCAGCATCACCGTGGCCGCGTCCCGCACCTCGACGGTCACGGGTACAGCTCGATCCGGCGTTGGATGCGGCGGCGGGCCGCGGTGCGCAGGGCGTACCGGACGGGTGGCAGGAGCAGGAGGATGCCTGCCGCATCGGTGATGAAGCCGGGCGTGAGGAGCAGGGCGCCGGCGAAGAGGATGAGTACGCCGTCGATCAGCTCCTGCCCGGGGACCACGCCCATCTGGATCCGCTGCTGGGCCCGGCGCAGCACCGCCAGCCCCTCCCGCTTCACCAGGGCGGCGCCCAGCACGCTGAGACCCACGAGCAGGCCGATGGTCCAGAGCACCCCGATGGCCTCGCCGACCTTGATGATCACGAACAACTCGGCGAAGGGCACCACGAGAAACAGAACGACCAGGACAGGCACCACAGGCCGCCAATGTACCGGCGTGCTGGACCGCTACCGTTTGCGGCCATGGTTGATACCGCGCCGCGGGCTCCCGTGTCCGCGCACGCGTGGGGCGAGCGGCTCATCCCCCGAACGGTGATGGGCATGGCCGTGCTCATCCTGGCCTTTGCCATCGGGAGCGCCTTCTCCGGCGTGGTCTTCTACGCGTACTACGAGTTCCGCAAGGACAGCACCGACAAGAAGGTCAGCCAACTGGTCAACGGGTTCGACAAGCGCTACCAGACCGCGCTCCAGACCATCGACGCCACGGGCACCAACGCCAAGGCCGACATCCAGAAGGAGCTGGAGCCGCTCAAGAAGATCCGGGCAGAGGGCGAGACGCTCGACGCGCTGGTGAAGCAGGTGGCGCCGTCGCTCTGGTTCGTGCACACGCTGGACGAGAACGGCCAGCCGTCGGTGGGGTCCGGCTTCGTGGTCGCCAGCGACGCCAACCAGACGTTCCTGCTCACGTCCTACACGACGGTGCGGGCCGCCACCCGTTCGCCCGGTCCGCAGGTGTTCGCCAACAAGGGCGGCCAGGATGTGAGGGCCGTGGTGTGGACGTGGCAGGACGACAAGGACCTCGCTCTCCTGCAGATCCCCCGGGGCAACCAGCCCAAGCTCAAGTTCGCGGCGGTCAACCCCCCGGTGAAGACGGGCGATCGGGTCTTTGCGATGTCGGGGCTGGGCGCCGCAGGGGCGGCCATCACCGAAGGGTTCGTGGCCGACGTGTCGTCGGCCGGCATCCAGAACGACGCGGCCGTGGGCCCGTCGTTCCAGGGCGGGCCGCTGGTGAACTCGGACGGGGAGGTGCTGGCGGTGGCGTCGCGGTCCTACGCGCCGCTCGGGTTCCGGCCCGACGCCGTGTGGTTCAGCGTGCCCATCCGCACCGCGTGCGACCGGGTGGTGCACTGCCCGTCGGGCGACGCCGCCAGCAGCGCCGGCGACCGCTCGCAGCAGGGGCCGGCCACCACGGCCCCACCGCCCCCCGCCACCGTCAAGCCCTAGGCCCCCGCCGCGGTCTGCTGGTTTGGCCGCGCTCCGTCCGGTATCTCGGACACAGCGCGGCCAAAGCGCTCGGCGAGCGTTAGGGCGGGAACAGGGTCGTACTGGTGGTGGACGTGGTCGACGTCGACGTGGTGGTGGTCGGTGGCTCGGTGGTGGTCGTGGTGGTGGGCGGCTCGGCCTGGGGAGCGCCCGGCATGACCACGTAGCTGCCGCCGCCGTCGGTGTCGGACGCCGACCGGCGGGGGCCGGCGCCGAAGTCGTCGGGCTTGGGCCGCAGGGCGTCGGTCAACGGGCGGATGGGCGCGGGCTGGGAGAAGTCGGTGACGGGCACGTCCTTCAGGGCGATGGCCATGTAGTCGTGCCACGTGCGAGCCGGGATGGTGCCGCCGAACACCCGGGACACGCCCCTGATCCCCCGCAACGGCGTGCTCTGGTTGTTCGAGTACCCCATCCACACGGCCGTCGAGAGCGTGGGGGTGAACCCCACGAACCAGGCGTTGCTGAAGTTCTCGGTCGTGCCCGTCTTGCCCGCGGCCGGGCGGCCGATGTTGGCGGCCGTGGCCGTGCCCCCGCTGATCACGCCCCGCAACACGTCGGTGACGTTGTCGGCCACGGCCTCGTCGAGCACCCGCTCGCCCTGGCGCTTGGAGTTGTCCTCCAGCACGTTGCCGTCGGCATCGATGACCTTGAGCACGGGCGTGGCCGACATGCGCACGCCCCGGTTGGCGAACACGCTGTAGGCGGCGGCCATGTCCAGGGGCGACACGTCGATGACGCCCAGCGCGTACGTGCCGCTGCACGTGTGGAAGTCGGGGCTGTACCAGGCGGCGGTGATGCCCAGCTTCTTGGCCGTCTCGGCCGTGTCCTTGCACCCCACGTCCCGAACCAACTGGGCGTACACGGTGTTGATGGACAACGCCGTGGCCGTCCGCAACGTCGCGCTGCCGCCGCCCTCACCCTCGTTGTTCCCGATGTCGCACCCGCTGTTCGGCGTGGGCTTGCAGTTGGGAATGTGGAACACGTTGGGCGCCGGGTACACCTTGGACGGCGTGTCGCCCTTGGAGAACGCCGTGGCCAGCACGAAGGGCTTGAACGACGACCCCGGCTGCCGGCCGCTGCCGCCGCCGCTCACCGTGAGGCCGTCCTTGCACGTGGGCAGCACCTCGATCTTCTTGGCCCGGCTCATGTTCGGGCATCCGCCGAGAGCCAGGTTCACCTGGGCCTGGTTGAAGTCCCGCCCACCCACCAGCGCCTTCACGAACCCGGTGGGCGGCTCGACCGATACCAGCGACATGTCGAGGGGAGCCTTGGTTCCCTTGAGCTGGTTGGCCACCTGGGCCTCGGCCGCGTCCTGCAGGGCCGGATCGAGCGTGGTCTGGATGCGCAGGCCGCCCCGGTACACCTTCTCGGGCCCGTACTTGGCGATGAGGTACCGGCCCACGTAGTCCACGAAGTACGGGTACTTGCTGGTCTCCTGCTGGGGCGGGTACACGACGGTGGCCGCGGCCGGCGGCTTGCCCTGGGCGGCCAGGAACACCTTCTGGGCCAGCGCCTCGTCGTACTGCTGCTGGGTGATGCGATGCTGGTCGAGCATCTGCTTGAGAACGACCTCCCGCCGCTCCTCGGCCACGGCCGCGTTGCCCCGCGGCTCGTACCGGCTGGGGGCGGGAATGAGCCCGGCCAAGAGGGCCGCCTCCGACACGGTGAGCTGGCTCACCGGCTTGCGGAAGTACGTCTCCGACGCCGCCCCCACGCCGTACGCCCCGTTGCCCAGGTAGATGGCCGAGAGGTACTTGAAGAGGATGTTGTCCTTGGGGAATTGGCGGTCGACCTGGCTGGCCAGGATGGCCTCCCGCACCTTGCGCACGACTGTGCGCTTCTTGTCCGTGTAGGCGTTCTTGACGTACTGCTGGGTGATGGTGGACCCGCCCTGCACCACCGACGTGCTGCGCAGGTCGGCCAGCAGCGCACGGGCGCTACCCCGGAGGTCGACGCCGCCGTGGCTGTAGAAGTTGCGGTCCTCGGCAGCCACCACCGCGTCCTTCAGGACCTGGGGGATGTCCTTCTGGTCCACCGGAATGTTCTGCTCGAACTCCCGGAAGACGCCGATCTCGTTGCCGCTCTGGTCGAGCACGTGGCTGACCCGCGAGGCGAGCAGGGGCTTGGGAGCGGGGATGGTGGCGGGCAGGGGCGCGAAGAAGAACGTGGCCAGGATGGTCCCGGTCACGGCGAGGGGGACGGCGGTGGCCGACACCACGAACAGGGCGATGGCGCGCAGCACCGAGCGCACGCCGGTCATCCTCCCACTTCGTCGGGAATCTCCACCTTCACCCGCCCGTCCTCGTCGACGGCCACCGGGTAGGTGCGCAGTGGCCCGGTCGTGCGGGCACCCACCACCCGCTCGCCGGTAGCCAGGTCGTACACCCAACCGTGCCACGGGCAGACGACGCAGCCGTCGACCACCCAGCCGTCGGCCAGGGGCCCACCCGTGTGCAGGCACCGGTCGTCCACCGCCCGCAGCTCACCGTTCACGACGAACACGGCGACTGCATACCCATGGGCGCGCACGAGCCTGCCGCGATCGGTCGGCATGTCCCGCAACAGCCCGGCGTCCACCAGGGGCATTCCCCCTAGTCTCGCGGTCGTGGAGCGGCCGCCTTCAGTCGACGCCCTGGCCCGTGACCTGGCCGACACCGGCCTGCCCCACCCACTCCTGGTCGACGTGGCCCGGGAGGCCATCGCCGCCGGCGACGTGGCGTCGGCCCGGGACCGGGCCGACTCCGTGGCCACCGCGTTGCTGCGGCCGGTCATCAACGCCACCGGCGTGCTCCTCCACACCAACCTGGGCCGGGCACCCGTGGCCGTCCACACCGAGGCTCGGTACACCAACCTCGAACTGGACCTGGCGTCGGGCCGGCGGGGGTCCCGCTCGGCCCACGCCGCCGCCCTGCTGGCCCGGGCGGCGGGCGCCGAGGCGGCGCTGGTGGTCAACAACGGGGCGGCGGCCCTCCTGCTCGTGCTCACGGCCCTGGCCAACGGCGGCGATGTGGTGGTGAGCCGGGGCGAACTGGTGGAGATCGGAGGCGGGTTCCGCATCCCCGAGGTGCTCGCCGCGTCGGGCGCCCGGCTGGTGGAGGTGGGGACCACCAACCGCACCCGCCTGACCGACTACTCGGGGGTGGCGGTCGATGCCGCCCTCATCCTAAAAGTTCACCAATCGAACTATCGCATGGAGGGCTTCGTGCACTCGGTACCGGTGCGGGACCTGGCTGGACTGGGTCCGGCCGTGGTCGCCGACATCGGGTCCGGCCTGCTCGACGCCGCCTGCCCCTGGCTGGTGGGCGGCCCGCCGCCCTGGCTGCGGGACGAGCCGGCTGCCCGCCAGACCGTGGCTGAGGGCGCCGCCCTGGTCACGTTCTCGGGCGACAAGCTGCTGGGCGGGCCGCAGGCGGGCGTGATCGCCGGGCGGCGCGACCTGGTCGACCGCTGCGCCCGCCACCCGCTGGCCCGGGCCCTCCGCCCCGGGGCGCTGGTGTTGGGGGCACTCCAGGAGACCGCCCTCGCCTACCTGCGCCGGGACGGGCAGGCCATCCCCTTCTGGCGCATGGCGTCGGTTTCGGTGGAGGAGCTGCGAGCCCGGGCCGCGGCCATGGTCCTGGGCGAGGTCGTGTCCTGCCAGTCGGTGCCGGGCGGGGGCAGCCTGCCCGGCCTCACCATCCCGTCGGCCGGGGTGGCCGTGGGCGGCGACCACACCGCCGCCCTCCGGGCCCACGACCCGCCCGTCGTCGCCCGGGTGGAGGATGGCCGCACCGTCTGCGATCTCCGGGCCGTCGACCCGTCCGACGACGTGGTGCTGGGCAAGGCGCTCGCGGCTTGCGTGTCGTAGCAACGGCCGGGCACGTCGACCACGGCAAGTCCACCCTCGTCCTCGCCCTCACGGGCATGGACCCCGACCGCTTCGCCGAGGAGAAGGCCCGGGGCCTCACCATCGACCTGGGCTTCGCCTGGACCACCTTGCCCTCGGGCCAGGAGCTGGCCTTCGTGGACGTGCCCGGCCACGTGCGCTTCATCAAGAACATGCTCGCCGGGGTGGGCGCGGTGGACGCCTGCCTGTTCGTGGTGGCGGCCACCGAGGGATGGAAGCCCCAGTCGGAGGAGCATCTGCGCATTCTCGAGCTGCTGGGCGTGCACGCCGGGGTCGTGGCCGTCACCAAGGTGGGGCCGGCCGGCGAGGCTCCCGACCTCGGCCCGCACCTCCGGGGCACGTTCCTGGAGACGGCCGAGGTCGTGCCCGTGGACGCCCCCGCGGGCCGGGGCCTCGACCACCTGGCCGCCGCCCTCGACCGCCTGCTCGCCACCACGCCCGCGGCCACCGACCGGGGGCGCCCCCGCCTCTGGGTCGACCGCAGCTTCTCGGCCAAGGGCTCGGGCACGGTGGTGACGGGCACCCTGACCGGGGGATCGTTCGAGGTGGACGACGAAGTGGTGCTGGTGCCGGGTGGCCGCCGGGCCCGCATCCGGGGGCTCCAGAGCCACAAATCGGCCCTGGAGGTGGCCACCCCCGGCCGGCGGCTGGCCGTCAACCTGAGCGGCGTGTCCCACCACCAGGTGGCCCGGGGCCACGCCTTGGTGCGACCGGACCAATGGGAGCCCACCACCGTGGTCGACTGCTCCCTGGCCGCCCTCCCCGCCCTGGGCCACGACGTCGGCCGGCGGGGCGCCTACGAGGCGTACGTGGGGTCGGGCGAGTACCCAGTCCAGGTGCGCCTCCTGGGCCCACCCGACACTGTCATCGAGCCGGGGACCACGGGCCTGGCCCGCCTGCGCCTGCCCGTCGCCCTCCCCCTCCTGCCCGGCGACCGCTACGTGCTGCGGGAGAGCGGCCGGTCGGAGACGGTGGGCGGGGGCGAGGTGCTCGACGTCGCTCCCGTGCTGCCCGCGACCCGGGCCGCGCCCACCCGATCGGTCGAGCGGGTGGTGGCCGAGCGGGGCTGGGTCGAAGCCGACCTGCTGGAGCGGCTCACGGGCGAGCGCCGCCAACCCAACGTGGGTGGGCGCTGGGTGGCCGACCCGGCCGCGGTGGCCGCCATGGCCGACGGCCTGCGAGCCGCGGTGGCCGGCGCCGGGCCCCATGGCCTGGACGTGGCCGGCCTCGACCCCCGGGAACGGGCCGTGCTCGACGACCTGGGTATCGCCGTGGAGGGCGGGCGGGCCGGGGCCCAGGGGCCCAGCCACGCCTACGTGGCCGCTCTGGACGCGGCGCCCTTCACCCCGCCCACGCCCGAGGAGGCGGGGGTCGACCGGGCCGAGGTGCGGGAGCTGGTGCGCCGGGGGCTGGTGGTGGAGCGCGACGGCGTGTTCTTCTCACCCGCCGCCGTCGAGGCCGCGGCCGGCACCGTCGCCGGCCTGCTGGTCGACCACCCCCAGGGCGTCACCGTGGCCCAGGTGCGGGACGCGCTGGGCACGTCCCGGAAGTACCTGCTGCCCCTGCTGAACCACCTGGACGCCGGCGGCGTCACCCGGCGGCGGGGTGATCTTCGGCTGGGAGGCCCACGACTTCCTCGAAGGACCTCGCCAGCTCCGCCACCGGGAGGATGTTCGTCATGACCTCGCCGAAGGCATCGGGGTCGGCCAGCAACCAGGAGTGATTGCCCTCCACCACCTCGCCCTGCTGACCGATGGTGGCGCACAGCTCGTCGAAGCTGGCCCGGGGGATGATGCGGTCCTTGTCGCCCCAGAGCACGACCACCGGCACCCGCTTGGCCTTCAACTCCTCCAGCTCGGGCCGGAGGTCGGCGGAGCGGGCCAGGTTGGCCACCCGCCAGAACGCCCGCGGGTTGCGCACCAGGTTGGGCAAGGCGTCTTCGAGCACGACGGGCAGCACCTTGGTGAACTGCCGGGGCAGCAGGATGTCGCCCGGGAAGTGGATGCCCCAGTCCCACAGCGGGCGATCAGCCAAGCGCCGGGCGGGCTTGTCCTTGGCCGCGCCCCACGCCGACCCGCCCACCGAGTTGATGAGGACGAGACATCGGACCCGCTCTGAGAAGTCGTGGGCGAAGCGGATGGCCACGCCGCCGCCGAAGGAGTGGCCGGCCACGAAGACGGGCTCGTCGACGTTGACGGCGTCGAGGAAGAGGTCGACCCAGTCGGCGTAGCCCTCGAAGGAGAAGTACCGGGCGGGCAGGTCGGGGGTGCCGCCGAAGCCGGGCAGGGCCGGGGCGTACACCCGGCAACCCAGGTGGACCAGCCGCTTCAGGGCCCGCTTGTAGGCGTGGTAGCCCAGGCCCCAGCCGTGGAGGAACAGGACGGGAACGCCTTCGCCTGCCACCCCGTACACGGCCGTGCGGCCATCGACCGTGGTGCGTTTCCACACCAGGTGGTCAGGTTCACGGGCCGGCAACGGGCTCGCCATCGCATGTTCACGATAGACCTGTGGCGGGACGTGTCATTGGCACCAACCCCCATCCGGGGGATGACACCCGCCCGGTTCAGCCTGCTCTGTGCGAAAGCAACTGTTTGCGCTCCAACTCGTTGAGCCCGCCCCAGATGCCGTGGGGCTCGCGGATGGCAAGCGCATAGTCGAGGCAGGGCTTGCGCACGGGGCAGGTCGCGCAGATGCTCTTGGCCCGAGCCTCCCGCTCTTCCTTCTCGTCCTTGCGCTCGAAATGCGTAGGCGGGAAGAACACGGACGCTTGGGGCCCCCGGCAGGCTGCCTTCAACTGCCACAGGTCATCGACTCGCTGAACGCTCACGCGCTCCCCCTTTCGCGCAAGCGACCCTAAACCCTCGGGGTCCCGCCGTAAAGGGGTGAACTTTCGCGAGCACCGGCCCTGACCAGCGCTTTTACCCCCCAAATGGGGGGTACGTTGCTCGATCTGCTCACCGTCGGTAGTCGCGGGCACCGCCCTCTTCGGGTTCCACCTCCAAGAGGAGCCCGTCAATGGCCACTACCCGTACCGAATCACCCGCAGTGATCGGTGTGGCCCGGTTCGTCCGGGCTCGCCAGGGCGCCCCCCGGACCTCGACCGTTCCCTCCGGATCGACGTCGGCGAGAGCCGTTCCCAGCTCCCCCACCATGGACTCGCGGCCGATGGTGGGCGTGGAGAACCGGGCCCGGACCATGGCGGGCATGCCCGCCACCATGAACAGGGCGGTGCCCGCCACCACGAACACGAGGGTGAACCACGAGGCCCGGTAGCCGTCGAACAGGGTCACCGTCCCCACGGCCAGGGCCAGGGTGCCGATCACCGTCCACGTGCGGGGCGTGCCCGCCTGGAGGTCGACGGCGTAGCCGAAGATGCCGAGCACGACCAGGGCGACGGCCCACCAATTGGTGGGGAGCACGGCCAGACCGTAACCGGACAGCACCAGCGCGCCCGCTCCTGTGACGGCGGCGATGCCGATGCCGGCGGTGAAGAACTCGAGCACGAGGAGCGCCAGGCCGACCACGAGGAGGAGGCAGGCCACCGAGGGGCTGGCCGCGGTGTGCAGCAGCAGGGCCAGGAGGCCGGGCTTGGCGTTGCGCACTTCGACGGTGAGCTCCCGGCGGGGCTGGCCGTTGCGCTGGACCACGGTGGCCGTGTGCAGGGTCTGGTCGCCCACCTGGCGGCCGTCCAGCTCGACCACGAAGTCCCCGATCGTGGGGGCGGCGATCTGGGTCAGGCCGGGCGGCACGTGGGCGCCCGGGGCCACACCTCGGAGGGGCGCGGCCCGCACCAGGTCGACGGCCTGGCCCTTGGCCTTGGCGCCCGTGGGACCCACCCAGACGGCCACGGGCACGGTGGCGTGCGCCAGCTTGGCGGTGAGGGCGTCGAGCCGGGATTGGCTGAGGACGCCGCCGCCGCTGTTGAGCTGGAGGACGAGGGCGACGGCCTTGCCCGTGTTGGCCTTGTCCAGGGCGTGGCTGATGGCGTCGGCCAGCACGGGGTCGATGAGGCCCGACACCTGGAGCACGTCGACGTGGGGACGTGGTGGCGCCGCAGCCGCAGCCGCAGCCGCGGTTGTCCCAAAGGTCGTGAGCCCAACGGTCGTGAGCCCAAGGGTGGTGAGCCCAAAGGTCGTGAGCCCAAAGGTCGTGAGGAGGAGGGGAACGGCCACCAGGGCCGTGGCTAGTCTGCGCATCTCGTCATGGATCCCGCCGGGTTCTGCACCCAGTCGAGAGTGCTCATCGTCGCCGGGAAGGGCGGCGTGGGCAAAACCACGGTCACCGCAGCCATCGCCCGCATGGCCGCGCTGGCCGGGTTGACCACGCTCATCATCGAGGTTGAAGGCAAGAGCGGCATCGCCGCCGCCTTCGGCCAACCCGACTCGCTGACGTACGAAGAGGTGGTCCTGTCGCCCGGTGGCGGCCCGGGCGGGGCGGCCGACGTGCGGGGCCGTACCCTCACGCCCGACGACGCCCTGCTGGAGTACCTGGAGGATCACGGCATGCGCCGCATCTCCAAGCGGCTGCTGTCATCGGGGGCCATCGACGTGGTGTCGACGGCGGTGCCCGGGATCAAGGACATCCTGGTGCTGGGCAAGGTGAAGCAGCTGGAGCGGTCGAACACGGCCGACCTGATCGTGCTCGACGCCCCCGCCGCCGGCCACGCGGTGACGTTTCTCACCAGTGCGGCCGGCCTGCTGGACGCGGTGCGGGTCGGCCCCATCCGGGCCCAGGCCCAAGAGGTGATCGACCTGCTGTCCGACCCGGCCCGCTGCCAGGTGCTGCTGGTGACGCTGCCCGAGGAGACACCGGTCAACGAAGTGGTGGAGACGGCCTACAAGCTGGAGGACCGGGTGGGCGTCAGCCTGGCCCCGGTGGTGGTCAACGGGCTGTACCCGCCGGTGGACGGGCTCGACGTCGACCCCGCCGAGGCGGCGGCCGAGGCCGACGTGTTCCTGCGGCCGGGCGAGGCCGAGGCGCTGCGGGCGGCGGCCGATTTCCGTAAGGGGCGCATGGACCTGCAGGCCGAGCAGGTGGCCCGGCTGGCGGCGGCCCTGCCGTTGCCGCAACTCACGCTGCCGTTCCTGTTCACCACCGAGCTGGGCCCGCCCGAGATCGACACCCTGGCCCGGGCCCTGGCCGATTCCGTGCGGAAGCTGCCATGAGCGCTTCGTCGCCGTCGCTGCTGGAGCGGTCGATCGTGCTGTGCTGCGGGTCAGGCGGCGTGGGCAAGACGACCACGGCGGCGGCGCTGGCGCTGGAGGCGGCCAAGGCCGGCCGGCGGGCCTGTGTGGTCACCATCGACCCGGCCAAGCGGTTGGCCGACGCCCTGGGGCTGGAGGAGCTGACCAACGCCCCCCGGCGGGTGGAGGGCGACTGGCCAGGCGAGCTGTGGGCGCTGATGCTCGACACCAAGACCACCTTCGACGAGCTGGTGGTCAGATACTCCGACGACCCCGAGCAGGGGCGGCGCATCCTGGACAATCGCCTGTACCGCAACATCTCCGGCGCCCTGTCGGGGACGCAGGAGTACATGGCCATGGAGAAGCTCTACGAGCTGCACGAGCAGGGCCACTTCGACATCGTGGTGGTCGACACGCCGCCCACCCGGAACGCCTTGGACTTCCTCGATGCGCCCCGGCGGCTCACCCGCTTCCTGGACAACCGGGTGTTCCGGCTGTTGATGACGCCCACGCGGGCGTACCTGCGGGCGGTGAGCGTGGCCACCCAGGCGTTCCTGCGCACGGTGTCCAAGGTGGTGGGCGGCGAGGTGGTGGCCGACGCGGTGGCGTTCTTCCAGGCCTTCGAGGGGATGGAGGAGGGGTTCCGCCAGCGGGCCCAACGGGTGCTGGAGTTGTTGTCCGACCCGGCCACCGCGTTCGTGCTGGTGGCGTCGCCCCGCCGGGACGCGGTGGACGAGGCCCTGTTCTTCGCCAACCGGCTGCACGAGTCGGGCATCGCCGTGACCGCGCTGGTGGTCAACCGGCTGTTCCCCCGCTTCGGGGAGGGGACGGCGGCCGAGGCCCGTTCCCGAGCCGCGTCACTGGCGGAGTCGTCGCCCGCGCTGGCGGGGCTGTACACCAACCTGGCCGACTTCCGGGAGGTGGCCGAGCGGGAGGAGCGCCATTACGCGGCGCTGGCGTCCAAGGTCGCGCCCGCCCCGGTGGTGCGGGTGCCGTTCCTGGCCGCCGACGTGCACGACGTGGCGGGGTTGGAACAGGTGGGGGCCTACCTGGTGAGAGCCTGACGAGCAGCGCTACGAGAATGCTGGCTCAGGTGGGCTGCGGCTCTGAGAGGAGGGCCTGGGCGGCTTCGTCGACCGTTTCCGCCACGGTGACGATGCGGTCGAAGCCGGTGGTGCGCAGGAGGCGGGTGAGGGTGGGGCGGTTGCAAGCAACGGCCACGTCACCCCCCAGTTCCCGGGCCCTTCGGATGCCACCGATGAGGGCGCCGAGACCGGCAGAGTCGACGAAGGGCACCCCCGACATGTCGATCAGCAGGCGGGGGTTGGAAGCCAGTTCGGCGAGGGCCTGGCGGAACTGGCTGACGGTGAAGGCGTCCAGCTCACCGACCGGCCGGCAGATGGTGTAGCCATCGGCCTGGTCAGTCTGGATGTCGAGCACGGGCATACTCCTTGGGGTTGCTCCCGGCTCGCGTTGCGAGCCCGGCCTGAGCGGCGGCGAAATGGTACCCAGCGGACGTGGTGATTACCCTCGGACCGTGCCCGAGGTGCTGATCGCCAGTGACGAACCGTCCGTCCGGGAGGAGATTCGTTCGGTGCTCTCGGGCATGGACGACGTCACCGTGCGGGAGGTGGCCCGGGGCGCAGACGTGCTCCCGGCCGTGACCGAGTGGGAGCCCGACCTGGCCGTGCTCGACTTGCAGATCGGCAACATGGGCGGCATGGCCGTCTGCCTGGAGCTGCGGTTGGAGGAGAGTGGCGATCGCATCGACCATATCCCCGTCCTGATGCTTCTGGACCGCCGAGCCGACGTGTTCCTGGCCCGGCGCTCGGCGGCCGAGGGGTTTCTGGTGAAGCCGCTCGACCCCATCCGGGTACGGCGGGCGGTCACGGCCGTGCTGGGCGGTGGGACGTACGAGGACCAGGCGTTCCTGCCGCCTGACTCGGGTGTCGCCGGTGGCGGTGCTGGTGGTGCTGTCGTGGGCATCGCTGGCTGATCGCCATGCTCAGGCGCCGGCACCGGGCCGGCCCGTTCCCACCTGGTAGTCCCGGATCGGCCGAGTCGGCCGCCCAGGAGCGCCAGATCGTCGCCTCGCTGGAGCGGCTGCGGGACACCACCGTGAGGGAGGTCATGACCCCTCGCGTCGACGTGGTGGCGCTGCGGGCGCCCGTGACGGCCGACGACGTGGGCCGGGCCGTCAAGGAGTCGGGCCACTCCCGGTTCCCTGTCTACGAGGAGGACCTGGACGACCTGCTCGGCGTGTTGTTCGTCAAGGATCTGTTCCGGTCCGACCTGTTCCGGTCGGGCGGGCCCGTCCGGTTGCGAGCGCCGTTCATCGTGCCCGAAGGTCGGGGCGTGCTCGAGGTGCTCCAGGAGATGCGAGCCCGGCGCCTGGCGTTCGCCGTGGTCGTCGACGAGCACGGCGGCGTCGAAGGTGTGCTCACGGTCAAGGACCTGGTCAGCGAGCTGGTGGGCGAGCTGCCCGACGAGTTCGACAAGCCCGAGGAGGCGGAGATCACCCGGGTCGACCCAGGCCGGTGGCTGGTCGACGGCGCCTGCCCGGTCGACCGCCTGCGAGAGGAGCTCGGCGTCGACGTGCCCGACGGCGAGTACGTGACCGCCGGCGGCTTCCTGTTCGACCGGTTCGGCAAAATCCCGTCCGAAGGCGACGCCGTGCACCACCAAGGCTGGGAGTTCCGCGTGGCCGAGATGGACCGCCGCCGCATCGCCAAGATCGTGGCCCGCGCGCCGTCAGGTACGATCACCCCCGGCGCAGCCGACGAAGGCGCCACCGGGAAGTAGCGCAGCTTGGTTAGCGCGCAGCGTTCGGGACGCTGAGGTCGCGGGTTCGAATCCCGCCTTCCCGACCAGCAGCGGGAAGCCCAGCCCGTACTTCTGGTCGAACTTGGCCTGCGCCTTGGGCTGGTCCGGACTGATGCCGATGATGGCCGTGTCCCCCACCTGGCCGGCGATGTCCCGCAACCCGCACGACTGCTGGGTGCAGCCCGGCGTATCGGCCTGCGGGTAGAAGGACACGAGCACCTTGCGGCCCTTGTAGTCGGACAGCTTGGCCTGCTCGCCGTTCTGGTCGAGGAGGGTGAAGTCGGGGGCCTTGTCACCTGGCTCGAGCGGCATGGTCGAGACGGTAGGTCGGTGCCGCAACGACTTAGGCCGGGCAGGCGATGTCGTTCTGGGAGGTGCTCAGATCGGCGTGGACGGGGCCGTTGTTGACGATGATGCGGCGGGGGTCGCCCACCACGACGACACCGTTGGTCACCGACACGTCGATGATGTCACCGGCCACGAATACCGAAGCCCGGCACGCCTTGTCCGGGCCGGCGTTGCGGCCGCCCTGGTACACGCGCACGACCCGCCGCCCGGCACCAGTGCCGCGGGACACGGTCAGCGTCCAGCTGTCTGCCGCCGCCACGTACCCGCTCGGGCTGAGGGCTGTGTAGGTGCAGTGGGCGCTGTGGACCACGGGACCCACGGCCGGGTTGGCGGCGTCGGCTCCCGGTGACGTGGCCGCACAGAACTGGCCCCCCGTGGGGAGCGAGTCGGCCTGAACAGCCTGGCCGGCACCCGCGGCCAAAGCCAGGCCGGCCGCCGCAGCGGCAACTGCGAACGTGTGTCTCACTGGCTGCTCCTCACTGGTTGGGTCGATCGCGAACACGCCCGTCGGGCCAGGGCGGCGAACGCCAGGCCCACCGCCAACAGCACGCCCACCGGCCCCGGGCCACGGGTGCCGCCGGTGGCCGGCAACGCCGCCCCCGGGAGGTCGGCCAACGATCCCCGAGCCTGGAGGTCCGGGCTCACCCCGGCCGCCAGCGCGGTCGGCGACATGGGCGCCCCGGCAGTCGAGAAGCTCGGGGCCACATCCAGCCAGTGCTTGGCCACGGCGTCGTCGGCCGCAGTGTCGCCCACGAACGAGATGCCGGTAACGCCGTACAGGGCCTGACCGTCGACCACGCCCTGCACGACGGTGGGCGTGGTGGTCGATTTGGGCGCCTGGAGCGTGGTCTGCAACTGGGCTTCGGGCACGTCCATCGTGATGGTCTTGCGGCCCGTGTCGATAGTGCCGGTGACGGTGATGCCGGCGTCGGGCGAGTACACGTCGACCGGTCCATTGGCCTTGAGGTGCCCGGCCACGAACTCGCGGGTGCCACCGAAACTGAAGCGGAAGCCGACCCAGAACACGTCGAACTCGGTGGCGAAGCGGGCGCCCACGATGAGCTGGCGCCCACCCTGCTGCAAGGTCTGCGAGAACAGCGTCACGTCGGTCATGGTCATGACCACCCGTAGCGTGCCCGCGGCCGGGCGGGTGAGTTCCACCTTGCGGATGTCGGCGGCCACCGCCGCGAAGGACACGCTCTGGATGGCGGCGATGGCGTCGCCGTCGGGATCGGTGGCCGAGTTGCCGAAGCCGCTGACGTCCTTGACGGAGCCGCCGGTGGCGAAGGCCGACGGGCCGGAGATCTGGTGGTAAGCGGTGACGGTCGTGCCCTGGTTGGCGCGCGACGAGTCGGTCAGTACCACGTGCACCTGGCCGGTGATGGGGGCGATGCCGACATCGAGATAGCGGCGCACGGACCCGTCGCCGTCGTACGGGTCAGCCGAGCAGGCGGGTGGGGTAAGACAGATGCCGCCGTACTGCACGGGGTGCTCGGTGATGGTCGACGAGGCGAAGGCGGGCTGGGCGCACGTGGCGTCGAGTTGGCAGGTCCCGTTGACCGACGTGGCCAGGTACCCGTTCCACTCCGCGCCGGGCCGTACATCGGGGTTCGCTCGCTCCGGGGCGCCGTAGTAGGCGATGAACACGCGGCCGGGGTCGCCCACCTTGATAGTGGGTTCCACGGCCGTGGCCGCTTCGGGCAAGCGGTTGACCCGGACGGGCGCCGTCCAATGGTCGAGGTCGGTCTGCTTGGCGACCGAGTACACCACGTCCCACGCGCCCTGCTCGACCCACGCCGCGTACACGTTGCCGTGGGTGTCGACGTCGAAGGAGGCGAAGTGGCTGCCCGGATTGCTGGGGAGGTTGGCCACCGGGTGGGTGGTCACGCTCTGGCCTCCGTCGGTGGTGCGCCACACCATGAGCTGAAACGGGTTCTGGGCTTTGTCGGCTCCCGCGTTGGCCCGCAGATAACCGCCCACCACCGTGCCGCCCCCGTCGTTGTCGGTGGGGTCGACCGCCAGGTTGAAGGCTTCCGTCGACTGGCCTGCGTCGATCACCTGCACCTGCTGGAACACGCTGTTGCCCGGCGTCTGTGTCTCCTTCCAGAGTCGCAGGCCGGGTTGGCTGGGACCGCCTGACGCGGCGCCCACCTGAGCGGCGATGAACTGCTCGTGCTGGCGGGTAGCCGCCGCCCAGTGGTGCCCGATCACCGGCGTCGACGGGTCGAGCACGAGCGGGTTGGAGGGCGCGAACGACTTGCCATCGTTGGCCGAGCACCCGACGGCGATGGTCAGGCCGCTGAGGTCGGAGAAGCACACCCGGCCATCGGCGTCGATGGCGGTGGCACTGGCGGCGCCGCCCCCCGCGTTGGTGGGCAACGGGTTGTTGTTGGGATGGTCGGGACCCAGCGGCTTGAACGTCCGGCCATTGTCGATCGACTGGTACAGCAGCGAGTTGGTGCCGGGCGTGAGCGGGGCGTCGACGTAGATGTCACCGTTGGGCGCGATCTGCAAATGGGGCTCTCCCGTCGAGCGCTCCAATGCCACCGGCGTGCCCGCCGAGAAGGCTGGAGCCGTGCCGTTGCCGGTCGACAGGGCGGCGGCCGGGGCGGGGGTGAGCGGCACCAGCCGCACATCCACGTGCACCGATGCGCCGTTGGCGTGGACGATTGCCAGACGCACGTCGTAGGTCCCGGCCGCGGGCTCCGTGTAAACCAGGCGCTCGAACGCGGTCCCGTGGGTTGACGCGGCCGCTACCGGGGAGCCGTTGCCGTCGAGCAAGGCCAGGTCGAAGTCGTCGCCGGCACTGGCCCAGGTGGCGGTGACCTGCAGCACACCGGTCTCCCCCGCGGCCCGGAGGCTGTCGTAGTACCCGGACGGTACCGACACGGCGAACCCATGAGTGCTGCACAGGTTGGGCGCCGCGCAAGGCTGGCCCGCGGCCCCGCCCGGGTTGGCGGCGGTGAAGGGACCACTGTCGTAGGCCATGGACAGCGCCGCCGGGCTCACCGTCTCCAGGGCGCGGGCACCGGTGCCGGGGAAGACGAGCGACCCGAGGCCGGCGGCGGCAGCGATGGCGGCCACCGCCCGGAGGCGGAGTGTGCGGGACATGTATGGGGTTGTCGTTACCAGCCCGCTTGTCACCCGTCTTCTTGGCGCACCACCGGCTGCCCGGCGAGATGGCGACAGACGCGAGGTGCCGAGGGGCCCCGTCGGCGCCTCTGGGCGCGTCAGTACAGGGGGCCCTGGCAGGGCTGGTTGGGGTCGCCCGTGCCCTTGATGCCCTCGTCGCCGGGTGCCCAGTCGGCAGCCCGCTTGCGGGTGCCGGACTCGACCAGCCGGTAGCAGCCGGCCGTGGCCGACTGGCCCGTGGAGCCACTGGGGTCCCACCACACCAAGGCTGCGTCCTTCACCCAGCTGTAGTTGCCGGGGGTGAAGTAGGCGGCGGGCGTGTACGGATCGGGGCTGGGGCGGGGCTGGATGGCGTGCAGGCCCCGGTCCACGTTGGCGGCCGTGAGCCGGGGCCCGGCCGCCTGGATGCCCCACATCAGCAGGGTGAGGTCGTCGTAGCCCTGGGGGAACACGGGCCCCGACGCGGCGAGGGTGCAGCCCGGGCACGCTTCCTGGAACGCCTCGTACCAGCTCTGCTGGTCGACCGGCCCGCGGCGGCGTCCGTAGGTGATCCCGAAGGCGTTGGCCCAGACGGCGGCCGCCTGGGACCGCACGTCGGCGGGGTCGGCTTCGGTGCCGCCCAAGAACCACTCGGGGTACCACTTGAGGGTGTCGGCCGATGTCGACCAGTCCGTGTACTTGCCATAGAAGAGCACGGTGGTCACGCCCTTGCTACGCAAGTCGTTCAACGCCGGTGCCCGTTGTTCGGGCGACCGCCCCACCGCCTCCGGCAGGTCGGTGATCCCGCAGTGCCGCTTGAGCGCGGCCAGGAACAGGTCATGGTCGATCTTCAGGTCCTCGACGGACACGCCCGTGCCCGACTGGGGGTCATACACCAGACCGAAACGGCGGGTCTTGGTGCGGTCGAGCACGTTGCCCGAGTAGCGGGCCACGCGGCCGTCGAGCTTGGTGCAGATAAAAGCCGCTTCGATGTCGGCCCGGTCGTCCAGGTCGGGCGGGAAGCTCAGGAGGTAGGGAGCCACGCCCTGGGCCGTGTCCCGCCTGGTGTTGTACAACACGAAGATGTTGCGACGGGCAGCCTCGTCGGCCAGCGTCTCCTCGGCGCCAGTCGACGTCAGCACGATGGCGAAGGGCGACCACCTGCGGTCCACGTCGATGATGGAGTTGCGGGCTTGCACGTCGGCGCTGTTGCCGCACGAGAACTGGTACCCGAAGAAGTGGAGGCGCCGCCCGTAGAGCTGGTACCTCTCCGAGAAGTACCGAGCGTAGGCGTCCCACACGTTGATCCAGCCGGGCTGGCTGGACGCGTTGGGCGCCCAGTAGTCGACCGCGTAGTTCTGGGTCCCACACGGCGTGAGCAGCACCATGCGGACCTCGTCGGCGGTGATGCCCTTGCCCGTGGCGCCCCCGTTGTTGCCCTTGTAGTAGGCCACGCACGGCGGGGCCAGGGGGTCCTCGGTCTGGCGGGCGGGCTTGCCCACGCACCGCTTCCCCTGGGGCGACGAGCCCAACCCGGGAGGACCGGAGCCGGGGGCGTCGGGCGACAGGCCCGTGGTGGTCGTCGTGTCGCCGGGGCGCCCAGCTCCCCCACCGAGACCCCCGCCCAACCCGTTGGTGCCCGTCTCCCCCAGTTGGCTGAGGTCGCCGGTGTCGCCCGACGAGCGGCCGGGCACGGGGGCCAGCTCGGCCGTCTGCTGCGGCCCGGCAATGGGGACGCGCAGGGCCGAGGGCAACAGCGATGCCAGGGCCGCGGCCGCCAGCAGGAAGGCCAGCGGCGGGTAGCGCCGGAGCGCGCCGGACGAAGGCCGGGCCGTCGCCGCCGTCACGGCGTGGGAGCGGAAGGCGGCCGGGGGGAAGGCGTGACCGGTTCGATGCGCACGTAGGGCTGGGGATCGCCGTCGATGCGGGGGCAGGCGGTGGCCCCGTCAGCCGGGGCGGGACACGCGGCGCTGGGCGTGCGGTGCTGGGCGTCGTACGACACCTGCGCCTTCACGGGCACGGGTTTCGGTGGGGTGATTTGTATGGCGGTGCCGTGGTCGACCGTGCCGTGGGGCGTGGGCGGCAGGGCGGGGAGGGCCAGGCCCGTGGTCTGACCGCCCGTCCCTGAACCGGTGGGCGGGGCGGCGGGCGTGACACGCGCGGGGCGGGTGGGTCCGCCGGCCAGGGCGGGACCGCGCAGCGCCGTCGCGGGGTCGGTCGATGCCGCCTTGGGGTTCGGCGCCGCGGCCAAGGCCCAGCCGTCGGGACCGCCACCGCCCGGCACCTGCCGCCAGGGCGAGAGGGTGACGAGCATCAGGGGCAAAAGGACGGCCGCGGTGGCGGTGGCCGTCAACCCGAACGGCGAGCGCACGACGGGCCGGAGCCGGCGCAGGGTCGCAGTGGGGATGCCCACGATGGCCGCCACCCCTTCGAGCCCCGCCTTCAGCCGGTTGCGCAGCCGGTGGCGACGCACGGCCACGCGAATCTGCTCGTGGCGATCTCCCGGACGCGACGGGACCGGCTCGAGCAAGGTGGCCCGTTCCTCGTCGGTGAGGGCGGACATGCGGTCGAGCACCCGCTCCAGCTGCCAGCGCATCTCCAGCACTTCCTCGACGCTCGCTACCGTGCCCGCGTGGTCAACCAACTCGGCCGTGCGAGATCGGCCGCGCTGGGCATCGACCAGCAGGTTGCGGGCCACGACGAAGATCCAGCTGCGGAAGTTGGCCTCCTCGTCGAAGGCGATGCCGCGGCGCCACGCCCGCTCGGTGGCCTCGGCCAGGGCGTCCTCGACGTCGGCTTCGGCGTACCCAGACGAGCGCAGCACGGCGCGCAAGCGTTGGTGGGAAGCCGACCACCAGAGCGCGAACTGGTCAAGCCCGATCCGATCATCGACGTGCTTCGCAGTAGCTTCGATCCTCAGCGCGATGGGACCCGACCCCTTCTCGTCCCTGACCGACGCTGGAGTGTTCGTCACCATGGCTGCCAAATCCTCTAGGCGCTACGAGCGGAGAGGGCGGACGGCCGTGTCATGTTGCTCCGAAGCCGTTCCAGGGCTCGCACTTGGGCCATTCGCACAGCGCCTGCCCGGCGGCCGGTGATCTGGCCCACTTCGGCCGACGAGCGCCCTTCGACCACCCGGAGGGTGAGTAGCTGCCGGTCTTCGAAGGGAAGGGCGGCGAAGGCGACCGACATGTCGATCACGTCGGCCCGGTGCTCGAGGAGGTCGACCACGGCGTGATCGGGGATGGCAGCGGTGGAGCTGTGGGACGCCCGCCGCTGGTGCTCGTGCACCACGTTGCGGGCCACGCCGAATAGCCACCCCTCGATGCTCCCCCGGTCGGCGCGGAACCGGTGGGTTGCCTCGATGGCCCGCACGAACGTTTCCGCTACCACGTCCTCGGCCGCGCAGCTCGAACCCAGCCGGCGACGGGCGAAGGCCAGCAGCCGGGGTCGCTCCCGGACGAAGACCTCCGACCAGGCCACCACGCCGGGACCGGCCGGGCTCCCGCTGTCGACTCCCTCGTTCATGTGGCCAAGACGGCGACGGGGGCCGTGATTACCGAAAAAGTTTTTTGGGCGGCCCGGTCGTGACAGGCCCGGCCGGGCGAGCAAGTACGGGCGTGTCCAGCGAACTCGAACCCGATCCCCTCGTCGCCCGCCAGCACGCGGCCGAGGTGTACGGCGAACTCAAGCGCCGCATCATCGAATTGGCGATGGCGCCAGGCATGCCCTTGTGCCCGGAGGCGCTGGCCGCCGAACTGGGCGCGTCGCCGGCCGACGTGCGGGTTGCGGTCACCCGGTTGCGGGGTGACGGACTGGTAACGGCAACGGGCGCCGACGTACGGGTGACTCCGGTCGACATGAAGGCAGCCGAGGACGTGCTGTCCCTCCGAGACCTGCTGGAGGGCGAGGCGGTGGCAACGGCGGCCCGGGCCGGGATCGACGTGTTCCGGGCCCACGAACTCCAGCGGCTGTGCGACGCCACCGTTCACGTCGAGGGCGGCAGCACCCGCTCCTCGCGACGGGCCAACACGGTCTTCCATGTAGCCCTGGCCCGGACTGGCGGCAACGACGTGCTGGCTGACGTGCTCGAGCGGGTGCTCACCCAACTGGAAAGGCTGTTCAACCTCGGCGTGCCCGCGGGCGCCTGCGCCGAGGACACCATCTACGGCCACAACGCCCTGTTGGCTGCCGCCATCGCGGGTGACGTCGATGGCGCCCGGTCCCTGGCCCTGGGCCACGCCCAGCGCACCCGCGACATGGTGCTGAAGACCATCGCCTGGCGGGAGGCGCTGGTGGCTGGCGGGGCAACCGCTGGTCCCGCCGCCGGATGACGGACACGGTCCGGGCCGCCCTCCGGTGGCTGCTCTCGCAGGCCTGCCCGGCCCCCGGCGGGCTGGCCTGGGGATCGGGCCCGTGCTTGTACGACGGCACCGCGGGTGTGGTGCTGTTCCTGCTCGAAGCGGCCGACCACCTGGGCGACGAACAAGCGCTGGATGCGGCGCGGGCCGGGTGCGGTTCGTTGGTGGTCGCCCTCAATGAGCCGGGCGGGGTCGGTGGCGACGGGCTGTACACGGGCACGGCCGGGGTCGCCTTCGCCCTGGGCCAGGCGGCCATACGCACGGGTGGCGACCGGTGGGGCGAGGTCGCCCGCGGGGCCACGGCCGGGCTGGAGCGGTGGACCCCGGTGACCGACATCGTCAGCGGTACGGCCGGCATCGGGCTGTTCCTCTTGTGGGCCGCTCGCGAGCTGGCGGTGCCCGACGCGTTGGCCCGGGCCACCGACGCCGGGCACCAGCTCCTCGCTGCCGCCCATCGGGCCGAGGGTGGCCTGGCGTGGACGAAGCAGCCGGGTGCCGATCCGGTACTGCCCAACTTCTCGCACGGCACCGCGGGCGTGGCCTTCTTCCTTGCCTCCTTGGCCGTGGCCACGGGCGACGGCTGCTTCCTGGCCGCGGCCCAGGCGGGCGCCGGGCACCTGCTCGCCCTGGCCGACACCAGTAACGGCGGTTGCCTGGTCCCCCGCCGGCAGGGCAGCCCCCTGTCGTACCTCGGTTGGTGCCACGGGCCGCCGGGGACGGGCCGGGTCTTCTATCGGCTGTGGGAGGCGACGGGCGACGCCAGCTGGCTGACCTGGTTCGAGCGCACCGGCCGGTCGCTCCTGGCCGCGGGCATCCCCAAGCAGGCGGCGCCGGGCCTCTGGAACAACCGGGGCCAATGCTGCGGGCACGCGGGCGTAGGCGAGTATGCCCTGGCCCTCCATCGGGTGACGGGCGATGTCGCCTACCTCGACCTGGCCGCCGCCCTCACCGCCGAGATCGTGGCCACCAGCGTGCCCGCGGGCGATGGCAACGGCACGCCCGACGGCGACGGCGGCGGCATGGCCTGGCCGGACGCCGTGCACCGGGTGGACCCCGAAGCGGTGGGCTTTTTGCCTGGCTACATGCAGGGCGCGGCGGGCATCGGGGCCTGGCTGCTGCACCACCACGCCGTCCTGCACGGGCCTCCGCAACCCGCTCCGCTCGTGCTCCCCGATTCCCCGTTCGGCCGGCCATGAGCGCCCGACTCGATGCCGTGGTCCACGCCATCGGGCCGGCCATGCTCCGTCCCGCGGCCATGCCCCGTCCGGCCGCCGACGTCACCACCGCGACCTTCGTCCCGCCCGATGGGGCCGAACCTGGTTCCGTCGTGCTCGCCGTCGGGTTGCGGGCGGACGGCGGGGCGGTGCCCGGATGGGTGATGGCGGCCGCGGCCAACGGTGTCGCCGCCTTGGTGGTGCGGGCCACGGCCTCGCTCCCGCCAGCGGTGGTCGACACCGCCGGCCACCGCGGCGTGGGCCTGTTGCTCGTCGCCCCCAACGTGGGCTGGGCCGATCTGCGCACCGCGTTGGTGGCCGCCATCGGCGTCAGTGAAACGGGCCGGCCCTTGTCCGACATCGCCGCCGGCGCGGCCGCCGCCATTGGCGCGCCGGTCGTGATCGAGGACGGCCGGCCTTACCCAGCGGGACGGGGCGTGCCCATCGAGGTGGACGGCCGCGTGGTGGGTCGCATCGTCGCCGACTGCCAACCCACGCCGTCCGTGGTGGCCGTGCTACGCCGGGCCGCGCACGCCGCCGCTGTCCACCTGGCCCCGGTCGAGTCGCATCCGCTACTCCACGAGGACCCCGGCGAGCAGCAGGCCGTCATCGCCTTCCGGCATACCTGCCTTTCGGACGTACGAGCCGTGGTGGGCAGCCAGGCGGTGGCCGTGGGCAGCACCGTCTACGCCGTGGCCCGGGCGGCCGAAGCCGGGCGGGTGGCCGCCGACGTCATGGCCTTTGCGGGAGGGTCGGCGCACGCCGGGGTCGGGCGGTCGCGCCGGGAGGCCGACCAAGCCGCAACCGCGGTGGCCGAGCAACCGGCGCTTGGGCCCGTGGCCCACATCGCCGGCGTGCGCACCCAGGTCTTCCTGGGCCACGTGGACCGGTGGCTGGCGGGACGACCCGAGCGCGGTGCCGGCCGGGTGGCTGCCCTGCTGGAGCACGACGAGCGCAACGGGACCGACTACGCCGCCAGCCTCCTGGCCCACGTGCGCAGCCTGGGCGACGCGGCCGAGGCGGCCGCCGCTGTCCACGTCCATCGCAAGTCGCTGCGGTACCGGCTGCGCCGGGTGGTGGAGCTGTCGGGGCTTGACCTGTCGGACCCCGGCGAGCGGCTGGTGGCATGGCTGGACCTGCGGGCGCACCGATGAACGGTTTCCCGCTCGCCCTCACTCCCACGCCGGTCGAACGGCTGGACCGGCTGGCCGCCCACCTGGGCATGGCACCGGGGTCGCTCCTGGTGAAGCGCGACGACCTCACGGGGTTGGCCGGGGGCGGCAACAAGGCCCGCAAGCTCCAACTGCTGTGCGCCGACGCCGTGGCCCTGGGCCGCGACGTGCTGGTGAGCGGCGGCGGGCCCCAGAGCAATCACGCCCGCATGACGGCGGCCGCGGCCCGGCGCCTGGGCCTCGACTGCGTGCTGGTGCTGTCCGGGGACCGGCCCGCCCGGCCCACGGGCAACGTGCTGCTCGACCGCCTGCTGGGCGCCACCGTCGAATGGGTGGGCGAGCAGTCGTCCGACGAACTCGACGCCGCCATCGAAAGCGCCTGTGCCCGGCTGGCCGAGGCCGGGCGCCGGCCCTACGCCGTGCCCGTGGGCGGCAGCAACCCGCTCGGTTCGGAGGGCTACGTGCAGGCGGCCGGCGAGTTGCTGGACCAGGTGCCCGATGTGGCCGTGGTGGTGGTGGCCACCGGCTCGTGCGGCACCCACGCGGGCCTGGCCGCCGGGCTGGGCGACCACGGCCGGGTGCTGGGCGTTCGGGTGGGCGAACGGCCCGCACTGGAAGAGCGGGTGGCCGGGCTGGCCCGCGCCACCGCGGCCCGGACCGGCCGAAGCGAGCCCAAGGGGTGGCCGGAGATCGACCACGAGCAGGTGGGCGACGGATACGCGGTACCCAGCCCGTCGGGCTTGGCCGCCATCGAGTTGGCCGCCGGCCTGGAGGGCCTGGTCCTCGATCCGGTCTACACGGGCAAGGCCATGGCCGGCCTGGTGGCGGCCCGGCAGAGCGGGCGCATCGAAGCCACGACGCGCACCGTGTTCCTCCACACCGGCGGGCTGCCCGGCCTGTTCGCCGACCGCTACGCCGGCTGTTGGGACGTGCCATGACCGGCACCGAGGAGCGGCCCGAACCCGAGGAGCGGTCGTCCGTCACCCACCATGTCCACGAGGGGCAGGCGTACACGGCCACGGCCGGGACCCTGGCGGTGCGGGACGGCGAGGGCGCGGCCAAGGCGTCGCTCTTCCACGTGGCCTACGTGCTCGACCGGGGGGGCGGGGATGCGAGCAATCTCACCGACCGCCCGGTGACGTTCGTGTTCAACGGCGGCCCAGGCTCGTCGTCCGTGTGGTTACACCTGGGCCTGTTCGGCCCCGAGCGGGTCCAGGTGCCCACCGATCTGCGGGTCGCACCGCCCTACCCGGTGGGGCCCAACCCCCGGTCGCTGCTCCCCTTCACCGACCTCGTGTTCATCGACCCGGTGAGCACCGGGTTCAGCCGCGCCGCCGCAGGCGAAGACCCCAAGCAGTTCCACGGCATCGACGAGGACGTGGCCTGCCTGGCCGAACTCATCCGCCTGTGGTGCACCCGAAACCACCGCTGGACGTCGCCCAAATACCTGGCGGGCGAGAGCTACGGCACAGCCCGGGCGGCCGAGTTGGCCCGTCACCTGCAAGACCGCCACGGCATGAACGTCAACGGCCTCGTGTTCATCTCCGCCATCCTCAACTTCGCCACCGCTCGCACCGACCGGGGCAATGACCTGGCCTTCGCCCTGGCCCTGCCCACGTACGCGGCGGCCGCCCTCCACCACGGCCGGTTGGCCCCGGGTACCTCGCTGGAACGGGTAACGGCCGAGGTCGAGGACTTCGCCCTGGACCGCTACCTCCCGACCCTGCTGCGGGCCAGCCGGGCCACCGAGCGGGAACGGACCCGCCTGGCCGGCGCAGTGGCCCGGTTCACCGGCCTGTCGCGGTCGTATGTGGAGCGCTGCAACCTTCGGGTCGAGCCGTCTCGTTTCCGCAAGGAACTGCTGCGCCAGTCGGGCTGCGTGATCGGCCGCTTCGACGCGCGGTACGCGGCGCCCGACGCCGACGGAGCGGCCGACGGGTCCGACCACGACCCGTCCAACTCAGCCGTGCAGGGCGCCTACACCGCGGCCGTCAACGACTACCTGTGCCGCCACCTCGGCTACGAGGACGACATGCCGTACGAGGTCCTCAACAGCGCGGCGGTGCAGCCGTGGAACTTCGGGGACAAGGGCAGGGGCCGGTACGTGGACGCCAGTGAGGCTCTGCACGCGGCCATGGCCAGGAACCACGGGATGCGGGTGTTCCTGGCCTCGGGCTATCACGACCTGGCCACCCCGTACTTCGCCAGCGAGTGGGCCATCGACCACATGGCCCTCGACGGCATGCCCTCGCAACAGGTGGCGACCCACCGGTATCAGGGCGGCCACATGATGTACCTCCACGAGCCCGAGCTGGGCCTGTTGCACGACGATCTGGCCGCCTTCCTCCAGGGCTGGCGGCCGTAAGCATGGGTTGGGCCGATCTGGACCTGGGCTTGGAGACAGCGGCGCCCGTGCCCGACGGCACCGTGGTCACCGGGACCGCGGTGGTCGACGCCGGCTGGGCGCCAGGCCCGGAGCCGGGGCATGTGGTGCTCCTGGTGGGCGTCGGTCCCGACGACGCCGTGGTCGACACGCTCGTACGCCGGGCCGGGCTGGCTCGGGCCGCGGCCATGGTGGTCCGCTCGCCCGCCCCGCTGCCGCCGTCGTTGGTTCAGGTGGCGCGGGCCTCAGGGGTGGGCCTCCTGCGGATGCCCACCAGCCTGGCCTGGGACGACGTGCACGACGTGGTGGCTGCCCAGGTGGCGGGCGGTGACCCGTCGGTGGCTCTCGTGCGTCGGCGCGCGGTCGAGCGGGCGGCCCGGGCCGACGCCATCGCTCGCGTGCGAGCCCGCCTCGACCGGGCCGGCAGTGAGGCGGGCGAGCGGGTGGCCTGCTTCGCCGGCGAGCGCCCCCTCCCCGGTGCGGCCATCGAACTGGTGCGCCTCAGTGCCGGAGTGCTCGACCCCGATGCCTGCGCGGCGGCCATCGGGCCCCGCCTCTATCTCGTGTGCACCCTGGCCGACGACGTCCTCATCGCCTTGGCCCGGCGGGCCGTGGTCCTGGCGGCCGACGCCTTCGGCCTCACCATGGGCGCCGGCATCGGGCACAGCCGGGCCCAAGCGGACGCGGCTGCCGACCTAGCCGGCCCCGCCGTCGCCCATTTCGACGGCGTGCGCACCCAGGCCGTGCTGGCCGCCCTCGATCACCTGGCCGAGCACGTGGCCGGCCCCCACGCCTGCCAGTTGGAACTGCTGCGCCAGCGGGACGAGCAGCGGGGCACCGGCTACCTCGACACCCTCCTGGCCTGGTTCGACGCCGCGGGCGACGTGGCCAGCGCGGCAGGCCGGCTGCGCGTGCACACCAACACGTTCCGCTACCGGTTGCGGCGCATCGCCGCCCTGTCGGGCATCGATCTGGGCGACCCCGACGAACGGCTGGCCCTCGAACTGCAACTGCGAATCCCCGCCTGGCGACCCCCGACAAAGGAGCCCTCCCCGTGAGCATCGCCACCGCCCCCACCTTCGGCGACGTCGTCCGCCGCCAGCGCATGGTCCGGCCGCCCTACCAGGACCGAGCCGTGCCCCGGCTCGTCCTCGACCAGCTGCTGGCCGACGCCCAGAAGGCGCCGTCGGCCGGGTTCAGCCAGGGTTTCGCCTACCTCGTGCTCGAAGGCGAGCAGACCGAGGTGTTCTGGCGCCACACCCGGCCCCAGGACCCGCCGGGCACGTGGTCGGCGCCGGTGGTGGTGCTGCCCCTGGAGAACAAGCAGGCCTACCTCGACCGCTACAGCGAGCCCGACAAGGCCGCCACCAACATGGGTGGCAACGAATCGGCTTGGCCCGTGCCGTACTGGACGGTGGACACGTCGTTCTCGGCCATGATCCTCATGCTGTCGGCCAA